>Ga0335082_10001591_pt1 | contig 24226 bp, 19 predicted proteins | sample Lox_Sample_41_FD_206718 | JGI IMG/M metagenome (GOLD analysis project Ga0335082, IMG submission 206718) | Soil microbial communities from Loxahatchee National Wildlife Refuge, Florida, United States - Lox_Sample_4.1 | ecosystem: Environmental > Terrestrial > Soil > Wetlands | place: USA...
AGACGATCGTCACCGAACTCTGCGAAGTACGCAGACTTGATCTCGCCCGTCGCACTTCCGCCGCCGAATCTCGTCGCATCGATCAGCAGGCAGCGAGGATATGAAGGCGTCGCCTCCGCAATACGGGACTTACGCCTGAGCATGCCCGTCGGACTTCTCCAGGATCATCTCGGCATTGCACGACACGGCAACCGCCCGCACCTCCTTGAGCTTGGGTACGATGCGGTTCCACACCAGGATGGTCGCCATGCTGTTGAACGCGAACTTCGCCGATGCCGTCAGGTCCCGGGTTATCTCCGGAGGATTCTGCCACCGCAGATCGCCTCCGGCGAGCGCCGGGGTGTTGAGATAGACGTCCAGGCGCGTCTTCAGCCCGATCGCGCGCTCCCCTTCCTCCGGGTCGTCGAACAGATAGAGGTCGATCGCGTGGATCGTCCGACCGCCGGGCGCCAAGACGCGGGAAATGTCCCTGAAACAGTCGGCATATTTGTCGGTCGGCACGTGCTCGACAACCGAGATCGAAAACACGTAGTCGAAATAGTTGCTGGGCACTTCTTTCAGGTTCTGGCCCATGTAGCCAAGGACAATCTTGACTCCGGGAAGAGTGGGGGCTTTGGCCGGCCCGCCGTCCTTGCCTTCGAAGCCATCGACCAGCCACACTTCATTGTTCCGGCCCAACAGCTGGGCGACGCGCGAGTTGCCGCCGCCGACCTCGAGGATGCGCTTCCCCTTCACCTTCCCGAGCAGGCTCAAGATGTAGGTGTCCTGGATCTCCTTCAGCGTGTGCTCTTTGGGCTGGGTGATCTGAGCCTCGAGCCAGCTCCAGTATTGCTTCTTCGTGGTTACACTGAACACGTACCAGCACTCCCAGATTTCACATGCAGTCCCTTAGGGTGTCGAGATCGCGTCGAGCGGGTGGTGTCGCCGGACTGCGAGCGTCGATAAGAAGCGACCGGGGCTTCGTCGACTATGCCGCGATCAATGGGGTCAGCCGCGGAGGCTGGCCGGTCAGACCGAAAAGATCGAGAGCAAGATCGAGCGTCAGGCGGTTGACCCGCTGCACTGCCTCCGCGGTGTTCGATCCATTGTGCGTTCCGAACATCAGATGATCGAACGCGCGGAGCGGACTCTCGGCAGGCAGCGGCTCGACCTCGAAGACGTCGAGCGCGGCCGTCGCCACCTGGCCCGACTTGAGCGCAGAGACCAACGCCGTTTCGTCGATCACGGGGCCGCGTGAGACGTTGACGATGCGTACGCCCCGCTTCGTCTTTGCGAACGCCGCTTCCGACAGCAGGTGATGGCTCTCCGGCGTCAGCGCGCAGGTCACGACGACGATATCGCTCTCCGCCAGGAGGCGATCCAGCGGCACCTGCTCGACACCGTCCGCAGCCAGTGCCGTCGCATCGATCGCGACCGGATCGGAGCCGATGACCTTCATGCCGAATGCCGCCAGCCGTCGGCATGTGGCGCGACCGATCCCGCCCAATCCGATCACGCCGGCGGTGCGACCGCGCAGCGACATGCCTTCGACCTTCCGCCAGCCGCCGGCCCAGACCGATGCATTCATCAGGTGAAGGCCGCGGGCCACCATCACGACATATGCGGCCGCGCAGTCGGCCACCTCGTCGGAGAAGGCGCCTGGCGTATTGTAGACGGAGATTCCGAGCTCCCGCGCGGCGACCTTGTCGATGCCATCCGTACCGATGCCCCACTTGATGACCGCTTTCAGCCCGCCGGACTTGCCGGCCTGGAGCACCGATCGGTCGATTATATCGTCGCCGGCTATGACGAGGTTCTGGCCGGCAATGGCACTGCGCATCGCATCGGCATCGAGCTGCTGGCCCGCGACCGAGGGAAGGGTGACGGCAATCCCCTGTGCTTCGAGCTCTTTCGCGTAACGCTGATAGTGCCGGATCAGATGACCGCAGGTGATCAGCAGGGTCTTGCTCATATCTTCAGGCGCCCCTCAGCGCGTTCGCGAAACACAACTTCCGCAATCCGAAAGTTGATTTCCTCGTCGATGTCGATGGCTTCCCACGGCGACATCTCGAACATGAAGGGCCGCCGGCCCAGCCTGTTCCGGCTCTCACGCAGGATATCGCCCGCGAAGATGTAGAGGCAGGAGTTCTCTTCATACAGCGGAGGCAGGTCCTGGGTCCGCAGCAGGATGTTGGAGTTGTGATTGATCGGCCGGCACAACTGGTCCCAGAGCCGGGTCTGATAGCGGGTGACGGAGAACAGGCTGTCATTCGTCGGATAGTTCGAGAGGAAGGCGGATACCGCCTTTTCGACCGTCGCGGAGGTGATCAGCGGATTGGTCGAATGGGTCTGGAGATAGAACCGTGACGGCACCTGATCCATGTCATGAAGCAGCACCTCATTCATCGGCGTCGAGCCGGATCGGAGGTGCGCAGGCCGGTCAAGGACCAGCACCGACGGATACTTCTCGCGGCATTGCTCCTCGATGGTCGGCGAGTCGGTGTCGATGACGACCTTCTCGATGGCTTTGCAGCTTAGCAAGACGTCTAGGACATGCTGATAGAGCGGCCTGCCGTCGCCAAATGCCCGGTAATTCTTGCCCGGTACACGCTCCGAGCTGTGCCGCATCGGCATCAGGGCCACGAGATTGTGCGTCATCTAAGGCTCATCAAGGAAAGAGTGCGGTTTGGAGGAGCTGAGCTATGCCAAGGGCACTCGGTCATAGTCAATGCGAGAGATTGCCGCCTGGCCTGGCGCCGCATCGCTCGCGCGCTCGGCATCGGGTGCCGCGATGGATGGAGGAAAGTAGAAGCGCTCCCGGATGTCCGCCGTAAAGGCGCTGTGGAACCGGTGGCCGAGATAGGTGCCCCAGAACTGGCAAAGGCGAAACAGGACGATGTCCCGCCCTTCGCGGCGGAGCGTCTTCTGACGCCGGGCTTCGCGGAAATCGGCGAGAATGTTGGCCGAAGCCAGACGGACGAAGTCCAACAGGGAAAAGCGCAGGGCCGGCTCGATCGCGCGCAGCGCGATCGCCTCGCGCTGGTAGCGATTGCGCACGCGCCCCCAGGTCTCGTCATGGACATGGATGACTTCCGCTTCGTCCATGTAGCTGATCTTGGCGCCGCGGCGCTTCGCCTCCTTCGCCCAGGCGATATCCTCGAGCCCGGTGAGCGATTCATCGTATGGCTGCGCTTCCCACAGCGACCGGCGGATCGCACAGTTGGCGTTGTTGCAGAAGTAGCTGGACTGGTTCGGGACGGAAACGTCCGGAAACCACTTCAGAAACACCTGGTGTTCGGAAAATTTGGTGATCTCGTTCCCGCGCTGTTTGCCGTAGACCAGACCGACCGCCGAATCTTCGAACGGCGCCGTCAGTCGCGCGAGCCAATCGACGCGCGCCGGATAGACGTGCGCGCTCACGAATACGAGGAGGTCGCCTTCCGCAGCCGAGCAGCCGATGTTCAGCGATCGTCCAAAGGAAAACTCTGTCTTTGGAATCCGCACGACGCGGGCGCCGAACTCCTCCGCGATCGCTGCCGTGCGGTCCGTGGATCCGGAATCGACCAGAATGACTTCAAAATCCTGCCTTGATTGCAGTCCTAGGCCGACGAACAGGCGCCGGATGAAGCGCTCCTCGTTGTAGGCGCGAACGACTATCGAAATCCTGGGTGGCGTAGCTGCCCCCGATGCGGCGCTGGACAACGAATCCATCCCCTCTGGCACGATCCGCCTTCCCTGCCGAAGGCACGTAGTTCGTTGGCTTATTACACAATTCTCGATTGGCGTTCACGCTAATTCAGCGCGGCCCGGCAAGCGTGGAATCCATGGCTTTTAGGAATATTTACACATAGATGATGACAATCGCCGTCTCCGGCGGGTATTTCGAATTGCCCGCCCGCTATGCGTCTCGGAACCAAAGGGTTGCCGCCCCGGGACGCCGCCGGTCGGAGAACGGAACCTGGCTGGGTTTTCTTGCAAATCTTCGCCGGATCGCAACCGCACGTCAGTCCCCGTGCACTCAGCGTGGTTCACGCGCACAACCATGCGATGCACCGGCCTGTGGCGCACTGTGCGGGTACACCCTTGCAGCTTGGGCAGGCCACGGCGCCATCGACCTAAGACTATGTTCCCGCTTGCCATGACAGCGGCTCCGCCTTATTCCCTTCGTCAGGTAATTGGCATGTTCCAAGCGTTACTCAGGCGCCCGTGTTTCCTGCCGTGCAGTGAAAGGCGTCAGAGCGCCTCGGTTCTTCCACTCTGGTCTGGCGGTAAGAGTTTCTACCGAAGGTTAAGCATGCCCCGCGCTGCTTTCGATGCATCGTTCGCGCAGCACGCTCTTGCGGTCTCCCGACGCAGGTATTGATGCCGGAAAACTGGACTATTATGGCGACGGCAAGGCTGTCAGGGTCGCGCCCGGATATCTAGAGCTAAACCGCTAAGATCATGATCATTTTCTATGTGGCATCGTTGACGGAGAAGAGCGCGAGTGCGCGCTATCGTGCGATGCTGCCGGCCGCCTATCTCTCGCGCACCGGCGTGAGGGCCGAGGTGCATACGGGCATTGTCCGGCGGCGCACGCTCCGCAAGGCGGAATGCCTGGTGATCGTGAAGGCCTTTTCCAGCCACACAGTGCGATTGTGCGCGCTTGCCCGCCAGCTCGGCGTGCCGATCGTTTTTGATCTCTGTGACGACATCTTCGAGGAGGGATACGGCGCGCTCGGCGGCGGTACGCACAATCAATTCGCCTTCCGGGCGATGGCCGCCCTCGCCTCCTCCATCGTGACCACGACCAGCACCCTGGCCGCGAAGATCAGGCTGCACACGCCGCAGGGCACCGTCGTCCATATCATTCCCGACATGGCGGAGCGCGAAGAGGACATCGCGTTCTTGCGCTCCACCAGGACCCCGCTACGACAAACCAAGCGGGAGCAGCTGCGGCGTTCCTGGCAGCGCTTGCGCAAGAATCTGAAGCGACTGCCTCGGACGCTGTCGGGCAAACCGGCGAGCGGGAACGGCCATCTCGCGGAGCGCAGCGAGCGAAAGTCGCCGAATCCGCCCGCACCAACAACCGGCCCCGAGAAGGTCATCCTGTGGTTCGGCAACCACGGCTCCGAATACAGCGACACCGGGATGACGCAGCTGCTCTGGGTCGCGGCCGACCTCGAGAAGCTCGCGCGCAAGTATCCGATTCGCCTCGTCGTCGTGAGCAACAGCCGGCAGAAATTCGAGCGCTACATCGAGCCGCTTCCGTTTCCGACCGAGTATGTCGAGTGGACGCCGACCGTCATCTATCAGGAGATGAAGCGGGCGGCCGTCTGCGTCGTTCCGTTCGGCCACGATGCGTTCAGCCTCTCCAAGTCCCCGAACCGCGTCGTTCTGTCGCTTTCGCTCGGCGTTCCGGTCGTCTGTACGGAAATTCCCAGTCTCGGCGAGCTCAAGGATGCGGTCCTGATCGGCAACTGGTACCGGTCGATCGAGGCCTACCTGAACGAGCCGGCGACGGTGGCACGGCACCTGGAAACGGGCCGCGACGTCATCCGGCGAAACTATTCCGGCGAGCGGATCGCCGAGCTCTGGACGTCGGTGGTCAAGCTGGCGCGCAACCAGCGCGGGGTCGGACGTCTGCGGCCGCGGCTGCTGTGCTTCATCCAGCTGGCGCAGGACCTCGACCTGCTCGATCCGATCATCCGCGCCGCCGGAGAGCATTTCGAGGTTGCGGTCGGCGTCCTCGGCGATCTCGCCCTCTCCTCGCCGGGCGTATTGGAGGCCCTCGGCCGGCAGCGGACCCGAACCTTCTTTCTGCATCGCCTGGAACTCGAGCATCTCGATGCGCGCGACCCCCGGATCAGGGCCGATATCGTGGTCACCGCGTCGGAGTCTTCGGCCGATCGGCATGCTGCCGTGCGCCACCTGGTCGAAGCCGCAAAGGCGGCGGGCGCCGTGACGTTCACCCTGCAGTCGGGCGCTCGGCATGCGGGCCAGGTCGATCGCGAGCTGGCGCCGGACGAGCCCGTCGACTTGGCATCGGATTACGTGCTCTGGCCCGCCGCGGACGCGCCCCCGAATTGGATGTCCCCGGCCGCACGGGACAAGCTCGTCCCGCTCGGAAACTCCACGACAGCAGCGCCTTCCGACTGGGTTAGGTGCACCCTCGCGGTGCTTCGTCTGGCCGCCGAGGGTGCGGAACGCGATCGGCTGGTGGTTGCCGCTGCGTCCGGCGGTGACGCCGCGGATGATCGGCCGGCTTCCGCTCTGCTGCGCAACTGCCGTAGCTTGCTCGGCGACGTCTCGGATGACGACCTTTCCGAGTTGAACGCCCTGCTTCCCTGGAATGTGTGGGTCAAGGACTCGGCCGGTCGCGCGTTCGGCTCCTCGTTCTCGTACCTCAAGCGACCGCGGCCGGATCCCCTGCCCGACCCGCGCATCGTCGAGTTGGACCGGTTGGTCCCCCTCAGAGACAAGATCGTGCTCGAAATCGGCTGTTTCGAAGGCATCCGCACCGCCGCGCTCTGCGATTTCGCGGCCCACGTCAAGGCGTGCGATGTCCGGATCGGGCAGATCGCGAAGACCGCCGTGCGCTGCACTTTCCTGGGCGCACGTCCGGAGCTCTTCCTGTGGAATGCGGAGCGACCCTTGCCGGACCGCGATATCTCCGCCGACGTGCTGCACCACGTCGACGTTCTTCATGGCCTGAAGGATCCGCTGACGCATCTTCAGCGCGTGCTGCCGAAGATCCGTCATGCAATCCTGCTGGACACCCACATCGCCACGGACGCCGATGCGACCGGTGTGCTGGAAGCCGGCGGTCGCGCCTATCGCACGCGCGTCTATCAGGACGGCGGCCTCACGGATCCATCGGCCGGGACATACGATCATGCCAATTGGCTCCTGCTGGACGATCTGGTCGCGGTCATCCGCCAGCTCGGCTTCGGTGAGATCCTGGTCAATCGGGTCTCCGACCAGGAAGAGGGTCGCCGGGTGACCCTGGTTGCCCGCCGTCCTACCGGGATGGCCGCGTGAAACGCCCTGCGCGGCGTTGGTGGTCGCGCTGGACCGCACGCTTCTCGAACCTCCGACTGACCGTCAGGGACACGCCGAGAGAAGACCAGCTGCGGATCCTGATGTTCGCGGACAGGTTGGGCCCGACCCTGCAGATCAACTGGATGCGGCCCCTGGCCGAGGCGCGGCGCCGGGGAGGCGCGGCGGTCTGGCTGGTCGAGGAGCGCGAGTTTGAACAGCGCGCCGCATCGCTCGGCGCACCCGGCACGCGCCGCGACCTCGATGCGCTGTTTCGGGAACTGCGCCCGCATCTCGTCGCCGTCTCGAGATACGGCGGCGCCAGCGCGACGGCGATCCTCGAAGCTGCCACCCGTCATGCCGTCCCCCTGGTCTTCCACATCGACGACAATCTGCTCGCCGTCGAGCCGGAATTGGGCGCCGCCAAGGTCGCGCGATACGCGGCGCCGCAACGGATCGCAGCATTGAGATCCCTGCTCACCGAGGCCGACCTGGTCTATGTCTCGACCGAGGCGCTCCGTCGCCAGCTCGAGGCGCTCGGCCTCGCATTCAGGGCCTGCTTCGTCGGCGCGATCGCCGGCGGCGCCGATATCGTGCGGCGCCGCGATCAGCACCCGGAAGCAGCCAAGGCGGTCACCATCGGCTACATGGCGAGCAGCAGCCACGCGGCAGACCTGGCGATGGTGATGCCGGCGCTTCTCCGCCTCCTCGACGATCGCCCCGAGGTCCAGGTCGAAGTCTTCGGCTCGCTCAAAGTACCGGAAGCGTTGGCGCAGAAAGCCTGCCGCGCCCATCCTCCGGTCGGCGACTACGACTCCTTCCTCGATCGGCTCGCATCGATGCCATGGGACATCGGCCTGGCGCCCCTCCGGTCGACCGATTTCAACCTGGCCAAGACCAATACCAAGTGGATCGAATACACGGCGGCCGGCATCCCCGTGATCTGCTCCGACCATCCGGTCTATGGCGACGTCCTCGCGGCCGGCGCCGCGGCGCCGGCCGCGGACGACGGCTGGTACGACGTCATCTGCGCCATGATCGACCAGGCGGACAAGCGCAGGATCCAGCTGGAAACGGCGCAGCTGCTGCTGGAGCGCGCGTATTCACTGCAGCGATTGCGCGCGCAGCTCGCCGAGATGATCTCGCGCTTGGGCTTGCCGGCCTTGGCCGCAAAGCTGGAGCCCGCTTCACCACGCCAAGCCGGCTGACAAGGGCCTCGGCGTCCCGCATCGGCCGCACAATCGGGCCTTCCGAGCGGCCGGCGCTTGGGGCAGACTCCCGGCTCGCCCAACCCGGAGGAGATCCCGCGATGTCCGTCCACAGCCATCCAGCCGCCTCGCGCAATCCCGACATCACCGCCGAGGAATGGCGCCTCCGGGTCGATCTCGCCGGCTGCTACCGCATCTTCGATCACCTGCGCTGGAGCGAGGTGATCATGAACCACATCACGGTGCGGGTGCCGGGGCCCGAGCATCACTTCCTGATCAATCCCTACGGCCTCACTTATGACGAGGTGACGGCGTCCAACCTGGTGAAGATCGATCTTCAGGGCAACGTCATCGGCCATTCGGACTGGCCGGTGAATCCGGCGGGCTTCGTGATCCACAGCGCGATCCATGCCGGCCGCCCGGATGCGATCTGCGTCGCCCACACGCACACGACGGAAGCGCAAGCGGTCTCGATGAAGGCCAGCGGACTCAACCTCAACTCGATCTACGCCTCGCAGTTCGTGGGGAGGATCGGCTATCACGATTTCGAAGGGCTCTCGCTCTATGAGGGCGAGAAGGAACGCATCCTCGCCAGCCTCGGCACGTCCAACACCGTGCTGGTGATGCGCAACCACGGCGTCCTCACGGTCGGCCGCAGCATCGGCGAGGCGTTCTGGAACATGTGGCGCTTCCAGCGCGCCGCCGAGGTGCAGGTGCGCGCCGAGGCAATGTCCGGCCCGGACAACATCGTCTCCGACGAGGTGCGCCTGCGCTGCCAGAAGGACGCCGACAATTTCGGCCCCAACAGCGTCAGCGACAACATCTTCCGCGCATTGCTGCGGAAGGTGCACCGCCAGGACCCCAGCTACGAGAGCTGAAGCGCCAAGTCAGCTTATACGACCGCAGCCCCCTTTTGACTCCCGTCAAAGCGCATTAAGCCAATGACAAATAACGATAAAATGCCAAGGACCGCGGCCGAACCGATTCTGTGATTCGTCTAAGTCCCGTCTAGGTTGGCGAGTGAGATTATAGCTCACATGATGCTCGTGCACAACCATCGCGGGAGAATTCCAGGACGAGCCGAATTCTGCGTCAGGCGCCGAAGCGGGGCTCCGGCACGCCCTTGATGCCGAGATCGTAGATCGCGAACAGGCTGCCGCGCAGCACGCCGTCGCCGGGGAAGCGCGGCAGCGGCGGCTTCGCCATCGACGTCACGAAGAGGATGTCGAGGTTCGGCCCGCCGAACATCACGCTGGTCACCTTCTTCACCGGCATCTGGATCACGCGTTCCACCTTGCCGTCCGGCGTGTAGCGGATGATCTTGCCGTCATAGACCTGCGCGTTCCACAGGCAGCCCTCGGAATCGACCGTCGAGCCGTCGGCGGCGCCGCCGGTCGACGTATCGAGCTTGGTGAAGGTCCGCCGATTGGCGACCTTGCCGGTGGCGATATCGTAGTCATAGGCCCAGATCTCGCCGGACCATGAATCCGCGAAATAGAAGGTCTTGTCGTCCGGCGCCCAGCAGGGCCCGTTGGAGACGATGATGCCGCTGTCGATCTTGGTCACCTTGAAATCCGGATCGAGGCGATAGAGCGAGCCGTTGGGGCCGGACTCCATCGTGTCCATGGAGCCGGAGATGAACCGGCCGCGGCGGTCGACCTTGCCGTCGTTCAGGCGGATCGCCGGATTGTCGCCGATCGGATTCTCGATCAGCGTCACGTCGCCGGTCTTGAAGTCGACCGCATGGAAGCCGTTCGCCAGCGAGCAGATGGCGCCGTTGCCGTCCTTGCGGAGCGCCATGGAGCCTATCTTCTGCGGCAGGTCCCAGGCGCGGATCTCCCGCCCGTCGACAGTGCAGCGGAAGATGTTGGCGCCGAAGCTGTCGATCCAATAGAGCCGCTGCTGCTCGACGTCCCACAAGGGGCCCTCGCCCAGAATCGTCTTCACATCGACCAGCACTTCGATCCGCATCTCGACTCTCCCCTCTTTTCAGCTTTGCGTCCCGACCGCGTCAGAACGCGACCTTGTCGGCACCCTTCAGGCTCAGGATCTCGCGCGCCTCGTCCGGCGTCGCGACCTCCATGCCCAGGCCCTCGATCATCTTCCGCGCGATCGTCACCTGCTCGGCGTTCGAGCTTGCGAGCGTACCCGGCCCGGCCCAGAGCGAATCCTCGAGCCCGACCCGCACGTTGCCGCCCATGGCCAGCGCCATGGAAATGATCGGCATCTGGTTGCGCCCGGCGCCCAGCACGGACCACTGGTACCTGTTGCCGAACAGCCGGTCCGCCGTCCGCTTCATGTGGATCACGTCCTCGGGATGCGGCCCGATGCCGCCGAGGATGCCGAACACGGTCTGCACGAAGAGCGGCGGCTTCACGAGGCCGCGCTCCAGGAAGTGGTGCAGGTTGTAGAGATGGCCGACGTCGTAGCACTCGAACTCGAAGCGGATGCCGCTGTCGCTCAAGGTTCGCAGCGCATATTCGATGTCCTTAAAGGTGTTGCGGAAGATGAGGTCGACCGAATTCTCGAGATGCTCCTTCTCCCAGGGATGCTTGAACTCCTTGAAGCGGTTCAGCATCGGAAAGAGGCCGAAGTTCATCGAGCCCATGTTGAGCGAGGCGACCTCGGGCTTGAAGCGGACCGAGGGCTGGATCCGCTCCTCGATCTTCATCCAGGGCGCGCCGCCGGAGGTGAGGTTCACGACGCAGTTCGAGCTCTGCTTGATCACCTTCAGGAAGGGCTCGAAGGCCTCCGGCGTCTGGTCGGGCTTGCCGGTCTTCGGATCCCGGGCATGGAGATGGACGATCGCCGCGCCCGCTTCCGCCGCGCCGATCGCCGCATCGGCGATCTCGCTCGCGGTCACCGGCAAATAGGGCGACATCGAGGGCGTATGGATCGCGCCGGTGACGGCGCAGGTGATGATGACTTTCCGTTTCTGGGCCATGGGTCTTCTCTTGCCTAGGATCCGATGTCCTTCGCCGCCTTGCGCTTGTGGGCGATCAGCGCCATCAGCCGGCGGTCGCGCCAGACGTGGCGGCGCGGCAGGTCGGCCACCGGCAGCTTTGCGCGGCGTTCCTTCTCGACGGTCTGCATCACCTCGCCCGCCCAATCGACCCGGCGCTGCATCGACGGGAATAGGCGCGAATAGATCTGCTGGTACCGTTCGCAGTAGTCCTTGACGCCGCCGGGCGCGTTCAAATCGATGGTCTCGAACGGTCCCATGAAGGACCAGCGCAAGGCGAGGCCCTCGCGGATGCCGACATCGACGTCCTCGACCGAGGCATAGCCGTCGGCGACCAGGCGGAATGCTTCCTCCAGCAAGGCACCCTGCATCCGGTTCATGACGAAGCCGTCGAGCTCCCGCTTCATCACGATCGGCGCCTGGCCCGATGCGACCGCGAGCTTCCGCGTCTGCTCGACCGCGGCAGGGTCGGTCCAGGGGGCCGGCACGATCTCCACCGCCGGGATGAGATAGGGTGGGTTGATCGGATGCATCACCAGGCAGCGGTTGCGGCCCTTCAGGGTCTCGGTAAACTTCGAAGGCAGGATCGCCGAGGTCGAGCTCGCGAGGACGGTCTCCGGCGCCGCCACGGCGTCGAGCCACGCGAACACCTTCTGCTTCACGGCGAGGTCTTCGGGCGTGTTCTCCTGGACATGGGCGGCACCCGCCAAGGCAGCATGGAGGCTCGGTGCGGGATGCATCCGCGCGATGACCTGGCCGGCCGTCTGGCCCTCCAGCAGCCCTTCCTGTTCCAGCGGCTGGGTCATCTCGCGGGCGAAGGCGACGGCCTTCTCCGCGGCACCCGCAGCCTCGTCGTAAAGCCGGACCTCATGACCCGCGCGGGCGAAGCTGATGGCCCAGGCGCGGCCGACCAGACCGGTTCCGACGATGGCAACAACGGCCATGGATATTCTCTCCTACAAAGTCTCGACGTTGCCGTCGACGCCGAGCGATTGCCCGGAGATATTCTCGCCCATCGGCGACAGAAGAAACAGCACCATCGCGGCGACGTCGTGCGGCGAGACCATCCGGCGCAGCGAGACCTTCTCCAGGTATTCCTTCTCCATCTCCTGGTAGGAGACGCCGAGTTGCTCGGCCCGGGCCTTGATCACGCCCTCGATCCGCGGCCCCTCGACGATGCCAGGCAGGATGGCGTTGACCCGGATGTTGCTCGGCCCGAGCTCCTTGGCGAGGCTCTGGGTGAAGCCGACCACGCCGAACTTCGCCGCCGCATAGGGTGTCCGGAAGGCATAGCCGTGCCGTCCCGCCGCCGAGGACATGTTGACGATGGCGCCGCCGCCCGCGGCCTTCAGCATCGGCACCGCCAAGCGCGCGCAGAGGAACTGTCCGGTGAGGTCGATGTCGATGCAGCGCCGCCAGTCCTCCGGCTTGATCTCATCGACCCCGCCGGTCGGTCCGGCGATGCCGGCATTGTTGATGAGGGCGTCCAAACCGCCGAGCGAGGCCTTGGCCTCGGCGAAGAAGCGATCGACATCAGCCTCCTTCGAGACGTCGGCCTTGGTGACACCATGCTTCGGATATGCCTTCCGGAAGTCCGCGAGGAAATCGTCGGCGACGTCGCAGATGTGCAGCCGGGCACCGTGCCGGATCAGCATGTCGGAGATCGCCCGGCCGATCCCGGAGGCGCCGGCGGAAACCGCCACCCTGAGGCCGGGCTTCAGCCCCTCGACCCACGTCCGTCCTTCAAGTGTCCGTCCCTGAAGCTCCGCCATGCAAGCTCTCCTAATTGTGCCGCTCGCGGAGCGCGACCACGGCCGCCAGCACCACGAGCCCGAAAATGATGACCCTGGTCGCATAGGGCAGGGTCGTGCCCGCGAGCAAAGTTTGCAGCGCCGTCAGCAGCAGCACGCCACCGACCATCCCGAGATAGCTGCCGCGCCCGCCGGTGATCAGGGTGCCGCCCACCACCACGACGGCGATCGAGGGCAGCATGTACTCGTCGCCCATGCCGAGGCTTGCCTGGCCGGAGAAGCCGGTCAGCATCGAGCCGACCAGCGCCGAGCAGAAGCCGGAGAGCGCATAGACCAGGATGATGGTGCGATCGACGTTGATGCCGGAGAGCGCCGCCACCTTCTCGCCGTTGCCGAGCCCGTAGACCCGGCGGCCGAACGGTGTCCGCCGGTGCAGGATCACCGCCGCCGCGACGAAGAGCGCGATGAACACCACTACCGGTGTCACGACGCCGGTCCGGTCGGTCATGAACCAGCGCATCAGCGGCGCCGAGAAGCCGCCCGGCGTACCCTGGCAATAGAGCAAGGCGAAACCCTGCAGGATGCCGTTCATGGCCAGGGTCATCACGATCGGCGAGATGCCGAAGATCGCGATGCCGATCCCGTTCGCGATGCCCGTCAGGCAACCGACCAGCAGCACCAGCGGCAGCGCGTAAACGAGCGGCGCGTTCTGTCCGTTGACGATCCCCGCCAGCAGGATGCCGCAGAGCGCGATGGTCCAGGGGACCGAGAGATCGAGGCCACCGGTGAGGATGACGGTGCCCTGCCCCAGCGCCAGCACCAGCAGGAAGGACGAGAGCACCAGGATCGAGTTGTAGTAGCTCCAATGCAGGATCGCGCGGCCGATCATGAGCTCGGTCGCCACCAGCACGATCACGAAGCAGACATAGGCCGGCAGCGCGTAGCGAATCGACTCGGCGTTGCGCTTCAGGAAGGGCGGCGTCGGGATGATCCGCTGCGGCGCTTCCGTGCCGGGCATGACCAAGCGCTTCGCCGCGCGCCCGGCCTGACGCGGCAGCATGCCTTTCCGCCAAGCCTGGAAGCGCACGAAACCGGCCCGCAGATGGCGTGCTGCCCGGGAGTGGCGGCTGATCGCGCCGGCCAGCACCGCCAGGATCAATATGCAGCCTTCGACGATGGTCGAGTAGTAAGCGGAGACGTTCAGCACCAGGAGGATGTTGACGACCACCATCAGGATATAGGCGCCGAGCATCGAGCCGACGCAGCCGCCGCGTCCGCCGCCGAGCCTGGTGCCGCCAACCACCACCGCGCCGAAGATCTGCAGCAGCATGGAATTGCCGACCAGCGGATCGCCGGCGCCGGTCTGGGCGCTGACGAAGACCCCGGCAAAGCCGTAGCAACCGCCGGCCAGCACATAGACCAAGAACTGGGTCCAGGGCACGGCGATGCCCCGCGCCCGCGCCGCTTCCATGTCGCTGCCGATGGCATAGACCGCCGTGCCGAAGCGCGTGCCCTTCAGCCAGAGCCAGAGCAGGATCAGGATCGCCAGCAGCACCAGCGCCATCGGCACCAGGTTGGGGATGGCATCCTGCGCCAGCGCGTTGCTGAGCCCGGCCGGGATCATGCCGCCGGGCTTGTCCATCACCAGCAGTGTCACGCCCTGGACGATGAACATGGTGGAGAGCGTCACGACGATCGGCTGCAGCCGGAAGAAGGCGATGAAGAAGCCGTTGAAGGCGCCGGTCACCATGCCGACCCCGACGCCGATCAGCGACCAGACCAGGATGCTGGAAGGCGCATCCTGCATGTTTGCCGCCAGCACCACATTGACCAACGAGATCACGGCGCCAGCGGAGAGGTCGAAGCCGCCGGTCAGGATCACCAGGGTCTGCCCGGTGGCGGCGATCGCCAGCGGCGCGCCGCCGGTCGAGAGCGAGCTCACGTCGAAATAGCTGATGCCGCCATGGCTCATCAGCGCGTTGACCGCCATCAGCGCGATGAAGACGGCCAGCGCCACGATGACGCCCTGGTGTCGGCCGAGGCGGAAGCCGCGCGATCTCACCGGCCCATTTGCGGTCACAGTGGTCACGCGACGCGCTCCTTCGATGAAGGCGTCGCGTCGGCATGGCCGAGCGCCGCGCGCATGATCGTGTCCTCGTTGAGCGTGGCGCCGGAGACCTCCTGGACGACGCGGCCCTGGTAGAGCACCAGCACCCGGTCGGCGAGATGCACCAGCTCCGGGATCTCGGTCGAGTAGAGCAGGATCGCCCCGCCCGCCTCGGCGTATTGGCGCATCAGGCGGTAGAGCTCGTGCTTGGTGCCGACGTCGATGCCGCGCGTGGGATCGTAGAGCAGCAGCACGCGACTCTCGGCCAGCAGCCACTTGGCGATGGCGATCTTCTGCTGGTTGCCGCCGGAGAAGGCGCCGGCCCGGGTCCAGAGCGCGCGGTCCTGCACGTCGACCCGCTGGAACACCGCCGAGACCGCGTCCCGCTCGCGCTTCACGTCGATCAGCCCCAGCTTCGAGAACCGGCCGACCACCGGGATCGAGGCGTTCTCCGTACCGGAAAGCTTCAGGAACAGGGCCTCGGTCTTGCGGTCCTCCGGCACCAGGCTGATGCCGATATTGGCGCGCACCGCATCGGTCGGGCTGGCGAGCATCACCGGCTTGCCGTCCACCGCGATCTCGCCCTTGGTGATCTCCGCGGCGCCGAAGCAGGCGACGAACAAGTCGAGCTGACCCATGCCCTGCAGCCCGGCGATGCCGAGGATCTCGCCGGCATGGAGGGTGAAGGAGGCATCGGCGAGCTTGCCGGCGGTGGCGAGGTTCCGGACCTGGAGCACCTCGGCGCCGGACTCGTGCGTCTTCGCCGGGCGTTCCGGGAAGGCCTGGCCGATCGAGCGGCCGACGATCATGCGGATCACTTCCTCGTCGGCGAAATCCGCGACCTTGCCGGTCGCGATATGCTGGCCGTTCCTGAGGACCGTCAGGGAATCGCAAAAATCCCGCACCTCTTTGAGGCGATGCGAGATGAAGATCACGGTGACGCCCTTGGCCTTCTCCCGCGCGATCACCTGTCCCAACCAATCCACGTCGCCGCCGGAGAGCGACGAGGTCGGCTCGTCCAGCAACAGGATCCTGGGCTGGCGATAGAGCGCGCGGGCAATCTCGATCTTCTGCTTCACCGCGAGATCGAGTTCGCCGACCTCGTCGTTGAGATCGATGTTCTCGAGGCCGAGGCCGGCGAAATGCTTGGCGACCGCCTGCTCCGCGGCGCGGCGCCGGGTGAGGCCGAGCGCGTTCACCGGCGCATAGGGCAGCAGCACGTTCTCCAGCACCGTCAGATCGCGCACCAGGGTCATCTCCTGGAACGCGGTCTGGATGCCGCGGGCATGGGCGATGCGCGGAGATTTCAGCGGGACGGATTCACCGAACACCTTGAACGAACCCTGGTCCGGCGACATCAGGCCGCTCAACAGCTTGACGATTGTCGACTTGCCGGCACCATTCTCGCCGAGCAAAGCGTGGACGCTGGCTTCCGCCACCTCGAAGGAGACGTCGTCGACCGCGACCGTGGCGCCGAAGGCCTTGCGGACATGGTCAGCTGCGATGGCGATCGGCGCGCCGTCGGTCATGTGGAGACCCGGAATTCGTTGGCGCGGGCGGCCGGGCCGCCCGGAGGCAGATTGATTTCGCGAAAAAGAAGCTGGACGACGCAGGGTGCGCCGTCCAGCGTCCAGTTGCAGGGACTTAGGGTTCGGGCTGGCCGACCAGAGCGGCCTGGAACCCGACTTCCGGCGTCTGCTCGGAGAAGATCGAGGCAAACCAGCCGGGGTTCGGCACGAGCGCCGGAGGGAACGCGTTGCAGCCGGCCTTCATCTCTTCCCAGGAGCCGGTCTCGCAATACTTGACGGTCTCGTTGGTGACGATGGGCAGCGGCAGCTTGGTGTTCTTCGGGATGTCCTTGCCCTCGAGCTTCTGCACCGCGAGCTTCAGCGCCAAGGCGCCGGAGTAGGGCGGCGAGGCGTAGGAGATGCGCGGTGCGCCCAGCGGCGCGTAGGGCGAGTCGCCGCCCTCGACCTTGGTGCCGGCCGGCAGCATCTGGATGCGGCCGCCATTGGCGCCTTCGCCGGCGCAGGGCAGCAGCTCCTCCGGCTTCTTGCCGGCCTCGAGCTCCATCGAGTTCGCGGTGTAGCAGCCGACCTGCATCCAGAGCCCGTTGATCTCGTTCCAATTGTGGGTGGCGATGATCTTCGAAAGCTCGGTGCGGGCGACCGCCTGGCTCCACATGCCGACCGCCTCGGCGACGATCTTGATGTCCGGACTCTTGGCGAAGACCTCCTTCGCCGCCTTGGTGCGGAGCGTATCGACTGAGGTACCGGGCACGCCGGTGATGACGACGATGTTGCCCTTGCCGTTCAGTTTCTTCACCAGCCATTCGGCGGTGACCCGGCCGGCCTCTTCCTGGTCGATCGAGACGTTGTAGGCGCAGGGCTCGGAGATGTTGGCGTCGTAGGCGATGATGATGACGCCCTTGTCGCAGGCGTTCTTCACCGCCGCATTCAGCGCGGTGGGCGAGATCGGATAGACCACGATCGCCTGGGCGCCGGCCTGCACCATCGCGTTGATCTGCTGGATCTGGCGCTGGGCGTTGGGGCCGGCCACCTGGACCTGCAGGTCGACCTTGTCGGCGAAGTCCTTGTGCGCGGCCATGGCTTTCACCATGTTCGCCGCTTCGGCCTGCCAGTCGTTGCCGATGTAGCTCATCGACAGATAGACCTTGAACTTGTCGGCGTGCGCCGCCCCTGCGCCCAGGGACACGCCCAAGGCGGACACGCCCAAGGCCATTCCGGCGCAAGCCACGAAGCGCCACATATTTCTCAGCGATTTCATCGTCTCTCTCCCATCGCGCAGCCGGTTTCTTGGCGTGCCGAAGCGACGCCGCGGTCCCGTCCGCGACTGCATCGGAGCGAGGCCGAGATTCTTTTTTGATCATTTGATCATAAATCAGATATCATGGTGCATCAAGCGCATTCCCGCACTTGACGCCACCATGGCCCGGCGATACCCGCAGCATTCGAGATGACCGATCAATCCCCGAATCAGCGACCGCGGCGGCGCACCTCCTCCCTGCCCCAGATGCAGGTTGCCCGCGTCACCCTGCCCGGGGAGATCTATCAGCGTTTGAAGACAATGATTCTCGACGGCGGTTTGATCCCCGGCGAGCTGGTGACGATCCAGGGCCTGGCCGGCGCCTTCGGCGTCAGCGCCATGCCGGTGCGCGAGGCGCTGCAACGGCTGACCGCGGAAGGGGCGTTGCGCGTCATCTCCGGCCGATCGGTCGGCATCCCGGAGCTGGATTCCGATCGGCTCTCGGATCTCACCAAGGTCCGGGTGGAGATCGAGAGCCTGGCCGCCTCTTGGGCCACGCCGCGGGTGACCGAGGCCGACATCGCCCGTCTGGAAACCCTGGTCGACACCATGACCACGGCGGTCGATGCCGGTGACACCCGAGCCTATGTCCGCGCCAATCACGATTTCCATTTCACGATCTACGCCGCCTCCGGCTCGGAGACCCTGCTCGGCGTGATCGAAGGCCTGTGGCTGCAGGTCAGCCCCTATTTCCATCTGCTGCACGGCGTGCGCGGCGCCGGCAACTACGACAACGCCAATCACGAGCACAAGCTGATCCTCGCTGCGATCCGTGCCGGCGACGCCGAAGGCTGCGCCGCCCATCTCCGCGGCGACATCGAATCCGCCACCGCCGGCCTCCTCAAGCTGCTGGGCTAGCGGATGCGGCCGAGGCCGCATCCGCGCGCGACACTTACTGCCCAGGTCTTTACTGCTCTGGCTGGCCGACCAGAGCGGCGTTCAACCCGACCTCGGGCGTAGTCTCCGAATAGATCGAGGCGAACCAGCCCGGATTGGCGATGATCGCCGGCTGGAAGACGTTGCAGCCGGCCTTCATCTCGGCCCAGGTGCCTTCCTTGCAGAGCTTCACGTTCTCGTTGGTGACGATGTTCTGCTCGACATTGGTCAGGGCCGGGATCTCCTTGCCCTCGAGCTTCTTGACGGCGAGGGTCAGCGCCAGCGCCCCGGTGAAGTTCTGCGAGCCCGACGACCAGCGCTTGGCCCCCATCGGCCGATAGGTGCCGCTGGCGCCCTCGACCGCGGTGCCGGCCGGCAGCATCTGGATGCGGCCGCCGTTCGAGGCCTCTCCGGCGCAGGGCCGGAGCTTGTCGTCGGCGATTCCGGATTCGCTCTGCATCGAATTGGCGGTGTAGCAGCCGGCCTGCATCCAGAGCCCGTCGATCTGGTCCCAGGGATGGGTCGCGATCAGCTTGGTGAGTTCGGTGCGGGCGACGGCCTGGCTCCACATGCCGTTCACCTCGCCGATGACCTTGATGCCGGGATGCTTGGCGAAGACTTCCTTCGCACCCTCGTTGCGGAGCGTGTCGACCGTCGTCCCCGGCACGCCGGTCACCATGACGACGTTGCCCTTGCCGCCGAGCTTGTCCACCAGCCATTCGGCCGACTGCGTGCCCCAGGCCTTCTGGTCGATGTGGACGTTGTAGGCGCAGGGCTCGGAGATGATCGAGTCATAGGCGATGATGACGACGCCCTTGGCGCAGGCGTTCTTCACCACCTGATTGAGCGCCGTCGGCGAGATCGGATAGACGATGATCGCCTGCGCGCCGGCCTGGACCATGGCGTTGATCTGCTGGATCTGACGCTGGGCGTTGGGCCCGGCGACCTGCACCTCGAGATCGACCTTGTCGCGATAGTCGGCACTCGCCGCCATGGCCTTCAGCATGTTGGCCGCCTCGGCCTGCCAGTCGTTGCCGATGTAGCTCATGCTGAGGAAGATCTTGAACTTGTCCGCAGCGGAAGCGTCGCCCGTCCACGCCGCCAGGCCCATCGCGCCCGCCAGGCAGGCAGCCGCGATCTTCGACTTCGATAGAAGCTTCATGTCGTCCTCCCAGTCTTGCCGTTCCGGCGTCTCGTTCGGTGGACGCCACGACCCCTGCGCGGTCCCTCATTGGAGCCCGCGTCCCGGCCAGTATGCCCCGGTGCCGGGCCCGGTCAACATCTTATATCTAACATCTGTGATCACAGATAGGATTACGATCTTCAGGCGCTGCAGGACTGGCCCACCGGCCGAGGCGATGACGGCGGCGGCGCGATCGGCCGGCTGGGTACTCTGAAAGGTTGATGAAGCCGGTGCTTCAGCGCCGCGCGGTGCTGCGCAGCCCCCGGCGAGATGCGGGCTCGGGCGGGGATTCCTCGGCCGAGCCGAAGTGGTGGCGACGGAACCAGGCGGCGGCGGCGCGGATATCGAGCGCCAGCGCAAAGCGCGCCGCCTTGGCGTCGTGACGCTCCATCGCCGCGACCACCCGTTCGTGGACCACGACGCCACGGCGGAACATCTCGATCGAGCCCTCCACGTGCTGCACGAAGGCGAGCACCGGGCCGAAGCGCAGCCAGAGCGAGCCGATGATCTTCAGCAGCGCCTCGGATTCCGCGGCCTCGTAGACCGCGAAGTGGAAGTGCTGGTTACCTTGCAGCATGCCGCCAGCATCGCGCGCCTCGATCGACTCCCCGAAGGTCTTGTTGATCTTCCGGAGCTCCTTGCAGATGCCAGGCGTCGCGCGCAAGGCGGCGCGCTGCGCGGCATAGCCTTCGACCTCGCAGCGCAGGCGAATCCATTCGTCGTAGTTCTCGAGCGTGAGTGCGGCGACCTGGAAGGTGCGGTTGGGCAGCTGGGTCAGCGCATTCTCGGTCACCAGGCGCTGGATCGCCTCCCGGACCGGCATCGGACTGGTCCCGAGTGCCGCGGCGAGCGCGCGGATGGTCAGCACCTCGCCCGGCATGAAGCGGCCCTGATAGAGCGCGTCCCGCAACTCCTGATAGACCCGCTCCTGCACGGTCGTGACGTCGATCGGCCTGACCTTGTCGTCCATCTGGTCCCTTCATGCGCCGCGAATCGGCCCGAATCCGATCATAGCCCGGGCCGATCATAGTGCGCCGATCACCAACCTACAGCTTCCCGGTGCAGAGGGAAACACCGTCTATCTTAGATATGTGATCACAATTTCGATTGCGGTCGGGCGAGCGCCGGCTATCCTGAGCGGCAAAAGATAAAGCGCAAGGGGAGGACGTGATGGGCGAAACCTTAAGACCCATTCGCCGCATCGTGACCATGAATGACGCCGCGGGCAAATCGGGCGTCATGATCGACGGCATCGCCGACAACATCATCACCGTGCTGACCGAGCTCTGGATCACCGAGCGCGGCCGGGTCAATCATCGCGACGGCATCGACCATGCCACGCGCTCGACGCGGCTCGAGCCGCCGGAGGGCGGGACCCTGTTCCGCTATTTCGAGATCCCGCCGGAGAGCGAGACGGCGCATCTTTCCGAGAGTGAAAAGCGGAAGTCCGCGGCAGAATGGTTTGCGGCGATGAACGGCGCGCATCTTCAGCCGGACACCGAGCGGCATGCGGCGATGCACCGGTCGCCGACGACGGACTACATCATCCTCCTCGCCGGCGAGATCACGCTGGTGCTCGACAAGGAGGAGCGAACCTTGAAACCGTTCGACTGCGTCGTCCAGCGCGGCACGAACCACGCCTGGGTCAATCGTGGCAACGAGAATGCCTTGCTGATGGCCGTCCTGGTCAGCGACGGCAGCAGCTAATCTTTGGGAGGCTCCATGGTCGATATCCAACTGATCGTCGATTCGAAGAACCATCTGGGCGAAGGCCCGCTCTGGGATGTTGCGGAGCAGCGGCTCTACTGGATCGACAGCTCGGCAGCGGAGATCTACAGCGCCAAGGCCGACGGCAGCGATGTCCGACGCTACTTCGTCCCCAGCCATGTCGGCTCGATGGCGCTGCGCGAGAAGGGAGGCGCGGTGCTGGCCCTCGCCAACGGATTCAGCCTCTACGACTTCAAGACCCAGAAGCTGACGCATATCGGCGATCCCGAGGCCGACGAGCCGGAGAATCGCCTGAACGACGGCAAGGTCGACCGGCGCGGCCGCTTCATCGCCGGCTACATGGCCTATGACCATGACCGCGAGGACGCGACGCGCGGCCAGCGGCCGGTCCGGAACTCGGCGCTCTACCGGCTCGATCCGGATCTCTCGATCCACCGGCTCGATTCCGGCATCAAATGCTCGAACGGCCCGTGCTGGAGCCCGGACAACAAGACCTTCTACTTCTGCGACTCCTACGACAACGTGATGTACGCCTATGACTACGACATCGCGACCGGCAACGTCGCCAACCGGCGGGTCTTCGCCTCGACCCGGGACTATCCCGGCACGTTCGACGGCTCGACGGTGGATGCCGAGGGCTATATCTGGAACGCCCATGTCTTCGGCGGTCGCATCATCCGCTATTCGCCGAAAGGCGAGATCGACCGCATTGTCGAGTTCCCGGTGCGCAACCTGACGAGCGTGATGTTCGGCGGGCCGAACCTCGACGTCCTGTTCGTGACGTCGATGGGCCGGCCGATGAAAGGCGTGCCGCAGAGGGAAGCGGAAGCCGGCGGCCTCTTCGCGGTCCACGGCCTCGGCGTCAAGGGTCTCCCGGAACCGCGCTTCGCCGGTTAGGCCGGCACCAGGACCCGCCCGGCGCGGATCCGCCGGCGCTGCGCGAGGGCGACCCCGCCGATCAGCATCAGCGCCGGGATCATGAACCATTGGGGCGACGGTCGCTCGGCGGGCGCCACGGCCGTGAGCACGGTGTCGCCGGGGAGCACGCCGTACTTCGCCGCGAGACTGCCGAACCGCACGTTGACGATCGTGACCGTGCCGCCGCCGGCATCGACCTCGAGGCCGGCGGAGCGGAGCCGCGCCGCGCCGCTCTCGCCCTTGCCGAGCTCGATGCGGACCAGCTTCTCGCGCGTCGCACCCGTCGCGTCCGTGGTCTCGACGCGGAAGCGGAGCGGCGCACCGGCCGGCGTCTGGTCGGCGAGCACCAGCAACTGCTCCGGCGGGAGGGTCTCGTAGGGATCGCTGACCAGATCCAGCCAGAAACCGGGACGGAACAGCAGGAAGCAGGCGAGCAGCAGCCCGACGGTCTCGTACCAGCGGCTCCGTGACAGGAACCAGCCTTGCGTCGCGGCGACGAAGGCGATCATGGCGAGAACCGAGGTCGAGAGCACCAGGACCAGCTGGACCGGCCCCTCGATGTCCATCATCAGGAGCTGCGGGTTGAAGATGAAGATGAAGGGCAGCAGCGCCGTGCGGACCTCGTATTTGAACGCCTGGATTCCCGTCCGCACCGGATCGGCGCCGGAGATCGCCGCGGCGGCATAGGCGGCAAGCCCGACCGGCGGGTGCACGTCGGCCATCAGGCCGAAATAGAAGACGAAGAGGTGCACGGCGACCAGCGGAACTGCGAGGTCGTTCTGCGCGGCGAGGTCGACCACCACCGGCGCCATCAGCGTCGCGACCACGACGTAGCTCGCCGTGGTCGGCATGCCCATGCCGAGGATGAGGCAGATCGCGGCGGTCAGCAGCAGCATGGCGATGAGACTGCCGCCGGAGGCGACCTCGACCACCTCGGTCATGACGAGGCCGATGCCGGTCAGCAGCACGGTGCCGACGATGATCCCGGCGGCTGCGGTGGCGAGTCCGACCGTGGTCATGTTGCGGGCTGCGGCGATGAGCGCCTGATAGAGGTCGACCGCGCCGGCGCGCCATTCTGCGCCGAGTCCCGTTCGACCGCGGAAATAGGCCGTCAGCGGACGTTGGGTCAGCATCAGCAGGATCAGCACCACGGTGCCCCAGAAGGCGGAGAGTCCGGGCGACAGCTCTTCCACCATCAGGCACCAGATCAGCACCACGACCGGCAGCAGGAAGTGGAGGCCGGTCACCGCCGTCGCGGCGAAGGCCGGCACCACCAGCAACCCGGTCCCGGGATCGTCCATCGGCAGGTCCGGATGCCGCGCACGATAGGCGACGAGCGCGACATAGGCGATCGCGACGCCGGCCGCGATGATGAGGTCCGCATCCTCGCCGAAGACCAGCTTGATCCAGCCGATGCCGTAATAGACCACGCCGGAAAGGACGATCAGGCCGGAAATGGTCATGGCGGTGCGGGCGGCCGCCTGCAACGGGCCCGACCGGCGCGTGACCGGGAGGCCGATCATGCCCTTCTTCATCGCCTCGATATCGACGATGTAGAACAGCGAGCCGTAGGTCAGCAGCGCCGGGAAGAAGGCGTGCTTCACCACCTCGTTGTAGGAGATGCCGACATATTCCGCGATCAGGAAGGCGGCGGCGCCCATCACCGGCGGC
>Ga0335082_10001593_pt1 | contig 24212 bp, 30 predicted proteins | sample Lox_Sample_41_FD_206718 | JGI IMG/M metagenome (GOLD analysis project Ga0335082, IMG submission 206718) | Soil microbial communities from Loxahatchee National Wildlife Refuge, Florida, United States - Lox_Sample_4.1 | ecosystem: Environmental > Terrestrial > Soil > Wetlands | place: USA...
CCTGGCACAAGAACGGCGGCGGCAAGGAGCTGCTCACCAAGCTGTACAGCTCGATCGGCGCCAACGTCGTCTCGTTCCCGTATGGCCCGATGTTCACCCAGCCGCTGGGCTGGTTCAAGAAGCCGATCAACTCGGCCGCGCAGTTCAAGGGCCTGAAGTACCGCACCGTAGGCCTGTCGGTGGATATGTTCACCAATATGGGCGCGGCGGTGAACGCGCTACCGGGTGGCGAGATCGTGCCGGCAATGGACCGCGGCCTGCTCGACGCCGCCGAGTTCAACAACATGAGCTCGGACCGCCTGCTCGGCTTCGCCGACGTATCCAAGGTCTGCATGCTGCAGAGCTACCACCAGAACGCCGAGCAGTTCGAGATCCAGTTCAACAAGACCAAGTTCGATGCGCTGCCGGCCAAGCTCAAGGCAATCATCGAGCACGGCGTCGAGGCCGCGTCGCAGAACCTGGTCTGGAAGGCGATCGACCGCTATTCGCAGGACTACGTCGAGCTGCAGACCAAGGACAAGGTCAAGTTCTACCGCACGCCGCCGGCGATCCTGCAGGCGCAGCTCAAAGCCTACGACGACGCCGCCGCCAAGAAGGGCGCCGGCAACGCGATCTTCGGCGAGATCGTCGAGTCGCAGAAGAAGTGGGCGGAGCGCGTGGTGAAGTGGGATCTCGACAACAACGTGCGGCGCGAGATGGCCTACAACCACTATTTCGGCAAGAAGGCCTGACAGCAAGCTGACTGAGGACACCATCCGGTGCCACCGGATGGTGTTTTTTTTCGCGGATAGAATCGCGTCATGCAGAAGCTCCTGCTCTTCATCGACAAGGTAAGCACCTGGGTCGGGCACGCGTTTTCGTGGATCATCGTGCTGCTGACGCTGCACGTGACCTGGGAGGTGTTCCGGCGCTACGTGCTCGAGAGTCCGCGTCCGTGGGCGTTCGACGCGATGGTGATGATGTACGGCACCCTGTTCATGATGGCGGGCGCCTATACGCTCGCCAAGAACGGACACGTGCGCGGCGACGTGCTGTATGGCTTCTTCACGCCGCGCGTGCAGGCGACGATCGATCTCGTGCTCTATGTCGTGTTCTTCATTCCCGGCGTGTTCGCGCTCACCTACGCGGGGTACTTCTACGCCGCGGATTCGTGGCGCATCCTCGAGCATTCCAACATCACCGCCGAGGGTCCGCCGGTCTACCCGTTCAAGACGGTGATTCCGCTGGCGGGCGGCATCCTGGCGCTGCAGGGCATCGTCGAGATCGTGCGCTGCGTGATCTGCCTCAAGCAGGGCTCCTGGCCCTCGCGCGAGGAGGACGTCGTCGAGGTCGACGTCGACAAGCTGAAGGAGATGGTGCACGTGAAGGACGAGGACATCGAGAAACTCGACGCGTTCGTGGTGAAGCAGGAGCAGCGTAAATGAAGCTGCGCAAGGAACTCTGGTTCGGCTTCTCGCTGATGGGGATCATCCTCGCCTGCATCGCCGTGTTCACGCCCTGGGGCCACCTGACCAACGGCCACCTCGGCCTCATCATGCTCGCGCTGATCGTCGTGGCGATCATGCTGGGCTACCCCACCGCGTTCACGCTCATGGGCCTGGGCGTGTTCTTCGCCTGGCTCGCGTACCGCTCGGTCGACCCGAGCACGGCGATGCGGCAGGTGCTCGACCTGTTCGTGCAGCGCTCCTACGGCGTCATGTCGAGCGACGTGCTGACCGCGATCCCGCTGTTCGTGTTCATGGGCTACCTCGTCGAGCGCGCGGCGCTCATCGATCGCCTGTTCAAGAGCCTGCACCTCGCCACGGCGCGCGTTCCCGGCTCGCTCGCGGTCGCCACGGTGATCACCTGCGCGATCTTCGCCACGGCGACCGGCATCGTCGGCGCGGTCGTGACGCTGATGGGCCTGCTCGCGTTCCCGGCGATGCTGCGCGCCGGCTACAACATCCAGATCTCGGCGGGCGCGGTGACCGCGGGCGGCTGCCTCGGCATCCTGATCCCGCCCTCGGTGCTGCTGATCGTCTACGGCGCGACCGCCGGTGTGTCGGTCGTCCAGCTCTACGCCGGCGCGTTCCTGCCCGGTTTCATGCTCGCAGGGCTCTATATCGGATACATCATCATCCTGGCGAAATGGAAGCCCAACCTGATGCCGCCTCTTCCGGAGGCGGAGCGCCGCATCGAATTGCCGGCGGTTGCGCAGGCGCTCGCGCCGCGCGGACGCAATGCGTTCCTGGGGCTGGGGCGAGCGCTCGCCAGCGGGTCGGGCGTGCCGCGCTCGAAGTCGGCGGCGCAGTTCCTCGTTTCGCTCGTTCCCGCGCTCGCGATTGCGGGTATCGTCGCGGCAACCTACGCGATCGCGACCGCGCCGGCGGAAAAGGTCGACACGGCCGGACTGGTCGAGACCGGCGCGGAGACCACGCTCGGTGCGCCGCAGGACGAGTCGTCGTCCGAGACGGGCCTCGCGGAGGCGCCGGGCGCCGACGAGCCGGCGGGTGCGGCGGCGGCCCCGCAGGAGCCCGTCAAGAAGGCGGCGCCGGGCGCCGAGGCGAAGGCGGCGAAGAAGCCGGCGACCGCGGCGCGCGCGCCGGCGGGGGACGAGGAGCGCCTGCCCGCGCCCGACTGGTTCAAGTGGGTGCTGCTCTTCGGGATTGCCGTCATCGCGATGATCTACTGGGTTCTCAGCTGGGAACGGCTCGAAGTGTTCAAGATGCTGCTGTCGTCCTTCTTTCCGCTGGCGATCCTGATCCTCGCGGTGCTCGGCTCGATCGTGCTCGGCCTGTCGACGCCGACCGAGGCGGCGGCGGTCGGCGCGTTCGGCGGCTTCGTGCTCGCTGCGGTCTATCGGCTCGTCGCGCATTGGCGCGACGGCAAGGGCGGCAAATGGGGCGCGCTCGCGACGACCGTGAAGGAGCTGGGCAACATCGTCAAGGAGTCCTCCTTCCTGACCGCGAAGACGAGCGCGATGGTCTGCTGGCTGTTCATCGGCTCGGGCATCTTTTCCGCCGCGTTCGCGATCCTCGGCGGCCAGGAAGTCGTGGAGAAATGGGTGCTGTCGCTCAACATGACGCCCGTGCAGTTCATGATCCTCGCCCAGTTCATCATCTTCATCCTCGGCTGGCCGCTGGAGTGGACCGAGATCATCATCATCTTCATGCCGATCTTCATCCCGCTGCTGCCGCATTTCCACATCGACCCGCTGTTCTTCGGGCTGCTGGTGGCGCTCAACCTGCAGACGGCGTTCCTCTCGCCGCCGGTGGCGATGGCGGCGTTCTATCTGAAGGGCGTATCGCCGCCGCACGTGACGCTCAACCAGATCTTCGCCGGGATGATGCCGTTCATGGCGATCCAGGTGCTCGCCCTGGTGCTGCTCTACGTCTTCCCCGAGATCGGCCTCTGGCTGCCGAGCGTGTTCTACGGCAAGTAGGCGCTAGGGCGCCGCGGCGATCGCTCTGAGCACGCGCAGCTCCTCGCGCATGCGCTCCATTTCGCTGCGGTCGGCGAAGGCGAGCACCCAGTGCGTGAGACGACCGTCCACGCCGTGCACCATGCCGATCGACAGCTCGACGTCCGCGGTGACGCCGTCCTTGCGCCGCGCGCGCGTCTGCAGCCGCGCGGGCGCCTCGTTGAACATGTCCGCCGCGCCTTCGGCCTCCGGAAACAGCAGCGTGATCGCCGGCCGGCCGAGCGCCTCGTCGGCGCGGTATCCGAAGAAGGACTCGAACGCCGGGTTCACGTAGGTGAGCGGCCTGCCCTTGGCCGCCGCGTCGGCGAGCGCGACGGGAAACCCGCAGGCAGCGAGCGCGGCGCGACTTAGCGCGCTGTCCGAAAGAAGCCGGGCAAGTGCCGGCGCGGGCTGCGGATTTTTGCCGTTGGGAATCCTGTCAGAAAGTGTCATGCCCCGCTTGTGCCACGAGCGTCCCCGCGTGGCAAGTGGGTACGGGGACCTACGACGGGAAAATTCGGCGGGGTGTGACAAACCCCACAGAATCAGGCGGCTTTCCCCGGCTTGCGGGACAGCGAGTAGCAGGTGCGGCGCAGGCGGTTCAGGTCCGCGCTCTCGATCGCCTCGCGCAGGTACTTCATGTTGGCATCGATCGCGGCCTGATAGAGGCTCGGGCCGTCGAAGTGCGCCTCGGCCCAGCGGTCGGCGGCGCCCAGCTTGCGGTTGATGCGGTCGCGCGCCACGTACTCGTAGAAGCCCGGCGTCTTGTAGATGAGGTCCTCGGGCGAGGCGTAGCGCACGATCTCGCGCCCGTCGGACAGCGTCTCGCGCGCGATCGAGCCCAGCACGAACTCCTGGTAGAGGAACTCGCGGCATTTCTCCAGGTACATGCGGTCGGACATCTGCCCGATCAGGTCGGCGGTGCCGACCATGTAGCCGAGCAGCCGGTCCTTCGGCTCGGCGACCTTGATGTCGTCGACGTCCATCTCGTAGCCGGTGAAGTGCACGAGGCGCGCCGCGGTCTCGGCCTCGGCGCCGAAGCCGAGCGTGGGCAGGTAGCGCGCGAGGAAATCCGCGCTGCGGCTGACGTGGATCTTGGTGAATACCGCGCCGTTCTCGACGCTCGCCTCGGAGGCGCGGCGCATGTAGCCCGAATCGTGCAGCAGCGCGATCACCACGCCGAGCACCGCGCGGCGCGCGCCGAGCGCCTCGGCGGCCGGGCTGATGCGGTCGTGACCTTCCACGAGGCGCGCCATCGCCAGCGTCATGTCGAGCGTGTGCCGCGAGTCGTGGTAGAGGGTGTCGCAGCGCAGGTAGCCGGGATACCGCCCGTCGAAGAGGGCCTTCACGTCGTCGAACGCGCGCGCGAGCGGCGCCAGGTCCGCGCCCGGATAGCGGGCCGCGTACAGCGCGATCACCGCGTCGCGGACCTCGTCGGATTCTTCGACGTTGACCCGATTGGTCACGTCGTTCTGATTGAGCCGGTTCTGCATTCGGCCGCTCTATCCCCCAATTGCGGGATTATCCGCGCTCGCCTTTCATCGGGGCAAGCAAATTTATCCCTTTGTCCCACAGTCCTTTACACATGGTGCGGCGCAGAAAAGATGACGGGAGCCGGCCGATAAGCCGGGTTCTGTGGCAGGGGACCCCCGCAAAGGGATCCCCCCGACAGCCATTCCTCTAGGCCTTCGATTGCTCGAAGGCTCGAGCCACCTACCCGCAGGCTTCGGTCGAGCCGACCTCGGTCGCCTGCCTATTTGGTGTTGCTCCGGATGGAGGTTGCCGCGTTTCACCCCACCGCTTTCGCGGTGGACTCGTCTCTGTGGCCCTGTTCGTCGCCTTCGCGCACGCTTGCGCGGCGTTTATACGCGCCGGGCCGTTAGCCCGCATCCCGCTCTGTGGAGCCCGGACTTTCCTCTGCGCCTTGCGACGCAGCGGCTGCCTGGCCGACTCCCGCCGCTATTTTACCGTGCCGGTGCGGCCGCAGCCGCGGGGCGGAAGAATCGCGCATCGGCGTAGAACCCGGGCCGCCCGCTCTGCGGCAGCCAGCCCGGATAGCCGAACACGGGCAGCGGCGGCAGCTCCTTCGGCGTGCGCAGGCCGTCGATCGCGCGCGCGGCCTGCGCGTCGAGGTCGTGCGCCGGGTCGGCGAACACCACCTTGCAGGTGATGCCGGCGTAGGGCTGCAGGGCCTGCTCGAGCACCGCGTGGCCGAGCACGACGATGCGGAACTCGCGATGCCGCTCCGCGAAAAGCTCGCGCCAGCGCGCGGCGCGCACGAGCGCCTCGATGCCCGCGCCGCCCGCGACGATCGCGCCGCCTTCGTCGAAGATCGTCAGCATGTCGCGCCGCCGGCCGCGCCGGCCGCCGGTCTCGCGGCGCTCCCGCGGCATTTCCGCCGCGTGCAGCGCGTTGATGCGCGCCTTGGTCTTCGGGAACGCGAGCCAGCACAGCGCGTTGAACAGGTCGTGCTTGCTGTCCGGGCGGGTCTGCACCTGCCCCGTCTCGTAAAGATGGATTTCGTAGTACGGGTCGGACGCCGCGGGCCGCACGAAGCGGATCGGCCTGCCGCTTTCGCTGCGCAGGCCCTTCTCCTCGGAAAATGCATTGAGGATCGAAAGCGAGGGCTTGTCGCCCAAGCGATCGATCCATTCCCTGACCGAATCGAAAATCGGGTGGGCTAGGCCAGCTTCCACGGGATCGTCTCGCCGGCGCGGAAGGGCACCAGGTCGTCCTTGCCGAAGCGCAGCGTCGCGGGCGCGGTCCAGGCTTCGCGCACGAGCGTCACCGTGTCCGTGTTGCGCGGCAGGCCGTAGAAGTCGGCGCCGTAGCGGCTCGCGAACGCCTCCAGCTTGTCGAGCGCGCCCGCCTCCTCGAAGGCGGTCGCGTAGAGCTCCAGCGCGGCGTGCGCCGTGTAGATGCCCGCGCAGCCGCAGGCGGCCTCCTTGGCCGAGCGCGCGTGCGGCGCGCTGTCGGTGCCGAGGAAGAACTTGGGGTTGCCCGAGGTTGCGGCCGCCACGAGCGCCTCGCGGTGCTCCTCGCGCTTGAGCACCGGCAGGCAGTAGTGGTGCGGCCGCAGCCCGCCGAGGAACAGCGCGTTGCGGTTGAGCAGCAGGTGGTGCGCCGTGACCGTCGCGGCCACGTGCGGTCCGGTCACCTCCACGTAGTGAACCGCGTCGCGCGTGGTGATGTGCTCGAGCACGACCTTGAGGCCGGAGAAGCGCTCCACGAGCGGCCCCAGCACCTCCTCGATGAACGCCTTTTCGCGGTCGAACACGTCGACCATGGGATCGGTCGACTCGCCGTGGATGAGCAGCGGCAGGCCGAGCTGCTCCATCTTTTCCAGCGCTGCGAAGCAGCGCGAAATTCGGGTCACGCCGGCATCCGAATGCGTCGTCGCCCCCGCCGGGTAGAGCTTGACCCCGTGGACGTGGCCCGAGAGCTTGGCGCGCGCGATCTCCTCGGCCGTGGTGTCGTCGGTGAGGTACAGCGTCATGAGCGGCTGGAAGGCGGTCCCGGCGCCTTCCTCCAGCGCGCCGAGGATGCGCTCGCGATAATGCAGCGCCTGCTGCGTGGTGGTGAGCGGCGGCTGCAGGTTCGGCATCACGATCGCGCGCGCGAAGCGCCGCGCCGTATCGGCGAGCACCGCGGCCATCGCCGGGCCGTCGCGCAGGTGCAGGTGCCAATCGTCCGGCCGGGCGATGGTGAGGCGATCCATGCCCGGATTTTACTGGCTGTCCCTGAGCGCGGCCCTGTAGAGCTCGTTGCGCGGCACGCCCGTGATGCGCGCGGCGAGCTTCGCCGCCTCGGCCGCGGGCAGCTTCTCGGCGAGGATCTTCAGCACGCGCAGCGCCTCGGCGCGCTCGGGCGCGCGCGCTTCGCCGGGGCCGAGCACGAGCACGAATTCGCCCTGCTGGCGGTGCGGCCCGGCCTCGAGCCAGGCCGGCGCTTCGCCCAGCCGCAGCCGCGCGATCTCCTCGAACTTCTTGCTGAGCTCGCGCGCGAGGACGATCTCGCGCTCCGGCCCGAAGCGCGCGAGCAGCGCCCGGACCGTGGCGAGCACGCGGTGCGGCGCCTCGTAGAGGATGGCCGGCCAGGGGCCCGCGAGATCCTCGAGCGCCTTGCCGGGCCGCGCCGGCAGGAAGCCGGCGAACAGGAACCGGTCCCCGGCGAAGCCGGCCGCCGAATAGGCGGTGATCGCCGCGTTCGGGCCGGGCACCGGCACCACGCGCAGGCCCTCGCGGTGCGCCGCCGCCACGAGCAGGGCGCCCGGGTCGGAAACGCCGGGCGTGCCCGCGTCGGTCACGAGCGCGACCTGGCTGCCCTCGAGCAGGGCGCGCAGCAGCTTGCCGGTGGCGGCGCGCTCGTTGTGGGCGTGCAGCGCGACCGTGCGCGCGGCGATGCCGTGGCGGGCGAGCAGCGTGCGCGAGGTGCGCGTGTCCTCACAGGCGACGAGGTCGGCGGAGCGCAGCGCTTCGATCGCGCGCGGGCTCGCGTCGGCGAGATTGCCGATCGGCGTGGCGACGACGTAGAGCGTTCCGGGCATGGGCGGCGGCGAAGGTCAACCTGGCGCGACGGCGGTCCGTTAAGCCTGCCATGAACCGGGCCGGCGCGCGAGCCGAGGAACTCTGCGCGGAGCTGCTGCAGAGGGCGGGGCTGCGCGTGCTCGCCCGCAACTGGCGCTGCCGGCACGGCGAGATCGACCTCGTGGCGGAGGAGGGCGGCACGCTGGTGTTCGCCGAGGTCCGTTTCCGCAGCGGCGAAGGCTTCGGCGGCGCCGCCGAGAGCGTCACGGCGGCCAAGCGCGCGCGCCTGGTGGCGGCGGCGCGCCTGTATCTCATGCGCCGGCCGCAGGCCGACTGCCGCTTCGACGTGCTGCTGCTCGATTCGCTCGAGGCCGGCCGCATCCGCTGGATCCGCGATGCGTTCGCTGCCTAGCCTGCTGCTGGCCGCGGCCTGCGCGGCCGCCGCTCATGCGCAGAGCGTGCAGCTGCTCGTGCAGGACTCGCCGCTCGCGGGCTTCCGCTACGGCGAGGCCGCGGCAATCTGGCCGCAGCTGCGCGAAGGCGACGCGCTCGATCTGGTGCGCGAGCCGGACAATGCGCACGACGCGAACGCGGTGCGCGTCGATTGGCGCGGCCACAAGCTGGGCTACGTGCCGCGTCGCGAGAACGCCGCCGTCGCCTGGGGGCTCGATCGCGGCGCGCCGCTGCGCGCCCGCGTGAGCCGGCTCGCCGAGCATCCGAATCCGGCACGGCGCATCAGCTTCGAAATCTACATCGAGTAAAATGCACGCATGGGTCATGCGGAATCCGGTGCGTCGCTCGAGGCGAAGATCGCAGCGCATTTCATCGACAGCGCCCGGCTGAAGGAGCAATCGGCAAGTGCGCTCGCCGCGCCGATCGCGCGCGCCGTCGGCGCGATGAGCGCCTCCCTCAAGGCGGGCGGCAAGGTGCTCGCCTGCGGCAACGGCGGCTCGGCGGCCGACGCGCAGCATTTCGCCGCCGAGCTCGTCAACCGCTTCGAGCGCGAGCGGCCGCCGCTTGCGGGGCTCGCGCTGACCACCGACACCTCGAGCCTCACCTCGATCGCCAACGACTACGGCTACGAGCAGGCGTTCGCGAAGCAGCTGCGCGCGCTCGGCCGCCGCGGCGACGTGCTGCTGGCGATCTCGACCTCGGGCAACTCGGCGAGCGTGCTGGAGGCCATGCGCACGGCGCGGGAACTCGGCCTGGCGATCGTCGCTCTAACCGGCAATGGCGGCGGCAGGATGGCGGCGTTGCTGGGTGGAGGCGACGTCCACATCTGCGTGCCGCACCAGCGCACGATGCGCATCCAGGAGGTGCACCTGCTCACGTTGCACTGCCTGTGCGACGGCATCGACGCCGAACTCTTCGGAGACAAGAAATGAAGAACATCCGGGTCCTGTGGATCACGCTGCTGGCGCCGCTCGCGGCGCTGCAGGGTTGCGTGCCCGCCGCGGTAGTGGGCGCCGGCGCCGCCGGGGCGATCAGCTACGAGGACCGCCGCACCACCGGCGTGCAGATCGACGACGAGGGCATCGAGCTGCGCGCGGGCAACCGCATCGGCGAGCGCTACGGAGACAAGGCGCACGTCAACGTGACCTCCTTCAACCGCGGCGTGCTGCTGACCGGCGAGGTTCCCGACGAGAAGGCGAAGCAGGACATCGAGAAGATCGCCGCCTCGGTGCCCAACGTGCGCGTTGTCTCCAACGAGCTGAGGGTGGCGGCGCCGAGCTCGTACGGCGACCGCGCGAACGACTCGGCGATCACCGGCAAGGTCAAGGCGCATTTCGTCGACGCCGGCAAGTTCAGCGCCGTGCACGTCAAGGTGGTGACCGAGGCGTCGGTGGTCTACCTGCTCGGCCTGGTGACGGAAACCGAGGGCAAGCTCGCAGCCGAGATCGCGAGCACCACCGGCGGCGTGAAGAAGGTCGTGAAGGTCTTCGACTACTGCAAGCTGGGCGAGCCGAACTGCGCGCCGACCCGGTTCCCGGCCGAGTCGAAGAAGCCCGAGCCCAAGAAACAATAGACCCCGCCGCCCGCCCCGCTTTCGAAGGCAAGATCCACGCGCCGGGCGACGTCGCGCGCTGGGCGGCCGGCCTGCCGCGGCCGCTGGTGTTCACCAACGGCGTGTTCGATCTGCTGCATCGCGGCCACGTGACCTACCTCGCGCGCGCGAGAGAGCAGGGCGCCTCGCTGCTGGTGGCGCTCAACGGCGACGCCTCCGCGCGGCGCCTCGGCAAGGGCGAGGGCCGCCCGGTCAACGGCCTGCAGGACCGCATGGCGCTGGTCGCGGCGCTCGAGTCGGTCAGCGCGGTGACCTGGTTCGACGAGGACACGCCCGCGTCGATCATCGCCGCGCTCAGGCCCGAGGTGCTCGTCAAGGGCGGCGACTGGCCGGTGGAGAAGATCGTCGGCGCCGCGGCGACGCTCGCGAGGGGCGGCCGCGTGCTGTCGATTCCGTTCGAGCACCCGCTCTCCAGCAGCGCGCTGCTGGCGCGGATCAGGAAAGGCTGAGCTCGAAGCACAGCGCGCCCGGGGTCGGGCGTTCGAGGTACGGAGCGCTCTCGAGGAAGCCGAGGTCGCGGTACAGCGCGATCGCGGCGCCGAGCTTCGGCAGCGTGTCGAGCACCAGGCGCGCGTGGCCGCGCCGCCTCGCCTCCTCGATGACGGCAAGCGCGAGCCTTCGGCCGAGGCCCTTGCCGCGCCAGGCCGCGCGCACGTACATGCGCTTCATCTCGCCGGTGCGCGCGTCGATGCGGCGCAGCGCCACGCAGCCCGCCGCCGCCGCGCCGTCGCGCGCGATCAGCAGCGCGCCCGAGGGCGGCGCGTAGGTTCCGGGAAGACCTTCAAGTTCCCGGTCAAAACCCTGAAAGCACAGCGCTTCGGCGACGAGCTCGGAGTATTCGCGGAACATCGCCTTGATCTCGTCGAGGTCCGCCGCGCGCGCGGGAGAGATTTCCGGCATCAAAGCATTCTACAATTCGCACCTCCGCATGCGCCTGCACCAGCTCAAGATCGACTTCGTCGCCGAGCAGGACCGGCTGCTGATGCTGATCGCGGCGAGCGAGAAGGTCGAGGTGCGCATGTGGCTCACGCGCCGCTTCGTCAAGCTGTTCTGGCCGCTGCTGGTCAAGCTCGCGGAGGAGGCGAGCCCGCGCATCCGCACTCAGCCCAATCCCGAGGCGCGCAAGGCGCTGCTGAGCATCGAGCACGAGCAGGCCGTGCAGAAGGCGAACTTCTCGCAGCCCTACGACGAGAGCGCGCGCGCGACGCCGCTCGGCGCCGAGCCGCTGCTGCTCGCGCGCATCCAGACCGGGCACGACCCGAACGGGCAGCCGGTGGTGGCGGTGCACCCGGCCGAAGGGCAGGGCGTCACGCTCACGCTCGACCCGGTGCTGCTGCATTCGGTGTGCCGGCTGCTGCAGGCGGCGGTGAAGAAGAGCGACTGGGACATGGACCTCAAGCTGCCCGGCGTCGAGCCGCAGGAGAGCGTCCCGGAGCGCAGCCGCAGGACGATCAACTGAGATGAACCGCGCCGCGGAATTCCAGGAGCGATTCAAGAGCGGGCTGCCCGACCTCATGGGGGTCGAGTTCACCGACGCGACGCCCGACAAGGTCGTCGCGCGGCTCACGGTGCGCAAGGACCTGTGCACGATCGGCGACAACCTGCACGGCGGCGCGATCATGGCGTTCGCCGACACGCTGGGCGCGGTGGCGGCGATCCTGAACATGCCGCAGGGCTCGCGCACCACGACCATCGAGTCGAAGACCAACTTCATCGGCGGCGCGCCGCTCGGCAGCCGCGTGGTCGGCGAGTCGGTGCCGGTGCACAGGGGCCGCACGACGGTGGTCTGCCAGACCACGGTGCGCAGCGAGGCGGGCAAGCTGGTGGCGCTGGTGACGCAGACCCAGCTCGTGATTCCCGCGTAATCCCGTCGAGGGGGTATAATCCGGGCCCTTATGTTTCAGGACCTTAGGTCATTAGTTCCGGCTTCGAAAAACTCGGTCTGATCCCGCCGCTGCTGCAGGCAGTGAAAGATCTCGGCTACGAAACGCCGAGCCCCATCCAGGAACAGGCAATTCCCCTCGTGCTCGAGGGCCGCGACCTCATGGCCGGCGCGCAGACCGGCACGGGCAAGACCGCGGCCTTCGCGCTGCCGACGCTGCAGCGCCTCGCGCCGCTCGCGAGCGCCTCGGCTTCGCCCGCGCGCCATCCGATCCGCGTGCTGGTGCTCACGCCCACGCGCGAGCTCGCGATCCAGGTCGAGGAGAGCTTCCGCGACTACGGCAGGCACCTGCCGCTGCGTACGGCGCTCGTCTACGGCGGCTCGGACATGAACGCGCAGATCGCGGCGCTGCGCAAGGGCGTCGAAATCCTCGTCGCGACGCCGGGGCGGCTGCTCGATCACGTGCAGAACAAGACCGTGATGTTCAACCAGGTGTCGGTGCTGATCCTGGACGAGGCCGATCGCATGCTCGACATGGGCTTCCTGCCCGACATCAAGCGGATCCTCGCGCTGCTGCCGCCGGTGCGGCAGAACCTGCTGTTCTCGGCGACGTTCCCCGACGAGATCCGCAATCTCACCAAGACGCTGCTGAAGAACCCGGCCGAGGTGCAGGTCGCGGCGCGCAACGCGGTCGCCGAGCTCGTGACGCACGTCGTGCACCCGGTGCCGCGCGAGAAGAAGCGCGAGATCCTGTCCTACCTGATCCAGACGCGCGGACTGAAGCAGGTGCTCGTGTTCTGCGGCACGCGCATCGGCGCCAACCGCCTCGCCCACCAGCTGCGCCGCGACCGCATCCACGCCGACGCGATCCACGGCGACAAGACGCAGGCCGAGCGCGAGGCCGCGCTCGAGGCGTTCAAGGCCGGCAAGACCGCGGTGCTCGTGGCGACCGACGTCGCCTCGCGCGGCCTCGACATTCAGGGCCTGCCGCAGGTGATCAACTTCGACATCCCGCACTCGCCCGAGGACTACGTGCACCGCATCGGCCGCACGGGACGCGCGGGGCTCACCGGCGAGGCGATCTCGCTGGTCGCGCCGGAGGACGGCGAGGCGCTGGCCGCGATCGAGAAGCTCATCAAGAGGAAGCTCGAACGCTCGCTGGTGCCGGGCTTCACGCCGAGCGCGGGCACCGCGGCGACGATGATGGGCGGCGAGCGGCGCCATGGCGCGCGGCCGCAGCCGCGACACGCGCGACCACAGCACCGAGCGCAGGACGCGCAGCCTCAGCAGCCAAGAGCGCAGCAACCCCGCCCCCAGCAGTCCAAGCCTTTCGATCCGATCTTCTCCAAACCCTACGAGCCCGGCACCGCCCCCGCGGCCGCCAAGGCCCCCGAGTCCTCGGCCCATTCGAAGCGCCGCGAGCGGCCGGTGGCCGCGCTGCTCGGCGGCCTGAAGCGCGCTTAGCGGTCCCCTTCGCGCGGGCGCGGACTTGCCCGGCGCGCGCAGTAGTCGGGAATTCCTGCCCGTCCCGGGTGTCTATCGTCGGCAAGGTGATCCGCGCCGGTACCCGGCATGCTGCGGCGCACACCCGCGAGTAGGCGGGCGTGACCTTGCCGTGGCCGGAAATTCGACAAATGGAGGAGGTAGGGATGAAGAAGACACTGCTGGTCGCCGTGCTCTCGGCGTTTGCCGCGATGCCGGCTTATGCGGACGACGAGGTCACCATCGGCATGACGGTATCGCGCACCGGGCCTCTCAACGTCGATTCCACCACCCAGCTGCGCGGCGCCGAGCTCTGGCGCGACGAGCTGAACGCCAAGGGCGGCGTCAAGGTCGGCAGCAAGCACTACAAGGTCCGCTTCGTGGAGTACGACGACCAGTCGCAGGGCGGCCGCGTGCAGCAGCTCTATACCCGGCTGGTCCTGCAGGACAAGGCGCAGTTCCTGTTCAGCCCGTACTCCTCGGGGCTCAGCGCGACCGCGGCGGTGATCACCGAGCAGTACGGCAAGGTCATGCTCGTCGCGGGCGGCGCGGAAGAAAAGATCTTCCAGCTCGGCAACAAGTTCCTCTTCCAGCCGATCACCTCGGCGGGGCACTACCTGAGCGGCGCGATCGCCGAGCTGAAGCAGCACGACCCTCACGCCAAGGTGGCGTTCGTCTACTCGGACGATCCGTTCTCCAAGGCGGTGGTGGCCGCCGCCAAGAAGCAGGCGCAGGATGCCGGCATGACCGTGGCGATGGACGAATCGTATCCGCCCTCGACCACCGACTTCACCGCGGTCATCAACAAGGTCATCTCTTCCGGCGCGAACGCGTTCCTCGGCGGCGGGCACTACCCCGACGGTGCGACGCTCGCGCGCCAGATGCACGACCAGAAGGCGGATCTCAAGTGGGTGACGATCCTCGTGGCGCCCGACAGCGAGAAATTCAAGACGCTCGCCGACGCGGCGGTCGGCATCACCGTGCCGTCGCAATGGGAGCCGCAGGTGAAATACCAGCCGCAGTTCGGTCCCACCGTGGAGCAGTTCAGCAAGGCGTTCCACGCCAAGTTCAACGAGGAGCCGGACTACCATGCCGCCTCGGGCTATGTCGCCGGGCTGCTGCTCGAGCACGCGATGGAGGAGGCGGGCTCGGTGGATCCGGCGAAGGTCGCGGCCAGGCTCAATGCGATGGAAGTGACGACGTTCTTCGGGCCCAACAAGTTCGCGACCGGCGCGAACGATCACGGGCTGCAGCTGGCGCACCCGATGGTGCTCGCGCAGTGGCAGAAGAAGGGCGGCGCGCTGGAGAAGGAAATGGTCTGGCCGGACGCGGCGGCGACGGCCAAGGCGCAGTACCCGCTCCACTGACCCGCGCTCGATACGGGCGCGAGGGGGCCGGTCCGGCGGACCGGCCCCCTTGCTGTGAGGCCCGCGCGTGATCGGGCTGATCGCGTCGCTGCTCGACGGCGTCCTCATCGGCGCGGTCTACGGCCTCGCCGCAATGGGGATCACGCTGATCTGGGGCGTGATGGACGTGGTCAACCTCACGCACGGCGCGCTGATCGTCGCCGGCATGTTCGGCGTGTTCGTGCTCGCCGGCGCGGCCGGACTGCCCGTGTACGCGACGCTGCCGATCGTGCTCGTGGGCGGCTTCGCCGCGGGCGTCGCGCTGTACTGGATCTCGGTGCACCGCGTGATCGGGCAGCCGCCGCTCATGAGCCTGCTCTCGACGTTCTCGATCAATCTGGTGCTGATCGGCGTCGGCACCGCCGTCTGGAGCACCGATCTCTTCAACGTGCCCGTGTCGCTGCCCGGCTTCAGCCTGGGCCGCTACACCTTCCCGGGCACGCATCTCATGGCGGCGGCGCTCACCGCGCTGATCGCCGGGGTGCTCTACCTGTTCCTCTACCGCACCCGCATGGGCAAGGCGGTGCGCGCGGTTTCGGGCAACCGCGAGGCCGCCGAGCTGGTCGGCATCCCAACGGTGCGGGTGCTCGCGCTCGCCTTCGGCCTGGGCGCGGCGCTCGCCGCGGTGGCCGGGATGCTGATCGCCACGATGTTCCCGTTCACCGTGCTCTCGGGCGACGCGTACCAGCTGAAGAGCTTCGTGGTCACGGTGCTCGGCGGCCTGGGCAACCCCACCGGCGCTCTGCTGGCCGGCGTCGCGCTCGGGCTGGTCGAAGGCCTGACCACGCCATTCGTGCCCGTGAGCTGGACGCTGGTCATCGAGTTCGGGCTTTTCGTCGCGGTGCTGATCGTTCTGCCCGGCGGGCTGGTGCGGCTCTGGCCGCGGCGGCGGGGCTGAGCCGCGTGGCGATCCTGCGCCGCCCGTTCTTCTGGATCCTCGCGGCGGTGGTGGCGCTGTTTGCCGTCTTGCCGGCGGCGCGCGGGGACATCGAGCTGCGCGAAAGCCTGCTGCTCGCGGCGATCTACGTCACGCTCGCGAGCAACATCAACATGATGCTCGGCTACGCCGGGTACGTGAACTTCGGCAGCATCGTGTTCTTCGGCCTGGGCGGCTACGTCTGCGTCTGGCTGACGGGTGGGCACGGATGGCCGCTCGCCGCGGCGCTGGTCGCGGGCGGCGCCGCGGTGAGCGCGCTGGCGCTCGTCTTCGGGCTCGGCATCCTGCGGTTGCGCGGCGTGTACTTCGCGCTCTCGACGATCGGCGTGAACGAGGGCGTGATGGCGTTCGTCACCAACTTCGCGCCCTGGGGCGGCTCGAGCGGCATCTACCTCTCCCCGGCGCTGTTCCAGCCGCTCGGCGGGCCGGCCCAGGCGCTGTGGACGGTCTACTACCTGCTGGTCGGCGTGATGGCGGCGTCGCTGTATCTCAGCTACTTCGTCAAGCGCTCGAAGTTCGGCATGGGGCTCCTCGCGATCGGACAAAACGAGGACGCCGCGTCGGTGCTGGGCGTGCCGACGCCGCGCTACAAGGCGGCGGTCTACAGCCTGTCGGCGGTCCTGCCGGCGATCGCGGGGGGCCTGTACTTCTTCAAGAGCGCGTTCATCCAGCCGCCCGACGCGTTCGATCTGCAGCTTTCCACCGAGACGATCGTCATCGCGATGCTGGGCGGCCAGGGCACGGTGGCCGGGCCGGCCATCGGCGCGTTCCTGTACGAGCAGCTGCGCAGCTGGCTGCTCACCTCGGAGAGCTTCTCGCACTTCCAGCTGGTGATTTCCGGCGCCCTGCTGCTCGCCATCGTGCTGTTCGCCCCGGGCGGCCTGATGGGGTGGCTCTACCGGCGCTGGCCGCGCCTGCGGAGCGTCCTCGAATGAGCGAGCTGCTCGAAGTCGCCGGCCTGAGCAAGAACTTCGGCGGCCTGCAGGCCGTGCACGAGCTCGGCTTCGCCGTCGAGAAGGGCGAGATCCTCGGCATGATCGGTCCGAACGGCGCGGGCAAGTCCACGGTCTTCAACCTGGTCAACGGCGTGTTCGCGCCGGACGCGGGCCGCGTGATGTTCGGCGGCAAGGACATCACGGGCCTGCGGCCCTATCTCGTGGCGCGCAGCGGCCTCGCGCGCACCCACCAGATCGTGCAGCCGTTCGCGGTGATGAGCGTGCTCGAGAACTGCATCGTGGGCGCCTGCTTTGGCTGCCGGAATCTGCCGCTCGCCGAGGCGCGCGAGGCCGCGCGCAAGGCGGCGCGGCAGGTGGGGCTGGAAGACCGGCTCGACACGCCCGCGTCGCAGCTCACGATCGCGGGCAAGAAGCGGCTCGAGCTCGCGCGTGCGCTGGCGGCCCAGCCGCGCCTGCTGCTGCTCGACGAGGTGCTCGCCGGGCTGAACCCGACCGAGATCGAGCGCATGATCCAGGTCATCCGGGCGATTCGCGAGAGCGGCGTCTCGATCCTCATGATCGAGCACCTCATGCAGGCGATCATGAGCCTGTCGGACCGGATCGTCGTGCTCAACTCGGGCACGAAGCTGGCCGAAGGGCTGCCGGCCGAGGTCGCCAACGACCCCGCGGTGATCGAAGCCTATCTGGGCGATCCCGCGCTCGCCGCCGAGCTGCGCGCGGCATGAGCGAGACCATCCTGAGCGTCGAGTCGCTCGAGGCCGGGTACGGCGAGCAGCAGGTGCTGTGGAGCCTGTCGCTCGGCGCGCAAAAGGGCCGGCTCACGACCATCGTCGGCGCCAACGGCGTGGGCAAGACCACGGCGCTGCGCGCGGTGGCCGGCAGCATCCGCCCCTGGGGCGGTCGCGTCGTGTTCAAGGGCGAGGACGTGACGCGCCTCGCGCCGCACGTCAAGGCCGCGCGCGGGCTCGCGCTGGTGCCCGAGGGCCGGCAGCTCTTCAGCGCGATGACGGTCGAGGAGAACCTCGAGATGGGCGCCTACGCGAATCACGGCGCGAGAAGCTACGCCAGCCGCCTCGAGCACGTCTACGCGGTGTTCCCGCGGCTCCGGGAACGCCGCCGCCAGCCGGCCGGCACCTTCTCCGGCGGCGAGCAGCAGATGCTCGCGATCGCGCGCGGGCTGATGTCGGAGCCGGACCTGCTCGTGATCGACGAGCTTTCGCTCGGGCTCGCGCCGGTGATCGTGCACCAGATCTTCTCGACGCTGAAGAAGCTCAAGGAGCAGGGGCTCTCGATCCTGCTGGTCGAACAGAACGTCCACCTCGCGTTCGCGCTCTCCGACTACGCCTACGTGGTGGCCGAGGGGCGGCTGTTCTGCGAAGGACCGCCCTCCCGGCTCGAGGCGATGCCCGAGATCCGCCGGGCCTACCTCGGCCTGTAGCCGGCCGAGACGCTAAAACGGCAGCGGCGCCGCGGCCTTGAGCGGCTGCAGCGCGCGGCGGAAGTCCTCCTGGATGCGCCTCAGCGCGGCCTCGGTATCGCCCTCGAAGCGCAGCACGATCACCGGCGTCGTGTTCGAGGCGCGCGCGAGGCCGAAGCCGTCGGCGTATTCGGCGCGCACGCCGTCGATCGTCAGCACGCGCTGCGCGCCCGCGAAGGGCGCCGCCTTCTGCAGGCGCTCGATGATCGCGTGCGGCTCGCCCTCCGAGAGCTTCCAGTTGAGCTCCGGCGTCGAGGGCGCGTCCGGCAGGCCTTCGAGGAGCGCGCCCGGGTCGCTTTCCTTCGAGACGATCTCCAGCAGCCGCGCGCCGCAGTAGAGCGCGTCGTCGAAGCCGTACCAGCGCTCCTTGAAGAAGATGTGGCCGGACATCTCGCCCGCGAGCGGCGCGCCGGAGGCCTTCAGCTTCGCCTTGATGAGCGAATGGCCGGTCTTCCAGATCACCGGCCGGCCGCCGTGGCGCTCGATCCAGGGCGCGAGCAGCCGCGTGCACTTCACGTCGTAGATGACCTCGGCGCCCGGGTTGCGCGACAGCACGTCCTTCGCGTAGAGCATCAGCTGGCGATCGGGAAAGATGAGCTTGCCGCGCGGGGTGACGACGCCGAGGCGGTCGCCGTCGCCGTCGAAGGCGAGGCCGAGATCGAGCCGCCTTGCCTTGACTCTGGCGACGACGTCCTGCAGGTTCTCGGGACGCGAAGGATCCGGATGATGATGCGGGAAATCCCCGTCCACTTCGGTGAACAGCTCGTCGACTTCGCAGCCCAGGCGCCGGAACAGGCGCGGCGCGACCACGCCGGCGACGCCGTTGCCGCAGTCGATGGCGACGCGCAGCGGCCGTGCGAGCTTCACGTCGCCGGCGATGCGCTCGACGTAGGCGTCGAGCAGGTCGGCGCGGCTGCGCTTGCCCGCTCCGCTGGCGAGCCGCGCGCCCTCGATGCGGCGGCGCAGGTCCTGGATCTCGTCCCCGCTCAGCGTGCCGTCGGCGACGACCATCTTCACGCCGTTGTGGTCGCCCGGATTGTGGCTGCCCGTGATCATCGCGGCGCTGCGGCAGCCGAGCTGGTGCGCCGCGAAGTAGGCGACCGGCGTGGGCACCAGCCCCAGCTCGAAGACGTCGGCGCCCGCGGCGTTGAGCCCGTCCATGAGCGCGGCGGCGAGCCCGGGGCTGGAGCGCCGGCCGTCGCGGCCCACCGCGAAGCCGGGCGCGCCGCGCTCGCGCCCCAGGCTGCCGAGCGCGCGGCCGATCTCGCGCACCACTGCGGCCGAGAGCACGCTTCCGGCGATGCCGCGGATGTCGTAGGCGCGGAAGATTTCTGCGGGAAGCTTCATGGCAGGGAGAGGAACTCGACGACGCGCCGGGCGAGCCAGCGGCCGCGGCCGGGAAATCCCGCGTGCCCGCCGCCGTGCGGAAATTCTAGCATCACGTTCGGCGGCACCTCGCCGAGCGCGTCGAGCACCGCCGCGGGCAGGAACGGGTCGTTGCGCGCGTTGACGACGAGCGTCGGCACGCGGATGCGCGCGAGCCACGGCGCGCTCGAAGAGCGCGCCCAGTAGTCCTCGGCGCCGAGGAAGCCGTGCAGCGGTGCGGTCACCGCGTCGTCGAACTCCCAGAACGTGCGCGCGCGCTGCAAGCGCGCAGCGTCTACGGCGATCATCCTGCGTTGCAGCTTCGCCAGCGCCTTCCTTTTCAGCGTCCTGAGGAACGTCCGCGTATAGATCGCCCGGCTGAGCCCGCGGTCGAGCGCGCGCGCCGCCGCGGCGAGATCGAGAGGCGCGGAGATCGAGATCGCCCTGCGCACCGCGGCACGCTCGCCTTGCTCCCCCAGGTATTTGAGGAGCGCGTTGCCGCCGAGGGAAATCCCGACGGCGTGGTCAGCTCGCAGGCGCCCCAGGATCCAGCCGATCTCCGCGCTGTCGCCGGAATGGTAGGCGCGCGGCAGCCGGTTGAGTTCTCCCGAGCAGCCGCGGAAATGCGGCACCACGCAGCGCCAGCCCGCGCCGAGCGCCTGCGCGGCGATCGCGCGCGCGTACGGGCTCGCCGAGCTGCCCTCGAGGCCGTGGAACAGCGCGAGCAGCGGACCCGTGCGCGCGCGCGCGTCGGGATCGGCCCAGTCGAGGTCGATGAAATCGCCGTCGGGCGTCTCCCAGCGCTCGCGGCGGAACGCGACGCGCGGCGCCGGCGCGAGCGCGGCGGCGATCGTCTGCGCATGTCCGCCCGGCAGCCACCAGGGCGCGGTGTAGGCGCCGGCCGGCGTGCTCAATGCAGCGTCTTGGGCGACGGCGGCGCCGGGGGCGGGGGCTCGGCGCCGGGCTCGGCGGGCGCCGGCGAGGCGTGGTGCACGACCATGCGCCAGCCCGCGGGTGTGCGCAAGTAGACGTTGGTGGCGATGATCGGCGGGCGCGGCCGCGGCTCGCCCGAAACCGTGATGCTCTCGTGCACGCTGTGCACCGCCACCATCATCCCGGTCACCGCCACGCGCTGCGCGACCTGGATGCGCATGCCGGGGCTGCCCGGGGCGAACATGCGGCGCCAGGCGTCGCGCACCTGCGCCTGGCCGGCCAGGCGCTGTCCGGCCGGGTGCACGCAGACGATCTCCTCGTCCTCGGACCAGACGGCCATCATGCCCTCGAGGTCGGAGCGCTCGAGCGCCTCGTAGAACGCGTTCTCCGCGTCCTGCGCGGTCGGGAAGATCTTCGTGGTCATTCGGAAAACCCGGGCAAGGCCCTCAACTCCTCCAGCACGCGCTCGACCGTCAGCTCCCGCATGCACTTGAAATGGCCGAGCGGGCAGACGCGAGCGTAGCAGGGACTGCACTCGGCGCGCAGCCAGACCACGCGCGCCGCCGCCGAAAGCGGCGGCGTGTGCTCCGGGCTGGAGGAGCCGAACAGCGCCACCAGCGGCGTTCCGGTCGCCGCGGCGACGTGCATCAGGCCGGAATCGTTCGTGACCACGGCCCGCGCGCCGGCGATCAGGTCGATCGCCTCGTCGAGCGTCGTCCTGCCGATGAGGTTCGTGCCGGGCAGGTCCTCGTTGCCTTCGCGGTCGCCCGGGGAGCCGAGCAGCACCACGCGGGCGCCGACCCGGGCGGCGAGCTCGCGGAAGTACGGCCAGCGCTTGGCCGGGCCGTATTCCGCGCCGGGACAGAGCACCGTGTACGGGCTGGCGATCCCGAATCGTTCCGCCGTCGCGCTTATTTCTTCCTTTTGAAAATGCAAAGACGGATCGGGCAAAGGCAAATCCGGTTCGCGTCCCTGCAGCGCCGCAAGCCGCGCGTAGCGCCACGCCGTCGGCTCGCGCTCGGGCCCCGGCTCGAGCACGCGGTTCAGCAGGCCGTAGCGCGCCTCGCCGCGGAAGCCGACGCGCACGGGGATGCCGGCGAAGAACGGCGCCAGCGCCGACTTGAACGTGTTCGGCAGCACGTAGGCCTCGGCATAGCCGCGCCGCCGCAGCCGGCGGCCCAGGCGCCAGCGCGCCCCGAGCTGCAGCTCGCCGTGGCGCAGGTCGGCCTCGATGACCTCGTCGATCTCCGGCATGCGCCGCAACACCGGCGCGACCCAAGGCGGCGCGAGCGCATCGACCGCGCCGTCGGCCTGTCGAGCCCGCAGCTGCGCGCGCAGCCGCCCGATCGCCGGCTGCGCCATCAGCGCGTCGCCGATCCAGTTCGGCGCGACGATCAGGATGCGCGCGGCGCCGGCGGTCACGGCCGGACCGTCAATGGCCCTTCTTGCTGCCCTTGTAGGTGTACTTCGTGCCGCAGTACGGGCAGAGCGCCTCGCCGTACTTGACGACGTCGAGGAACACGCGCGGGTGGCGCGCCCACAGCGGCGCGCCCGGCATCGGGCAGTGCAGCGGCAGGTCCTTGTCGCCGAGCTCGACCTGGCGCGCGGTATCGGTGGGAGTGGCCATCAGCGCCTGCCTTTCTTCATCGGCACGGGCGTCAGCCAGTGCCGGTGCTTGCGGTCCTTGCCGGTGACGACGTCGAAGAACGCCTTCTGCAGCGCCTTGGTGACGGGACCCGCCTTGCCGGCGCCGATCTGGCGCCCGTCCAGCTCGCGGATCGGCGTCACCTCGGCGGCGGTGCCGGTGAAGAAGCACTCGTCGGCGATATAGATGTCGTCGCGCGTGAGGCGCTTGGCCCTCACCCGGTAGCCCAGGCCCTCGGCCAGCTCGATCACCGAGGAGCGCGTGATGCCGGTCAGCGCCGAGGTCAATTCCGGCTCGGTGATCACGCCGTCCTTGACGACGAAGATGTTCTCGCCCGCGCCCTCGGCCACGAAGCCGTCGACGTCGAGCAGCAGGCCCTCGTCGTAGCCGTGCTGCGTCGCCTCGAGCGTCGCCAGCACCGAGTTCGGGTAGGTGCCGGACATCTTGGCGCGCGCCATCGTCACGTTGACGTGATGGCGCGCTACCGACGCGGTCTTCACGCGGATGCCCTTGTTGAGCGCCTCGGGGCCGAGATAGGCGCCCCAGGGCCAGGCGGCGATGGCGACGTGCACGCGGGCGCCGACGGGCGAGACGCCCATCTTCTCCGAGCCGTAGAAGGCGATCGGCCGGATGTAGCAGGCTTCGTGGCCGTTGGCGGCGACCGTGTCGATCTGCGCTTGCATGAGGCGCTCGACCGAGTAGGGAATCTTCATCAGGTAGATGTGCGCCGAGTTGACCAGCCGCTGCGTGTGCTCGCGCAGCCGGTAGATCTGCGTGCCGCTGACCGTCTTGTAGGCGCGCACGCCCTCGAACACCGCCAGACCGTAGTGCAGCGAGTGCGTGAGCACGTGGGTGGTGGCGCTGCGCCAGGGCACCAGCTTGCCGTCGTGCCAGATCCAGCCGTCGCGGTCCGCCATCGAAAGAGGCGCGGCCGCCTTTGCCTTTGCCATGGAACCCGAATCTCCGCAAGAAGGTGTCGCGGCCATTCTAACCACAAATCTGCGCTAGACTATTAACATGAATGTTAATAATGACGGGCGGGTGTTCGGCGCGCTGGCCTCGCTGCCGCGGCGCCAGATCATCGCCTTCCTGTCGCAGACCGCGCTGTCCACCGCCGAGCTCGCGGTGCGCTTCGGGGTCAGCGCGCCCGCGGTGTCGCGCCACCTCTCGGTGCTGCTCAACGCCGGGCTGGTCTCCGCCGAGCGTCAGGGGCGGCGCGTGCTGTACCGGCTCAATCGCGATCCCCTGCTCGGCGCGCTGGCGCGCTTCGCCTCCGGCATGGACGCGCCGCTGCGCCGCGCGCCGCAGGTCACGCGCGCGCCGCGCGAGGCGATCTAGTGCTAGTCTGCCGGCCGGGACGATGAACAACGAGAAGATCACCGTGCGCCACACCGAGACCGGCCGGACCATGGAGGTGGTGGTCTTCAGCAAGCGCGAGGAGGCGATCGAGGTGGTGGTCGGCGAGGGCATGCACAGCATGAAATGCGTGCTCACGCCCACCCGCAATGGCCTGGCCTACGCGGGCTCGATCATGGGCCGCGAGCTGGTCTACGAGCGCAGCCGCGACAGGGTCAAGGCCGACCTGGAGCTCGCCCACCCGAACCTGCGCAAACCCCGCGCGCGCTAGGCCCGGGCGCGCCGGGTCGCCGACTGGGAGGTGGTCAAGCCTTGAACGAGAAGAACTTCTCCACCGCGGTCGCGCTCGTCTTCGGCGCGTTCGCCTGGCTGCAGTTCCCGGCGCTGTGCGGCTTCATGTTCTCCTCCACGCGCGCCGGCGCGGACAACTACCGCTACTCGCTCTACCTCGGCGCGCTGCTCGCGGCGGTCGGCATGCTCTCGGCTCTGCACGCGCTTTCGCGCGGCGCGCGCCTCGCGCTCCTGGCGCTGGCCGCGGCGCTCAATCTGGGGTTCGTCGGCGCCGCGCTCGCCGCGCCGGGCTGGTTCGGCGCCTCCTGCCACGCGCTCTACGTCGACGTGACGGAATAGGCCGCGAACACCGCGCGCCAGAGCTCGCGCACGGCCGAGGACTTTCGCTCCACCTGGTCCACCGGCACGCGCGCGTAGCGTGCGCCGTTCAGGCGCAGCGCGTGCTGCAGCCG
>Ga0335082_10001594_pt1 | contig 24211 bp, 24 predicted proteins | sample Lox_Sample_41_FD_206718 | JGI IMG/M metagenome (GOLD analysis project Ga0335082, IMG submission 206718) | Soil microbial communities from Loxahatchee National Wildlife Refuge, Florida, United States - Lox_Sample_4.1 | ecosystem: Environmental > Terrestrial > Soil > Wetlands | place: USA...
CCGTCGCCTCGCCGGTGACGCTCCGCAGGGTCCTCTCGTCGAGCAACGGGCCCAGCCGGTGGCGGACCACCGCCACCAGCACCGCGGCCGCACCCGCCACCGCGGCGGCGATCGCTACCGCCACCTTCCGCTGGTAGCGTCCGGCCGCTGGCGCCGTGAACCCTGCGGTCTGGTCGGCCTGAACCTGCACGCGCGCTCTCCGTCCGGTGCGCCCTGGGACGCTGCAGTGTACCAGCCCCCGGCGCCGCGCGAGGTCCCACGGTCCGCGGACCCGGGCCGCCCCGCCCCCGTCCCCTCGGCGTTCCGCTGGCACCCCACCCCCCGCCGGTTTAGAGTTCGCGCACCTTTCGTCCTGTCTCCCGTCCTCCCCCGGAGCAGCCATGAGCGAGCCTCGCCCCGCGCCAGCGCCGGCGCCCGCCGCCGCACCCGCCGCGAAGGAGTTCAGGCCCTACGTCGCCCCCGAGGCGTCGATGCCGGAGCTCACCGTCAAGGCGGTGGTCACCGGCGCGATCTTCGGCGTCCTGTTCGGCGCCGCGACCGTGTACCTCGCGCTGCGCGCCGGACTCACGGTGTCGGCCTCGATCCCGGTGGCGGTGATGGCCATCTCGCTGGGGCGCAAGCTGCTCCGCACCACCATCCTCGAGAACAACATCATCCAGACCGCGGGATCGGCGGGCGAGTCGATCGCCGCCGGCGTGGTCTTCACGCTCCCCGGGTTCCTGTTCCTCTCGGCGGGGCCCGACGGCGGCTCCGTCGGGGCCGGCTACTTCAACTACTTCACGCTGATGGCGCTCTCCATCGTGGGCGGGCTGCTCGGCGTGCTGATGATGATCCCGCTGCGCCGTTCGCTCATCGTGAAGGAGCACGGGAACCTCACCTACCCGGAGGGCACCGCCTGCGCCTCGGTGCTCATCGCCGGCGAGAAGGGCGGCGAGTTCGCCCGCACCGCGTTCCTCGGGGTCGGCACCGCCTTCGTGTACGCCCTGCTCCAGCGCGTGTTCCACGTGATCGCCGACACGCCGGCCTGGGTGACGTCGAGGGCGAACAAGTGGCTCCCCAACGCCACGGTGAACGGCGACATCACCCCCGAGTACCTCGGGGTCGGCTACATCATCGGCCCCCGCATCGCGGGCGTGCTGGTGGCCGGCGGGGTCCTCGCCTGGCTTGGGCTCATCCCGCTCATCTCGGTGCTGGTCCCGCCCGACGTCCTCTACGCCCAGCTCGTGAAGCTGGGGAACAACCCCGCCGGCTTCGGCTGGGACGGGACCGCGCACGCCTTCGCGGACCTCCCCAACGCGGTCTACCGCGCCTACGTGCGCCAGGTGGGCGCCGGCGCGGTGGCGGCCGGCGGCTTCATCACCCTGGTCAAGACCTTCCCCACCATCTGGTCGTCGCTGCGCGACAGCATCCGGTCGCTGGGGGACAAGGCCGCGGCGGCGTCGGTGGTCCGCACCGAGCGCGACCTCTCCTTCCTCACGGTGGTGCTCGGATCGGTGGGCCTGGTGATCCTGGTCGTGCTCCTGCCGCAGGTCCCGGGCGACACGGTCCTCCAGAAGATCTTCGTCGGCCTCCTCATCATCGTCTTCGGCTTCATCTTCGTGACGGTGTCGTCCCGCATCGTCGGCATCATCGGCTCCTCCTCGAACCCCATCTCCGGGATGACCATCGCCACGCTCATGGCCACGGCGATGGTGTTCGTGAGCCTGGGCTGGACGGGGCGCGCCTACGAGCCCATGGCGCTCGTCGTCGGCGGGATGGTCTGCATCGCCGCCGCCAACGCGGGGGCCACCAGCCAGGACCTCAAGACCGGCTTCCTGGTGGGCGCGACGCCGCGGGCGCAGCAGATCTCGCTGTTCGTGGGCGTCATCGTCTCGGCGCTGGTCATCGGCGTCACGGTGAAGGTCCTCGACCAGCCGACGCGGGACATGCTGGCTCGCGGGGTCACCCACGCCATCGGCAGCCGCGAGTTCCCGGCGCCGCAGGCGACGCTGATGGCGACGCTCATCCGCGGGCTCCTCTCCCTCAACCTCGACTGGCACTTCGTCCTGGCGGGCGCGTTCTTCGCGGTGACCATGGAGCTGTGCGGCGTGAAGTCGCTCAACTTCGCGGTCGGCCTCTACCTGCCCCTCTCGACCACGCTGCCCATCTTCGTGGGCGGCGCGCTCAAGGGCGTCGTGGACTGGATCGCCCGGCGCCGCGGCGAGCCGGTGGAGGAGGGCGAGCTCGGCGGCGGGAGCCTCTTCGCCACGGGGCTCGTGGCGGGCGGCGCGCTCATGGGCGTCATCGTGGCGCTGCTCTCCATCCCGCGGCCGATCGACGAGTTCATGTCGACCTACCTCGACGCGGGCCCGCGGCTGACCGCGGCGCTGGGGAGCGTCGGGTACCAGGTCGTGGCGGTCGCGTTCTTCGCGTCGATGACCGCGATCCTGTTCCGGGTCGCCCGGCGCGCCAGCAAGGCTCCGGCGTGACCCCCGGCTTCCCCCGCGGCCGGAGAGCGCGTAGATCGTCCCGGATGCGCCTCGCCGCCGCCGCCCTCGCCGCTCTCGCCGCCTGCTCGTCCGGAGGCGACGCGCCGGGCAAGCGCCGCGGCCTCGCCCCCGACGAGGCCGCCCCCGCCGCCGCCCTCGACCCGGCGCGCCCGGACGGCTCCCTCGCCATGACCGCCGACGAGGCGGCGCGTCGAATCGGCTCCTTCGAGTGGACGGCGGCGGTGGACTGGACCGCGACGCGCGGCGGGGACCGCCCCTCCCGGCTGCACGCCGCAGAGCGCCACCGGCTGCGGCAGGCGGCGACCGGCGAGTTCGCGCTCGAGGACGAGATCGACCCGGGCGACGGCCCCGGCTCGGAGAGCGGCCGCGAGATCGTCTGGGCGGGCGGCACGACCTACGCGCGGAGCCGGTACGCGCCGTTCGGCGCCTTCCGCGAGCGCCCCACCGATCGCGGGCGCGACGCGCACCGCTTCCGCGACGAGAGCTTCGGCGTGGTGGCCGACCTGGCGCGCCTGTGCGGCAGGCTCGTCCTGGAGCCCGCCGGCGACGCCCAGCAGCTCGGCCGCGCGGCCCGGCGGTACCGGATCTCGCTGGCGAAGGACGAGGCGGCGCAGGAGCCGCCCGCCGGCCGCGTCTTCGGCGCCGGCGGCCCCGACGACGACACCCGCCGCCACCTGGCGTTCCTCGACGGCCGCGTGCCGCTCGAGGCCTCGGGCGAGCTCCTGGTGGACGCCGCCACCGGGGTCGCGCTGCGCGCCCACCTGCGGGGCGCCCTCGGCGTGAAGGACGATCCCGGCGCCCGGACGCGGTTCGAGGTCGTGGCGCAGGTGAAGGCGCTCGGCCCGGCGGTGGCAGCCGTCTCCGCGCCCAGGAAGGCGCTCCCCGATACGCGCAAGCCGCACGGCGTCGAGGAAGCGCTCCAGGCCGCCGGCCTCAAGAAGAAGGCGGAGGAGAAGGGCGCGGGCGAGGAGCCGGACGAGGCGGAGTAGCGGGTCCTGGGGGCGAAAGCCCCCCGGAGGATCAGCCCGCGGTATGCCGCCGCCAATCGACCATCAGGCAGCGATCCTGGACCACCAGGATGCCCGCGCGGGCGAGCGCCTCCGCGGCGGCGTCGTTCCGGATGCCGAGCTGAAGCCAGACGGCGCGCGGCTTCTTCTGCAGCAAGTCGTCCACGTGGGCCGGGACGTCCGCCGGCCGGCGGAACACGTCGACGATGTCGACGGGACCCGGGACGTCGGCCACCCGGCGGAACACGGGGTGGCCGAGGATGGCGGTCGTCTCCGGGAAGTAGACCGGCACGGGAATGACCTCGACGCCCTGCGAGTCGAGGTACTCCGCGACGTAGAAGGCGGGCTTGTCCGCCTGCTTCTCGGTCTTGATCCCCAGCACCGCGATGCGCCGCGTGGAGCGGATGAGGTCGCGGATCCCGTCGTCCGCTTCGAGCAGGTTGGCCCGCCAGTCGGTCGGCATGCCCATCGATATCGCCGCCGGCACACCCGCGCCCGGGACCCCGCGGCGACCCCGCCCCGATGCCGGACCCGGCCAGAAAACCAAATAATTGCGGCTACCTGCCGGCCCGTCTACCCTGCGACCGAGCGGTCCAACGAAAAATGGACACCCGCCCCCGCGCGCCTACGATGGCCTTGGAAGCGCCCGGAGCGACCGGGGGTCTGGGGGCCGAAGGAATGGACGGGAAGATGAAGTCTGGTGCGGCGGTCGTCACGGAGAACGCGGCGCAGGCCGTGCTCCGGCGCGGCGGGACCCTGGAGCTGTCGGCGGAGGAGGAGAAGGTGATGCGCATGCGCCTGGGCGCGGCGCCTCCCCGCTCCGCACCGCTCGAGCGGGTCGGCGAGGGCCTCGGCGAGCTCGAGATCGAGGTGCTCGCCGCCGAGCTGGAGGCGTTCATGAAGTTGCGGGCCCTCCGCGAGCGCGAGGCCGAGCGCGCGGCCCGCACCTCCGGACGGAGCCCGGCGGCGCAGCCGTCGCGCACCAAGGAGAAGATCGTCCGCGCGCTGAGGAAGAAGACGTAAGCCCCCTCGTAGGGCGCGCGATTCGCGCGGGCGGCCCGATCGGCCAGCGGCGCCCCCCTTCAGGCTCCGATCTTCTCGACCAGGAACCTCGCCCCGTCCTGCGGCGCCGCCTCCTGCTGCGGCGCCCCCTTCACCACCCTGCCGGCCGCGAGCAGGCCCGCGAGGTGGCCCGCCGTCCGCGGATTTCGCCACCAGTCCTCGTCGAACCGCTCCCGCAGCTCCAGGCGCAACCGGGCGGCGATCCCCTCGCCGGCCAGCGCCGCCGCGAGCGCCGGCGCGTCCGCGTCGCGGGAGGCCCACGCGCCCTCCCACGTCGCGAGGAGCGCCGTGGACATCGCGCCGCGGTACGACTCGCGCCAGGCAGCGCCGCTCAGCCCGCGCTCGACCTCCGCCGCGACGCGCAGCGCCGCGGCGCGCGCGCGCAGCGCGAGCAGCGCGCGGAGCGCCAGGCCGCGCACCAGATCGGCCGCGTGGCGCTTCTCCACCTCGACGCGCTCCGCGAGGTAGCGGGGCTCCAGCACCAGGGAGCCGAGGACCGCTCCGAAGGCGTGGACGAAGGCGGCGTCGCGCGCGCTCGCGCCGTGGTGGGAGGCGGCCAGCGCGCGGCCGGCACCGGCGAGGAGGTCCTGCCAGTCGCCGGCGCCGCCGCGCGCCCGGAAGGAGACGCGCGGTCCCAGCACGTGCACGCCCGGCCACTGCGCCGGCCGGCTCGCCGCATCCACCCGGGCCCGACCGAGGTCGAGCCCGAGCTTCTCGAACGTCTGCTTCAGCGCCACCGGCAGCATCCCGGCGCGGAACAGGCCGTCCCAGCGGTGGAGGGCCGCGAGGTGGAGCAGGTCGGCGCGGCCGAGATCGCCGCGCGGGGCGGGCGCGAGGCCCAGCTCGCGGCGCGCCGCCCAGTCGAGGACGTCGGCCCAGGCTTCCCGGGACGCGTGGAGCACCTCGTCGCCCTCCACCACCCGCTCCCAGTCGGGGACGAGCCCGACCTCGGCGCGGGCCCGAGCCCGGACCTCGACCGCCGCCTCGCGCCGCGACGCCGCGCGCCCCGCGGCCTCCACGGCGGCCCTCCCGAAGGCGAGCCGCCGTTCCCGGTCGCGCTCGCGGAGGACCGCCAGGTCGGCGTCCGGGAGGGATACCGGGCCGTCCGGCCCGGGGGCGCTGGCGCCCGCCTCCGCCGCCCGCCAGCCCTCCTCCTCCTCGGCCTGTGCGCGCTCCGCCCGGGCAGCGGCGACCTGGGCTGCCAGCTCCCCGGCGCCCGCCTCGCGGAGCGCCGCGGCGGTCGCCCGGTGCGCGGCGCGCGGGCGGGCGGCGAAGATCGCGGCCAGCGCCGGCGCGGGCTCGATCCCGGCCACGTGCCGGAACCGCTCTCCCTCCACCTCCGAGGCGAGGGCGTCGAGGTCGCGGGCGACCTGATCCATCTCCGCGGCGTCCATGGTAGATAGCCGGGCCTCGCCGCCGGCAGGCAGGAGTTCTAGCACGCGCCGGCTTGACAGCGCGGGGAGCGCTTCTAGGTTACCTCCCGGAGACGGTTGGCCATGCCCCTCTACGAGTACGAATGCCCCAAGTGCGGCCGGTTCGACGCCCTCCAGAAGCTGTCGGACCCGCCCCTCGACGCGCACGACCTCTGCGGCGCCAAGGTCCGCAAGCTCATGTCGGCGAGCGCCTTCGCGTTCAAGGGTTCGGGATTCTACGCCACCGACTACGCCGGGAAGGGCGCGGCCTGCGCGAGCGCCACGCCGGAGAAGAAGGGCGAGAAGTCCGAGGCCTGCGCCTCCTGCCCGAACCGGGCCGCCTGACGCGGTGCGGCGCCTCGCCCTCGCCGTCGGGCCCGCCGACGCGGGCGAGCGGCTCGACCGCTTCATCGCCGGGCGCGGCGGCGTCACCCGCGGCCTCGCGCGCCGTGCCCTCGAGTCGGGAGGCGTCTTCCTCGACGGGAAGCGCTGCAAGATCGCCGGGCGGCTCCTGCGCGCCGGCCAGGAGGTGGTGGTCAACCTCGAGGAGGGCGGGCGCCGCGATGCGCCGCCCGCGCCGCTGGAGCCCGGGCGCCTCCTCTACGCCGACGAGCACCTCGCGGCCGTGGACAAGCCGGCGGGCGTCCCGGCGCAGCCCACGCTGACGTCGGACCGGGGGACCCTGCCCGAGCTCGTGTCCGCGCTCCTGGGCGCGCCGGCGCTGGTCGTCCACCGGCTCGACCGCGAGACGAGCGGCGTCACCGTCCTGGCCCGGACCGGGATCGCCGCGGCGGCGCTCGCGGAGGCCTTCCGCGCGGGCACGCCGGAGAAGACCTACCTCGCGCTCTGCGTCCGGCCGCCGGCGCCGCCGCAGGGACGGCTCGAGGCCCCGATCGGCAAGGACCTCCTCCGGGCCGGGCTGCGTGCCGTGGCAGCCGGCGGCGATCCCGCCGCCACGCGCTACCGCACCCTGCGCGTCGGGCTCGCCGCGCTGGTGGAGGCGCGCCCGGAGACGGGCCGCACCCACCAGATCCGCGTGCACCTCGCGCACCTGGGCGCGCCGCTCCTCGGCGACCCGCGGTACGGCGGGCCGCGTCGGGTCGGAGACGTGAACGTGCCGCGCGTCATGCTCCACGCGGCGCGGCTCGAGATCGCCCACCCGGCCACCGGCGCGCGGCTCGCGTTCGACGCGCCGGTGCCCGCCGACTTCCGCGCGGTGGAGCGGGCGCTGGTGCCGGAGGACTAGATGTCCGCGACGGCTGCGGCCCCGCGGCGGGGGTCAACGGGCCTTTGCGACGGGTCGGCCCAGGAAGGGCTCGGGGTTGAGGAGCTTGTAGGTGAGCGGGTCCATCTCGCTCGGCGGGAAGCGGCGCGGGCGCAGCTCGTGCAGCACGCGCGCGGTGTTCTCGGCCAGCGTCGAGGCCACCCGCAGCCGCCGGTCGCGCGCCACGAACTCGCCCACCAGCCGCTGGAGGCGCTGGATCTCGCGCTCCGAGACCACGCCCACCCGGCGGGCCAGGAACAGCGCGCTGCCGGCGAGCCACACCTCGCGGGTCTCCAGCTCGCGGCTCGCGTCGAACGGCGCGGCGAACCCGTAGTGGGCGAGCAGGTCGAGCAGGGCGGGGACCAGCTTGGGACCGAACTGGAGGAGCTGCTCCTCGACGTCCCAGGGGCTCATGCCGCGCGCCCGCGCCTCCTCCGCGATGGGCGTCTTCCACTCCATGTAGAGGTCCTCGTAGAGCGCGAGCCAGATGCGCATGCGCTCGCGCCGCGGCGCGCGGTTCACGCAGCGGGCGAACGGCCCGGGCGAGGTCTCGTGGACGTGGCGCTGGACGGTGGGGATGGGGTTGAGGAGCTTGAGCCCTCGAAGGAAGAAGGCCTCGGACGGCCTCGGGCAGAGAACGCACACGGTGACGAAGGCGCGCTCGGCGCCCCGCCCGAAGAGGCCGGCGCGGTCCACCGCCTTGAGCGCGCCCAGGAACGCGCCGTAGAGCGCCTCGTCGAGCCCGGGGCGGCTCGCGTCGGGACCGGGCAGGGCCAGCGCCCGGACGCCGGCGGAGAAGTCGTGCAGCTCCCAGTCGAGCGCCGACCAGCGCAGCAGGCGCCGCCCCGCCTCGCCGCGGAACCGCGGGTCGGCGAGGGCCGCCGCGCCGGCGCGCCGCGTGAGCGCCTCCTCGGTGTTGGCGGAGGCGCGGACGGAGCCGAAGCCGCGCTCGCCGTCGGTGAACAGCGCGAACCCGTAGAGCGTCTCCGAGCCGATGCGCTGCCGGAGATCCTGGACGGCCTCCGCCGTCCGGCGGGTCAGCTCCCGGCGGAACGCCGCGAGGTCGAAGGGCGCGGTCACGGCGATCGCGGTGGTAGCACGGGCCGGAGCGGGCGATCCATGGAGCGGAGGCGTCCGGTATCCGTCTCGGGGGGGCTGCGCTTCCGCGACGCCCCGGCGGGCTCGCCTCGCTCGCGTGCTCGGACATCATGTCGTCGTGTAGACTCCCGGAACCGGGGGACCCCATGACGACCATCGTCGCCGAGCCGAACCTCGTCGCCGCCTGCGGTCTCTACTGTGGCGCCTGCGGGAAGCACCTCGCCGGCCGCTGCCCGGGCTGCCGGGAGAACGAGCGGGCCGGGTGGTGCAGGATCCGCAGCTGCTGCGCGGAGCACGGCTACGCGACCTGCGCCGACTGCGCGATCTTCGAGGATCCCCGCGAGTGCGCCAAGTACGACAACCTCGTCGCGCGGGTGATCGGGTTCGTGCTGCGCTCGAACCGGGCCGCCTGCGTAGACCGGATCCGCGAGGTCGGGCGCGACGCCTTCGCCGCCGAGATGGCGGCGAAGGGCGCCCAGTCGTTGCCGCGACGATAGGGCCCAGCGGGAGCGCGCTCACGCCAGGCAGCGGAAGTCGCGCGGCTCCTCGAACCCCGCCCTGGCCAGCTCCGCGCGGATGAGGTCGCGAGCGCCCGGCGCGCCGACGGCCACCAGCAGCGGGAGCCCCCGGGCGCGGCCCACCTCCTCGAAGCCGATCACCCTCGCGCCGCGGACGGTGCGGCCGATCTTCCTCCGGTCGACCTCCACGAAGAGCACCGGCGAGATGCCGTGCGGCGCCAGGGCGTCCGCGAACGCCTTCCCCGTCTCGCCGGCGCCCCAGATCGCGACCTCGCGCCGGCCGGCGAGCGGTCCGCGGGCGAGGAACTCGGCCTTGAGCGCGACGTGGCGTGCCAGACCGTAGCGCACGTCGGTGCGGGTGGCTCGGCCCGGGGACTCGCGCCAGTCGAGGAGCGGCAGCGGCAGGTTGGAGAGCCGGCCGCCGCGCTCGGCGATCCGCAGCCACAGGTCGTAGTCCTCGGGGAAGGGCCCGTCGCGCCAGCCGCCCAGGGCCTCCAGGGTGTCGCGGCGGATGGCGGCCGCCGGGTGGACGAGCGGGGCCTCGACGAGGAGGTCGCGCGCGACCAGGTCGGGAGTGACCAGCCCGTTGAGCCACGCGGCGTACCGGATCATCCCGGCCCCGAGCGCGCGGCGCGGGAAGAGCCGGACGCGCGAGCCGATCGCCGCGAGGGCGGCGTCGGCGCGGAGCGCCTCGAGCTGCCGCGCCAGCCGCGACGGGTGCGCGACGTCGTCGGCGTCCATGCGCGCCACCACCTCGGCGTCGCAGCGCGCGAGCCCGCGGTTCAGGGCGCCGGCGATCCCTTCGCCGGGGCCCCGGACCACCTCGACGCGGCCGTCGCGCGCTGCGAGCCGCGCCAGGACGGCGGGCGTCCCGTCCGTCGAGCCGTCGTCCACGGCGACGAGGCGCAGATCGCGGTCCGTCTGCCGGAGGATCGACGCGGCCGCGGCCCGGACGGTGGGCTCCGCGTTGCGGACGGGCATGAGGACGGCGACGCGGGGCATGGAGGTTCCACCCCGGCGCCGGAGCGGAGAGGACCGGGCCGCGCGCGGGACTAGCGGCCGCGCCGTGCGGCGCGGCGAGGCTTGCGCGCCGCCTTCTCCTCCGGGGGCGGCACCGGCCGCGCCGCGCGCGGCGCCGTCTCGGCGCACAGCCACTCGGCGGCGAGGAGGTAGCCGCGCACGCCCAGGCCGACGATGGACCCTCGGCACGCGCCGGCGACCAGGCTCCGCTGGCGAAACTCCTCGCGGGTGGGGAGGTTGGAGAGGTGCACCTCGATGGCGGGGAGGTTGACGCTGGAGATGGCATCGCGCAGCGCCACGCTGGAGTGCGCGAGGCCGCCCGGGTTGATGACGATGCCGCGCGCGTTCCCGCGGTGCTCGTGGATGAAGTCGATGAGGGCGCCCTCGTGGTTCGACTGGAAGGGGCGCACCTGCACGTCCCACGCGGCGCAGGCCTTGCGGACCATCGCCTCGATCTCACCGAGGGTCGTCTTGCCGTAGACGGCGGGCTCGCGCTCGCCGAGGAGGTTCAAGTTGGGGCCGTTCACGAGAAGTATCATCTGGCGCCTCCGGTGGGACCCGAGCCTAGCGCGAAGCAGTCCGCCTGTCGAAGCGCGCCCCCCGGAGGGGCCGTGACGGGCGCCCGCCACCGCCGGCTGCGCGTCCCTGCGGTCAGCCGCGGGACGCTCGCCGCTCCGAGACCTCGCGGACGGTCTCGTCCACCGCCAGCGCGTCCGCGGCGACGTCCCACTCGACGGTCCAGGACGCGCCGCTCGCGCGCGGCAGGACCCAGCGCAGCCCGGCGGAGGTCCGCTTCTTGTCGTAGCCCATGAGCGCCGCGGCGCGCCGGGCGACCGGAGCCGGCACGCGGAGCGGCAGGCCGGCGCCCGCGATCGCCGTCTCGATCTCGGCCACCGCGAGCGGACCGATCCGCCCGAGGCGCGCCGCCAGCCGGAAGGCGAAGGCGAGGCCCACGGCGACCGCCTCGCCGTGCGTGTACCGCTCGAACCCGCCCGCGGCCTCGACGCCGTGCCCGAAGGTGTGGCCGAGGTTGAGGAGCTTGCGCGCGCCCCGCTCCGCCGGGTCCTCGGCGACCACGTCGATCTTGACGCGGGCGCACTCGGCCACCAGCGCCGCGTCCGGCGGCCGGCCGGCCAGCGCGGAGACGCGCCCCATCATCCCGGGACGGAGCGCCGCGTACTTGAGCACCTCGCCGATGCCGGACCGCAGCTCGCGCGCGGGGAGCGTGCCGAGCGCCCTGGGGTCGGCGAAGACGGCGACGGGCGGGTGGAAGGCGCCCACCGCGTTCTTCGCGGCGGAGAGGTTCACGGCGGTCTTGCCGCCGATGGCGGCGTCCACCATCGCGAGGAGCGTGGTGGGGACCGCCGCCCACGCGATGCCCCGCATGAACGTCGCCGCGAGGAAGCCCGCCGCGTCGGAGACCGCGCCGCCGCCCACCGCCACCACCAGGCTCTGCCGCGTGGCCCCCGCGGCGAGGAGCCTGCTCGCCGCCTTCTCGAGCTGGGCGAGGGTCTTCCCCTTCTCGCCGTCCGGGAGCGCGTGCACCAGCGCCACGTCGGCCCTGCGCCCCAGGAGGCGGACCGCCGAGCTCGCGATGGGGCTGCGCATCACCGGGGCGCAGGTGACGACGGCGATCCGGTCGTGCGCGCGGGAGAGCGGCACCAGCGCCTCGGCGGCCCCCTCCCCCACGCGGACCTGGTACCGGTGATCGCCCTGGCGCGCCTCCAGCACCTCCCCCCGGAAGCCGGCCGCGGCCGCCGCACCCTCCGCCGCCTCGGTCATGGCCGCACCTCCCACCACGGGCCGCGATCGGCGGTCGCGGGCGCCCGCAGGCGATCCGCGATGCGCCGTGCCACCGCCGCCGGCGCGAGCCCGTCGACCTCGACGGCCATGCTCGCGCGGCGGTAGCGCGGGAGGCGCGCGGCGAGCAGCGGCTCCCAGTCCTTCGCGAGCGGCCGGTGCGTCTGCGCGCCGATGCGCCGGGCGGCCTCCGCGGCCGAGACGTCGAGGAACACGACCTTCCCGGCGCGGAGCAGGTGCCCCGCGCTCGCCGGATCGCAGAAGGCGCCGCCGCCGAGGTCGACGACCAGGGGCCCGCGGAGCGCGGCCACCTCGGCCCGCTCCAGCGCGCGGAACCGCGCCTCGCCGTCCTCGAAGAAGATCGCCGCGATGGGCTTGCCGGCGCGCGCCTCGATCCGCGCGTCGGTCGAGACCACCGCGCGGCCGAGGAGGCGCCCGAGCAGCCGCGCCACCGTGGACTTCCCCGAGCCCATCATCCCCGCCAGCGCCACCAGCTCACCGGATGCGAGCGGCATACGCCTCCAGCGCCTTCTCGACGTCCGCGATCGCGTCGCCGCCGAACTTCTCCAGGAACGCGCCGGCGAGCTCCCAGGCCACCGCCGCCTCGCCCACCACCGCGGCGGCGGGGACGGCGCAGACGTCGCTCCGCTCGTAGCGCGCCTGGGTCGCCTCGCGCGTCACCAGATCGACGGTGGGGAGCGGCGTGAGCATGGTGGGGATGGGCTTCATGAAGGCGCGGACGCGGAGCGGCGAGCCGTTGGTCACGCCGCCCTCCAGCCCGCCGGCGCGGTTGGTCTCGCGGAAGAACCCCCGCTCCTTCGAGTGGTGGACCGCGTCCTGGAACCGGTCGCCCGGGAGGTCCGTGCGCATCCCCTCGCCGATCTCCGCGGCGCGGATCGCCTGGATCCCGCAGAGCGCGCCGGCGAGCCGGGCGTCGAGCCGGCGGTCGGGATGGACGTAGGAGCCGAGCCCGATGGGGAGGCCGGTGGCCCACACCTCGAACGAGCCGCCGATCGAGCCGCCGCGCGCCTTCTCGCGGTCGATGATGGCGCGCCACTCGGCCGCCGCCGCCTCGTCGTCGGTGCGGAGGTCGGAGGCCTCGATGGCGGCGAGCTGCGCCGGCGTGGGCGGCGCCTCGGTCCGGCGCACGCTCTCGCCGATGGAGACCACCCGGGAGCAGACCTGGACGCCGAAGCGGGCCAGGAGCTGCCGCGCGAGCGAGCCCAGCGCCACGGTGGCGGCGGTGGAGCGGGCGCTGGCGCGCTCCAGCACGTCGCGCGCGTCGTCGAAGCCGTACTTGAGGGCGCCGGCGAGGTCCGCGTGGCCGGGCCGCACCTGCGTGAACTTCTTCCCGCCCCGGGCGTAGGGCGAGACCAGCTCCTTCCAGTTCTCGTGGTCCTTGTTCCAGACCACGAAGGCGATGGGCGAGCCCAGCGTGACGCCGCCGCGGATGCCCGCCAGGAACTGCGCCTCGTCCTGCTCGATCTTCTGCCGGCCGCCGCGGCCGTAGCCGCCCTGGCGCCGGCGGAGATCCCGGTTCACCGCCTCGAAGTCGACGAGCAGCCCGGCCGGGAAGCCCTCGGCGATGGCGACCAGGCCGGGGCCGTGCGACTCGCCGGCGGTGAGGTAGCGGAGGGTCATCGCGTGCTCCCGGGGCGCGGCGCCTGCACCGCGGCGGCCATGGCGGCCTCCGGCGCGGCGCGCCCCGTCCACAGGGTGAACGCGAGCGCGCCCTGGCGCACCAGGACCTGCTCGCCGGTGACGACCCGCGCCCCGGCCGCGCGCGCGGCGCGGACGAAGTCGGTGTCGCCGTAGACGAAGTCGAGCGCCACCTGGCCGCCCCGGAACCGCAGGGCGGGCAGCCGCTCGTCGTGGCCGGCCAGGCCGACCGAGGTGGAGTTCACCACCACGCCGGCGCGCTCCGCCTCGCGTCCCAGCTCCGACCAGGCGGCGGGCTCCGCCCGGCCGCGGCCGACGGCGCTCCGGAGCTGCGCGCACAGCTCGGCGGCCGCCTCGGGGCGCCGGGCCGCCACGCGGAGGTGCGCCCCGACGCGGAGGAGCGCCCAGGCCGCGGCCCGCGCGGCGCCGCCCGCGCCCACCAGGAGCGCCGCCGTCCCGGCGGAGACGCCCGCCGCCTCCAGCAGCGACGCACAGGCGGGCGCGTCCGTGTTGAAGCCCTCCCAGCCCTCGGCGGTGCGGCGCAGGGTGTTGACGGCGCCGACCTCCTCGGCCACGCGGTCGAGCGACACGCACAGCGTCGCGACGCGCTGCTTGTGGGGGACGGTGACGTTCAGCCCCTGGATCCCGAGGGCGTGGGCGCCGCGGAGCGCCTCGTCGAGCCGCTCGGGCGCGACCGGGAACGCCGTGTAGACCGCGTCGAGGCCCGCCTGCGCGTAGGCGGCGCCGTGCATCGCCGGGGAGAGGCTGTGGGCCACCGGCCAGCCCACGACGCCGTAGACGGCGGTGCGGCCGTTGACGCTCACCGGGCCTCCTCGCGCGCCGCCAGGGCGTCGAGCAGCGCGAAGAACGACGGGAAGCTGGTGTCCACGCAGGCCACGTCGTCGAGCACGACCTCCTCGCCCCGGGCGAAGAGCTGCGCCACCGCCATCGACATGGCGACGCGGTGGTCGAGCCGGGTCCGCACCGGGACCCCGCGCAGCGGCGTCGGTCCCTCGATGGCGCAGCCGTCCTCGAACAGCTCGATCCGCGCGCCGGCCGCGGCGAGCGTCTCGCCCATGGCCGCGAGCCGATCGGACTCCTTCACCCGCAGCTCCTTCGCGTCGCGGATCACGGTCCGGCCGCGCGCCTGCGTGGCCATCACCATCACGACCGGCAGCTCGTCGATGAGCCGCGGGATGAGCTCGCCGCGGATCTCCGTCCCCTCCAGCGCCGCGGCCCGCACGGTCACGTCGGCGCGCGGCTCGCCCGCGAGCTCCCGCTCTCCGGCGAGCGACACGGCGGCGCCCATGCGGCGGAGCACGTCGAGGAGGCCGGTCCTGGTCGGGTTCACCCCCAGGTTCCGCACGGTCACCTCGGAGCCGGGGAGCGCCGCCGCGCCGCACAGGAAGAAGGCGGCGGAGGAGATGTCGCCCGGCACGTCCACGCGCCCGCCTCCCGGGCGGGACGGTCCCACCGTGACGGCGAGGCCGTCCACCCGCACCGGGACGCCCATCCCGCGGAGCATCCGCTCGGTGTGATCGCGGGAGCGCCCGGGCTCCACCACCGTCGTCTCGCCCTCCGCGAACAGGCCCGCGAGGAGGCAGGCGCTCTTCACCTGGGCGCTCGCCACCTCGAGCGCGTGGCGTGCGCCGCGCAGCCGCCCGCCGCGCACGACCACGGGCGGGAGGCGGTCGCCGTCGCGGGCCGAGAGGTTCGCGCCCATCCGGCGCAGCGGCTCGACCACGCGCCGGACCGGACGGCGCCGCAGCGACGCGTCGCCGGTGAGGACCGAGAGCCCCGGGACCCCGGAGAGCACGCCGGTGAGGAGGCGGAGCGAGGTCCCGGAGTTGCCGCAGTCGATGACGTCGTCCGGCTCGCGCAGGTGCTCGGGCGGCGTGACGATCACCTCCCGCCCCTCGGCCCGGACCGCGGCGCCCAGCCGCTCCACCGCCCGGCGCGTCGCGTGGACGTCCTCGGCGTCGAGGAGCCCGGTCACGCGGGTCTCGCCGGTCGAGAGCGCGCCGAAGAGGAGGGCCCGGTGCGAGACGGACTTGTCCCCCGGGACCTCGATGGTCCCGCGGAGCGGCCCCCGGCGGCGGCAGGTGAGGGGACCCTTCAGAAGAGCGCCTCCCGTGCGGCCCGCGCCTCCTCCAGCGCCTCGCGGGCGGCGTCGGGCGACGCGGCGATGGCGGCGAGGATGCGCGAGAGGTGCTCCTGCAGGCGCGCGGCGGCCTCGGGGAGGTGGGCGTTGCGGCGCGCCACCTCGCCCTGGATGTCGAAGGGGAACGCGGCCAGGCGCGTGGTGTCGCGGAGGCCCGGCCCCGCCAGCCTCGCGGCGAGCGGCCCCGCCTCGCGCGCGGCGGCGGCGAGCGCGCTCGCGACGAGGTAGGGCAGGTGCGAGACCATCGCCACCGCGGCGTCGTGCTCCGAGGCGGCGCAGCGGATCACGCGCGCGCCGAGCGCCTCGTGCAGCGCCGCGACCCGGTCCACCGCCCAGGCCTCGCCGTCGGTGCAGACCGCGACCGCGCCGCCCGTCCACCGCTCCGCGGTGGCCGCGGCGTACCCGCCCTGCCCGCCGAACATCGGGTGGGCGCCGGCGAAGGCGACGCCGGGGCGGACGGCCTCGCGCGCGGCCTGCACCACCCGCTCCTTGGCCCCGCCCACGTCGGAGAGGACCGCACCGTCCGGGAGCGCGCGCGACACCGGGCCGAGGAGCGCCTCGATGGCCGCCACCGGGGTGCAGAGGACGGCGAGGGCGCAGCCGCCCAGGGCCGCCCCCGGCGCGGCCAGGGCCTCGTCGGCGACGCCGTCGCGCAGCGCCAGCGCGCGGACGTCCTCGCGCGGCTCCACCGCGACGATCCGCACCGATCGATCGGCGGCGCGGATGGCGCGGGCGAGCGACGCGCCCATGAGGCCGAGTCCGACGACGCCGACGGTGGACGGGAGCGCGCTCACGGAGGGTCCCATCGCGCCTACTTCTTCTGCGCGTCCGGCTGGACGTGGAGGTCGGGCCGGAGCGCCTGCGCGCCACGCAGGTAGACGTGGCTCCGCGGGCCCGCCGAGTCCACGTGGAGGAGGACCCGGACGACGCGCGGCATGGAGCCCGGGACCGGGATCTCGCGCGAGCAGATCATGGGCACGGCGTTCCAGCCGGCGACCCGCGCGGCGCGGGCCGGGAAGTCGGCGTCGAGGTCGTGCGTCACGGTGAAGATCGCCCAGACGATGTCGTCCGGGCCGATCTCGTTCCGCCGCTCGATCTCGCGGCAGAGCTCCACGACCGCCTCCTCCATCGCCTCGACGGTGTTCGCCGCGATCTGCGTCGCGCCTCTGAGACCACGCATGGGTGAGCTGGTCAGTTTAAGGGGGAGGTCGCACCTGTGTCCACATGCCCCACCGGACGCCGGGAGCCGAGCGCCGCGGCCGCCGAGAAGCCGGCGTGGAGGTGCGGCCCGGGCGCCCCGAGCGTCGACGCGATCGCCGCGGCCCCGCGGAGCGTCAGAGGCCCGGCGGCGCGTCGAGCGCGAACCGCCCGTCCGGCGCGGCCAGCCCGACGTCGGCGGGGAGGCCCAGCCGATCCGAGAGCGCCAGGGCCACCTGGACGCGCGGCAGCACCAGGAGCGCCCCGGGCGCCACCGCCGGGTCGGCCGGGCCGACGCCGAGGGAGACGTTCAGGTCGCGGCCGGTGGGCGGCAGCGCGTCGTGGAGGAAGAGCGCCTCCGCGACCAGCTCGCGGCCGTCGTCGGCGCCGGCCTGGGCCGGGGCGGCGGCGAGGGCCGCCGCCAGCAGCGGGACGGTGCGCAGGGAGGACCCGGGGAAGGCGGGGGAGGCCAGAAATGATTTTGCGAATCGTTATCAGAATGCGCGGACGATAGCCGACCCCCGGGGGCCCCTGTCAACCGCGGGCCCGCCATTCACCTCCCGTCACTTGATGTGCGTCAACCCTGCCCGCCCCGGCCCCGCGCCGCGATCGCCTCCGCGAGCGCCAGCACCCGCCGCGCCTCCTCGACGTGCAGCCCCTCGACGAGCGCGCCGTCCACGACCACCACGCCCCTCCCTGCCGCGGCCGCCTCGGCGTGCGCCGCCACGATGCGGCTCGCCCGCGCGACCTCCTCCCCGCTGGGCGCGAAGGCGCGGTTCGCCGCGTCGATGGTCCTCGGGTGGACCAGCGTCTTGCCGTCGAACCCGAGGTCGCGCCCCTGCCGGCAGGCCGCCTCGAAGCCCGCGTCGTCGGCGAGGTCGAGGTGGACGCCGTCGAGCGCCGCGAGGCCGTGCGCGCGCGCCGCCAGGAGCAGCCAGCCCAGCGCCGGGAGCACCTCCGCGCGCGCCGGCGTGTGGCGCGCCCGGAGGTCCTTCACGAGGTCGCTCGTGCCCGCCACCAGGCAGGCGAGGCGGGGGGTCGCGGCGGCGATCCCGGGCGCGGCGAGGACGCCGCGCGGGGTCTCGATCATGCCCCAGAGCGCCAGCCCGGGCGGCGCGCCGGCGCCGGCGAGGACCCGCTCCGCCTCCAGGACCGCCGCCGCCGACTCCGCCTTCGGCAGGCAGACCGCGTCCGCGCCCGAGCGCGCCGCGGCGGCGAGGTCGTCCCGACCCCAGGGCGTGTCGAGGCCGTTCACGCGGACCACGCGCTCGCGCGGTCCGTAGCCGCCCGCTGCGAGGGCGGCGACGACCTGCGCGCGCGCCTCCTCCTTGGCGGAGGGCGCGACCGCGTCCTCGAGGTCCAGGATGAGGCCGTCGGCGGGGAGCGTTCGCGCCTTCTCGAGCGCGCGGGCGTTCGAGCCGGGCACGTAGAGCACGCTGCGGCGGGGGCGGGCGGACGCGGGCACGGGCACCTCGGCGCGGCGGTGGGCGGCCGCGGAATACCTACTTCCACACCCGCCGGTCGTCGATGCGCTTCGCGCCCGCCGGGATCCCGCCCGGCGCGACCAGCTTCACCTCCGGCCGGACCTTGATCTCCTCGCGCAGCGCCTCGGCCAGCCGGGCGGCCAGGTCGCCCGCCGCCCCCGGCGCGGCCACCTCCGCCAGCACCTCCAGGTGGTCCTGGTGGGCGGTCCGGGTCACCACCGCCTGCACCCGCGCGACCTCGGGGAACCGCTTCGCGACCCCCTCCACCTGCGCGCCGCGGACGAACATCCCCTTCACCTTCACCGCGTCGCCCACCCGGCCCAGCAGGCCGGCGATCTTCGGCGCGGTGCGGCCGCACCGGCAGGGCACGTCCGGCGCGAGGGCGGCGATGTCGCCGGTCGCGAACCGCACCAGCGGGTAGGCCTCGTCGAAGATGGTCGCGACGAGCTCGCCCGGCTGCCCGGGCGCCGCGGGGGCGCCGGTCTCGAGATCGAGCACCTCGACGATCGCCTCGGGGTGAACGTGCCAGCCGCCCTTCTCGGCGCACTCGTACGCCAGGCAGCCCAGGTCGGCGGTGCCGTAGCCCTGCAGCACCCTTACGCCGAACCCCTCCAGCTCGGCGCGCAGCGACTCGGGGAGCATCTCCGCCACCACGAACGCCACCTCCAGCCGGAGGGGCGTGCCGGCCTCCCTCGCCTTCTGCAGCAAGGTGAGGAGGAAGCTGGGCGTCCCCAGGTAGGCGGTCGCGCCGAGGTGCGCGGCCACCTTGACCTGCAGCTCCGTCTGGCCGACGCCGCCGGGGATGACCGCGCACCCGAGGGCGCGCGCCGCGGCGTCGAGCATGAACCCGAGGGGCGTGAGGTGGTACGAGGCCGACACCAGCGCCACGTCGCCGCGGCGGAAGCCCGCGGCCGCCAGCCCGTGCCGGAACCGCCAGAAGTCCTCGGCGGTGCCCTGCGGGTCGAAGATGGGCCCCGGCGACATGAAGATCCGCGCCAGCGCCTCGACCGGCGCCGCCGCCAGGCCGCCGAAGGGCGGCTCCTCGGCCTGGAGCCGGGGGAGGTCGTCCTTGCGCGTCACCGGAATGCGCGCCAGGTCCTCGATCCCGCGCACCGAGGCGGGCGGCACCCCGGCGGCCTCGAGCGTCCGGCGCAGCCGCGGCGCGCGCGGGTGCGCGTGCGCCAGCGTGGCCGCCAGCCGGCGGCCGAGGTAGGCGCGCCGCTCGTCGGCGGACTGCGCCTCGAGCCCGGGGTCGAGGATGGCGCCTTCACGCAGCGTGGGCATGGGGGCCTCCCGCCGCCCGCGCCTAGAGCCAGCGCTTGCGGCGCTTGTAGAACTTGAGGTTGCGGTAGCTCTTCCCGCCGCCGCCGCCCAGGTAGAACTCCTTCACGTCCTCGTTGGCCCGGAGCTTGTCGGGTTCCCCGTCGAGGACGATGCGCCCGTTCTCCATGATGTAGCCGTAGTCGGCGATCGACAGCGCCAGGTTGGCGTTCTGCTCCACCAGCAGGAAGGTGGTCTTCTCCTCGCGGTTCACGCGCGAGAGGATGGCGAAGATCTCGCGGACCAGGAGCGGCGCGAGCCCGAGCGACGGCTCGTCGAGCAGGATGAGCCGCGGCCGGGCCATGAGCGCGCGGCTGATGGCCAGCATCTGCTGCTCGCCGCCCGAGAGGTAGCCCGCCAGCTCCCGCCGCCGCTCGCGCAGGCGCGGGAAGTAGTCGTAGCAGAGGTCGTGGTCGCGCCTCAGGCCGGCGCGGTCGTGGCGGGTGTAGCCGCCCATCACCACGTTCTCCTCGACGGTCAGGTCCTCGAAGACGCGCCTCCCCTCCATCACCTGGAAGATGCCGCGGCGCACGATCTCCTCGGGCGCGCGGCCGTCGATGCGCTCGCCGTCGAGCTCGATGGCGCCGTCGGTGACCTCGCCCTCCTCGGCGTGCAGCAGGCCGGAGATCGCCTTGAGCGTGGTGCTCTTGCCCGCGCCGTTCGAGCCGAGCAGCGCCACGATCTTGCCCTGCGGGACCTCGAGCGAGAGCCCCTTCAGGACGAGGATCACGTCGTCGTAGATGACCTCGACGTTCTTGAGGGCGAGCACGCGATGGTCTCCGGTGGAGCGGAGGGGGGAGGCGGATGGGCCTCCCCCCCGGAGCGATCTCTACAGCCCCAGCCACTCCGGCTTGCGGGGCTCCTCGTCGGTCTGGAGCCTCACCAGCTTGCCGCCCTTCACCTCGTAGAGCGGCACCAGGGTGGTGGGCCGGTGGTCGGCCGGCGTGTAGGTCACCGGTGGCGAGAGGCCGCCGGTGTCGAAGTCCTTCATGGACTCGAGCGCGGCGCGGATCCCCTCGCCGTTGAGCTTCCCGGCCTTGTCGGCGCGCTTCAGCGCCTCCGACCAGACCATCACGTACGACCAGCCGCGGACGTAGTTGGTGTCGTGCGCGTCGGTGGGGTGGTTCTTCTGGTGGAAGGCGACGAGCTTCGCCATCCCCGGGACGTTCTCGCCGAACGGCGGGTTGGGCACCGCCCCGACCACGCCCTCCGAGAACTCCTTCGCGACCGCGATGAGCAGCTCGCCGATGCCCCACAGGTTCGTCCCGAACCGGGTGGTGAGGCCGAGCTTCCTCGCGTCGCGGAGCACCGCCGTGAAGTTGGGGGTGGTCACCTGCGTGAAGGCGTAGTCGGCCCCCTTCTGCTTCATGTCGAGGAGCTGGCTGGTGGCGTCCTGCACGATGCCGGGGAGCACCTCCTCGGCGACCACGTCGACGCCGATCTCCTTCCCGAACTGCCTCCCGGCCTCGATGGGCGACTTGCCGTAGGGGTTGTCGCCGTAGAAGAAGGCGACGCGCGGGTTCCGGGTCTTGTCCTTCCAGTCCGCCTTCACCCAGCGCATCCAGGCGCGCAGCGCGTCCGAGTAGGTCGGCCCCACGAAGTAGTTGTACGGCGTCTTGGCCGGGTCGGTGAGGTGCGCCGAGAAGGACGCGGAGAAGAAGGGCATCCTGTCCTTCGTCACCGTCTCCTTGAGCGCCTCGGTGTCGCCCGTGCCCCAGCCCTGGATCATGACGACCTTCTCGTCCTCCACCAGGCGCTTGTAGAGCGCGACCGCCTCGGGCTTCTTGTACCCGTAGTCCGAGCCGTTCAGGTTGATCTTCTTCCCGTTGATCCCGCCGTTCTCGTTCGTCCACTGCACCGCGTCGCGGACCCCCTGCGCGAAGGGCTTGCCCACGTCCGAGGTGATGCCGGTGAGGTCGAAGATGCCGCCGACCTTGATCTCCTGCGCCCGCGCCTCCGCCGCCGCGAACGCGGCGAGGGCGGCCAGGGCCATGCCGGTGCTGCGCGCCGTCTTCATGGTTCCTCCTGCGTGAAGGAGCTGCCGACCTGCGTTCACCATCAGTACGAAAAGGGGTACAGCTTCCAGTAGTTGCGGATGCTGTGCCAGCGCGCCGCCATCCCGTCCGGCTCGAAGAGCAGGAAGAGGACGATGGCGAGGCCGAACAGCCCGACCTTGAGGGGCGCGAAGAGGTCCGCCAGCGCCGGGGACTGGCCGGCGATCGCGGCGGTGGCGAGGCGCAGCACCTCGGGGAGCATGGTGATGAAGACGGCGCCGAAGATGGAGCCGAGGATCGAGCCCAGGCCGCCGATGATGATCATCCCCAGCTGGTCGATGGCGACGGTGATGGGGAAGTTCTCGGGGCTGATGATCTTGGCCTGGTAGGCGAGGAGCGAGCCCGCCACCCCCACGTAGAAGGAGGAGACCCCGAAGGCGAGCAGCTTGTGCTTGAAGACGTTGACGCCCATGACCTCCGCGGAGATGTCCTGGTCGCGGATGGCGATGAACGCCTTGCCCACCTTGGTGCGGAAGAGGTTCTTCGCGAAGAAGAGCATGAAGACGGTGAGCGGCAGCGCCAGCCAGAAGATGCGCCGGTCGTTGTCCAGCTCCAGCGCCCCGAGCCTGGGGGGCGGGACCGAGATGCCGTTCACGCCGCCGGTGACCGCGTCCCAGTGCGTGACGGTGAACTCCACCACGAAGTGCGCCGCCAGCGTGGCGACGGCGAGGTAGAGCCCCTTGAGCCGCAGCGACGGCACGCCGAACACCATCCCCACCAGGGCGGTGAGGAGCCCGGCGAGCGGCATCACCAGCAGGAAGGGGAGGTGCAGCCGGCCGCCCAGGAAGGCGGTGGAGTAGGCGCCCACCGCCAGGAAGGCGGCGTTGCCGAGGGAGATCTGGCCGGTGAAGCCGGTGAGGATGTTGAGGCCGGTCGCGGCCACGATGGCGATGAGCGTCCGGTTCATCACGTCGAGCCAGTAGCTCGTCGCGTAGAGCGGGACCGTGGCGAGGACCACCAGGAACACCGCCAGCAGCCGCCGCGAGAACGCGGTCTCGAAGATCGCCATGTCCTCCGCGTACGTCTCGCGGAAATCGCCGCAGCGCATGCCAGGAGCCTCCTAGACCCGCTCGATCTTCACCTTGCCGAAGAGCCCGTACGGCTTGAACGTGAGGATGGCGACCAGCGCGACGAAGGGCGCCACCTCCTTCACCCCGCCGCCCACGAGGGGATCGAGGTACCCGCCGGAGAGGTTCTCCAGGATCCCCATCACCAGCCCGCCCACGATGGCGCCGAGCACGCTGTCGAGGCCGCCCAGGATCACCACCGGGATCACCTTGAGGCCGAAGAAGGCAAGCGACCCGTCCACCCCGCCGCGCACGCCGCCCAGCAGGACTCCGCCCACGGTCGAGACCACGGCGGCGATGGACCAGGCGAGCGCGAAGATGTGCTTCACCGAGATCCCCATCGACAGCGCCACCTGCTGCGAGAAGGCGGTGGCGCGCATGGCGATCCCGGCGCGCGTGTACTTGAAGAAGAGCGAGAAGAGGACGAGCAGGATGCAGACGCTCGCCACGCTGTAGAGGTAGCCCTGCGAGACGGGGAGCGGCCCGATCTGGATGGGCGTGGTCGGGAACAGCTCGGGGTACGGGCGCGTGTCCGTCCCCCAGATCCCCTGCACCACGGCCTTGAGGACGGAGGAGAGCCCGAGGGTGAGCATGATCACCGAGATGACCGGCTCGCCGATCATGGGGCGCAGCAGGAGGCGCTCCATCCCGATCCCGAGCACCACCGAGAAGGCCAGCGCCAGGACGAACGCGGCCGCGAAGGGGACGTGGGCGGTGTTGAAGATGGCCAGGCACAGGTACGCGCCCAGCAGCAGGAACTCGCCCTGCGCGAAGTTCAGGATCGAGGACGACTTGTAGATGATGACGAAGCCGAGCCCCACCAGCGCGTAGATCGACCCGATCACGATCCCGTTCAGCACCAGCTGGACCAGGAACTCCATCTAGGCGGCCCTCCCCAGGTCGAGCCGCCGCACCCGGAGCGTGGTGCGGATCCGCGCCGTCTTGCCGTCCTGGAACCTGATGGTGGTGTCCACCGGGACCTCGGGGAGGTCGCCGTAGAGCGCCGCGATCACCTCGCGGTAGCGCTCCTCGACGAACCCGCGGCGCACCTTGCGGGTGCGGGTCAGCTCCTCGTCGTCGGCGTCCAGCTCCTTGTAGAGCAGCACGAACTTGTGGATGCGCGCCGCCTCGGGGAGGGTGCGGTTCACCTCGTCCACCTCCCGCTGCACCAGGTCGTAGACCTCGGCCTTGGCGGAGAGGTCGGTGTAGGTCGTGTACGAGAGCTTGCTCCGCTCCGCCCACTTCCCCACCACGCCCATGTCGATGCAGAGCATGGCGGTGAGGTAGGGCCGGTCCTTCCCGACCACCACCGCCTCCTTCACGTAGGGCGAGAACTTGAGCCGGTTCTCGATGAACTGCGGCGAGAAGCGGGTCCCGTCCGCGAGCTTCATCACGTCCTTGAGCCGGTCGATGACGACGAGGTGCCCCTGCTCGGTGAGGTAGCCGGCGTCGCCGGAGTGGAGCCAGCCGCCGGCGAGCGTGTCCCGGGTGGCCTGCTCGTTCTTGTAGTAGCCGGTGAAGACCGACGGGCTGCGGGAGAGGATCTCGCCGTCCTCGGCGATGGACACCTCGGTCTCGGGGATGGGCGTGCCCACCGTG
>Ga0335082_10001596_pt1 | contig 24193 bp, 17 predicted proteins | sample Lox_Sample_41_FD_206718 | JGI IMG/M metagenome (GOLD analysis project Ga0335082, IMG submission 206718) | Soil microbial communities from Loxahatchee National Wildlife Refuge, Florida, United States - Lox_Sample_4.1 | ecosystem: Environmental > Terrestrial > Soil > Wetlands | place: USA...
GCGGGCGTGGCAGGCGACGGCGAAGGTGGCCGGCAGCGGAGCCTCGCCGTCGACCGAGACCTCGAGCCGCGGGAACTCGTAGCGCGCGAACTCGGAGAGGGCGGTCAGGGCAATGCTGGCCCGGCCGAGCAGCCGCTTGCCCCAGGGGTTCGTGCGGGCCATGACCCGGGCGTCGAGGCCCACGCCCGCCCACAGGAGGAACGGCCGGTCGTTGGCCGAAAAGAGGCGCAGGGGCCTTCGCCGGCCCGCCTTGAGCAGGGCCGCCGCCCGGTCCATGTCGATCGGAATCTCGAGCTCGCGGGCGAGCACGTTCGACGTGCCCCCGGGCAGGATCGCCAGCGGCACCTCTGTGCCCGCGATCCCCGACGCCGCTTCCGAGACGGTGCCGTCGCCCCCGCAGACCGCCACGACCTCCGCCCCCCGCGCCAGGAAGGCCTTGACGATTTCGGTGGCGTGGCCGGGCCCCTCCGTGGGCGCATTGACGAGCTCGAGACCCTCCTTGCGCATGCGCTCTATGACGGCAACCATGGTCTTCCGGCGGTCGCGCTGGCCGGCCGAGGGGTTGTAGACGAGGACGCCCTTTTTCAGAAGAGCTCGCCGTCCCGGCGCGGCGACGTGATGCCCAGATGACGGTACGCCAGCGCGGAGGCCACGCGCCCCCGCGGCGTGCGCTGCAGGAAGCCCGCCTGGATCAGGAAGGGCTCGTAGAGATCCTCCAGCGTCCCGCGGTCCTCGCCGAGAGAAGCCGCGATCGCCCCGATGCCGACAGGGCCTCCGCCGAACTTCTCGATGATGGTGTGCAGGATGCGCCGGTCGAGCTCGTCGAAGCCGTGTTCGTCTACCTCGAGCCGCTTCAGGGCTTCCCGGGCCGTCGAGAGGTCGAGCGAGCTCTTGCCGGCGACCTCGGCGAAGTCCCGGAGACGCCGCAGCAGGCGGTTGGCGATGCGCGGCGTGCCGCGGCTGCGAGCGCCGATCTCGCGCGCGGCCTCCGGGTCCACGCGAATGCCCAGGATGCCGGCCGAGCGCGACACGATCGTGGCGAGGGCCTCGACGTCGTAGAAGTCGAGCCGCAGCGCGATGCCGAAGCGGCCGTGCAGGGGCTGGGAGAGCAGGCCCGGCCGCGTCGTCGCTCCCACCAGGGTGAAGGGCGGCAGGTCCACCTTCATCGTGCGAGCCATCGGACCTTCGCCGATCAGGACGTCCAGGCGGTAGTCCTCCATCGCGGGGTAGAGGATCTCCTCGACCTGGGGCGCGAGCCGATGGATCTCGTCCACGAAGAGAACGTCCCGGGGCTGCAGGTTCGTGAGAATGCCGGCCAGGTCGCCGGCGCGCGCGATCATCGGCCCGGCCGTCATGCGCAGCCCCGCGGCCATCTCTCGCGCGATGATGTACGCAAGCGTCGTCTTGCCGAGGCCCGGCGGGCCGGTCAGCAGGACGTGGTCGAGGGGCTCGCCGCGGCCCCGCGCGGCCGCGAGGAAGACCGAGAGGTTCTCGCAGACCTTCTTCTGGCCGATGTACTCGGAGAGGGTCTGCGGCCGCAGCTTCGGTTCGACGGCGACGTCGTCGTCGAAAGCCGTGCCGGCCAGGATGTCGGGTCGATCGCTCAACGGCGAGAGTTTAGCTTGGCGGCCGGCCCCCGTTCGTAGGGGCGGCCCTTGCGGCCGCCCGCCGACGGAACCGAAGACTCGTCTGTCATCCCGAGCGCAGCTTTTTCACGTGCCATTCCGAGCGAAGCGAGGGATCTTCTCCGGTTGTAACCGGATCATTCCTCGTGACTTCGCTCCGCACGTTGACGCAGAACCGCAGGGCTTTCTCGGTGTGACACGGCGGGCGCCCAGGAATGACTCGCAACGAGCCAGCTCCGTCCAGCTGGCCAAAGGCACGCGCCCGTTCCGGAGACCATGGCATGAAGCCTTGGACAACAGGTGATCTCCTCACCCGAAGCTGCCCGGACTCCTCCGTGGCGCTTCACACCAAGTTCGCTTGGTTCGAGGACGCCATTCCTTATCCGGCTGATGCAAGTCCATCTCGCAGGGGCGCTCACTTTTGCTCTAGCCTCTGGCTTCGTTCGAAAGGAGGCCTTTATGCAACGAATTGGTCTGTTCGCGTCGATTGCCATCGCATCTCTTCTCTTGCCAGCGTCTCGCGCGACCGCGCAGCTCACTGAGTATTCCGGCCCGGCCCTGATCGTCGCCTCAGGCACCAGCGATTACTGCAACCAGGCGCATTACACGCCGACGGGCGCGTTTGTCGGATCGTACTTCTATCTCTATTACGACGGGAACGAGGACATTTCGCATGGTTCCGTCGACTCGATCTACGCTGAGCAACGTCCCGCCACCTGACCGGGGCTCACAGGGCTTGGTTGGCCTACCTCCAACTATCCACGCAAGACACTTCTGGCAGGCAGCGTCCAAACGTACGCCTACTCCGGCCCGTCGCAATTCGGTTTCGCCGCGGCCGGGAAGAACTTCATGACGGTGTCTAGGAACACCGTCGTCGGCGCAAGCTACACGTTCAACGCCTTCCTCGTCGGTATGTCGAGCGACGGCTGGTCGGACTGGACTTGGACGGTTCTTTTCACGACGCCCTCCAACGTCGGTATTCCGGCCCTGACGACGCAGGTCGACTCCTCGACCTGGGGATCCCCCAACTCGTTCGGCGTAGCCGACGTCTGTACGGGTACATCCCCACCTGGGGAATACTGCTCCACCGGGCCGGACTATCGATCCGTCGTCCGTATCGCCATGCAGAACACGCCGGGCGGCAGGACCATTCAGGATTTCGTTCTCGGTACCTACTGGCATATCCCCAGCGTCAGCAGTGGATGGACTTTCGTCCCGCTTGGCGGAATGCTGCCCGGAACGCCCGGCGCCCTGCCTTACGGCAATACGTACTTGGAGTCATCGTTGGTGTACAACGGCGAGTGGGAGCTGTGGGCAACATGGTCGACTACGCAAAATCACAACTGTTCCTCGTGCGTTCAGCAGAATTGCGCAGGTACGCCTTGCCAGTACCCAACCTCCGCTCCCTACGACCCGTCGAATCCGTACAAGACCTATGCGGGAAACAGCATTGTGTACCAGGTCATATACCCAGATGCGGTGGCAGGGATCCGTTTCGGTCCGACGTATACCATCGTCCAGCAGGCGAGCAGCCCCGTGCGTTGCATGCCAGCAAACTACAACGTGAGCCGGGTGACGCCCTTCCGTGTGCCCGGAAACCCGCTCCTCTACACTGCTGTCAACGATAGGCAAAACTACGACAACGGGGGAACGTGGCAAAGCCTCTACATCGTGGGAACGCTCTTCCATTAGGGCAACGGATCTCCTGACGGGATGAGTTCCTTCACTGAACGCTCATTCTGGTGGTTCTCCTCCTCTTGAGGTGCATGCTGCCGCGCGCTGGTCCTCCGCCGCCTTCGCCTGAGGGCGAAGGCGGCATGGGGACCCCCGGAGGCAAATCTGGCGATGACTCCTTCGGGTCGCGATGAGCCCGGCTCGGCAGGCGATTGGCGACGGTGTCGACGAGAACGGTCGAGAGACAGCTGAAGATTCAATCCCGCGTGAGGCCAGCGCCAAACGTCGCTCAGACCATGAGCTGTACTCGACAGCGGAACTTCAGTAATCATGTTCCACCAAGCCAGGGTCGCCGCACGGCTGCTTTAAAGTTGTCGATATCGCCAAGTTGAGCGACGCTTCGTATCCCGGTGGGAGGTCAAGAGAATGGGGTTACTCGGAGTGAGCACGCTTGTCGCTTACTTGACAACTGCAGCTCTCATTGCGCTCACGGCGAGGTGGTTAGACCGGCCGATCGCCACCAGCGTCCTCGCATTTCTCGTCGTGCTGCCGCTCGTCCTGCTATACCCGGACTTGCTCCTTGACGGAACCCGTCTTCCGACCGACCAGACTCGGTTAGACGCTAACGGCCAGGCGCTCTCGGGGCCTCGGAATCCATGGTTGAGCGACATAGCCTCCCAGCTGGTTCCGGCATCGGTTGCGGTCCGTCGCAGCTGGCTCGCTGGGGAGCTTCCCCTGAGGGATCGGTGGAATGGCTGTGGCTCACCTCTCTTGGCAGCGGGCCAGCCCTCCGCCTTCTCTCCTCTGACGATCATTGGCCTTCCCCTCCCCTACCTCCGCGCGTTCGGCCTTGCAGCCGCGATCAGAGCCCTTGCTGCGCTCATAGGGATGTGGTTGTGGTTGCGGGAGCTTCGCTTGCGCCGTGCATCTTCTCTTCTCGGCGCAGTCTCCTTTGGGCTCTCCTTTTCGATCATACCGTGGGTTTTCTTTCCTCTTGGGGGTGCGGTCGCAGTGTGGCCGCTCGTCTTCTTCGGGGTTGAGCGCCTGCGGGACTCAACAGGGAACCGCCGGGCAGTCCTCTTCCTGCTCGCGACACTCGTGGTCTGGCCCCTCTTGGGCCATGTAGAGAGCGTGGTGCTTGGAGCGTCACTCCTCGCTCTGGTTCTCACGGTGCGCTGGGCGTGTGGAGATCTTCCCGACGCGCCGCGGTTGCTCAAGCTCGGGGCGGCGGTATCAGCCTTGGCCTTCGCTATCGATGCCTTTGCCTTGTTGCCTCAGGCTTTGGCCATACTGGCATCGAATCGGCGAGTGCTGGCCGGCGTTCCGGCGTATTCGCACTACTTCTCGTGGGTGCCGCACGGGTTCATCTGGCCAGGCTGGCGAACGACCTTCTTTCCGCGGGCGTTCGGAGACGGAATCGAGAGCCCCATGATTCCCGGCCGACGGGCTGCATTTACTGAGATGTCACTTGGCTACATTGGGATCGTAGGCTGGTCCCTCGCCTTACTGGTTCTCCGCCCCGGCTCTCGCCGCGCCCGTATTACCTTCAGCCTCGTTGCCACAGTCCTAGTGGCGCACTGTGTCGGTCTCGGGGCGTGGCCGTTTGCGGAAATCGCTGGACACCTGCCGTTGGTTCGATGGATGGTGCCTGTTCGCTTCCTCTCCTGGGCTGCATTCGGCGGATCTGCCCTCGCAGCGTTGGAACTGGACCGTTTGCTGAAGGACGTTCCGTCGTCCCGGCTGATGTGCTTTGGCGCCACGATCGGCACAGTGGGGTTTTTGGCTCTTCTTGCCGTTGAAACGCAAAACCGCTTCTACTGGAAGCTCGGCGCCCCAGCCGGCTTCCCCTCGCAACTCTGGGCCCTGCGGCTCACGCTGTGGTGCCTCTTGGCATTCGTCGTATGCGCGAGTCTCGTCGTTTGGCTACCTGCGTCCGTCCGGCCCGCGGCGGCCTTCCTGCTGGTCCTTGTAGCCGTTGCGGAGTCGCTGATTCAGGCAAACCAGCAGTACACGGTGGGAAAGGCGGCCGACGTCTTTCCGGCGACACCACTCGCGGCTTTTCTCCAGGACCACACTGGGGGCTTTCGCATAGCAGGCGATGGCTACTCGTTCCCTCCGCGCCGAAACGTGATTATCGGACTGGAGGACGTCAGAACGCACGATCCCGTCGAACGTCGTGACTACGTCGAGTTTCTGAACTCGACTTGTGGGTTCCCGCCGGCCGAGTATATGAAGCCGCTCATTTCGGTGAACGCTCCGGCGCTGGATTTCCTGAACGTGCGTTATCTCGTTGGAGGCCCGCAGGCCGCCTCGCCGGGCGACAAGTGGAGTCCTGCATACGCTGGCCCTGACGGCACGGTCTTTGAAAACACGCGTGTTCTACCCCGCGTGTTCGCTCCGCGCCGTATAGAGGGGATCAGTGGAACGGCCCCCCATAGTTGGATTCGGTCAGCAAGCGTGCTGTTCGCCGATTCCCTGACCAAGATCGCGGGCCTCCGAGACTTTGGTGAGAAGGCACTGGTTCTCGGTGCTGCGGCAGGCGAGCGCAGCAATCGCGGTACGGAAATTTCCAACTACAGAGAGTCGACAAACCGAGTCAGCTTCCACTACCGCGCGAAAGGCGTCTCATCTGAGACGATCCTGGTCAGCAGTCTGGTTCAGGACGGAGGCTGGCAGGCCCGGAATGGCTCCGGAAAGATCTGGACGACCCTCGCAAATGGGCCGTTTCTTGCCCTCCGATTGCCAGACGACGAGGGCGATGTCGTTCTGGACTACAGGCCGCCCGGCTGGCGATTCGGTATGGGCATCTCAGCCACTGCGCTCGTTCTAGGGTTTGCGTTGACCTTGCGACCGCACCTCGTTGCTTTAGGGGCTCGTTCGGCCTAGCACCTTCGCCGGTGCAGTGCAGCCCTCTTCCTGGCCGCCAGCCCCCAGGCCACGACGCTAAGGAATGACAACACGGAGATCGCCGCGCCTAGGACAACGGATGCCGGCAGATATGTGAGCGTCGCTCGGTGACGGCCTGGCGGTGCCACGAAAGCCAGGAAGGCGTGGTTGTACTCAAGAAGGGGCGCGTCCACGCCGTCCACCTTCAGCCGCCAGCCCTTCCAGGCGGTGACTGACGTCGCGACGAGCGAGGGCTCTCCCGAGTCGGTTTCCAAAGACAGGTAGTCCGCGTCGTACGCGATGATCGCGACGCTCGTCTCTCCGTTATGTGAGCGGGACCTCGGTCCGTGGCCTGGCCACTCGGAGACGACGCCAAGAGTCGCGAAGTCGCGAACCGTTGCCAAGGCCTGTAGCCGCTTTGACGGGTCCGGCTCCACGAGAACCTCCGAGGGCGCGAACGCGCGGGGAAGCACGTGCGGGTTCTCAACCACGCGACCTCCCGGGCCCTCCGCGATCGTTCTCCATGAGCTAGGTGTAATGGCCCCGGGCGCTGCAATCAGGTATCGCATGTTCAGGAACGACAGGAAAGGCCGGGACGCATCGTCGATCCGATTGAACCACAGGGTCTCCGTTCCGCACCAAAGGGGATAAGTCTCGACGAGAGGTTTAAACTTCATCGTATCGTAGCCGCGGACGTCCTCGAGGCCGTACATCGTGGACACGTTAGGGATAAAGGCCATTCCCAGAGCCGCCATCCGGTAGGGTGCTCCCCGAGGAATCGAAGCCAAGAGATCCAAAGGCGGGTAGAACGCCTTGGTCGCGACCGTCGGATAAAGGTAGGACGTCTCCGCGGCACGCTGTCCCACGAGTAACAGAAGAAGCGCACTCGGGATCCAGGACGGCGTGAGACGTAGAGCCGGAGAGGCTCCAAGGACGACCAGGGCGAGCGGCACGACCTGCATCCCGAACAGCATCATCAAGAAGGGGCCGGGCATGCCGCGCGCAAGGATTTGGCGCTCATTGAGCAGAAAGCCTCCGATCAAGATCAACAGAGACACTAGCGCGAAACGGAAGAAAGGGTGAGTTAGGTCGTCGCGAAGGCTGTCGATCCCGATCGCCGCCAGAGCTGCGACGGAGAAGCAGAAGAGAAAGACAAGTCTCTCGTTGATCGCGAGGTCGAAGAGGGGAAGGGCGGAGATGCCGTCGGCAATGACAGGGAACCGCGCCCAGGCCGCGGCTCCGAGCGCCCCCAGCAGCAATAGGATCCACCGGATTCGACGGCGCGACGCAAGGCCGAGAAGTGCTAGCGGAAGCGCAACCGATCCCACGTAAGCCTGCGGTATCTGGCTCTTGGCCGCCATGCTTCCGTGATCCGGAACACCGAGCACGTAAGGTATCAGGATCTGCTGCATTGTTGCGAGCGAGTCCTTCAGAGGCATCGACTTCTTCTGGTGAACCCACCAGGTTGAGCGAAAGAAGTAGTCGTACGTTTGACGGATAGCCTCGACGTGTGGAAGCAGGATGACGGCCGTCAATCCGGCGGTCACGGTACCGGCCGCCAGTGCCATCAGGACAGCCCGGCCGCGGCCTCGGTGAGCCTCGAACGCCAAGCAGTATAGGAACCAAAGACCGCCGGCTGCCACCGCGTGAAAGAGCGACTCCGGGTGACCCGCCACCGCGGTCAGGAACAGGGACACGATCGTCACCGCAACGCCCGAGCGGCTCCTCTCCACAGCCAGACGCCGAAGGCCCAGCAGAAGCAGCGGGAACGGAGCGGCAGCAGCCGAGTGAGGCCAACCGGCATGAAATCGAAGGTAGTCTGAGAAGGCCCAGACTGTTCCACCAAAGGCGGACGCCACAGGGCTCAGCGAGAGATCTCGAAACAGCGCATACCCCGACAACAGCGCGAGGAAGAGACCCAGGGTCATTTCGAGCGTCCATGCGTGGCTCAGCGGCAGGAGCAGGCCGAGCCAGGTGAAAGGATGAAGTGTGGCCGGCTGCATCACCGCTAGGAGCGGCTCCCCGCAAAGGATGAAGGGGTTCCAAAGAGGAAGTCGCCCATGGGTCACCGCTTCGCGAACGGCGTGTCGCCAGGGGATCATCTGCATCGCGACATCGTTGAGAACCGGGCTTCTCGGTTCTCCAACGCCGCGCATCTCCCTGACGGACTTAAGGGGATCCGTCTGGTAGGCGATGTCTACGGGACCGTATGTTCGGCCGGTAAGAAGAGCCGGCCCCGTAACGAGCAGTGGCACTACAACGAGAAGGACACGGACCTGGTTCGAAAGGGGCACGACGTAGCGGCTTACAGCGAAGAGAGCCGCGGCTGTCGCTACCAGGTAGATGATGAGTGTTCGAAGCACGAGAAGGAGCACGTAGGGATTCTACGTAACGCTGCCTGAGTTATCCTCCCGTCAGGCGCTTCAGAGCCTCCTTGAGGTAGGACCCGAAGTCCTTGGGCGCACCGAGACGGGCGATCGTCTCGACCGCGCGGTCGGCTTCGGACTTGCGGTAGCCGAGGTTGACCAGCGCCGAGACGACGTCGTCGGCGGCAACGGCCGCGGGGGCCTCCGCCGAAGGCTCGGCTGACAGCTTCGCGACTTTCTCGGCGAGCTCGAGGACCATCCGCTCGGCCGTCTTCTTGCCGACGCCCGGGATGGCGACGAGCCGGCGCACGTCCTGCTTCGAGAGCGCCGACACGAGCTCGGAGGGCGGCATGCCCGACAGCACGGTCAGGGCCACCTTCGGGCCGATGCCCGCCACGCTCAGGAGCATCTGGAAGAGTCCCCGCTCCCTCTCCGTCAGGAACCCGTAGAGGGCCAGAGTGTCTTCCCGCACGTGCGTGTGGACGAAGAGCGAGGCGGGGCTCTCCGCCTCGGGAAGGTCATAAAAGGTGGACAGGGGAATGTGGACGATGTAGCCGACGCCGCCCACGTCGAGCAGGACATGGTCGGTGGCCTTGGCGGCGAGCCGGCCGGTCAGGCGGCCGATCATCCCCGGCGCGAGCCCTCGCTCTCCGGCAGCAGCGACTTCAAGAGCTCCTCGTTGACCTGGATCTTCCGCGAGGCGCGCATTTGCCTCACGTAGGCCTGGAGCAGCCGGTCGGCCTCGCGCGAGCGCAGGCTCTCCGCCAGGTCCGACTTCTGGGAGTCGTAGAGCTTCTGGTCGAACGGGGTGCGCGTCAGGACCCGGAACAGCGCATAGCCGCCGGGGGCCGCGACCGGCTTTCCGGCCTGGCCGGCGGGAGTCTCGAAGACGGCCTTGGCCAGGGCGGGAGCGTAGCCCAGCTCCGGGATGGAGCCGCCCGGCGAGAACTCGGCTGTGGTCTTGACCTGGGCCTCGTAGGTCTTCGCGATCTCGGCGAGCGGCTTGCCGGATCCGATGGCCTTGGCAGCCGGCTCGAGCGCCGCCAGGGCGTCCTTCTCCAGGCGATCTGCCTTCCAGTCCGCGGTCAACGCGGCCTTGAGCTCGTCGAAGGGCGGCACGCCCTCGGGCCTCTCCTCGGCGGCCTTCAGCACGGCGGGGCCGCGCGTGGTTGCGACGGCCGTCGACGACAGCGCCCCGATCTTCAGCTTCCAGGCCACGTCCAGGGTGGCCGGGTTGCCGCCGACCCCGGGGATCGGCTCGCCTTTGGAGACCCAGTCCGTCGTGTTGAACGTGATGAACTCGGACTGCAGCTTGCGCAGCTCGTCGTCGGAGGCTTTCCCGAGGCCCTTGGCGCGGGTGGCGAGCTCCCGCGCGATACGGTCGGCCTCGGCGCCTGCGCGGCGGTCGGCCAGCTCCCCCGAGATCGTGGGCTTGACCTCTTCGAGGGTCCGCGTGCGCGCCGGCATCTTGTTGATGAGCTTGATGACGTGGAACCCGAACTGGGTCTTGACCGGGCCGCGGATCTCGCCCGGCTGCATCGCAAAGGCCGCTTCCTCGAACTCCGCCGCCATCTGGCCGCGGCCGAAGGGCGGCAGCGTCCCGCCGCTTGTCTTGCCGGAGGGGTCTTCGGTGTTCTCGTTGGCGAGCTTCGTGAAATCGGCGCCGGCCTTGGCCTGCTCGGCGATCTTCTCCGCCTTGGCCCGGGCGGCCGCTTCGCCCTCGGGTCCCTTGGCGGGATCCACGCGGATCAGGATGTGCGCGGCCGTGACCTGTTCGGGCACGATGAAGCTGCTCGCGCGCCGGGAGTACTCGGCCTTGATCTCGTCCTCTCCGACCACGGTCTTGGCGCGGACCTTCACGCGGTCCACCAGGAGGTACTTGAAGCGGCGCTGAACGGGCTTCTTGAACTTGTCGCGCCGCTTCTCGAGCCACGTCTTCAGGTCGGCATCCGTGGGCTCCGCCTTGCTGTCGACCTTCGCGGAGGGCACGAGGACGTATTCGATCGTGGCCTTCTCGTTGCGGGTGGACCACTCGCGGCGGATGTCGCTCTCGGCCACGAGCACGGAAGCGCGGACGTAGGCCGTGTACTTCTCGCGCAGGAGCGACTCGCGCACGTCGCGCTCGAAACGGTCCGGCGTCAGGCCGGCCCGGAGCAGGGCCTTCTCGTACTTGTCGTGGCCGATGTACTGGCCGTTCTCCTGAAAGTAGGGCAATGTCGCGATCGCCCGGGCGAGCTCCTCGTCGGAGACGGACAGGTGCAGGTCCCCGGCGGCCTCGGTCACCAGGCGCTGGTCGATCATGTTGTCGAGCACCCGATGGGGCATGTTCAGGGCGCGCAGCATGTCCGGAGAGAGGGACTGCTGGTACATCTGGCGGTAGCGCTCGAGCTCGTTGCGGTAGACCCGGTCGAACTCGGCGGCGCTGATCGGCTGACCGGCGATCCGGGCGACGACGCTCCGGTCGGCTTCGGAGCCCCCGGGCCCGCCGCCGCTCCAGAACACGAAACCCAGGATGAAGACGATGATGACGGCGAAGAGCGTCCACTTGAGGTGGTGGAAGCTCTCTCGCATCGTTTTGAGCATTCGGAAACCTCCGTCCGGGCCGATTCGAGAACGGGCGACTATAGCAATTTGGTCCGGAGACGGCGGCTCGAGGGCTTGACTGTGCTATAAGAATTGCGGGTAAGTCTCGCAATTTCGGAGGTTTATGGCGGAGCACAAGCCCCGACCGAAGCAGCCCGTCGGCGGGGACATCGACTGGTACGTCATCCCGATCGAGCGGCTGAAGCACTGGGCGCTCGTGCTCGTGATCGTGCTTGCAGGCTCGATCCTGGGCTTCTTCGTCTACACGCGGACGCGCCGGTCCCCGGAGGAGAAGGCCCGCGTCGAGATCGCCAACGCGGACCAGCTGCTCGCGCGCGCGTCCTCGGCTCCCGGCTCGAGCCGCCCCGGCTCGAACCTCGCGCAGGCCAAGGAGCTGCTGCGCGGCGCCGAAGAAGCTCAGGGCAAGAAGCAGTTCGACCAGGCCTTCCGGCTCGCCGTCGAGTCGCAGTCCTACTCCCGGCGCGCCATCGGCGGCGCCGGCACCGAGGAGTCCGGCGACGCCTCGTTCATCTTCGTGGAGGGAGACGTGTCGGTGCAGTCGGCCGGGAGGGCGGCGTTCGACGCCGCGCGGCAGCGGCAGCCCCTCTTCGACGGCGACTTCATCAAGACCGGCAAGAGCGGCTCCGCCGAGATCATGTTCTCCGACGGAACGCTCTACACGATCCGGCCCGGCTCGCTCTTCGAGGTGCGGCGCCCGGCGGGGTCCGACGCGGGCGGCAGCCAGGTCAAGATGGTGTCGGGCGCCCTGAACGTCTACACCTCGAACTCGGCGTCCACGATCACGACCGACGCCGCCACGGCCAGCATCGCCAAGGAGTCGCGCGTCGGCATCGACGTCGCCCAGGGCAACAAGACCGAGGTCACGACGTTCCGCGGCAAGACCACGGTTTCGACCGGAAAGGAGACCGTCGTCCTCGGCGACCGCGAGAAGATCGCCGCCAGCGTGCACTCGGGCATCACGACGGCGAAGGTCCAGGTGCCGGAGACTCCGCTGCCGATGCTGCCGGCCGAAAGCCGCACCTACGACCTGAAGACGGGCGACGAGGTCGACCTGCGGTGGGGAGCCGTCAAGACGGCCGTGCGCTACCGCCTGCAGATCTCGCGCTCGCGCCTCTTCGTTCCCGACGCCACCGACGTGGACCTGGACGATCGGACACAGACGCTGACCCGCGTGAGGGTGTCGCGCGAGGGCTCCTACTACTGGCGGGTCGCCGCGATCAACGCCGACGGGCTCGTGTCCGACTGGAGCGCCGTCCGCCGCTTCCGGATGCTGACCGAGCCGCCGCCGGTGCAGACCGGGACGGGGCAGCCTCCGCCTCTGACGGTCTCGACGCCGCAGCAGATGGGCAGCCTCTTCCTGATCTTCGGGAAGACGTCGCCGGGAGCGATCGTTACGGTCAACGCCGAGCCGGCGGACGTCGAGCCGGACGGCGCGTTCAAGAAGACCATCACGCTCGACCGCGAGGGCTACGCCATGCTGGTCGTCAAGTCCGTGGACCCCGCCGGCAACGAGACCGTCAAGAAAATTCGAGTGTTCGTGGAACCGTCGTAGGGAGGGGAGGATTCTTGGCCTGGAAATCGGTCTTTTCGGTCTTTTCGAACGACCTCGCCGTGGATCTCGGCACGGCCAACACGCTCGTGTACGCGAGGGGCAAGGGGATCGTGGTGCGCGAGCCGTCGATCGTGGCGGTCAACAACCTGACCAACCGCGTCGAGGCGGTCGGCACGGAAGCCAAGGAGATGCTCGGCCGCACGCCGGGCAATATCGTGGCCATCCGTCCCATGAAGGACGGCGTCATCGCCGACTTCGAAGTGACCGAGAAGATGCTCGACCACTTCATCAAGAAAGCGCACGGCCGGTCCTTCTTCGTGAGACCGCGCATCGTGGTCTCGGTGCCCTCGGGCATCACGCAGGTCGAGAAACGCGCCGTCCAGGACTCGGCGCTGCGCGCCGGGGCCTCGGAGGTGTTCATCATCGAGCAGGCGATGGCCGCGGCCATCGGCGCCGGCCTGCCGATCACCGAGCCGGCCGGCAACATGATCGTGGACATCGGCGGGGGCACGACCGACGTGGCGGTCATCTCGCTGGCGGGCATCGTGTACAGCCGCTCGGTGCGCACGGCCTCCAACGAGATGGACGAGGCGATCATCCAGTACATCAAGCGCAAGTACAACCTGCTGATCGGCGAGCGCACCGCCGAGCAGGTCAAGATCGACATCGGCTCGGCGCATCCGCTGGACGAGCCGCTGACGATGGAGGTCAAGGGTCGGGACCTCGTCGAGGGCATTCCCAAGACGCTCGTCCTGACCGACGAGGAGATCCGCGAGGCGCTCTCCGAAGTCGTGGCCGCCATCGTCGAGAGCGTGCGGGTCGCGCTGGAGAGGACGCCGCCGGAGCTCTCGGCCGACATCATGGACAAGGGCATCATCATCACGGGCGGAGGCTCGCTCCTGCGCAACCTCGACCGGCGGCTGCGCGAGGAGACGGGGCTGCCGATCTCGTACGCCGAGGATCCACTCGCGTCGGTGGTGCTCGGGACCGGAGCGATGCTGACCGACATCGATCTCTTGAGGAAGATCTCGATCACCTGAGGCCTCCATGCGGACCACCAGTTCCCGGACCGAGGTCATCGGCGGCCGCTCGCGCCGCGGCGGGGCCGTGCTGGCCGCGGTGCTGGCGGTCTGCGTGCTGCTGCTCTCGGCCCAGGCCCCGGCCCGGAATCGGGCCAGCGGCACGGTGCTGCAGTCCTGGATCCTGTCGGCCGCGGCGCCTCTCCTGTCGGCTCTCTCCTGGATCTCCCGGGGCGTCACGTCCGCAGCGGACTCGGTGAGCGAGGTGTTCTCCGCTCGCAAGGACAATGTCGCGCTCCGGACTACCCTGGCCTCCCGCGAAGAGGAGCTCTTCCGGCTGCGGGCGGAGCTCGCGCAGCGGCAGCGGGAGGAGACGCTCGCCGCATCGGCCCCGTCGCTGCCTTCCGTCACGGTCATGGCCCCGGTCCTGCTCCTGGAGCGGCGCTCCGGGTTTCAGAGCGTCCTGATCGGCGCTGGCTCGACCCGGGGGGTCGTGGCGGGCTCGCCGATCGCCGTTCCGGAAGGCCTGGTCGGGCGCGTCGTGACGGTCGGCCGGACCGTCTCGCGCGCACAGCTCCTGCTCGACGGGCTGGCGGCCGCCGGAGCGCGGATCGTGCGCACGGGCGAGCTGGGCGTGGTGCGGGGCGACGGGAGCGGCGCGATGCGCCTGAACAACATCCCGCGGACCTCGACGGTGAAGGCCGGCGATGCCATCGAGTCGGCGGGGATCGACGGGATCTATCCCCGAGGAGTCCCCATCGGGCAGGTCGACGCAGTGTCCCGGGGCTCCAGCCTCTTTCTCGAAGTCCGGGTCAAGCCGTCGGCGCCATTTTCGCGCCTGGCCGACGTGCTCGTGCTCGCGCCGTCGCCGGCGGCGATCGAAACACCGGGAGGACCTCGGGGTGAGCGTCCGTGACGGTCGGCCGCATCGCGCTGCTTCTGGCGGCGGCGACGGCCCTGGAGTTCCTGGTCGGCAGCTCGCGCTATCGCGCCGCCCTGCCGGTGGACTGGCTGCTCGTGGCGACCGCCGTGGTGGCCCGCAGCGGCGACTTCACCCGCGCCGTCCTGGCGGGCGCGGCGGCAGGCTTCATCGAGGATGCCCTCTCGCAGCAGATGTTCGGAATGAACGCATTCGCGAAGGCCGCCATCGGCTACGGCCTTGCCATCATCTCGGTGCGGATCGTCTTCGGCGGAGCGCTCGCGGTCGGAGCGGCGCTGGCCGCCGCGTCCCTTGCCAACGACCTGATCGTGGGGGTGCTCGGGTTCCTGCTTCTGCAGGCCCCGATCGTCGTGGCTTCGCCCGATGCGCTCTGGCGCGCCGGGGCGACGGGCCTCACGCTCGCGCTCCTCTACTCGGCCGAAAAATTCCCCTGGCGCGAATGGTGGCAGAAGCGCCGCCTGCGGCGGCTCCGGTGAGGGTATGTTGAAAGTACGGGACGACCGCCGGCGGCTTTCCCGGCGTATCGAGGCGGCCCGGGTCGGCATCGGCGCGGTCTTCGCCCTGCTCGCCACCGCTTACTGGTACATCCAGATCTCCCGGGGCGAGTACTACTTCACCCTCTCCGAGAACAACCGGCTGCGCTCGGTCAAGGTGACCGCTCCCCGGGGCTACGTGCTCGATCGGAAGGGCGCCATCCTCGTCGAGAACGAGCCCGGCTACAACCTCCAGCTCTACCGGCGCGAGGCGAGGGATCTCCCGTCGGCCATCGACCTGGCGTCGAACGTGCTCCAGCTTCCACGAGAGCAGGTCCAGGGCCGAGTCAAGAGAGGCCTCCGAGATCCGGAGTTCCTCCCCATCGCGGTGGCCGAGAACCTCTCGATCGAGGAGGTCGCGGCCATCGAAGCGCGGGCGCCGGAACATCCCGAGTTCGCCATCACGATCTCGCCGCGGCGGCTCTACAAGCGAGGCGTCTCGGCCGCGCACGCGCTCGGCTACCTGTCCGAGGTCAGCCCCGAGCAGATCGCGAAAGCCGGCGAAACGACTTACCGCGTCGGGGACTGGGTCGGACAGAAGGGCATCGAGGAGTCCTACGAGAAGCTGCTGTCCGGCACGCACGGGGAGCGGCAGGTCATCGTGGACTCCCACGGCCGCGAGATCGCCGAGGAAGGGCGCATCGACGCGCGGCCGGGCGAGAACCTCTTCCTGACGCTCGACCTCGATCTCCAGCAGGTCGCCGAGGATTTCTTCAAGGACAAGGTGGGATCGTGCGTGGCCCTGGATCCGAGGACGGGGGAGATCCTCGTGCTCGTGTCCTCGCCGTCCTACGATCCCAACTGGTTCACGCGCCGGGTGACACGGAAGGAATGGGACGGCCTGCTCGGCGACCCGCACCATCCCCTGCAGAACCGAGCGATCCAGAACCAGTTCTCACCCGGATCGGTCTTCAAGGTGTTCGAGGCCTACGGGGCCCTGGCGAAGGGGATGGTCAATCCGGACGAGAAGGTGTTCTGCCCGGGCTATGCCACGTTCTACGGGCGGACCTTCAAGTGCCACAAGAAAGAGGGCCACGGCTGGGTCGGGCTGCGGGACGCGATCAAGGTGTCGTGCGACGTCTACTTCTACAACCTGGGCCGGCGGCTCGGCATCGACCGCATCGCGGAGATCGCCGCGGGCTTCGGGTTCGGCGAGCCGACGGGAGTCGACCTGGCCTACGAGAAGAACGGCAACGTGCCTTCCGAGGAGTGGGCCCGGACCAAGCGCGGCGCGCGCTGGTATCCGAGCGAGACGATCTCCGTGGCCATCGGGCAGGGGCCGGTCCTCGTGACGCCGATGCAGGTCGCACGGGGCCTCTCGGGCCTGATCGAAGGCGGCCGGCTGCCGACGCCGCACCTCTTCTATGCGTCCCAGGATCCCGCCACGGGCGAGAAGCTGCGCTACCGCCCCGAGTTCAAGCAGGGGCTCGCGCTCGACGCCGACAAGGCCCAGATCGTGAAGGACGGCATGTGGGCTGTCATGAACGAGCCGGGGGGCACGGCTTTTGGACAGCACCTGACGGTCGTGGCGGCGGGCGGCAAGACGGGCACGGTGCAGGTCGTCGGGCGCGAGACGTCCGAAAACCTTCCCAAGGCCAAGCGCATCGAAGACCACGCGTGGTTCGCGGGCTTCGCGCCGGTCAATGATCCGCAGATCGTGGTCGTGGTGTTCGTGGAGAACGGCGGGCACGGATCGAGCGCGGCGGCGCCGCTGGCGCACGCCATCTTCGAGAAGCGCTTCGGAAAGACTCCCGAGGAGCCCTCCGCGAACGGCCTCGTGCGCGCCTCGCTCCCGGCGGGAGATCCTCGATGATCTCGCGCGTGCTGCCGGTGCCCCGCCGGCTCGACCTGGTGGTCCTGTCCTCGGCCATCGCGCTGTCCATCCTCGGCATCCTCTTCGTCGCCTCGACGACCTCCGGCGGGCGCCTGGCCGGGCTGGCGGGCCGGCAAGCGCTCTGGGTCGCGATCGGCATCGCCGGCATGGTCGCGGCCACGCTCTTCGATTACCGCACGCTCCTGAAGTTCTCGCTCGGGCTGTACCTCGCGTCGCTGGTCCCGCTGCTCTACCTGCTCCTGTTCGGCGAGCGGATCGCCAACGTCCGCTCGTGGATCCGGATCGGCGGCTTCCAGTTCCAGCCGGCCGAGCTCGCCAAGCTCGCGACGACGCTGCTCGTCGCTTACCTCTTCGAGAACGAAGACGACGCGAGGCTCAAGGCGGGGACGTTCGTGAAGCTCGCGGCCATCGTGGGGACTCCGTTCCTGCTGACGTTCCTGCAGCCGGACCTCGGGCTCGCGCTGACCTTCCTGCCGATTGCCGCCGTCGGCCTCTTCTTCGGAGGCCTTCCGTGGCGCGGCTGGGTCGCGATCCTCCTGATTTTTGCCGCCGTGGCCGGAGGCGGATGGTTTTTCCTGAAGGACTACCAGAAGCAGCGCATCGGGACGTTCCTGAACCCGGACGCCGACCAGCTCGGGGCGGGCTACCAGGTGCGGCAGTCCAAGATCGCCGTGGGCTCGGGCGGATTTTCCGGGAAGGGCTTCGGGGCCGGGACCCAGAGCCAGCTTCGGTTCTTGCCCGTGCGGCACGCCGACTTCATCCTGGCCGTGATTGCGGAGGAGTGGGGGTTCCTCGGCGTCATCCTCGTGCTCTCGCTCTTTGCGGCCCTCGTCCTGCGGTCCCTGACCCTCGCGACCGTCGCGCGCGACCGTGGCGGCGTGTTCCTGATCCTGGCGCTGTCGGGGATCCTCTTTTTTTCCGTCGTGATCAACGCCTCGATGATGATCGGTCTGCTGCCGATCACCGGCATCCCGCTGCCTCTCGTGTCGTACGGGGGCTCGTCGGTCGCCACGACATTCACGGGCATCGGGCTCATCCTGGGCGTCGAATACCGGCGATTCGCCAACGCGTGAGAAAAGAGATCCTCGTCAACGCGACGCCTCCGGAGACGCGCGTCGCGCTGCTCGAGGACGGAAGGACCGTCGAGGTCTACCACGAGAGGCGGGGCCGCCAGGGATTCGTCGGCAACATCTACAAGGGCCGGGTCCACCGCGTTCTGCCGGGCATGCAGGCGGCGTTCGTGGCGATCGGGCTCGACCGGGACGCTTTCCTCTACGTCGAGGACGCAGTGCCCAGGGCGGCCGACGCGGAACCCGACGAGGCGGGCGACGACACCCTCGTGGCGAGGCGAACCGGGCGCGTCCCGAAGGCCCGGATCGACGACGTCGTCAAGGAGGGCCAGGAGCTCGTCGTCCAGGTCACCAAGGACCCTCTGTCCGGCAAGGGGCCGCGCGTCACGACGAACGTGGCCCTTCCCGGCCGCACGCTCGTCTGTCTGCCCGGGCTCAAAGGCATCGGCATCTCGCGAAAGATCACGGACGCGGCCGAGCGCGACCGTCTCCGCGTCGTCCTCGAATCGCTCTCCTCCGAGGGAGGCTTCATCGCCCGCACCGCGGCGCAGGGCGCGACGCCGGGCCAGATCGAGGCCGACCGCTCCTACCTGACCGACCTTGCGGCGCGCATCGGCCGGAGAGCGGAGAGCGCGGCCGTGCCGTCGCTGCTCCATCGGGAAGCCGAGCTGGCGTTGCGCGCCGTCCGCGACATGGCCTCCGGCGACGTGGACGCGATCCGCGTGGACGACGAGGCGGCGGCGGTGCGTCTGACCGAGTTCTTGAAGGGGCTGGCCCCCAGCATCGCCGCGTGTGTCGAGGTTCACCGGCGTCCCGAGCCCCTCTTCACGCTCTTCGGCGTCGAGGCCGAGATCGAGGCCGCGCTGAAGAGCCGCGTGCCGCTGCCGTCGGGGGGCTCGATCGTGATCCACCAGACGGAGGCCCTCGTGGCCATCGACGTCAACACGGGCCGCTACGTGGGCAAGGAAGACCTCGAGGAGACCGTCTTCGCGGCGAACCTGGAGGCCGTGCCGGAGATGGCCCGACAGATCCGGCTGCGCGATCTCGGAGGGCTGCTCGTCGTGGACTTCATCGACATGGAGGATCCGGATCACCGCCGTTCCGTGTTCGAGCGCTTCGAGGCCGAGCTCGCGAAGGACCGCTCGCGCACGCGGGTTCTCCAGATCTCGGATTTCGGCCTGGTCGAGATCACGCGGCAGCGCTCGCGCGGAAATCTCGAGCGGGTCCTGACACGCGCGTGTCCCGAGTGCGGCGGGGGAGGCCGCGTGAAAACGGATCTGACGGCGGCCCTCGATCTGCGTCGCGCGCTCTTGTCCCCGGAGGCCTTCTTCACGGCGGGAGAGACGGTTCGGCTCCGGATCCACCCGGGCCTCTCCCAGCTGCTGCGCGAGGACGAGCCGGACCTGGTCTCGGAGCTCGAGGCCGCACTGCAGGTCCGGATCGAGCTCGTCGAGGACGCAACCCTGGTCTCCGGCGGGTATGTCGTCGAAGAAAGCTAAGTCGTTCTCCCAAAAGGATTTGGAGGCTGGGAATGGCAGGGGCGGGGTTCGGGTTTTCAGTGTCAGCACGCGATACCTTCCTTCCCGGCCCCGACCTTTGAGTCGGGGCCGCCTTTTTTCAGCCGAAGAACTTTCCGCGACTTCCCGCACAATCGGTCAGGCAGGAGGGCATCTTGGGAATCGACCTCGTCAGCGTGTGCGTGTTCTGCGCGACCGTCCTGCTCGGGACGGCGCTGCCCCCGCCGCCCGGCATCTCGGCCGAGATCGGGGGCTCGTACGCGACGCTGCAGCGCAAGTACGACACCCCGCCTGACGCTCCCGACTTCTCGAACGTCACGGGCAAGTTCGTCCTGATCGGGGTGCGCCAGGCCTGGCCCGCCGCGGAGGACCTGGGCGCAGGCACGCCCGCCCGGGAGTGGCGGGCGCGCCTGGCCCTGGCTCCCGGCCACAGTGACCAGAGCCAGTTCCCGGCAGGCGAGCCCGGGCTCACGAACGCGAACGGCACCGGCCGCTTCGAGGATTTCGCCGCGCTCTACCGGCAGCCTCTCGGCGTCGCGGACTCGATCGAGATCGGCTGGGTCCAGCACAAGAACGACTCGACCGACGGCATCAACCTCGGCGGGAGCCGGTTCACGCTCTCCGAGCAGCGCGTCCTGGGCTCGCAGCGCGAGGACTTCGGCCTCGGCTGGCGGCACCGGTTCCGCGGCCTCGAGGTGGCGCTCGCCGGGCGATACACCGCGATCGATGCCACAAACACCTCTGCGCTGTATTCGGGCGGCTACGAGGGTCATCTCTGGGGCGGCAACGCCGAGATTCGCTGGCGCTGCGGTCCGGTCACCGTCCTCGCGGAGGGCGTGTGGCTGACCGGCAATCCCACGATCTCGGAGGAGAGCGTGGCGGGCGCATTCGTGTCGCAGGTGTCCCACCCGGCCATGTCCCTGAAGTCCGCCGGCGCGACTGTCGTGTATTCCTGGCCGAAGACGGATCTCCTGGCCTCGTACGTCTACAACGCCAACCACATTCCGTTCACGACGTTCGCCGTGCTGGGGATCGAACAGACCGCCCTCGAGGCCGGCTTTCATGCCGACTCTCGGGCGAACCTCTCGGTCTTCGGCTTCACGGCCCGCACGGCGATCGGCGCGGGGGTTCGCGTCTACGTCGCGACCCAGCTGACCACGGGCAGCGAGAACGTCCTGCTGACGGACACCGCCGGGATCCAGCCCTCGAAAACGCTCCACGTGCGCTGGGACGAGACCGCGAACCCGACCACGGGCAGCGGCCACGGTCCCGGCTACACGATCACGGCCGGCGCGGAGTTCTCGATCGGAGGCGTCCCGAAGTAATCAGGGTCCGCGGGCGCGCTCAGGGCAGCGGCACCAGGCCGAAGAGCGGCAGCGTGACGACCTTGTGGAGCCCGGGCGCGGCCCGCACGACGAACGGGATCGCGTTGACGACGCAGCCCACGGTCGCGCGGTCGCCATGGTAGCCGCCCGAGATCGCCAGGCTCACGGGCGGGTCCCCCTCGATCTCGATGGTGTCGGACGGGTCGGCAATGCCCACGGCCATCGTCAGATCGAGCGTCACCCGGACCTCGTCGCCCGCCTGCACGATCGCTATCTGGTGGAGCCCCAGGACGTGGCCGGCCGGCACGCCGTCTGTCTCCTCCCGGGCCAGGACGGGCTCGATCGTTTCGGTGATCTCGTCGATTGGAAGGCCCAGACCCAGGGCGATGATCGCGGCGGACTCGGAGAGACCGACGTGGCCGAGCCTCTTCGAGGCGACGCCGTCGGTGAACTCCTTCCGCGTCAGGCCGGCGCCCACCTTGGCGCGCAGCGGCCCGCGCCTCTTGGCGGCGTCCACGCGGCGCGTGACCTTGACCGTGTCCACGCGAACGCAGGCGCTGGCGGCTTCGAGCACGAGCCGGTCCATGACGAGGCCCGGGTTGACGCCGGTGCCCAGCACGGCGACGCCCTTCTCCCGGGCCTTGCGGTCGATCTGCCGCGCCAGGGCGGCCTGCGTCAGCTCCGGATAGGCCAGCTCCTCGCAGGTCGAAACGACGTGGAAGCCGGCTTCGATCGCCTCGTCGATCTGGTCGGCCACCGAGGGCAGCCGCGAGCCCGTGCACAGCACGACGACGTCGCTCTTTCCGCGTGTCGCCGCCGTCTCCGCATAGAGCATCTTCGCGGACGACCGCACCTCGATACCGGCCAGGCTCGCCGGCATCCCGAGAACGTCCTCCAGATCCTTGCCGAACTTGTCGGGCGCAGGGTCCGCGGCGCCGAGGATGTCGATGTCGGCCCTCGGCACGAGCGCGCGGCCGACCTCGATGCCGATCGGCCCCAGCCCGACGAGCGCGATGCGAGCTCCTGGCGAAGACGTCAAAGCACCCTCCCCGCTTCAATCTTAAACGGTTCCGGCGCCTCCGGGCGCGCCTCCCCGCCGGGGATCGCCGGAGGGAACCCCGCGAAGAAGCCAGAGCGCCGCGGCCATGAACAGGGCGAGCGAGGCCACCGCGGCTCGATAGGCCACGTGAGACCCGAACGGGCGGAAGGCGAAGTCCACCACGAAGGCCCAGACGAGCGGCCCGACGATCGCCGCGGCCCGCGCCGAGAGCGAGAGCAGGCCGAAGTATCGGCCGGCCTCCGCGTCCGGAACGAGCTTCAAGAGCAGCGGCCTCTCGGTTGCCCAGATGCCGCCGAACACGAAGCCGACGAGGCCGCCCGCGACCCAGAAGGCCGTCAGCGTCGGCACCGAGGCGACGGCCACGAGGCCCACGAGCCAGCCCGAGAGAACCCACACGAGGGCCCGCTTCGGGCCGTAGCGGTCGGCCGCAAGGCCGAAGACGTAGGCGCCAACCATGGCGGGCACGGTGAGGATCACGAAGAGGCGGACTTCGCCGCCGGGCGGAAGCCCGAGCACGCTGACCGCATAGAGCGCCATGAAGGAGACGGCGGTCCCCAGGGCGTCCTGGTAGAACCAGGAGGCGAGGACGAAGCGCAGAAGGCCCGGATGATGCTTCGAGTCGGCGAGAGAGCGCGCGAGCTCTCGGAAGGCGCCGCCGAGGCGAACCGCCGGCCTCTTTCCAGGCGGGCGAGCCAGGTGATCCCGCGTGAAGAGAAAGAGCGGAAGCGAAAAGAGCAGAAAGAGAGCGGCCGTCGGCAGGAAGGCGGCTGCCCGGCCTCCGGGCCGGATGCCGAGCCCTCCCGTCACGAAGGGAGCCACGGCCAGGACTCCCGCGATCGAGCCGGCGTACCCGAGGGCCGTGCCGAAGCCGGAGAGCCGGCCGAGCGACGCGGAGGGCGCGAGCTCGGGCAGCATCGCGTTGTAGGGCGGAATCGCGAGCTGGTAGGCCGTGTTGGCGAACACGAAGGCGAGAAGCAGCAGCCCGATCGCCGCGGAGGGAGACAGCGCGAGGCCCGAAAGAGGCGAGAGCAGGGCCGTCGCGGCGACCGACACGAGCGTCAGGCCCACGACCCAGGGCTTGCGGCGCCGCGAGGCATCGGAGTACACGCCGATCGCCGGCGCTCCGAGCAGCACCAGGACCGAGGAGAGGCTCGTCGCGATCGAGTAGACGGTGTTGGAGGCGCCCCTTTCCGTCACGATCCAAACGGCGAAGTAGAGCGTCACGATGTTCATCGAGAAGATCGTGTTGGCGAAGTCGTAGAGGGCCCAGCTCCAGATCTCGATGGCCGGAGCGGGAGCCTTGACCAGGATCTCGCCGTCCTCCCGGAGGACGACACGCGGGTCGGACACGGACATGCTCACAGTTTAGAGTTTAGGGTTTAGAGTTCCGAGTTCGGAGAGAGAGAGACATGCACAAGATATTCGCCCTGGCGGCGACAGGCGTCCTGGCCGCCTCTTTCCTGGCCGGGCAGAAGCCCTCCGCGAAGCCGACGCTGGCTCTGGTGGGCGGCCAGGTCGTGGACGGCTACGAGGGCCGGCCGATTTCCGACGGCGTGGTCCTGATCGCGGGCGACCGGATCGTCGCCGTGGGGCCGCGCTCCGAGATCGCCGTTCCGGCGGGCGTCCCGGTGATCGACACGCGCGGGATGACCGTGCTCCCGGGCCTGGCCGACATGCACGTCCACCTGATGATCCTGGGGCACGGCGATTACGAGCACTGGGACAAGACCTACCGGGCGCGTTTTGCCAGGGAGATCATGCCGGCCGCTGCGAAGCAGCTCCTGCGCTCCGGCATCACGTTCGCGCGGGACCTGGGCGCGCCGCTGCCGGACTCGCTCGAGGTCCGGGACCGCATCGCGAAGGGCGAGATCCCGGGGCCCCGCCTCTTCGTGTCGGGCCCCTTCATCCAGCACGCACCGTACTTCGATTACGAGAAGGAGTTCCGGTGGGGCGTCTCGGGCGCGGCCGACGCGCGCGCCAAGGTGCAGAAGCTGGTGGATGCCGGTGTGGACGTCATCAAGTTGATCGACCAGGACCAGATGACGGAGGAAGAGGTCGCCGCGGTCGTCGAGACGGCCCACAAGGGCGGCAAGCCCGTCGTGGCCCACGGCCACCGCGAGGACGAGATCCGGATCGGCTTGAAGTACGCCGTGGACTGCTTCGAGCACACGGGCCTCGGGACCGAGCC
>Ga0335082_10001597_pt1 | contig 24189 bp, 23 predicted proteins | sample Lox_Sample_41_FD_206718 | JGI IMG/M metagenome (GOLD analysis project Ga0335082, IMG submission 206718) | Soil microbial communities from Loxahatchee National Wildlife Refuge, Florida, United States - Lox_Sample_4.1 | ecosystem: Environmental > Terrestrial > Soil > Wetlands | place: USA...
GTGACGCTTTACACCAAAGGCTTCGACTACTTCGTTACCTCCATAGCCGCTCCGGTTGCTTCCGGCTGGAGCACTCGCCGGGTGGGACTCTCACCCACTGGAAGACGCCGCCTTTTCACGGCGCACCCGCTATCCGGAAAATTGAAGTCGTGAGTAACCGGCGGGTCCTGGCCCGACGTCCGACGGTCAGCCATCGCTAGTTGCAGCCAGCGGCGTCAGTCAGGCTGATGGCCGCCTCCACCGCCTCCACCGCCTCCGCCTCCTCCGCCGCCACCACCGGACGGGAACGTGACGAGCATCTGAATGAGCGAAACCGCCGGCGGATATTCAGTCACAACGCCCGGCGCAGTGAGCACAAGCTCGACGTAATACGCATTCGCCTCGAAATCAACAACGTCGGTATCGTCGCTGGTCACGACCTGCAAAGTGAACAGGTTGGGATCGCGGGGCTTGGTCTGCTGGGACTGAAACTCCACGAGGGTCGTCTCCGCCACGTATATCACCGGGTTCGAGGTTGGCACTTGTACGAGCCGCGCGGCGATCTCGCCGCTCCCGGGGCGGCAAAGTATCGCGAGACTGACGAACGGTTCTTCTCGATCCGGATTGAACGCACCGTCTGCCGTGACGCCATATCGAATCACTGCTTGCGTCGGCTGGCCGGTACCGGCGCCCGCCCCGGGGCCCACCAGGGTACGATCGGCAGCCAAAGCGGCAATCACACCACCTGTCGCGCCCAATTGAACGACCGAGCCCACGAGCACGACCTTCCCGGCATCGGGTGGGTTCACTGCGCCGGCCGAACCGACGCTGCTCCAGAGTTCTGCCATATGGGTTACTCCCTCGCCGTCGCGGACGAGGCACTACCGCAACGTTGTTCGCTTCGTCGACTGACTATAGGCGTTTTTTGAGTGACTGCCATGCAGCAAAGTAGCGGACGTGCTGCCGTGCGGCGACCCCGAAGGACGCGCTCACTCCGGCGTCTGAGAGTCCCCGGAACACCCGGGCGCGAACAGCAGGGCGATGGCACGGTTCTCGGGCTCCGGCGCCTTGCGGTGCTTTTGCAGGAATCCTTCGAGCGCTGCGCACCGATTCCCTGACTGCTTTGAGACCCACGCGCTCACGTCGTCGGTTTCATGGCAGCGTGCGCAGCGCTTCTCGAAACTCCCAACGCCCAACGGCGGCGTAGCGGATTCGTCGGTGGGTGGCGGCGCGCCACTGACGGGCGCGCTCGCCGCGTTGAGCCGCGCCGTGAGCGAGGCATCGTGCACGCTTGCCGACCAGGCGAACGCCAGGGCCACGAGCACCAGCAGCACGGTGAAACCGATGGCGACACGCAGGATGAGTCGATGAGACACGTCTCGAGTCTCCGCATCACACGATGTTGAAGCGCTCGGCGTGGACGCGCGTCTGCGGCACGTGCAGCGCCGCCAGGTGTCCTTCCACCGCGTCCATCATCGCCGGCGGCCCGCACATGAAGTACTGGTAGCGCTTGAACTGGACCGGCAGGTATCGACGCAGGAGGTCCGCATCGATCCTGCCCCGTTCGCCAGTCCAGCCGTCGGGCGGGGCCTCGAGTACCAGGACCAGCGTCAGGCTCATCTCCCGCGTCATGCGCGTCAACTCTTCCCGATGTATCAAGGCCTCGCTGTCGCGATCTGCATAGAAGAGAATCACCGGCCGCACGTCGCCACGATCGCGCATCGTCAGCAGCATCGAGCGCATGGGAGTGATGCCTATGCCCCCGGCGATCAGCACGAAACCCTGCCCCGGCTCGCGGTCGAGGGAAAATCCCCCGAAAGGGCCGTTCACATAGATCTGCGAGCCCGGGGCAACGCCTGGCACGGTTCGGCCGGACCAGTCACCGAGGTCGCGGATCGAGAACTCGATGCGCCGGTCGCCAGGGAGCTCGGCCGAGGAGGCGATGGAAATCGGATGCTGCTCGCTGACGAACGGGCGGCCGGTGGACAGCCAGGCGAACTGGCCGGGGTGAAACTCGAATCCGCGGTGCCCGATCGGCTCGAGGACGAGGGTGCGGCTGCGACCGCCCTCGTCGCGATTGGCAACGACTTGCCAGGGTCTGCGCAGCATGCGCAGGTACTGCCACACGCGATAGCGGAGCATCGGGAGCAGGTAAGCGAGGAAGCAGCCGACCACGAGGGCGCGCAGCATCGGCCGCGAGGTGTAAGCCTGGACGGCGAGTATGTGCCTGAGACCGAATGCGACGATGCCCAGCGCCAGCAGCGAGTGCAGAACCATCCACAGGCCGTAGCTGAGCCGCAGCGGCTTGCGAAAAAATGCCGTGATCGCGATGGCAACGAGCAGCCAGAAAGCCCAGGCCCCATCGCGCAGCATCGCCGGTCCGCTGATTGGATTGAGCTGCCCGAGGTGGCCCTGTGTCACGAGCGCCGTGTGCCCGATGACGAACAGGAGCGCCGCGACACCCATGTACTTGTGGAAGAACATGAGTACGTCGTTGCCATATAGCTGCGAGATTCCGCGCAGCCGTCCGACCAGCAGGAATTCCAGGGTGAGGAGCGGATAGGCGAGGAGTCCCAGCCCCACGCCCAGCTCGAGCAGGAAGGAGCGGCCGGGCTCGACCGGTGCGATCAGTATCGCGAACCGCAGCGGCAGCAGAATAGCTGCGACGTAGCAGACGAACCAGAAGATCGCGCTGAAGACGCTCGCCATGCGCCATCACTCCCACTCACGACAGGCCTGCGCCAACCTTCGGTCGGCGAAGTTGGCGGTTGTTCTCCCGTGGCGATCGCCTCGACGGGCCTCGAAGCGCGGGTAGCATGCATGGCGTCCCGGGAAAGCGCAATACGCCGGTCGGCCCCGGACCCGTCCCGGACATTCGTGACAGGCCGCGCCGCGGCGGCCAAAATGGCCGAGCGCAGTCGATGCGGAGAGGCTGACGATGTCGAAACTCTACGACGAAAGCCATCGGCAGCTGCAGCGCCAATTCGACACCGAACGGCTCGCCGATCGGCTCGAGCAGCGGCTGTTTCGCGACCACGTCACGGACGACGACCGCGCCTTCATCGAGCGAATGGATATGTTCTTCCTGGCGACGGCAAACGCTGCCGGCTGGCCCAACTGCTCGTACAAGGGGGGCGCGCCGGGTTTCGTGCGGGTGATCGATCCGCAGACGCTGGTGTTCCCGAACTACGACGGCAATGGGATGTACCTCTCGATGGGCAACGCCGCGCAGAACCCGCACGTGGGACTGCTGTTCATCGATTTCGAAAACCAGAAGCGCTTGCGTGTGAATGGCGTGGCGCAGCTCGCCGCGGCGGGAGCGGTCGACCCGCCGTACCCGGAAGCTCAATTCGTCGTCAAGGTGTCAGTGCGGCAGGTGTTTCCCAACTGCCCGCGCTACATCCACAAGCTGCAGCGCCTCGAGTCCTCGAAGTTCGTGCCCCGCCCGGGGACGCGCACCCCGGTGCCCGGATGGAAGCGCGCGGACTGGGCCTGCGATGTGCTGCCGGCAGGCGACCGGGCGCGGGCCGAGGAGGAGTGAATGGCCAGGCGGTTTGCCTCACTCATACCACGCGGGCGACTTACGCACCGTGCGCAGGAACTCCATGCTGTGACCGATCCACAACTGCGCTCCGGTCCGTCGCAACAGCTCCTCGATTCTGCGGCGTGACTCAACCGTTCCTGCGGTCTTTTCCTCGTTCGGCATGCGCTGCAGCGTGCGCTCTTCTGCATAGTGGTACAGATCTCCCGAGAGCACGACCGGTCCGGTGTTCTTCAAACGCACCAGCAATGAGCAGTGCCCCGGCGTATGTCCCGGCGTCGCGAGCACGATCACCGTACCGTCACCGAAGACGTCGTAGTCGCCGCTGAGAAGCCTGGTCTTGCTGTGCTCCAGCGCGGAGTACTGATTGAACCACGGCGCGGCACGCGCCGCGCTGGTGAACATCTGGTCTCGATCGCCCGGGTAGACGAGCCAGGTCGAGCCGGCGAAATCACCGGCATTGCCGACATGGTCCCAATGGTAATGCGACAACACGAGGTAATCGATATTGGCGGAAGTTACCCCGATGTCCGCCAGCTGCCCGCTCAGCGTATTGAATTTGATCTGCCCATATCCCTCGCGCACGTTCTCGTACAGCGGCCTGCCCACCAGTCGATCGTTCAGGCCGGTGTCGTACAGCAGCATGCCTCTTGGGTGAACCACGAGATAGCAGGTCACGCCCATGTTGCTGTCTTTGACCTCATCCCGCGTGAGGTTGTAATCCTCGGGTCTGTTGTAGACGAGCGTTCCGCAATCGAATACGTACAGACGCGTACTGGTCACCTTGGGTGGGGGGGCGAGCTGCGCAGCGCTCGCCGCTGGCGCGAGTGCCGCGGCGCTCAGCCACGAAGCGGCAAGCAGGCGGGTCGTCAGACAAGTCACGGCGCGCATGGATTTCGTCTCCGGGGGGCGGGGCAGGACTGGTTTACGCTCCGAGGCGCGTCCTTTAGCATGCGCCAGAATTGCAGCCTGAGTACATTGATTCATGAGCGGCTCACTGTCCGCGCTTCACGAGGCCCAGCAGCTGGCGAAGACCGGCCGGCTCGAGGAAGCCCTCAGATGTGCCGAGCGCGCGGTGGCGCACGCGCGCACCTGCCTGCCCGAGCATGCCTTCCTCGCTTCGCTGCTGTTCAAGATGGGGCGCCTCCGTGACGCTGAGGAGATGATCGAGCTCGCCGAAGCGCTGCCGGCTGGTGTCGCGGATGCCTACGACGGACTTGCCTGGATGTCGATGGCGCTCGGACGGCACGACGACGCCAACGCCCTCTATCGGCGCGCGACTGAGCTGGCGCCACAGGATCCGCGGCTCTGGTACAACCTCGCCTGCAGCGAGCGCAGCCTGGGGCGCCTCATCGAGGCTGAAGCGGCCTGCGATCGCGCCATCGCGATCGACGCGCGGCAGTACGCCACCTATTTGCTGCGTTCGGAGCTGCGGGTGCAGCTGCCGCAGGCGAATCACATCGCCGAGCTCGAGAGCCACCTTGCGCGCACGGACGTCGAGCACCGCGCCCGGGTGCTGCTCGGCTATGCGCTCGCCAAGGAGCTCGATGACGTCGGGCGCTTCGATGAGGCGTTCCACTGGTTCGCGACGGCGGCGGCCGCGCGCCGCAGCCGGCTTTCTTACGATGTCGCGACGGACGAGCGCAAGTTGGCGCGCATCGCCGCGGTGTATCCGCCCGAGATGTTCGCGGGGCATGCGCGCGCCGGCGCCGACCCGCCGAGCACGGTCGATTCCTCCCGCTACCTCTTCATCCTCGGGCTGCCGCGCTCCGGGACGACGCTCCTCGAGCGCATCCTCACCGGATTGCCGGGCGCGCGCTCGAACGGGGAAACGGACAACTTCTCGAGCGCGCTGCTCGCCGCCGCGCGGGGACCGGGGGATGTCTTTGCGAGGGCAGCGGCGGCGGACCCGGACTCGGTCGCCGCCGACTATGCGCGGCGCGCCAGCCTGGGTAGCGCAGCGGAGCGCATCATCGAGAAGCTCCCGCTCAATTATCTGTACGCCGGCGCCATCCGCCGGGCGCTACCGGAGGCGCGGCTGTTGGTGGTCAAGAGGTCGCCACTCGACAGCTGCTTCGCGATGTATCGGACGCTGTTCGCCGCCGGTTACCCCTTCAGCTACGATCTGAAGGAGCTTGGCCGCTACTACGCGGCCTACGAGCGACTCATGGACCATTGGCGCTCGGCACTCGGCGGTGCGCTATATGAGATCGTCTACGAAGATCTGGTTCGTGACCCCAAGCGCACCGGTGCTGCGATCGCAGCCTACTGCGGACTCACCTGGACCGATGCCGCCGTCGATATCCAGAACAATAAATCCGTATCCCTGACCGCCAGTGCGGCGCAGGTCCGCCGGCCGATATACGGGAGCTCTTCCGGACGCTGGCGTCATTATCGCCGGCACCTCGGGCCACTGATCGACACGCTGCGCGAACGTGGGGTGGCGCTGCCGGAGTGAGCGCGCGCTGCGCGGTCGACCAGCGCCGCGCGCTCATCATTGCGCTGGAGCGAGCCTGCCCTTCGACACCTACTCGAAGGAATAACCCAGCCGCAGGCCGATAACGCGTGGTGTATTCACCAGGTAGTCGTTGGTCAGATTGTTGATCTGATTGGGCTGCGAGGGCTGCGCCAGGATCTCCTGCTTGTCGAAGACGTTCGTTACGTAAAAGGTAGTGCGCCAATGCTGGTGCACCAGCGCGACGTTGAGATTCATGATCTCGTAGCTCGAGGAGTACTGGACCGTGCTGGTTCCGACCACGGGGGCGACCTGCAGGGCAACCGCGCTGCGCAACACGCCGTTGACCGTCGTCGTCAAAACGTATCCAGGCGACAGATTCAGGTCGTACATGAGGCTGGCGCTCAGGCTGTTCCTGGGACTTCCGGGCAGCTGCTGGCCCGAACTTCCGTGCAGCAGACCGGGAACGATGTTGCCGGTTCCCAGTCCGTCGTTGGCCGGGAGCGAAAAATCGCTGGTCAGCGTGGCATCGGTGTAGGAATAGCCGAGGTCGTAACTCAACTGCGGGGCGATGAGCGGACCCGTCACCTCCAGCTCGAAGCCCTTCGACGCGGCGGTATTGGCGTTATAGACGGCGAAATTTCCCGAAGGCAGGCTCGAGGCGATCTGCGGCTTGTCCCAATCGATATAGAACAGCGCGAAAGCGTAGCTCGTGCCGTTGGCGGCCCGGCCTTTCAGTCCAGCCTCGTAGTTGTTCGTCTTGTCGGGCTGGTAGGTCTGCAACAGCGGGCTCTCCTGGAACGGCCCGGTCGGCGGCACGGAGTTCGCGCCACCGCGGCGGAAGCCCTGCGACCACAACGCGTACACGAACTGATGGTCGGCGTACTCGTACGAGGGGTTGACCTTACCGACCGTCTTCGATGCCGGTGAGTCGTGTGGAATCGGCGCGACGGTGCTGCCGGGAAAGGTGAAGTCCTGATACAGCTGCTCGTCGGTGAACTTCTGGTTGAAGTAACGTGCGCCGAATGTGACCTGCCCGCGCGGCATGAAGTGCCAGGTGAGCTCGCCGAATATCGAGCGGTCCTCGAAGGTCTGCTTGTCGAGCTGCTGGAAGGTGGTGTCGTTAGGACCGGTGACCACGAGGCAGTTGGGGAACGTCGAGTAGGCGCCATTCAGGTAATACACCGGGCCGGTGCAGCCCTGCTGCATGGAGCGCTCGGGCGAGCCGGGGCTCGTCACGTACCAGTTACCGTGCCGGACCTGCTGCTGATAGAAGAGTCCCAGCACGTAGTCGATGGGGTGGGACGGGTCGGCTCTGGACACCAGCCGCAGCTCCTCGCTGAAGCTGTGCGAGGTGTCAGTGAACAGAAAGGGGTAGATGAAGCGGGGATTCGCCGGTATGCCGGCGTAGTAGGGTACGTAGTATCCCCCGGCGTAGCCCGTGTAGTCGAAGGTCGAGTCCTGGATTATCGAGCCCGACCCCTCGGTGTAGGAGGTCGTGGAGGACAGCGTCGCGAAACCGGCGTCGTAGCTGAGGTCGAGGCTCGTCAGAGTCGTCGTCCGGTCGAAGGGCTCATCGACCAGCGCGAACTCCTGGTAGTGACCGCCGGCCGGAAAGATCGTGTTCGGGTCGAGGGGCAGGGGGCCGCCGGCGAAATCCGGATTGACCTGTGGTCCACCATCGCCCGTGACATGGGCATGCAGAATGGCGGCTTCGGCGTAGAAGGCGTCGTTCGGCTTCCACAGCAGACTGGCGCGTCCGCTGAAGGTGCGCTGGTAGTTCCAGTCGTCGTGGCTGGTATAGATGGCGGAGCTGTTGATGGGATCAGCGGGATTCGCGAGCAACGGCACGCCATAGATGGTGTTATCGGTGCGTATCTCGGGTCCGTAAACGTTGATCCACCCGGGCTCGTAGGTGTACTTGCCCGCGGCACGGAAGGCCACGGTGTCGCCGAGCGGCACGTTCACCATTGCGGCCACGTCGTAGCCCGTGCCATCCGAGTGCGCGGTCTTCGCGCCGCCCGCCTCGATCGACCCATCCCAGCGGCCGAGCTGGGGGGAGTTTGGAATGAGTCGCAGCGCGCCGCCGAGTGCGCCCGCGCCGTACACCGTGCCCTGCGGTCCGCGTAACACCTCGATACGGCTCAGATCGTCGAGCTGAAAGTAGCCATCGATCGGCGAATTGCCGATATAGGTGCCGACCGGACTCTGCTCGAAAGAGCGAAAGGCGCGGACCGGACTGGCGGTCGCGTTGATGCCGCGGATGATGGGGTTGGTAGAGGCGTTAAAGCGGGCGCCGTAATCGAACATGCTCAGCCCGGGCACCTGCGTCGCCAGGGTGGCGAGATCGGTCACGCCGGTCGCGGCGATCTTCTCGGGGCTCACGACGGAGATGTTGTAAGGAACGGCCTCGAGGGCTTGCTCGCGGCGGGTCGCGGTCACCACGATTTCCTGCAGGGCAGCGGGCGGCCCTACCTCCGCCTGGTCGGCGCGCGCCGCGCGCGGCGCTCCATGCAGCGCGATGAATACGGCCCCGGCCACGCTGGTTGCGGACGGCCGCCTGCGGCCACGACTCTCGCTGCCGCAACCCCCAGGTTTCTTCGCCATGAGACCCCCCCTCTCGCTCTATTCTGATACTTCGCCCGGCCGAGTGCGTTCGAATAATTAGATCGTGTCAGCAATTTCGGTGCTGCTCGTGCCCGCAGTCCGTCGTGCGCACCTCGCCTGTCAGCTTACACCAGATGCGGCGACCGTCTCTGGCCGCTCTCGTCTGGCCGCTCTCGGTCAAGGATCATGGGATGAGCACGATCTTTCCCACATGCCGCTTTGAAAGGAATGCTGTTTGCGCAGCCGCAATGTCCCGCAGCGGATAGATCGCGCTCACGAGCGGCCGAATCTCCTGCCTTTCAATGTAGCCAATCAACGCCCTGAAGACCTCTGGGGCCGGAATCGTGCAGCCGAGAAGTCGCAGGTCCTTGAGATAGAGAGTGCGCAGATCGAGCTCGACTACGGGTCCGGCGATAGCTCCGGCGCATGCGTAGCGTCCGGTGCGCCTCAAGATGGCGAGCAGCTGTGCGAAGTGCCCTCCTCCCACGACATCGATCACTGCATCGATCGACTCGCGCCCGAATGCGGCGATCAGGTCCGCGTCCCTTGGCACCACCCTGGTGGCGCCAAGGGATAGAATCGCCTCGGCCTTGGCTGGATCGGCCACGGCATGTACCAGCGCGCCTCGCCGTCGCGCCAGCTGCACGGCCGCGGATCCCACGCCGCCGGAGGCGCCTGTCACGAGGATGGCTTCTCCGCGCGCAACGCCAGCCCGCGCCAGCATGTTCTCAGCCGCCAGATAAGAACACGGGAAGGAGGCCAAGTCCTCATCTCTCAGGTCACTGCGGATGGCGATGGCGTTGGCCGCGGGTACCGCGACGAACTCGGCGAAGGCTCCTTGGGTGTCCGACCCGAAATACCTGACGCTCCCGTTGCTCGTGCGAATGATCGGATCGATCAGCACGCGCTCATTAATCCGCCCTGCATCGACTCCCACGCCGATCTCCACAACATAGCCGCAGGCATCCGCGCCCTGTATGCGCGGGAAGCTCAAGGCACCACCCGCCCACCCGCCCTCTTCGCGGATGACCCCTCGAGGGTCGCTGGCTGCCGCAGTCCCGCTGACCGCGCGCGAGTACCAGCCCGTCCGTAGATTGATATCTGTGTTGTTGACTGCTGCCGCCGCCACGCGCACCAGCACCTCGCCGGCAGCGGGGGCGGGTACGGCAACGTCCTCGCGATACACGAGCTGATCCAGACCGCCGTGACCGAGCAGCACTGCCGCTTTCATGAGACTTCGCATTGTCCGCGAATGCCGGTTGCGGGGGAAAGCGAGCCGCGCGCGCGGCAAGTGATCGGTCGGCGGCTGCTGCCAGGCGAGCTGCGCGGCCCGGCTACCAGATCCGCACGCGATCTTCCGGCTTGATGTAGAGCTTGTCCCCCGGCTGCACGTTGAACGCCTCGTACCAGGCGTCGATGTTGGGCAGCGGCCCATTGACGCGGAAGCGGTCCGGGCTGTGCACGCCGGACAGCACCAGCTCGCGCAGCGCGCCGTCGCGATACTTGCTGCGCCATACCTGCGCGTAGGCGAGGAAGAAGCGCTGCGCGCCCGTGAGGCCGTCGATCACCGGCGGGCTCGCCCCGTGCAGGGACAGGCGGTAGGCCTCGTAGGCCATATTGAGTCCGCCCAGGTCGCCGATGTTCTCCCCGACCGTGTTGGCGCCGTTGACCTTCAGTCCCGGCAGCACCTCGAAGGCCGAGTACTCGCGCACGAGGCGCGCAGTACGTGCGCCGAACACCTGCGCGTCCGCGGGCGTCCACCAGTCCTCGAGCGCGCCGTCCGGGCCGAACTTGCGGCCCTGGTCATCGAAGCCGTGCCCGACCTCGTGCCCGATCACCGCGCCGATGGCGCCGTAGTTGACCGCGGCATCGGCGTTTGGGTCGAAGAACGGCGGCTGCAGGATCGCCGCGGGGAACACGATCTCGTTGTTCGAGGGGTTGTAGTAGGCGTTGATGTCCTGGGGGTCCATCTGCCACTCGCCGCGGTCGACCGGCTTGTCGAGACGCGCCACCTGATAGTTCCAGTGCCACTCGGCGGCGCGGCGCACGTTGCCGAGCAGGTCGTCGCGGCGGATGGCGAGCGCCGAGTAGTCCTTCCACTCGTCCGGATAGCCGATCTTGGGAGTGAAGGTGGCGAGCTTCTCGTGGGCGCGCGACTTGGTCTCGGTCGTCATCCAGTCGAGCGCGTCGATGCGCACATTGAGCGCGGCCAGCAGGTCGCCGACCAGCGCCAGCATCTTGGCCTTGGACTCCGGCGGAAAGTACTGCGCCACGTACAGCCGGCCGACCGGCTCGCCGAGTGCCGCGTTCACCTCGTCCACCGCACGTTTCCAGCGCTCGCGCTGCTGCGGCTGGCCGTGCAGCACGCCGCCATAAAAGGCGAAGTGTGCCGCATCGAAGCGCAGCGGCAGATAAGGCGCATGACTGTTGAGGTACTGAAACGTGAGCCACGCCTGCAGAGTGGCCACCGGCGTGCGGCTGAAGAGCTGCGCCAGATCGCGTACGGCGGTGATCTCCGCCAGCACCAGCTCCTGCCGTGAGCCGAGCTGGGCGGACTCGAGGAACTCGCCCCAGGGAAAGCCTGGTGCGTAAGCGAGCAGCTGCTGCCGCGTGCGAGGGTTGTAGCTCGCCTCGACGTCGCGGCGCTTCTCGATCGGCCACTGCACGCGAGCCGCCGCGGTCTCGAACGCCATGATGTCGCGCGCCTTGGCGGTAGCATCGGTGCCGCCGCCGAGTGCGAGCATCGCGGCGACGTAGGCCAGGTATTTCTCCCGCACGGTCCGCAGCTGCGGGTCGTCCTTCAGGTAGTAGTCGCGGTCCGGGAGCCCGAGATCCGCTTCGCCGATGATCACCGCGTAGCGATCCGGGTTGCGGAAGTCCGGCGCCAGTTCCAGGTCGAAGAGCGAGGCAAAGCCCGGCAGCGCGCACAGGCGCGCCAGCGCCTCGCGCGAGCTGGCCTCCGAGATGCGCTTCAGGTCCGCCGCGGCCGGCGCGAGCCCGTTGGCCTCGATGCGAGCGCTGTCCATGTAGCTCGCGTAGTAGTCGCCGATCTGCTGCTCGGGCGTGCCGGCGGCGGGATGCGAGGCGGCGGCCGCCTCGATGATGGCGCGCACCCGCTCATCCGAACGCTCCTCGAGCTCGTTGAACGGTCCGTAGCTCGAATGATCGGCGGGAATGGTGAAGCCGTCGTACCAGGCGCCGTTGGCGTAGGCGAAGAAATCATCGCCCGGCCGAACGCGCGGGTCGCGCGCGCTGAGATCGAGCCCGAACGCGCCGATCGCCGCGCGCGGCAGCGCCGCGGCGGAACGCGCCGGCGGCTCGTCCGGCACGGCAGCATCGGACCCGGACTGGGCCGGATCAGCGGCAGCCAGGATCACCACGTCCTCCCTGGCGGGCTTGGCGGCGCAGGCCACGAGGGCGACGAGCACGGCCACCCCGGTAATCAGTCTCATCGGCTGGAGCCTTCAACGGGGGAAGGCAGGCATCATACGGCAGGGCCGCTCCACTCGCGCACCAGGTCGCGCCACTCGCCGCGCGCAACGTTCGGCCTGCCGGCCTCGGTGCCGACGTAGAGAAAGCCGACGATCACATCGCCGGTATCGAGGCCGAGCGCGCGGCCGACCTCGGCGTCGTAGGCCGCGCCGCCGGTCTTCCACATGGCGTTGTAACCGAGTGCCAGCGCCGCGAGCATGATGTGCCCGGCCGCAACGCCCGCCGACAGAATCTGCTCGAGCGGCGGAATCTTCACCGCCGCGTTCACATGCGCCGCGACCACGATGATCATGGGCGCGCGCAAGGCCTTGTCGCGCTCGCGCTGCAGCGACTCGGCGCTCGCCGTCGGCTGGCTGCGTGCCAGGTGTGCCGCGAGCAGCTCGCCGAAGGCTGCCCGCGCGGCGCCGCGCACGACCACGAAGCGCCACGGTCGCAGCCGTCCGTGGTCCGCGGCGCGCACGGCGCTCGCAAAGATCAGCTCCAGAGCGCCCGTATCGGGTGCGGGTTCCGTGAGGGCGGTGGCCGAGCGGCGCATCACCAGGGCATCTATGGCTTGCATGCGCTCATTGTCGCAGACTCTTTGCCGTGCTGGCCGTCTCCGCAGCCTGTGAGCGCAACAAGGGGCCGATTCTCGCTGTTCTCGGCCGCGAGCTCGCCGCGTGCCATTCGGTGCTCGAGATCGGCAGCGGCACCGGACAGCACGCGGTGCACTTCGCGCGCCATCTCCCGCATCTCGCCTGGCAGCCGACCGAGCTCGGCGCCGGGCTCGGCATGCTCGCCGAGCGGGTGCGCCTCGAGGGCCCGCCGAACCTGCGCCCGCCGATCGAGCTCGACGTGCACGCGCGTCCCTGGCCGGTCGGACGCGTCGAGGCGGTGTTCAGCGCCAATACGCTGCACATCATGGCCTGGGATGCGGTCGAGGATTTCTTCCGCGGTGCCGGCGCGGCGCTTGAGTCACCCGGCGTGCTGTGCGTTTACGGGCCGTTCCGCTATCGCGGCGCCTACACCAGCGACAGCAATGCGGAGTTCGATGAGTATCTGCGCCAGCGGGACCCCGCGAGCGGCATTCGCGACTTCGAGGCGCTCGAGGGCCTCGCGGCCGCTGCGGGCCTCGAGCTCGCCGCCGACCACGCCATGCCGGCCAACAACCAGACTCTCGTGTGGCGACTGCGAAGCTGAGGAGTACAGTGGCCGCCATGAAGCTGCTCACGCCCGAGGAGCTGCGGGCCGCGGTCCGCACGATCGCCGATTACCCCAGGCCCGGGGTGATGTTTCGGGACATCACGACGCTGCTCGGCGATGCGCGCGCCTTTCACAGCGTCGTGGAGCTGCTGGCGCAGCCGTGGCTCGCCGCGGGCATCAGCCGCGTCGCCGGCATCGAAGCGCGCGGCTTCATCCTCGGCGGCGCCCTCGCCGCGCGCCTCGGCGCCGGTTTCGTGCCGATACGCAAGAAGGGCAAGCTGCCGCACGCCACCGTGCGCGTCGCGTACTCGCTCGAGTACGGTCTCGATGAGATGGAGATGCACCGCGACGCCGTCGGGGCGGGCGAAGACATCCTGCTGGTGGACGACCTGATCGCCACCGGCGGCACGGCTGCCGGGGCCGTGCAGCTGCTGCGCTCGCTCGGCGCGCGGGTGATCGCGGGCTGCTTCATCGTCGAGCTGCCCGAGCTCGGCGGCGCGCAAAAGCTCACCGCCCTCGGAGTGCCGGCGCATGCGCTCATGTCCTTCGCCGGACGGTGAGCGCGTTCACCGGCGGTTCAGACTAAATTCTCTTTCAAATTCAAATTGTTAAATATGGCTCGGCCCCAACATTACGTTGCGGTCATATGGCGCTTGCGCGGGGGGAATCCAGTCATAATACCGCCGCTTTCGCGCACGCTTGCGCACCCAAAATCCCTTTCTGGAGACCACATCGATGTTCAAGAAGCTGATCCCCGTCATCGCGCTCGCCCTGATCGCCGGCCCGGTGCTCGCGCAGTCGACCCCGGCCCCGGCCTCGAGCACTCCGGCCGCCTCCTCGTCGTCCAGCTCGGAGAAGACAACGACGCATTCCAGCACCAAGAAGAAGCACTACAAGAAGAGCGGCGACACGAGCGGCGCCAAGCCCAGCGACTCTTCCGCGACGACCCCGCCGCCGAAGTAAGCCGTATCTGCCAGATCCTGAGGGCCCCGCCGGCAACGGCGGGGCCCTTGCTTTTACGGACCTCCAGGGCGCGGGGTGGGTGCGCGCTCGGGGCTTGCAGGCCGGCCCAAACCGGTTCAAATTCTCTCCCATGGACGGGGAGCAACAGGCCGCAATACATCAGGCGCTGGTGTCCGTTCAGTGTGCCGTCACGAGCATGACGTTCCCGATCTGCGATCAGGAAGACCTGATCGAAGCCATCGATAGTGTCGAGGCGCAGCTGCATCACGGCCATCCGAATCTGGCGCTGATGTGCCGCTTCCTCAACTCCATCGCGCGCAGCCTGCGGGCGCAGCCGGAGGCGCGCGACGCGTGCCTCCTGATCGAGGATGCCATCGGCAAGGCCGGCATGCCGAGCACCTGGCAGTCGGGCATCTGACCAAGCGCATCGCCGCCACGCCTCGCACTACGCTCGTGCGCCATCGCGAGCGTGCCCATTACGAGCGCGCGACCGTGGAGGCCATCCTCGACGAAGCGCTCATCTGCCACGTGGGTTTCACCGTGGACGGCCAGCGCTGCGTGCTGCCGCCGGCGATCGCCTCCTCGGCGCGCAAGCCGCGCAGCGGCTGAGTCGGGCTCCGGCGGCCCCGGGGGCGTGAGCCGTTGCGCTCGGCGCGCCGCGCGGTCTAAGTTGGCGCCGATGGTCGCGCCGCTGTCCCAGGTGCTGCTGCTGCTCGCGGGCTCGGTTCTGCTGGTGACGCTCGCGCGGCGGCTGGCGCTGCCCACCACGCTCGCCTATCTCATGCTGGGACTCGTGCTCGGGCCGCACGCGCTCGGAGTCGTGTCGGATTCCGGGACGACGCGCCTGCTGGCCGATCTCGGCGTCGCGTTCCTGCTCTTCACGCTCGGCCTCGAGTTCTCGCTGCCGCGCATGCTGGCGATGCGCGGCGAGGTGTTCGGCCTCGGGGCGCTGCAGGTCATCGCCACCGGCAGCGTGGCCGCGCTCATCGCGAGAGCGCTCGGCGTCGCCTGGCTGCCCGCCATCGTGCTCGGCGGCGCCGTGTCGATGAGCTCGACCGCGATCCTCCTGCAGCAGCTCACCGAGCGCGCCGAGCTCAACCGCACCCACGGCCGCCTCGCCTTCAGCATGCTGCTGTTCCAGGACCTGGCGTTCGTGCCGCTGCTGGCGCTCGCCGCGGCGCTGGCCGCCGGCGCCGAGCACTTCAGCCTGAGCGAGAGTCTGGTGGCCGTGCTCGGCGGTGCGCTGTCCGTCGTGGCGGTGCTGGCGGCCGGGCGCTGGCTGCTGCGGCCGCTGTTTCACGAGATCGCCCACAGCCGCCTGCGCGAGCTGTTCACGCTGACGGTGCTGCTGGTGGCGCTCGGCTCGGCCTGGGTGTCCTACGTCGCGGGCCTGTCGTTCGCGCTCGGCGCGTTTCTCTCCGGCATGATGCTGGCGGAGACCGAGTACCGGCATCAGATCGAGGCGGTGATCCGCCCGTTCCGCGACATCCTGCTCGGCCTGTTCTTCATCTCGGTCGGCATGCTGCTCGATCTGCATCTGGTGGTGCGCGAGCTGCCGATCGTGTCCCTCATGCTGGTGTCGCTGGTGCTGCTCAAGACGACCATCGCGGCGGTGGTCGCGCGGCCCTTCACGACCTCGCGCTTCAAGGCGCTGCGCACCGGCATCGTGATCTCGGTCGGCGGCGAATTCGGGGTCGCGCTGTGCACCATCCTGCTGCAGGCGGGACTCGTGCCCGCGCAGCTCGGGCAGCCGCTGATCGTCGCGCTGGTCCTGTCGATGGTGTTGAGCCCGGTCATCCTCAACAACAACAAGCGCGTGGCGCGCGCGCTGCTGCGCGAGCACGCCCCGCTCGCCACCGCCAGCGAGCGCGAGGACGCCGCCACCGGCCGCATCGCCCAGCGCGAGCACGTCATTCTGTGCGGCTTCGGGCGCGTCGGTCAGAACATCGCGCGCGTACTCGAATCGCACGGCTTCGAGTACATCGCGCTCGACCTCGACCCGGCCCGCATCCGCGCCGCACGCCAGGCCGGCGATCCGGTCATCTACGGCGACTCCGCCGACGAGGAGCTGCTCGCCAAGGCGGGACTCGGCGCGGCCAGCGCGGTCGTCATCAGCTTCTCCGATCCGGGCACTTCGCTCGGCATCCTGCGCAGCGTGCGGCGCATACGTCCCGAGGTGCCGGTGCTGGTGCGCACCGCCGACGATGCACGCCTCAAGGAGCTGCAGGACGCGGGCGCCACCGACGTCGTGCCCGAGACCTTCGAGGCGAGCCTCATGCTGGTATCGCACGTGCTCATGCTGCTGCACGTGCCGGTCTCGCGCGTGGTACGCACGCTCGGCGAGATCCGCAGCAGCCGCTACACGGTGTTGCGCAACATCGTGCGTCGCGGCGATCCGCGGCCGCTGGATGAGCTGAGCGAGCACCGCGAGGAGCTCAAGTCCGTCGTCATACCTCCGGGGGCCTGGGCGGTCGGGCGGACTCTCGGCGAGGTGCGCGGCCGCGGCGTCGAGGTAGCCTTTACCGGCGTGCGGCGCCGGGGAATTCTCGGGCGCGAGCCCGCCGACGACACCGTGCTGCACGAGGGCGACATCGCCGTCATCTACGGCCAGCCCGAGGAGCTCGAGCGCGCCGAGTCGGTGCTGCTGGCGGGATGACCCGGTCGACGCACAGGCCGGTGAAGCAGGCGGGCCGTTACAATGGCCGGCGCAAATCGAAGGAGTCATCATGCACAAGAGCCGACTCGCAGGATTCATCATCGACTGCCGTACCGACGACCTGGACGCTGCGGCGCGCTTCTGGAGCCAGGCACTCGGGCTCGAGGTGCGCACACCCGCGCAGTCCGTCGAGGCGAGCCGGTACCGTACCTTCGCGACCGCACCCGATCAGCCGCACCTCGAGGTGCAGCAGGTCGATCACCCGAGCCGGGTGCATCTCGACATCGAGGCCGACGACATCGAAGCCGAAGTGGCGCGGCTCGAGGGGCTGGGCGCGCGGCGCATCGGCCCGGTGCGCACCTGGTACGTGATGGAAGCGCCCACCGGCCAGCGCTTCTGCGTAGTGCGCCCGCAACGCGCGGATTTTGCGGCGCGCGCCCACAGCTGGGACGCCGGTTGAACCGCAGCCACATCCATTTTCCGCCCCGGCACGAGCCGCTGCGCGACGACGTGCACGCGCTCGGCGCCCTGGTGGGCGAGATCGTGCGCGAGCAGGGTGGCGAACAGCTGTTCGAGCTCGTCGAGCTCGACCGCGTGGCCGCGATCCGCGGCCGCGCCGGCGAGAGCGATGCGCGCGCGGAGCTCGCCGCGTGCGTGCGCGACCGGCCGCCAGCCCTGGCCCGCGACCTGGTGCGTGCCTTCTCGACCTGGTTCCTCGCGGTCAATCTCGCCGAGAAAGTGCACCGCATCCGCCGGCGGCGCGACTACTTCGTCAGGGACAGCGGGCGGCCGCAGCCCGGCGGAGTCGAGGACGCGATCGCCGGGTTGAAGAACGCGGGCTGGGAGCTCGCCGAGGTGGCGGAGCTGGTCCAGAGCCTGTCGATCGAGCCGGTGTTTGCCGCTCACTCGACCGAGTCGAGCCGCCGCACCCTGTTGCGCAAGCAGCAGCGCATCGCCGCGCGGCTGCTCGAGCGGCTCGACCCGGCGCTCACGCCGAGCGAGCAGCGCGGCCTGTGGGGCAGCATTCGCACCGAGATGACCGCGGCGTGGCAGACGGAGGAGCTGCCGCGCGAGCGGCTCACCGTTGCGAATGAGCGCGAGCAGATCCTGTTCTACCTGCTCGAGATCCTCTACCCGGTGGTGCCGGCGTTCTACGAGGAGATCGCCCAGGCGCTCCTCAAGGTCTACGGCCCGGACGCGGCCAGCGTGCGCGTGCCGGCGCTCCTGCACTTCGGCTCGTGGACGGGCGGGGACACCGACGGCAATCCGGACGTACACGCCAAGACCATCCGCGAGAGCCTGGCGCGCCAGCAGCAGATGCTCGTCAACAGCTACTTCGCGGAATGCCAGAGCCTGGCGCAGCGCCTGTCGCAGAGCGCCAGCCGCGTCGGTATCTCGGCCGAGCTGCACAAGCGCATCGAGCGCTACGCGACGCTGCTGCCGGCGGCGCGCGGCAACGCCCCGCCGCACAACGAGCGCATGCCCTACCGGCAGTTCCTCGCGCAGATCGGCGAGCGGCTGCGGCACGCCAACGACGGGCGCGCCGCGGGCTACGAGGGACCGCAGCAGTTCCGCGCCGACGTGGCGCTGATCGCTGCCAGCCTGCGCGCCAACAAGGGCGCCAATGCGGGCCTCTTCTACGTCGAGCGCCTGCTGCGGCGCATCGACACCTTCGGCTTCCACCTCGCGGCGCTCGACGTGCGCGTGCACGCCGGCGTGCTGCACGAGGTGATCGCGCGCGGTCTCGACGATCCCGCCTGGCTCGCGCGCACTGGCGGCGAGCGCCGCGCGCTGCTGCACGCGGCGCGCGAGAAGGACCGCGGCCCCGCGGCCGAGCTCGACGCACTCGGCAAGCGCTCGCTGGCGGTCTTCGAGGCGATCGTTCAGGTCCGGCACCGCTACGGCGCCGCAGCCATCGGCTACTTCATCGTCAGCGGCGCGAGCGGCGCCGACGACGTGCTGGCGGCGCTGCTGCTGGCGCGCTGGGCCTCGGCCTACGACAAGCGCACCGGCGAGGTGGCGCTCGACATCGCACCGCAGTTCGAGTCCGAGGAGGCCCTCGCCGCGTGCGGCCCGACCATGCAGGAGCTGCTGGCCGATCCGCTCTACCGGCAGCACCTGCAGGCACGCGGGCGCCGCCAGTGCGTCGTGGTGGGCTATTCCGACAGCAACAAGCAGGCCGGCGCCTGCGCCGCACGCGTCATCATCCACGAGGCACAGCGCGAGCTGGCGCAGGTATTGAGCGCGGCGGGCGAGCAGACCGTGGTGTTTCATGCGCGCGGCAGCAGCATCGCCCGCGGCGGCGGGCGCATCGAGGCGCTGGTGAAGGCAGCGCCGGCTGGCGCGGTGGATGGCGTGCTGCGCATCCGAGAGCAGGGCGCGACCGTCAAGCAGGGGTACGGGCTGCGGCCGATCGCCATGCGCACGCTCGAGCGGGCGTTCAACTCGCTCATCCTCACCACCGGCGCGCAGCGGCGCGGCACCCTCGCGCCGGATGACCCGGAGCATCTCGAGTGCGCAGCGCTGCTGGCCGCCGAGAGCCGTGCCGCCTACCGGCGCCTGGTGTACCAGGACGCGGATTTCTACGAGTACTTTCGCGCCATCACGCCGATCGACGTGATCGAGCGCATGCAGATCGGCTCGCGCTCGATCCACCGCGACGCGGCCGCCGGCATCGACACGCTGCTGCCGGTGCCGTGGGTATTCGCCTGGTCGCTGACGCGCTACATGCTGCCCGAGTGGTACGGCGCGGGCGCCGGCCTCGGCGCGCTGCTCGAGCGCTTCGGATTGCCGCGGCTCAAGGCGATGTACGCGCAGTGGTTCTTCCTGCGCAACCTCCTCGACGACATCGAGACGATGCTGGCGCGCGTCGACCTCGAGATCGCCCACCACTATGATGCGCTCGCGCCCGCAGGGCTGCGGCGCTTCGCCGGCAGCATCCGCGCCGAGTACCTCGCAGCCTGCCAGCGGATCCTCGCCATCAAGGACAGCAAGGCGCTGCTCGACTCCGACCCGACGATGCAGCGCTCGCTCGAGCTGCGCAATCCCTACGTCGATCCGATGAACCTGATGCAGGTGGACCTGCTCAAGCGCTGGCGCGCGGGCGGCCGCGAGGACCGCGACTTGTTCGAGGCGCTGCTCGCGAGCGTCGGCGGCATCGCCCAGGGGCTGCAAAGCAGTGGCTGAGGCCATGAGCCCGTCGGCCACGGACCGCGCCCTCACCGTCCGCAGCGCAACCGCGCAGGATGTGGGCGCAGTGCTCACTTTCATCCGCGAGCTCGCGATCTACGAGCATCTCGAGCACGAGGTGGTCGCCACCGAGGCCGACGTGCACGCGGCGCTGTTCGGCCCACGGCCCCATGCCGAGGTCGCCCTCGCCTGCCTCGATGGGCTGGCCGTCGGCTTCGCTCTGTACTTTCACAATTTCTCGACCTTCATCGGCAAACCGGGGATCTACCTCGAGGACCTGTACGTGCGGCCCGAGGCGCGCGGCCGGGGCGCCGGCAAGCGCCTGTTCGCCTATCTCGCGAAGACCGCGCTCGAACGCGGCTGCGCGCGGCTCGACTGGGCGGTGCTCGACTGGAACGAGCCGTCGATCGGCTTTTACCGCAGCCTCGGCGCCGTCGATCAGAGCGAGTGGACCACCTACCGCCTCGACGGCGCGGCACTCGCGCGGCTCGCGGCGAGCTATCCTTGAGGGCGCGCCGCAATGCCAGAGGATGCTCCGATGCACAACATCACCGAGAAGCGCTTCAGGGGATCGATCGGCGATCGCGAGCTTGCCAAGGGACGCCTGGCGGACGAGATCCTGGCCGGCGTGGACAAGGCGGATGACTAGGCTCCTGGTAAGAAGCTTCGCGGTCTCGCTCGACGGCTACGGTGCCGGGCCGCGGCAGGATCTCGAGCATCCACTCGGCGTCCACGGTATGGAGCTGATGGAGTGGTTCTTCCGGACCCGGACCTGGGGGCGCATGCATGGCCAGGGCGACAGCGCTGGCGAGGCCGGAGTCGACGATGCGGTTGCCGAGCGCGGCTTCGAAGGCATCGGCGCCTGGATCCTCGGGCGCAACATGTTCGGCCCGGTGCGCGGGCCCTGGCCCGATGAGAGCTGGCGCGGCTGGTGGGGCGATGAGCCGCCGTATCACGTGCCGGTGTTCGTCCTGACGCACCATCCGCGGCCGCCGCTCGCCATGGCGGGCGGCACCATCTTCCACTTCGTCACGGAGGGGATTCACGCCGCGCTCGAGCGGGCGCGCGCCGCCGCCGGCGGCCGCGACGTGCGCGTCGGCGGCGGGGTCGCCACCGTGCGGCAATACCTGCGCGCCGGCCTCCTCGATGAGCTGCACCTCGCGGTGCGCCCGGTGCTGCTCGGCTCGGGCGAGAGTCTGTTCGCCGATCTCGATCTACGTGCGCTCGGCTATGAATGCGCGAGTCAGTTCGCTGGCGAGCGGGCCACCCACGTCTATCTCAGGCGCCCCGGATGACGCAGGAGACGGACGCTTGCCAGCAGCCCTCAACCTGATGAGGCGGTGAGCGTCGGGCTTGCTCTGGATCGCTATCTCACTGTTCTTTCTGTGGTGCGCGTACCGCGAGGTTCGCACCTCCCTCGTCGCGCCCGCGGGCTACGACATGCCGCGGCCTGTCTATGTACCCTACCTGGCCGGCGTGCTGGTTCTCGCCGCCGTGTTCGCCTGGCCGACGCTGCACCGATGGTACTTCGAGCACTACCTGTCGGCGCAGGCGACGGCGCTCGCCGACGGCCATCGGGCGCACGTGCATTGCAACACCGTGCTCGACACCATGTTCGACCCCGAGATGCTCGCCGCCGGTCATGCCAATCCGCGCACCGGAAAAATCGTGATCCAGGCGCCGTGGTGCGACCGCTTGAGCGCGTACCTGCGCCACCCGGGCCACGCCAGCGAGGAAGAGCTCGCGAGCCTCGACATGTTCACCCATGAGAGCATGCACGTGCGCGGGGAGCTCAACGAGGCGGTCACGGAGTGCCAGGCGGTGCAGCGCAACGCGCGCGCGGCCAGGATGCTCGGGGTTGCGGAGGAGGTCGCGCACCGCAACGCCCTCGACTACTACAACGTCCTCTACCAAAGGCGCCTGGAAGTGGGCGGACTGGCCGGCTCGTACTACTCGGCCGAATGCGCCCCCGGCAAGGCGCTCGATGAGCGTCTGGAGGATTCCACCTGGGCGGCGTTCTGACCGCCATCGGCCGCCTCACGGCCGCCGGTAAACGACTCCGTCCTTCATGACGAGCACCACGTGCTCTATGGCGGCGATGTCGGCGGTCGGGTCGCCGCTCACCGCCACCAGGTCCGCCAGCATTCCGGCGCGCACGCGGCCGAGATCGGCCTCGTGCCGGAGAATCTTCGCGTCGGTGGCGGTCGCGGCGGTGAGCGCCTCGATGGGCGTCATGCCGTCGCGCACCATCCATTCGGGCTCGCGGTAGTTGGTGCCGTGGGTGAAGACCCCGACGTCGCTCCCGCAGCCGATGGTGACGTGCGCCTCGCGCGCGTAGCGGAAGGCGCGCGCGGCGCGCACCATGCCCGGCGTCGGTGGGCTCGTGCCGCGCGTGTAGTGCTCGAAATACTCGCCGTAGGCTTCCGCGGCGGTGAGGGTCGGCAGATAGGCCACGCCGTGCTCGGCCATGAGGCGGAAGACCTCGGGCGTGCCGTCGAAGCCATGCTCGATCGTGTCGACGCCCGCGAGCGTGGCGCGCCGCATGCCCTCGGCGGTGGTCGCGTGTGCCGCCACCGGCCGACCCGATGAATGCGCGGCCTCGACCAGCGCCTTGAGCTCCTCCTCGCTGAAGGTCGGCTGCTGCGTGCCCCCCGGACCCCAGCGGTAATCGGCGTACACCTTGATCCAGTCGGCGCCGCGCCCGGCCTGCTCGCGCACCGCGCGGATCACTTCGGGGACGCCGCTCGCCTCCTCCGCCCCCTGCGGCGTGCAGCAGACATCGGGTCGCAGGCCGCGCGGCGCGGGTCCGTAGCTGCCCGTGGCGACGATGGCGCGCGTGGCGACGTAGAGGCGCGGACCCTCGATGAGACCGTCCGCGATGGCCTGCCGCAGCGACACGTCGGCGTAGTCCGCACCCTCGGTGCCGAGATCGCGCAACGTGGTGAAGCCGGCGAGCAGCGTGGCGCGCGCACTCGCCGCAGCGCGCAGCGTGCGGTAAGGCACCGGCTCCTTGAGCACCTGGTCGTTCCACAGCGTCTCGTTGTAGGGGTGCAGCAGCAGGTGCGAGTGAATGTCCATGAGGCCGGGCAGGAGCGTCGCGCCCGGCAGCTCGATCACCTCGGCCCCGGTAGGCGCGGGCACGGCCGCCGCCGGCCCGACGGCGGCGATGCGTGCGCCGACGGTGAGCACCACCCAGCCGGCATGCAGCGGCTCGCCCGCGGTCCACACCTGTGCGGGTCGCAGCAGCACGGCACCCGCCGCCGCCGCGGAGCCCGCCGCCGCGGTGAGCGTGATCGCGCAGGAAAGAAGCGCCGCGGCGGCAGGTGCGCGCCGCTCCCGGGTGATCATGGCTGGGATACTAACGGTCCGGGCCCATCAGCACGGTCGTGTCGTAGCTTTCGAAGCCCTGGATGGCGCGGCCGTAGGCGTTGAACACCAGACGCTCGGCGACCTTGTCGGCGCGCGGCGTGAGCAGCATACGCAGCACCACGTCGTCCGACGGCCGCGTCGCATCCTCGGCGAGCAGCTGCTCGACAACTCTCGTCAGACGCAGCACCAGCTCGTTGACGAAGCGCAGGTGGGCGCCGTCGTGCACCGCGTCGGCGCCGGGGCCGTAGGTGGCGCGCGCCTCTTCGGCGAGCTCGTGCAGGAACAGATTGAGCAGCCGCGCCTTGTCGACGGTGCGCAGCTCACCGAAGAAGTCGATCTCCGAATTGAGGTTCATGGCTGCCCCATGCGAGGAACGCTCGAGTGAGGTTAGGCCGAGGTCGGGAAAAAGTCGATCGGTTTAGTGGCGGTGACGGGGTCGACGTCCTCGGGCTGGAACTGAAACAGGCGAACCAGCGCGATGATCTTCTTCTCGAGCTCGGGGTCCCTGAGCTCGCTCGAGACCACCCGGCAATCGGTTACGGTGCCATTCGCGGCGATGGTGAATTCGAGCACCAGCTTGCCCTGCAGCTCCGCGTTCTCGCGCAGCGCGCGCGCGTACAGGCTGTAGATGCGCCCCTTGTTGCGGTCGAAGACCAGCGCGATCTCCTCGGGCGAGCGCGCCGGCTTGCCGCCGCCGCCCGAATGGACGTTGCGGTTGGCGGCGCTCGCCAGTGCGACCGAGGAGGTGACCGCGGT
>Ga0335082_10001598_pt1 | contig 24184 bp, 23 predicted proteins | sample Lox_Sample_41_FD_206718 | JGI IMG/M metagenome (GOLD analysis project Ga0335082, IMG submission 206718) | Soil microbial communities from Loxahatchee National Wildlife Refuge, Florida, United States - Lox_Sample_4.1 | ecosystem: Environmental > Terrestrial > Soil > Wetlands | place: USA...
GACGCATCCGAACGGACCGCGACGCCGGCCGAGATCGCCGCGATGGGCGACCTCGTGCGGCAGGCGATGCGCGAGGGAGCGCTCGGCCTCTCGACCTCGCAGATCGACCTGCACCGCGGCGACGACGGCCGCGGCGTCCCGTCGAACCACGCGGCGTCCGACGAGCTCGTCGCGCTCGCGGGCGTGCTCGCGGAGTTCGACCACGGAGCGATCGAGATCATCCCGCGGAGCTTCGCCGAGGGCTTCGACGACGCGGACCGCGCGCTGCTGTTCGCGCTCTATCGCGCGTCGGGCAAGCCGATCGAGCTCAACATCCTGGTGCCGAACCGCGCGCATCCGATGGGCTGGCAGCGCACGCTCGCGTTCTGCCGCGAGGCGTTCGCGCAGGGCGTGCGCCTGCACCCGCAGTTCAGCACGAACCGGCTCGAGCTCCACCTGAAGCTCGCCAACACCTTCGTGTTCGACGAGATGCCGGTCTGGCGCGCTGTGCTGACCCGCCCGGAGCCCGAGCGCTCGCGCCTGCTCGACGATCGCGAGACGCGCCGGCAGCTCGAGGCGGAGTGGGCCGACGAGAGCGGGCGCGCCGTCACCTTCGACCTCGGCGAGCTCGAGGTGGAGGCGGTCCGCGATCCGGCGCACGCCGACTGGGTGGGGCAGGGAGTCGCCGAGCTCGCCCAGGAGCGCGGCGCCTCGACGCTCGACGTCTTCCTCGATCTCTCGCTCGCCGAGGGGCTCGAGACGAGCTTCCGGACGCGCATGCCGGAGATCGCGCGGAAGTTCGTCGCCCACGTGGTGCGAAGCGGCGTCTCCGACCCGATCGTGATGTCGGGCTCGAGCGACGGCGGCGCGCACCTCGGCTCCTTCACCGGCGCCGACTACACGACGCGGCTCCTCTCCGAGTGGGTGCCCGACCCGCTCTCGCTCGAGCAGGCGATCTGGCGCCTGACCGGGATGCCCGCCACGGTGCACGGGCTCCGCGACCGCGGCTTCCTCCGGCTCGGGGCCTTTGCCGACGTGGTCGTCTTCGATCCCGCGGCGCTCCGCTGCGGCGACGCCTACCTGGCGCGCGACTTCCCTGCCGAGACCGAGCGCTACGTCGTCGACGCAGAGGGCTACCGCGCCGTCGTCGTGAACGGCGAGGTCCTGCTCGAGGACGGCGAGCACACCGGCGCGCTCCCGGGCCACGTGCTGCGCGGCGCCTGAGCACGTCGCGCGACCTGCAGCGGAGACCCCCGGCAGCGGGAGCGCCGGCACCGACCGGAGCGTCGGTCCGCGCTAGCTTGCCGGACGAGGGGGGGTCTCGATGCTTCGCAGGCGATCCACGTCCATTCTCGTGTTGCTCGTCCTGGCCCGGGCCGCTCGGGCGCAGCTCCAGGACGTCACCTTCGACAACCCGGTCGACGTCACCTCGAGCACGCCCGTCGCGGTCGCGACCCTGGTCGTCCCCGGAAGCGGTGTCTCGGACGTCGCGCTCACCGCGCACGTGTATCTCGAAGGCGCCGGCTTCGCGTACGACTCGTACGCGATCCGGATCTGCAAGGACTCCGCGGCCGGGGTCGAGGTCGGCGAGGCCGAATGGAGGCCGGGCGACAGGACGCCGGCCTCGGGGACCTTCGAGGCGGACACGGTGCTCGTGACCGGCTTCGATCGCGCCGTCCTGCCCGCGACGTACGTGCTCTGCGCGAACAAGACGGGTGCGGCGTCGCCCGACGTCACCGCGTACGTGCGGGGCTTCAACGCCGAGACCGCGGCCGCCGGGACGACGCTCTCCGGCTTCGAGGCCCACGGCCTCGTCGAGATCCAGGAGATCACCTCGACCACGTGGGACGAGCTCGGACGGATCACCGTCGACGGCGGCGCGGGCTCCGACTTCCTCTTGACGGCGCACGCGGTGGTGGTGGGGCTCGGGCTCGGCGGCGGCTACTCGTACCAGTTCGGCATCTGCAAGGAGACTGCCGGAGGGACGCTCGTCGGCAACGCGGTGTGGCGGCCGCCGCTCGCGGCGGACGCGGGCGCCTCGACCGGCGACACCGTCTCGCTGACGGGGTTCGACACAGCCGTGAGCGGCGTCGCCCACTACGTGCTGTGCGCGCGCAAGATCGATCCAGGCGCGCCCACTCTCGACGGCCTGGCGCTCGGCATCCACGCGGTGCGCGCGCCCGCCGGGACCACGGCGTTCGGAGCCGAGACGACCGGCTTCACCACCCCGACGGTCGTCGACTCGACGAGCTTCGCCTCGGCCGCGTCGCTCGCCGTCGACGGCGTTGCGCCCTTCGCCGTGCGCCTCACCGCGCATGCCTATCTCGAGACCCAGAACTTCGGCGCGAGCTCGCGCTACGAGATCGGGATCTGCCGCGGCAGCGCGAGCGGAGCGATGGTCGGCCGTGCCCTCTGGCGCCCGATGCGCCAGACGAGCGATGCCCACTTCATCGGCGACACGCTCGCCCTCACCGGCTACGACCGCAACGTCTCGGGGCCGACCACCTACGTGCTGTGCGTGCGGAAGTACGACCCGACGGCGCCCACGGTCACCGCCTACGCCGACGGGCTCGTCGCAACCGTCCCGGAGCCGGGCGCGACGGCGGCGGGAGTCGTGGTGGCGGGACTGCTGGCTTTGGGGCGCGGGCGGCGAGCGGACCTCGGGGCGACGAAGCCCGCGACGAGAGGCCGCCTCGACCGCGAAGTTCCCTGCTAGCCTCATCTAAGGGATTGCAAGGAGACCCGAGATGGGCTCGACCGAGGCCGATCGCGCTCTCGCCGTCAAGCAGAAACACGAGGGAGCCTGGCTCAAGCTGCCGGGCGTGACGGGCGTGGATGTCGGTCCTCACGCGACGGAAGGAAGCGTCGGGGGCATCGCGATCCGAATCTACGTGGCCGACCGGAGCCGCAGTCCCGCGCTGCCGACGCAGGTCGAAGGCGTGCCGGTCGTCGTCGTCGAGCGCCGCTTCGAGCTGCAGTAGTCCGACGCTACTGCGTGCGGCCGGCGAGATGGCGCGCGACCGCCATCGCGATCGGCTGGCCCGTGTTGGCTTCGTAGTAGCTGAAGCCGGGACAGGGATTCACTTCGAAGCAGTAGACGCGACCGTCGGGCCGAAGCTTGAGGTCGATGCCGGCGAACGCGAGGCCGAGCGCCTCCGTCATGCGGACGCAGCTCTCGGCGACGAGGTCCGGAAGCTCGGTTGGCACCAGGCGCGCGGCTTCTCCGACCTCGGACTGGGCGTAGCGGTAGTCGGTCGCCGAGGACTCGATGCGCGTCGGGAAGACCTCCTTCCCGACCACGTGCACGCGCACGTCGGTGCCCTCGATGTACTCCTGGAACTGGGTCGGGCACCAGCGGACTGCCGGCAGCCGCTCCACGTCCTCGTCCTCGAAGGGTCGAACGATCGAGCGGATTCCACTGCTCGACTTGTAGATGATCCTTCCATGCCGCGCCCGGAAGTCGAGCACTCGATCCGGATCGCCGGTGACGAGCGTGTCCGGGACCTCGAATCCGTGCCGGCGGATGAGCTGCGCCTGGTAGGGCTTCGAGGAGTTGGATCCCATCGATGCGACGCGGTTGACGACGCGAGCCGGACAGATCTCGCTCCAGCGCGTCAGGACATCGTGCAGAGCGGAGCAGTGCTGCCAGGGCTCCGACGTCTCCGGAACGTCGCGCAGCTCGGGCAGCATCCGGAAGTCCATCAAGCGCGTGTAGACGGCCTCGATGGCCTGCAGGGGATAGCCCTCGCCGTCGATCTCCATCCAACCCGTGAGCGTGGCATCGGCGATCTCGAAGGCCATCGCCGTGTCCGCGAAGCGGCGCTGGTTGAGCAGGACGTAGGGCGCTCCCAGCTGCTCGAGCGCGCCGGCCACGAGGACCAGCGGAGGCTCCGAGGGAATGCCGCAGAGCAGGATCACGTCGATGCGGCCGGAGCGGTCAAGCGCGCGAGCACGGTCGCAGCCAGGAGCTCGCCTCCGAGGCGCAGGTCGGGAACCGGGGTTGCGCCGGCGAACGTCCACGGCCCTGCCGCTCCCTCCGCGAAGTCGATTCCGAGGAACGCGCTGCCGGCGAGGCGCCAGAGCCGGCGACAGCCCTCCGCCACCGCCGGCGGGATTCTCTCTCCGGTTGCGATTCCCTCGACCACGATCGCGGTCCGCACCAGGGCGCCGGGCGGCAGCAGGCGCCGCTGGCCGCTGGCCTCGTCGATGCGATCCCGCGTCGATTGGCGGTAGCGTGGGGTCTGGAGCCCCGCCTTCTGCGCGAGCCACACCCACTCGGATTCGGGCCGCCACTGGCCGCACAGCCCCTGCGGCGTCGGCCGGTTGAGAACCGGACACCGGAGCGCGTGCAGCCAGCTCATGTGGAAGGCGAGAAGCTCCTGCTGCACATACTCGCGATCGACCTTGCGCGCCGACCGCCACTGTGGAATCGGCGCGGTGTAGAGCCGATTGACGACGCCCCGCAGATCTTCTCCGCGGATCGTGAGCCCGCTCTCGAGGCGGAACCGGATGGTCGCTCCGCTGCGGCCGACCCGATGCTCCCAGCCGTCGCAGAACGCCAGGTCCTCGCCGGTGACCAAGCCGAGGGGTGCGAGACCTCGGCTCCGCAAGGCGGAGTGGATCCACACGCCGGCGGCGTCGTTGCGATCACAGAGCACCAGCCACATCGGCGCTCCCTCGGGTCGGCGGCGCTCCGCTCGGCGCCGCCGACCTCACCGAATGCGCGTGGACCCCGCCTGGATCAGCACCCGCAGCCCGGCCCCTTGCCCTGCCCGGGCTCGTTGCTCAGCGCCCCCGCGCTGAGGTCAGGGCGCAGCTCGGAGGTGATGAAGGTCGCGAGCTGGCCGAACGCCGCCTCGAGCTGCGCGAGCCGCCGTTCGATTCCCGCTGGATCGAGCGATCCCGGCTGCGCCGGCGCCGGGAACGGTCCCGACTCCACGAGCCCCTTGCCCGGCAGATAATCGAACGGCGTCTTCTCGAGCTCCTTGACCTCCAGCTTGTGCTCCTTGAGCTCGATCTTGAGCTCCTTGATCTCGATCTTGTGCTCCTTCTGGTCCTTGTGATCCTTCGCCTCGTTCTTCTCCTTCCACTCCTTGATCTGGTCCTTCTCCTTGAGCTCCTTCACCGCTTCCTTCGCGGTCGCCTTCTCGAGGCCTGCCTGCGCAGCGGACTGGATCGGGCCCGCCGGCGGCTGGATCGGACCGCCCTCGACGAGACCCTTGCCGGGCGGGACGTCGGGGAGCGTCTTGCCGGGAACCTCGACCTCGAGCTTCTCCGGCTTGTGCTCCTTGATCTCCTTGACGTCCTTGACCGCCTCCTTGTGGTCCTTCAGCAGGTCCTTGAGATCCTTGTGGTCCTTGCCGAGCTCCTTGTGATCCTTGATGAGATCCTTGTGCTCCTTGCCCGCATCCTTGTGGTCCTTCGCAGCTTCCTTGTGATCCTTCAGGTCCTTGGCGAGGCTCTTCGTGCCGACGCACATGCTGATGTTGAGCGCGGAGAGAACCGCCGCGATCGGGTTCGCGATGCCGTGTCCGTCGTTGCTTCCGGCGAAGTGGAGCCCGACGACCTTGATCGAGCCGTCGACGACGGCGGAGCCCGAATCTCCGTGATCGCCGAACGCGGGATTGTGGGCGGTGTCGGGGCGGATGTCGATCTGGTTGGCCAGCGTTCGGACGCCGATGCCGTCTCCATAGTCGATGTTCACCGACAGACTGATGCTGTCGACGACGCCGTAGGTGAGCCCCGTCGTCCGCCCGCGCTTGCGCACGGCCATGCCGAGCGTGGCCGTGTTCGTTCCCGCGACCTTCCCGATATCGACGATCTCGCAAGAGTATCCCCGGCCGGAGAGGCTCGAGACTGCACAGTCGACGTCAGACGTGAGCGCGGCGCGCTGCAGCGTGCCGACGACGTTGGCCGGGCAGTTGCCGCCGTCGACCCGGCCCGGCTGGGCCATCGTGTCACCTTGGTGCCAGCCATTGTCGATGCACATCACGTGGAAGTTGCTGAGCAGGAGCGGGTTGCCGCTGGCGTTGTCCTTCACGATGGCGCCGAGCGTCCCCACGTACACGTAGCCGCCGACAGCGCGACAGGGCCCGATGCTGATCCCGCCCTTCACGGGGTCGTAGTTCCCCGTATCGGCCAGGAGCGAGATGTCGTCGAGCTTCCTTCGGTTCTGCATCTGGTGCAGGAAGTAGGTGCGCTCGATGACGTCCGTGACCACGCCGTCGAGCTGGGGCGCAATCCGCTCGGCCTCGGGGACGGTCTTCTTCTTCCGCTCGACCATCACCCGGATGGCCAGCTGATCGGTTCGCTGGCCGTTCACGTACTTGTACCCGACGTCGACCGCCGTCACGCCGGGTCGCCGCATCAACTCGGCCTCGACTCCTTCCTTGATCGCCACGATCTCGTGCAGTGCTTTCGCCATGGCTGGCTCCCTGGCGTCCGATCGATTCCTACTCCTCGAGGAAGCGACGCCCTTGGAGGTAGTCCGGTCCGCGGAGCTGGGGCTCCTGCTCGTATCCGCCGTCCTTCAGCATCTGCGCCACCCGGGGAACGAGCTGGACGAGCGGGACGCCGAGCCCGTCCTGGTGATCGAGCACGCGCAGCAGGAAGTAGGTGAGCGCGCCGTTGGGCCGCCCTCCGAAGACGGCGTCGGACGATTCCTGGTCCGAGCGGCAGCCCGAGATCAGCGCACAACGATCGTGCGGGATCGCCCTCAGCATCAGCTTCTTGTCGTGCGCCGTTCGGAGCCGCCAGGCGATGTCGGCGGGCGGCGCGAGGAAGCGCGGCCGATAGCGGCGGATCGCCTTGGTGAGGTCTCCCGAATTGCAGGAGTCGGAGACGAAGACGAACTCGGTGTTCGCGGGCACCTTGTCGATGATCTTCCGAAGGTCGTCGTCGATCAGCGCGTGCTCCCGCGTCCAGTCGAAGTCCACGGGGCAGATCGAGTCGTGCACCGCGTTCACCTTCCCCTTCGCGTCGCGAACCGGGAACTGGGTGCCGTGCCCGCTGTAGTGGAAGAGCAGGCGATCTCCGGGGCCCGCGTCGGCGACGAGCCAGCTCAGGCGCTCCTTGATGCCCTGCGTCGTGGCCCGCGCGTCGACGAGGAGGCGGATGTCGCCGGTGTCGAAGCCGCACTTGTCGACCAGGAACTTCGCCATGTCGCGAACGTCGTTGACACAGCCCTGGAGCGGTTGCCCCGGATAGTCGTTGATCCCCACGAGAAGCGCTCGATCCGTCATGGCCGTTTCTCCGTCGGTGGACAATCGAGCCGATCCATCGGCCCGTTGCCGATATTATCTCTCCGATAAGACATATAGATCAACATGATTTTTGAAATACGCGGAGGGCCGGGGCGCGGCGCCGCGCACGGCTCTCGACCTGCTCGAACGGCAAAAGTCGAGTCGAACGGTGGGCTTGCGGGTCCCGACCCCGTCGCTCGAGCGATCCGGTGTCGTCTCGAGTGGACAAGCGGAGGGCGGCCTACTTCCGCGCCGCGTGCTCCACCGGCCGCCAGAACGGCACCGCCAGCCCGTCGCCGCACTCGACGGCGTAGGCCTCGACGGCCATGCCGACGCGCACGCTCTCGACCGGGCAGCCGGTGACGTTGCCCATCATGCGCACGCCCTCGTCGAGCTCGACCATGGCGACGGCGTAGGGGAGCTCGTCCTTGAACGGCGCTTGCCCGTTCTGTCGGACGATCGTAAACGTGTGAACGACTCCGCGGCCCGACGCCTTCACCCACGCGGTGTCGGCTCCGCACGCGGTGCAGAGGAGGCGCGGATAGAACTGACCGTGGCCGCAGGCCGGGCAGCGCTGGTAGAGGAGCTCGCCCCGGGCGGCGGCCTCGAAGAAGGCGCGGTCGAGCGCGCCCGGCGCGATCTGCACGCGCTTCCACTCGCGCCCGCGGACGACCTCCATCGCCATCACTCCCTCCCCAGCACGACGGCGCCGATGCACGAGAGCCAGCCGCCCGAGCCGACGGCGAGCGCGATCCGCGCGTCGGGAACCTGGGCCGCACCCGCCTCGCCGCGGAGCTGGCGCACGGCCTCGGCGATCAGGAAGAGGCCGCGCATGCCCGAGTGACACGCCGAGAGCCCGCCGCCATCGGTGTTGAGCGGACGCCGGCCGCCGCGCCGCAGGTGGCCCTGCTCCACGTACGCGCCCCCTTCGCCCTTCTTGCAGAAGCCCGCGTCCTCGAGCAGCACCAGGACGGTGATCGTGAAGCTGTCGTAGAACTGGAGGGTGTCGACGTCGTTCGGGTGTACGGCGGCCCGCGCGAAGGCCTCCGGAATACAGGTCGCGCCGGCCGACGTCGTGTAGTCCGGCATCTGCGAGATGTTCCAGTGCGTCTGCGCGCCCGCCGCCCCGAGCACGCGCACGGCGGGCTTGCGGAGGTCGCGGGCGCGCTCCGCCGTCGTCATCAGGAAGGCGCCGCCGCCGTCGGTCACCACGCAGCAGTCGAGGAGGTGCAGGGGGTCCGCGATCATGCGGCTCGCGAGCACGTCGGCGACCGCGATCGGCTCGCGGTACATCGCGTTCGGGTTGAGCCCGGCGAACTCGCGCACGCCGACCGCGATCTCGGCGAGCTGCTCGGAGGTCGTTCCGAACTCGTGCATGTGCCGGCGCGCCACCATGGCGTAGCCGCCGACGATCGGGAGGCCGTACGGGGCCGAGTACATGTCCGCGCCCGACACCCTCGAGAGTCCGAAGCCGCCGGTCCCGAGCGTGCGTCCGCGACGCGAGAGGAAGTCCGAGCCGTAGCTCACGAGAACCGTCTCGCAGAGGCCCTCGCGGATCGCGGCGGCTGCGTGCTGGACATGGAACTCGAAGGACGAGCCGCCCGTCATGGTGCCGTCGACGTAGCGGTGGTCGATGCCCAGGTACTCGGCCATCGACACCGCCTCGGCGGGGCTCGCCCCCATGCCGGCGCACAGATAGCCGTCGATCGCGCGCTTCTCGAGCGCGGCGTCCGCGAGCGCGCGCCGGATCGCCTGCACGTGGTGGCCGGTCGAGTCGAGGTGCGGTGCGCGCGGCGCGTCCGAGAGACCGACGCCGACGATCACCGGGTCGCGAGCCTTCACGCTTCCTCCTTCCAGCCCGGGTGAGAACCTGAAGAAGAACCCCGACCGCGTCTTCTACGCCGCGAAGGAGCATCCGGAATTCGGAGGCGAGAATACGGTGCTTCGCTCAGCTTGACATCCATGTGCCTCCGTCCGTCTTGTTGCCGGGTGACCTGTGTGTTCGATTCCACAGCGCCGAAGACCCTGCTCATCCCCCAGACTCCTCGACGTGCGCTCGACGATTCCAGAGGGCTTGGCGTAGTCTCGACGGTGGGAGACGCGGGACGACGTGGCTTCGAATTCCACCTCCGCGGTCCCTTCGAGGCTCGGCCTCATCACCATCCTTCGCGGAGGGCCCATGCGCTCGATTCGCCGGCAACGGCTCGTCGCCGCCGCCTCGCTCGCGCTCATCGCGCTCGGGTGCCACCCCGCGCACCAAGACGTAGCCCCCGACTCCCAGGACGCGAGGTCGGCGGCCGCGGCGGCGACGCCGCACCCCGCGATCGAGCCCGACAAGCTGCCGGTGATCGAGGCGCAGCTCGGCGTCCCGCCGCTCGCGGCGCCGCCCGTCGGCCGCGTCCACCCCGCGAAGGTCGTCGTGAAGCTCGAGGTAAAGGAGCTCGTGCGCGAGATCGCGGACGGCACGCAGTACACGTTTTGGACGTTCGGGGGCAGCGTGCCCGGCCCGATGATCCGCGTGCGGCGCGGCGACCTCGTCGAGCTGCACCTCATGAACCATCCCGACAACACGATGCCCCACAACATCGATCTGCATGCCGTCACGGGCCCGGGCGGCGGCGCCTCGAGCACCTTCACGGCGCCGGGCCATCAGTCGCAGTTCAGCTTCCGCGCCTTGAGCGAGGGCGTGTTCGTCTACCACTGCGCCACGGCGCCGGTGCCGATGCACGTCGCGAACGGGATGTACGGTCTCATCGTCGTCGAGCCCGAGCAGGGCCTGCCGAAGGTCGACCGCGAGTATTACGTGGTGCAGGGCGACTTCTACACCCGCGGCGGCTACAAGGAGCCGGGGCTCCAGCCCTTCGACATGGACAAGGAGATCCTCGAGCAGCCAACGTACGTGCTCTTCAACGGGCGCGACGGCGCGCTCGTCGGCGACCGAGCGCTCACCGCCAGGGTCGGCGAGACCGTCCGCCTCTTCGTCGGCAACGGCGGACCGAACCTGCTGAGCTCCTTCCACGTGATCGGCGAGATCTTCGACAGGGTGCGCATCGAGGGGGCGCGGGAGATCGCGCACGATGTGCAGACGACCGTGATCCCAGCCGGCGGCTCGGCGGTCGTCGAGTTCAAGCTCGAGGTGCCGGGGACCTTCATCCTCGTTGACCACTCCTTGATCCGTGCGTTCAACAAGGGGGCCCTCGGCATGCTCAAGGTGGAGGGCCCGGAGGACAAGCTCGTGTACTCCGGCAAGGAGGTGGACGAGGTCTATCTCGCGCAGTATTCGGAGAAGGCGCTCGAGGCGAAGCGCGGGGCGGCCGAGGCGGCGGCGGAGGGCGAGTCGCTCGAGGCGCGCATCGCGCGGGGCAAGGCCGTCTTCCAGGGCACATGCTCCACCTGCCACCAGGCGGAGGGACAGGGGCTAGCGAGCGTCTTCCCGCCACTCGCGAAGTCGGACTTCCTGATGGCCGACAAGGAGCGCTCGATCCACGTGCTGCTGGCCGGCCTCTCGGGTCCGCTCACGGTGAATGGGCAGAACTACAACAACGTGATGCCTTCCTGGGCGCATCTCACCGATCACGAGATCGCGAACGTCCTCACCTACGTGCGGAGCAGCTTCGGCAATCAGGGCGAGCCGGTGACGGCCAACGAGGTCGCGAAGGTGCGCGCTGCGCTGCCGAAGGCGACGGAGGGCGGTCATCCGTAGGAGGCGTCGGACAGGTGCCGTGGGCCTGGCGGGGCTGCTCGGGATCGCGCTCGGCGCGGCAGCGGCGTCGCCCGAGATGCGGCTCCTCCCGGGCGGCACCTACGTCCCGCTCTATCCCGTGAAGAACGAGCGACCGACGCCGGTCGCGCCCTTCTTGCTGGACGAGGTGGCGGTCTCGAATGCCGAGTTCCTGGAGTTCGTGCGCGCGGTGCCGGCCTGGCGACGCTCGAGGGTGTCGCCTCTCTTCGCCGACCGTGCCTACCTCTCCGACTGGGCCTCGGATCTCGAGCTCGGACCGGACGCGCCGGCCGACGCGCCAACGACCTTCGTCTCGTGGTTTGCGGCGGATGCCTACTGCCGGCAGGGGGGCAAGCGCCTCCCCACTGAGGCCGAGTGGGAGCTCGCCGCCGCGCCGCCGCGCGAGGATGCAGCGGCGCCGGCGGAGACCGAGCGGCGCATTCTGGCGTTCTACGCGCGGCCGCGCGGCCGGCTCCCGCGCGTCGGCTCGACGCCGCCGAACGCCTACGGAATCCGCGACCTCCACGGCGTGATCTGGGAGTGGGTCGAGGACTTCAACGCGAGCTTCGCAGCCGCCGACGCCCGGAGCGATCGCGAGCGTGGCCTCGAGAGCGTGTGCGGAGGTGGCGCGATTGGTGCGACCGACGCGAAGAGCTACACCACCTTCATGCGGATCGCGTTCCGCTCGAGCCTCGAGGCGACGTACGCCCTGCACCACCTCGGGTTCCGCTGTGCGAGGAGCCTGCCGTGAGACGCCGCTTGGCTCCGCTCCTCGTCGCCCTCCTCGCGGCGATCGCCGCGCCGGCTGCCGTGCGCGCCGAGGACGTGGGTTCGGGGCACGAGGGGCATTCCGAGCATCGCGAGATCCCTGGTGACGCGCCGGCGAGCGACCGCTCCCTCTACCAGCTCCCGGGGACGTGGACCGATCAGAGCGGCCGGTCCTTCGCGCTCGCGTCGCTGCGCGGGGGCCCGGTGCTGCTCGTCCTCTTCTACGGCACTTGCGACTCGGTCTGTCCGATCGTGGTTCGCGACCTCGAGAAGGTGGAGGCGATGCTCCCCGAGCAGGACCGGCGCCGCACGCACTTCGTGCTCGTCACGATCGATCCGCTCGTCGACACGCCAGAGCGACTCCTCGCGTACGCCCGCAAGAACGGGCTCGACCCCTCGCGCTGGACCCTGCTGAACGGCCCGCCCGCGCAGGTGCGCGTCCTCGCGAACGTGATCGGCTTCAAGTACCGGCCAACGGGCACCGGCCAGTACAGCCACACGATCCGGATCACCGTGCTCGATCGGGAGGGGGTCGTGGTCGATCATGCCGACGGCCTCGAGCGGCCGCTCGAGCCGATCGCGGCGCGCGTCTCTTCGCTGCTCGCGGGCGCGACGAAGTAGGCTCGGCCGACTCACCCCGCCTTGCGAAGCTCCTCGAACGACTCCGCGAGGCCGAGGGCCACGTCGCATCGGGGACGCGATCCCAGTCCGACGTGATGCCCCAGTAGAGGCCACCCGCATAGCTGAGGAGCGCCATATGCCGAGTGCCTGGTTCTCGTAGAGCGGCACGAGCGGATAGGCTTCGAGGACGGGGCGCCGAGCAGGTAGAGCGGAACCGGCGGCCCTGGGACGTTCGTCACGATCATGTTGAACACGCGCAGCCGCGTGGCGTGCCGCATCGTCTCGGTCACGACCGCGGTGGTCGTCCAGTCGGCGATCTCCTCGATCAGCTCGGATCCCCGCGGCCGCGGACCGAGCTACCCTCGAGCGACTCATGTCGGCCCGGACGCCGGACCCCGCGATCGACCGCCTGCTCGACTTCCCCGGGCGCGGCCCACTGCGGGTCCGCGACATTCCCGGCCCGTGCGACGACGCACCGGGCGTCCTCCTGCTCCACGGCCTCGGAGCGACCGCAAGGCTCAACTGGGCGGCGCGGCGGGCAGGCGTGCTCCGCGAATCCCCCCTTGCAGATGGAGGCGAGCGCCGATGACGGAGATCGCGGGGCGACACGTTCTGGTCACGGGTGGCGCGAGCGGGATCGGCCGCCTGGTGGCGCACCGGATGGCGGCGCTCGGCGGCCGCATCAGCCTCTGGGACGTCCGGCGCGAGGCGCTCGACGCCGTCGTCTCCGAGCTCGAGAAGGGCGGCCCCGAGCCGGCGCGAGGTTTCCGGTGCGACGTGTCGCGCCGCGAGGAGGTCTACCGCGTCGCCGAGGAGACGCGAGCCGCGGGCGGGCCCGTCGACATCCTCGTGAACAACGCGGGCGTGGTGAGCGGGCGCCCGCTCCTCGAGCTGCCCGACGATAAGATCGAGGCCACCTTCGCGATCAACGCGCTGGGCCTCTTCTGGACCACCAAGGCGTTCCTGCCGGCGATGGTCGAGCGCGGCCGCGGCCACCTGGTGACAATCGCCTCGGCGTCCGCGCTGATCGGCGTGGCGAGGCTCTCCGACTACGCGGCGAGCAAGTGGGCGGCGATGGGCTTCGACGAGTCGCTGCGCGCCGAGCTGCGCAAGACGGCGCCGGCGATCCGCACCACCGTCGTCTGTCCCTACTACATCGACACCGGAATGTTCCGCGGCGTCAAGTCTCGCTTCCCGCTGCTGCTGCCGATCCTGCGCGAGGACGACGTCGCCGCCCGCATCGTTCGCGCCATTCAGCGCGAGCAGCGCCAGCTGATGCTCCCGCCGCTCGTGCGGCTGGTGCCTCTGCTGCGGATCCTCCCGGTGGGAGCGTTCGACTGGGTCGCGAGCTTCCTCGGGATCAACGCGTCGATGGACGCCTTCGAGGGCCGCGGCCCGCGCTGAGGGCCTCGGTTGCTCATCCAAAGTCCGCGGGCGACACTCCAGACGAGCGCCCGTCCGATCACCATTCGATCACCACTCGAAAGGGGACTCCCATGAGCCCGAGTCGATTCCTCACCGCTCTCGCCGCCGCGTCGCTCCTCGCCTCGCCAGTCCGCGCCGAGGAGGCCAAGACACAAGGCAACGCGCCCATGGAGATGAAGGCCAGCGGGACACCGGGCAAGGTCGTCGGTTCCCGCAGCGCCAAGATCACGGCGACCGTGACGGCGATCGACGCCGCGAAGCGCGAGATCACGCTCGAGGCCGCGAAGGGTAAGCCCAGGAGCTTCCACGTCGGGCCCGACGTCAAGAACCTCGACCAGGTCAAGGTCGGCGATCGGGTCGTGGTCGAGTTCATGCAGGGCCTGATGATGCAGATGCAGAAGCCGGGCGCGGCGCCGATGGAGCCCAAGGCCGCCGTCGCCGCCGAGCGCGCCGAGCCCGGCGAGAAGCCGGGCGGAGCCATGGCCGCGACCATTCAGGCCACCGTCACGATCACGGCCATCGACACGAAGAACCGCATCGTCGTCTTCCAGGGGCCCGAAGGCGGGCTCTACCAGGTGAAGGCGGGGCCCAAGGTGCACCTCGACAAGGTCAAGGTCGGCGATCAGCTCGACGCCACCTACACCGAGGCGGTGGCCCTGCGCGTCGAGCCGGCGAAGCCGGCGGCTGCCGTCAGGAAGGCGCCGGGGGCGAAGAAATCGGAGCCGGCGAAGAGCATGTCTCAGTAGGCGATCTCCATGCGGAGACCCGCGGCGTCGCGTGGCGAGATGGGCGCGAGCGCTACCTCTTCCCCTCTGCGCCGAGGAAGTCCACGCGGCCGGTCGCCACGTCGTACATCGCGGGGACGACCTGGAGCTTTCCCTGGTGGACGAGGTCGGCGAGGATCGGGCTCCGCTCGATGATCGCCCGCGCCGTCAACCGAACGTTCGCCTCGGTCACGTGCGCGACGTAGTCCGCGTTCGACGAGTCGTGCGGCGGGGGCACGCCTTGCGAGGCTTCGAGCGCCGGGCGGAGCAGCGCCAGCGTCTCCGTCAGGTGTCCGAGCTCGACGGCGTCGCAGGCGCCCTTCACGGCCCCGCACTGCGTGTGCCCGAGCACCACGATCAGCCGCACGCCACTCACCTTCGCGGCGAACTCGAGGCCGCCGAGGATCTCGTCGTCGAGCACGTTCCCCGCCGTGCGCGTGCTGAAGATGTCGCCGATCCCGGTGTCGAAGACGAGCTCGGGCGGCACCCGCGAGTCGATGCAGCCGAGCACGGCGGCGAAGGGGTACTGACCGCTGCTCGTCGCCTTCACCTGCGCGGCCAGGTCGCGGTGCAGCGGCTTGTCCGCGACGAAGCGCGCGTTCCCCGCCTGGAGGAGCCGCAGCGCCTCGGCCGGCGTCATCGCGGCCTGGCTCTCCTTCGTCTGGGTGGCAGCCTCCTGCGCAGCCGCAGGCCACGCGTCCGAGAATCCGACGACCGCGGCGGTCAGCACAACCACCGCCACGAGATGGGATCGACGCCTCATCGCTCCTCCCTTGCGCGGGAGCTTAGGCGAAGCGGCGGCCAACCGGACCTCGCCGCGGAGCGGTGAGCGGTGGTAGCGTAGGTCGCGGGGGGCGCGCCGAAGCGAGGAGACCCCACGTGTCCAGCTTCCCCGCCGTCGTCATCACCGGCGCCTCGACCGGCATCGGCCGCGCCACCGCGCTCCACCTCGACCAGCAGGGCTTCCGCGTCTTCGCGGGCGTGCGCCGTGCGGAGGACGGCGAGGCGCTCCGCCGCGACGGATCGGTGCGCATCGAGCCGCTCCTCCTCGACGTCACCGACGCCGCAGCGATCGGCGCCGCCGCCAAGCAGGTCGACGCCGCGGTCGGCGACGCGGGCCTCGCGGGGCTCGTCAACAACGCGGGCATCGGGGTCGGCGCGCCGGTCGAGTTCCTCGACCTCGACGAGCTCCGCCGCCAGCTCGAGGTCAACGTCGTCGCCGTCGTCGCCGTGACGCAGGCCTTCCTGCCGGCGATCCGCCGCGCGCGCGGCCGCATCGTCAACGTCGGCTCGATCGGCGGACGGATCTCGCAGCCGATCGTCGCGCCCTACAACGCCTCCAAGTTCGCGCTCGAGGCGATCAGCGAGTCCGAGCGCATGGAGCTCGCGCCCTGGGGCATCGAGGTGGCGCTCGTCGAGCCGGGCGCCATCGCGACCGCGATCTGGGGCAAGAGCGAGTCGTACGCGAGCAGCCTGCTGGGGGAGCTCCCAGCGGCCGCGCGCGAGCTCTACGGCGACGCGATCCAGGCCACGCTCGGCGCCCTCGAGACGCAGAAACGCGCCGCCATCCCGCCCGACGCCGTTGCGCGCGCCATCCACGACGCGCTCACCGCACCCAGGCCGAAGACCCGCTACCTCGTCGGCACCGACGCCAAGATCCAGGCGCTCCTCGTCCGCTTCCTGCCCGATCGGCTCCGCGACGCGCTGATCGTGCGCTTCATGAAGTACCCACGCCGGCTCGAGATGCGCTGAGAGCGGCCTTCCGCGATCCTGCCTCCGACGAAGCAGGGGCCTTCCATGGAGCGCGCCCGCTCGCGACCTCGATCCCTCGCCGCCGCGGACGCTCACCAAAAACGCGTCACGCCGTTCTTCAAGGGGCTTCTCCTGGCGTACGCGCTCGTGTGGATCGCGCTGGCGATCCGCCCCAAGTACCCGAGCGACTGGCTGCTCGAGAACCTCCTGGTGTTCGCGCTCGTCGGTGCGCTCGTCGCAACATGGCGCCGGTTCCGGTTCTCCGACTTCTCCTACTTCCTGATCGCGCTCTTCCTGTCGCTCCACGCCTACGGCGCCCACTACACCTACTCCGAGGCGGAGCTCGGTTACCGCATGGAGGAGCTGTTCGGCTGGTCGCGCAACCACTACGACCGAATCGTCCACTTCTCCTTCGGTCTGCTCCTGACGTATCCCGTGCGCGAGATCGTCCAGCGAACGCTGCGCGGCCGGGTCTTCTGGCGCTGGCTGCTCCCGCTCATGATCGTCCTCAGCATGAGCGCGGGCTACGAGATCGTCGAATCGTGGGTGGCGCGCGCGGTCTCGCCCGAGCTTGGAACCGCCTACCTCGGGACGCAGGGCGACCAGTGGGACTCGCAGAAGGACATGGCTCTCGCAGGAGCGGGAGCGATCCTCGCGACGCTCGCGACCGAGGCCTGCCGGCGGCTCACGGGCAAGGAAGCGCGCGAGCTCTTCCCTTGGTGACCCGCCTCGGCCGGAGCCAGCGCGTGCGAAGCGAGGCCAGCGCTGCGGCGACGCCGATCGCGAGGACGAGCGAGGCGGGCTCCGGGCACTCCTGCAATCCATCGGGGTACGGCGGGCTCGAGCCGCCCGCCGGACTCGCGTAGGAGACGTAGTTCCCGAAGCCATAGATGCTGGCGCCGAATGCGAGCGGCCCGGTCAGGCGATGGCGGCCGGGAGCGACCGCGAGCTGGAGGTAGGAGAAGCCGGTCGTCCCGATCGCCACGAAGCTGCCGGCGGAGATCGGGGTGCCATCGAGCCCGATCTGGCCCACGGCTGCCGCCGGCACCACGAGGTTCGCGAAGTTGTCCGGGAAGATCGTGCCGTCGTCGGCCGTCGCCACCAGGTAGCAGCGCGCGAAGCGCTCCACGGCGAGCGGCACGAGCAGGAACGGATCGCCCGTCCCGTTGTCGTCGAACCCTCCAGTTGCAAAGTGGGCCACCGAGAAGGGTTGGTTCGACTGGAGTCGCACCGGGGTGCCGAACGAGTTCTCGACCGACCCGCCCGGATCGAGCATGACGCCGCCTCCGGGAGACATCGTCACCAGCTGGCTCGGAGTGCTCACCTGGATCCGGAGGCGCTCGGCCGCTGTCCGGAGGGCGGAGGGGATGACGAACACGTCCGTTCCCCACGACGCGACGGGAAGGAGCTCCTCGACGAGATGGTCGGCGAAGCCGACTCCGATGGGCACGTCCGCCCACGGATTTCCCGAGAAGACGGCGATCGGGCTGTCCGCGACGACCTTCGTTCCCGTGAGATCTCCGCTGCTCTGGGCCTGGTAGACCCGCCCGGCGCCCAGCGAGACTCCAAAATCCACCCCGGGCACGTGGGCGGCGATCGCCGCGGTCGGGGTCACCGTCACATGGGTGGCGTCGGCCGTCGCGACGACAGCGAACTGCGAGCTGAATGGCACGTCCGGCGTGTAGGAGACGGTGTAGTACGTGAGCCCGAGCGCAGGGACCGGCAAGGCCAGATCGCTGTCGGCGCTGTCGGCGTGCACGTCGAGGCCGTAGACGACGACGGCCTTGCTCGCCGTGACGTGGACGCCGAGGTCCTCCACCCCGTCGCTTGCCGAGAGCATGGCTCCGGCGGGGAGCACGACGGTCGCGAGGCCCCCGGTCGGAATCGCGAATGGAGAGGTGAAGCCGAGGCCCGGGACGTCGACCGAGCCGGTCGTCCCACTCGCGCCCAGGATCTGGACGGACAGAACGGCGTCCGTGGCGCCGTTCGGCTCGAACGCGAGCCAGAACTCGGTCCCGGAAGAGTCGGCGGCGACGCTCGACGAGGCGAGGACCAGCGCGAGGCCGATGCCGAGCCCGGACATCCAAGCTCCGAGCACGCGAGCCAGGCCTTCGCCCTTGGCCATGGACCACCTCCAGCGCGCCCCGCCCCTCGTGGACCCCGAAGGTTCGAGCGTACGCGGGATCGGGGCTCTCGCGCCAGGGAGTCGTCGGGAGAAGCCGGATCGCTCCTAGCGGCGTGCGAGGAGCGCGAGCGCCACCAGCGCCGCGGCGATCCCGAGCGATTGCTCGGGCTCGGGGCATGCCTGGTTCGCGCCGGAGCCAGAGACGTAGGGCGCGTCGCCGAGGTAGTTCCCACCGGGCGCATAGTCGCAGACCAGGAAGGTGTTGCCCGTGCAGGAGGCGGCGCCGCAGCCGACCGCCAGCGTGTCGGCCCAGATCATCTGCGTGTAGTGGCCGACCGCGGATGCGTTCTGACTGGTGACCGGCCCGTACGTCCAGGAGGTCTTCTCGTCCGCCCAGAGCTGCGCGAGGTCGACGAGGGTGTAGAAGCCCGTCGTCCCCATCGCGATGTTCTCTCCGACGTATCCCGATCCCCCGATCGCCGCGTACTGCGCGGTTCGATCCGCGTTGTGCGCGAAGACGCAGTTGTTGGCGTAGGTCTGGGCGACCTGTGCCAGCAGCGCGTCCCAGACGAGCGCAGGCATCGACGCGGCGGGGGGACTCACCGCGCAGCGCTCCCCGTTCTGCAGCGCGAGCAGCCCGTCGATGTCGCCCTGGCTGACCTGGGCGAGGGATCGAGACGGCGAAGCCACGACCAGCAAGAACGCGACGAGTGCGGCCGAACGAAGCTTCACCTGCGACTCCCGAGCGGCGGATGGCCGGCGGCCTTGGCGACCACCACTCCTGCGGCCGCGCAAAGGGGAGACTTGAGCCAGCAACGCCTGCGTGCTCCTGATCCGGCGTTCCTCTCTCGAAGAGCCCGGACGCGAAACGGTCTCGGGTCGAGCTACCGTTCTTGCGCATGTCGCCGCGCGCATCGTCCGGGCCGCGCAGCGCGGGCAGCCGCCAGACCGCGCTCAAGGGGCTGAAGGGCGCGCGGGAGCCGACCGATCACCCGGCGATCGGGACCCGCGCCGATCTATCCCTCTCCGCGCGGCTTCTTCAGTCGGGCTTCGTTCTCCCGAATGAAGGCTCGGATCTCGTCGGCCATCCCGAGGATGCGGTCCCATTCTTCGCGGTAGAACGTGATCGGAAAGCGACGCAGCCCATAGAGCGAGACGCCGCCCTTCTCGCTCACCTTGAGGTGCGTGCCTCGGCGCTCCTTCGCCTTGAGCGCCTCGTTCTCGCCCTTGAGGCGCTCGAGCTCGCGCTGCAGGTCCTCGTCGCCTTGTGTCATGTCCTCTCTCCTCGAGATCTCAGAGTATGACAAGCCTCGCCGATCGCCGAGCTCGGCCTCGAGCATCTATACTCCGGTTCGTGCGGAAGAGGTCGTCGTGAGCGAGCGAGCCGAGGCGATTCCCGTCGAGGGAGGGAGCGTGCCGGTCGAGGTCCTCGGGCCGGACGACGCGAAGCAGGTGCCCGCGATCTTCGTGGTGCCGTCGATCTTCGGGCCCGCGCCCGACCTGCGAAAGCGCCTCTCGGAGCTCGCGGATCGAGCGCTCATCGCCGTCCCCGATCCCTTCTGGCGCGTGGGCGGCGGCGCCCTCCCCTACGACCAGATCGACCGCGCGCGCTCGCGGCTCGCCGGCTTCGACATCGCGCGATGCATCGCCGACCTGGGCGCGGTCCTTGACTGGACGACGGCTCGGAGCAACGGCCGCGTGATCGGGCTCGGCATCTGCTTCGGCGGCCCGCTCGTGCTCCGCTTCGCCGGTGAGGGCCGCCTCGCCGGCGTCGTCACCTGGCACGGATCGCGGATGGAGAACCACCTCGGTCGCGCGAGCGAGACCACCTGCCCGCTCCGCATGCACTTCGGCAGCGCAGACCCCATCTCACCGCCGGACGCCGTCGAGAAGATCCGCGCCGCGTTCGCCTCGAATCCGGACGTCTCGATCGTCGTCCACCCCGGCGCCACCCACGGCTTCAGCCACGACGGGGCTGCCTACGACCCTCGAGCGTGTCGGGCCGGCCTCGACGCATTGCGGGAGCTGCTCTAGATCCGGACGTTCGTCCGAGCCTGGCCCCAGCTCGCCTTCGAGCCCTGGCACGACTCTCGCACCACGCAAGTGCAGGCCCAGCGGCGGACAGCCGGCGGTGCCGGGGATCTTCTCCTTGAGGCGGATTCTCACGATTCTCGCGCGCTTGCGGGACATCTGGCCACGCATCCTCTCGGCCCGTGCCACGAAGTCCCAGCGCCGCCGAGGTCCACCGAAGGGAGCGTGCCTCGCGCTCTGCTGGCTCGCCGTGGCCGCCTGCTCGCCCGCACCGCCCGAGCCGGCAACGGGGGCGTCGGCCGACCCGGCCGAGCCGGCAACGGGGGCGTCGGCCGACCCGGCCGAGCCGGTGATCGACGTCCAGACGACGAACGCCCGGCGTGCGCCGATCTCGCGGCGCATCTCGGCGCCCGGCGCTCTCGAGGCGCGCCGCGAGAGCCACGTCGGCACCGAGGTGCAGGGCCGCATCCTGCGCGTGTACGTCGACGAGGGCGACCGCGTCGAGGCGGGCGCGCCGCTCTTCGACATCGACCCCGAGCCCTACCAGATGGCGCTGCGCCAGGCAGAGGCGCGCCGCGATCTGGCCAGCGCCGAGCGCGCGCAGGGATAGGCCGACCTCGCGCGGGCGCGCTCGCTCGAGGCGCGCGGCGTGGTCGCTCCGCAGCAGATCGAGAAGCTCGAGACGGCGCTCACGGCGGCGCGCGCCAACGAACGCCAGGCCGCCGAGGCGGCGGCGCTCGCGCGCAACCAGCTCGAGCGCACGTCGGTCCGGGCGCCGTGGGCGGGATCGGTGGTGGCGCGGCTCGCCGACGAAGGCAGCACGGCGCTCGTGCAGCCGCAGACCATCGTCGTGGTGCTCCAGGAGAGCGACGAGCTCGAGGCGCGCGCGGCGATCCCCGAGAGCCAGCTTGCGCTCGTGCACGTGGGCGACGCCGCGGAGCTCCACGTGGAGGGCGTCGCGGGGGCGATCCGCACGACGGTGGCGGCGGTCGGCGATGCCATCGATCCGGCCACGCGCACCTACACCGTGAAGATGCGCGTACCGAACGCCGACCACGCGCTCAAGGCGGGCGTCTTCGCACTGGTCGAGATCCTCCCGCGCGCCAAGCCGGACGCCATCGTGGTGCCGCGCGACGCGATCCGCTCCGAGGACGGGCGGACGCGCGTGCTCACCGTACGCGACGGGCGGGCGACCTCGGTCGGGGTCACCCTCGGCATCGTCTCCGGCGACGAGGCGGAGATCCTGGAGGGCATCGCCCCGGACACGCCCGTGATCGTCGGGGAGGGCGCGCGCGAGCTCGCGCCCGGGATGCGGGTGCGCGTCGTCCCCGCCCCAGGCGGCGCGTCGTGAAGCTCGCCGACACCTGCATCCGCCGTCCCGTCTTCGCCGTCATGCTCGTGGGCGGCCTCGTCGCGCTCGGTCTGGTCTCGATGCCGCGCCTCGGCATCGACCTCTTCCCGCGGGTCGAGTTTCCGGTCGTCACCGTCACGACGGTCCTCGAGGGCGCCGCGCCCGAGACGGTCGAGCGCGAGGTCTCGCAGGTCCTCGAGGAGTCGATCAACACGATCGAGGGCATCCGGACGCTCTCGAGCACCTCGAGCGACTCGCTCTCGATCGTCGTCGTCGAGTTCGAGCTCGAGTACGACATCCGCGAGAAGGCCCAGGAGGTGCGCGACAAGGTCGCGGCGGTGCGCGGCGAGCTGCCGCGCGACATCGACCCGCCCGTGGTCGACCGCGTCGACCCGGACGCGTCGCCGATCCTCGCGGTGATGCTCTCGGGGCCGGTCTCGATCCGGGCGCTCTCCGAGTACGCCGACAAGCGCGTGAAGACGCGCCTCGAGCGCATCCCTGGCGTCGGCAGCGTGACCCTCGCAGGGGATCGCCGCCGCGAGATCCGCATCTGGATCGACCCGGTGCGGCTCGGCGGCTACGGCCTCGCCGTGGACGACGTGCTCGCGGCGCTGCAGCGCGAGCACGTCGAGATGCCCGCCGGCCGCATCGAGACCGGCCGCGAGGAGTGGGCGCTGAAGACGCTCGGCAAGCTCACCAGCACCGAGCAGTTCGGCGCACTGGTGGTGGCCGAGCGCCAGGGTCGTCCCGTCCACCTGCGGGACGTCACCGTCGTCGAGGACGGCATGGCCGAGCAGCGCACGCTCTCGCGGCTGAACGGCCGCCCGGGCGTCTCGCTGCTGGTCCGACGCCAGTCCGGCGAGAACACCGTGGCGGTCGCCGACGCCGTCAAGGCCGAGCTCGGCCAGCTGCGCGCCGACATGCCAGCGGGCTGGCAGCTGGGCGTCGCGTTCGACTCCTCGCAGTTCATCCGCAGCGCCATCCACGGCGTCGCCGTCGACATCGCCTGGGGCGTGCTGCTCGCCTCTGTCGTGGTCTTGCTCTTCCTGCGCAACTTCCGCTCCACCGGCATCGCCGCGATCGCGATCCCGTCGTCGCTGCTCGCGAGCTTCACGTTCTTCTACTTCCTCGGATTCACGCTGAACACGATGACGCTGATGGCGCTCTCGCTGTCGGTCGGGATGCTGATCGACGACGCCATCGTGGTGCTCGAGAACGTCTACCGCCACATGGAGGCGGGGGTGCCCGCGCGCCGCGCCGCGTCGGAGGGCACGGAGGAGATCGGGCTCGCCGTGGTGGCCAACACCCTTGCCACCTGCGCCGTCTTCGTCCCGATCGCATTCATGTCGGGCGTCGTCGGGCGCTTCTTCCGCGAGTTCGGCCTCGTCGCCACCTGCGCGGTGCTCGCCTCGATGCTGGTGGCGCTCACCCTCACGCCGATGCTCTGCGCGCGCTACCTGCGAGCGCAGAGCGAGAGCGGACCCGTGTGGAGGGGGATCGAGGCGGGCTACCGCCGGCTCGAGGGGCACTATCGCCGCACGCTGGCGTGGGGCCTGCGCCACCGGGCCGCCGTCGTGGCCGTCGCGCTCGCCTCCACGGTCGGCGGCTATGCCCTGGCGCGCAGCGTGCCCGTCGACTTCCTGATCCACGAGGACCGCAGCGAGTTCAACGTCTGGCTGAAGCGTCCGCTCGGGAGCGGGGTTGACCAGACGCAGGAGTCCGTGGACGCGGTCGAATCGCAGCTGCGCGCGCTTCCCGAGGTTCGCCTCACCTTCTCGACGATCGGCGCCGGCGTGAAGAAGCGCGTGAACGAGGCGCAGATCTACGTGCAGCTGATCCACAAGAGCCGGCGGCAGCGGACCCAGCAGCAGGTCATGGACGACGTCCGGCGCCGCATCGGCGGCCTGGATCTGAACCTTCAGGACTTCGCAGTCGAGGAGATCCCGTTCGTCAACGTCGCCGGCTCGCGCAGCGCGGAGCTGACCTACTCCTTCCGCGGCCCCGACATCGACCGACTCCACTTCTACGCCAAGAGCCTGCTCGAGCGCATGCGCAGCGCGGGCGGCTACAGCGATCTCTATCTGTCGTACGAGACGGGCAAGCCCGAGATCGCCCTCGACATCACACGCGAGCGCGCGGCAGATCTCCACGTGCCGGCGCTACAGATCGGCCGCACGATCGCTGCGCTCTTCGCGGGCTTGAAGGCGACCAGCTACGAGGAGGCGGGAGAGCGCTACGACGTGCGCGTCCAGGTGCGCCCCGAGTACCGCGACGACCTCGACAAGCTCGAGCTGGTGCGGGTGCGCTCGGAGATCGGCGCCCTGGTGCCGCTGCGCAACCTGGTCTCGCCCCGGGTCGGCAGCGGTCCCGTGCAGATCGACCGCGAGAGCCGCTCGCGCGCGATCA
>Ga0335082_10001599_pt1 | contig 24183 bp, 18 predicted proteins | sample Lox_Sample_41_FD_206718 | JGI IMG/M metagenome (GOLD analysis project Ga0335082, IMG submission 206718) | Soil microbial communities from Loxahatchee National Wildlife Refuge, Florida, United States - Lox_Sample_4.1 | ecosystem: Environmental > Terrestrial > Soil > Wetlands | place: USA...
TCGGCACGTGAACCGAACTCCAAGTCGTATCCCTGTACGACCGCGTTCAGACTTGGGAATGAGCGGCATCCGAGTTGGAGACCTCGCTGTTCCGCCCACTGTCGCCATTCTGTCACCCGTCCGGAGGTAACGAAGACCACACCGCGGGCGCGAAGGTTCTCCACCACGTCGCGAGCCGTTTGGAGACCTGTGACATCGATCATGGTGATGGGGATCATATCGACTACAAACCACTTCAGGCCCTGTCCAGCAGCTTCGACGGCGTCGAGAACGCTGCGTTTGAAAAAGGGGGCGTTGAAAAAGACGATTGGTGCGTTGAAACGAAATAGCAGCAACCCGGGAATTGTCGCGGCATTCTGGTGGCGGTCGATCGAGTGCAGACCACGCATGCCAGGTACCGTACCGAGAATTTCGACCTTCGGCCGGGAGATAAGGCGGATGAATCGCAACAGCGCCAGGATCACCGCGATGAGGATTGCTTTCACGGCGCCGACCGTCGCGACCCCAAGCGTGGCCAATAGGGAGAGAGCCAGTTCGCGCCGCTCAATTTGATAGAAAACCTTGAGGGCTTTGAGATCCAGCAGCGAAAATGCGGCATAGACCAGGACCGCACCCAGTGCGGCGACGGGCACGTATTGCAAAGGACCAGTGAAGAAGAGCAGAACAGCCGCCACGGCAACTGCCGTAACCAGTCCGGTGACCCTCGTCCGTCCACCCGAGGCATCGGCGACCGCGGTACGCGAATCAGCCCCGCTCACAGCGAACCCTTGAGAGATGGCAACAGCGATGTTCGCAGCACCGAGGGCGGCGAACTCCTGGTCGACGTCAACATCATATTTGTTCTTGGCCGCAAAACTGCGTGCGGTGAGCATCATGCTCGAGAAAGCGATAAGAGCTAGGCCTGCCGCATCTACGCAGAGATCCGGAAGCAGATCTACGGGAAAAGAAGGAATCCTGAGGTGCGGGAGACCGGAAGGTACGGCGCCGATCGTCTTCACCCCTGCCGCGCCGAGTCCGAAGAGCTTCACGGCAGCTCCGGTTACGATCATCGCTACCAGCGCTGCGGGCAGGCGTGGAACCAACTTCGGCGAAAAAGCAAGCACAACGAAGGCCGCCAATCCAATCGCAAGAGTGGGCGCATGCGTGAGACCAAGCTTTGAGAAGAATTCCATCAGCCGCGGAACTATACGCTCGCTCGCGATCGAAAAGCCGAAGATCTTCCCGATTTGTCCGAGCGCGATACTGAGCGCCATTCCGTTCAGAAAACCAACCAGGATTGGTTTCGATAGGAAGTCCGCCAATGCTCCCAACCGCAGAAACCTAGCGAGAATACAGAACAGGCCGGCAAGGAAGGCGAGAGTCATGGAGAGGGAGAAATACACATCTTCATTGCCCGCTGCAAGGGGAGCGACTGCGGACGCGATGATTGCACAGGTGGCGGCGTCCGGCCCGACGATTAACTGGCGGGATGTTCCGAAGAGCGCGTAGGCGACCAGCGGAAGAATGCTAGCGTACAGTCCGACTTCGGGCCGAAATCCCGCGAGCTGTGCATAGGCAACACCAACAGGCAACGCAACTGCCGCGACAGAGAGCCCGGCAATGACGTCGCTCGGCAGATCAGCGCGCGTATAAACTTGCAGGTCGCGCAGGCCGGGTGCGACTCGTGAAAGCCATTGTAGTGAAACTGCCGCAATCCGGCTAATGGCGCCTGGGATAGTCGCGCGGCCTCGATCTGAGGTTTCTTGAAACAACGGTTCAATCCAACTTCCAACTACTAATGGTGGCGTCGCTTGACGCGTAGTTGGACCAGGGAGCGAACCAGTGAGGCATTCACGGCCGCAACTTCCTCATCCGAGAGTTTCTCGCGGAGCCGGGCCTCAGCGCGGCGCCTCGCTTCCTCGGCTTTAGCCTCGTCAATACGGTCCGCAGCAACGGCAAGGTCCGTCAACACGGACACGCGATCAGCAGTGACCTCGATGAGACCCTCACCGGTAGCCAGGAAAGTTTCGTGACCGCCCCTTCGCACGATGATTTCGCCGGGCACCATTTGCGTCGTCAGGGGTGTATGTTGCGGATAGACTCCGAATTGGCCCACGATCCCTGGCAACGTCACCATCTCCACGTCTTCCGAGTACACGTTTCCCTCCGGCGTGACAATCTCCAATTTCAGTCCGTTGGCCATATGCTCCCATCGCCTAACTGGGCTTCACTTCGTCGATTCCGCCCTTCATGTAGAAGTCGCCTTCGGCCACGGAGTCATGCTTGCCCTCCAGGATTTCCTTGAAACCCCGAACGGTTTCCGCGACGGGAACTTGCTTGCCTTCGCGCCCCGTGAACACTTGCGCCACGCTAAACGGCTGGCTTAGGAAGCGCTGAATTTTGCGAGCGCGCAGCACGGTAAGTTTATCTTCTGGCGAGAGCTCGTCCATGCCAAGAATCGCGATGATGTCTTGCAGATCCTTGAATCGCTGCAGTACCTTCTGCACGCCTCGTGCAACTTCGTAATGCTCTTTCCCAACGATTTCCGGCGCCAGCGCTCTAGAGGTAGAAGCAAGCGGGTCCACCGCCGGATAGATCCCTAATTCCGCAATAGCCCGTTCCAATACTATGGTGGCGTCCAGGTGGGCAAACGTTGTTGCCGGCGCCGGATCGGTCAAATCGTCGGCGGGTACGTAGACCGCCTGGAAGGAAGTGATCGACCCCTTCTTCGTTGAGGTGATGCGCTCCTGGAGAGCGCCCATCTCGGCGGCGAGTGTGGGCTGGTAACCAACTGCGCTCGCGGTGCGCCCAAGGAGAGCTGATACCTCGGAACCCGCTTGAGAAAACCGGAAGATGTTGTCGATGAAAAGCAACACGTCCTGATTCTTTTCGTCCCGGAAGTATTCGGTGACTGCAAGACCAGCCAGGGCGACACGCAAGCGGGCGCCGGGTGGTTCGTTCATCTGACCGTACACAAGTGCAATTTTCGAAGCACCCAGATCATCCTGTTTAATTACGCCTGCTTCTGACATCTCCTTATAGAGGTCGTTACCCTCTCGTGTGCGTTCGCCGACTCCAGCGAACACCGACACGCCACCATGCAGCTTGGCGATGTTGTTAATCAACTCCATGATGACTACCGTCTTGCCTACACCTGCACCGCCAAACGCACCGATCTTGCCGCCTTTCAGAAAAGGACAGATCAGATCGATAACCTTGATTCCAGTAGCCAGCACCTGGGGAGAAGTCGATTGCTCCACGAGTGTCGGTGGCGGGCGGTGAATTGGATAGTACTTCTCCGCCTGGACCGGACCTCGCTCGTCGACAGGATTGCCGCAAACATCGAACACCCGTCCCATGACCCCTTCTCCGACGGGCATGGAAATGGGATTGCCGGTATCGGTGACGTCATAACCGCGTTTGAGCCCCTCGGTGCCGGACATGGAAACAGTCCGGACCCATTTGTCGCCGAGATGCTGTTGTACCTCGAGCGTGAGTCGAATGGGCTCGTCTTGAACTCTGTACTCCACGGTCAGTGCATTGTAGATGCCGGGAAGCTTCTCCGGAAATTCTACGTCCACCACAGGACCGACGACTTGAACAATTTTACCTTTGTTCATAATCACACCTGATTTCTTCTCATCTTTTCATCAACCGTTGCCGAGTTGGCCCCCCGCGATTTCCAGAAGCTCCTTCGTGATGTTGCCCTGACGCAGTTTGTTGTAATCGAGTGTCAAGTCTTTAATCAAGGCGGTCGCATTGTCCGTGGCGTTCGTCATCGCCACCATTCGTGCGCTCTGTTCGCTCGCCTTGGCTTCCAGCAAGGCCCTGAAGATGAAAACGTTGAGGTAATGTCCAAAAAGATAAGTCAGGACGGCCGCCGGGTTGGGTTCGAAGAGGACCTCAGTGGTATCACCAACCAAGGTCCCTTCCGATTCCGCGCCCGGAATCTTCAGGCTCTTAATTTCGCCGATGGGAAGAAATTCCGCCGCTGCAGCTTGCTGGCTCAGCGTGTTGATAAAGCGGGTTGTAACAACCAGGATCTGATCAACCTCGCCTTTCAAGAACAGGTCGCGAGCAAAAGCGGCGATCGGCCGGGCCGCTGAAAACCGCGGCGAATCAATTGCGGAGAACTCAGCGGCTAGTCGGCGTCCGGTACGCGCCACGAACTGGGCAGCACGCCTTCCAACGGTGATGTACGCGGTCGTTTGCGGGTCGAACTGGGCCGCCATACGAAACAGATTGGTGTTTAGCGAGCCGCAGAGACCCTTGTCAGTGCCGACCAGAATCACACCACGGTTCCGAACTTCGCGAACCTCCATCAACGGGTGAGCGAAATCAGGTGCATGAGCCGTCGCCCGGCGTTGTATTCGATAAAGCAGTTGAGCGAATGGCCGTGTGGCTAAGGTCGCCTCTTGCGCCTTACGCATCTTTGACGCGGCTACCATTTGCATCGCACGAGTGATTTGAGACGTGCTACTGATGGACTTGATACGTCGGCGGATGTCACGAAGGCTGGCCATAGCTCACCGTGCCGCTGTTCACTTCCAGCTCTCTGCAAATTCGTCACTAACTGTCTTCAATTCGGCCTTCAACGGATCGCTGAGCACCTTTTCCGTCCTGATCCTGGTAAGTAACTCCGGCTTGCACGTGGTTAGGAAGTCGGTCAATTTGTCTTGGAATTCTTTGACTCGCTCAACGGGCACTTGATCCACGTACCCGTTTTGCACGGCCCAGAGCACAGCCACCTGTACCTCGACGGCAATCGGATTGTATTGGGGCTGTTTGAAGACCTCCATGATGCGCTTGCCCCGGTCGATCTGCGCCTGTGTTTTGGCATCTAGATCCGATCCGAACTGCGCGAATGCCGCCAGTTCCCGGAACTGAGCGAGATCCCCCTTGAGTTGTCCGGCAACCTGCTTCATCGCTTTGAGCTGCGCCGCCGAACCAACGCGGGAGACTGACAGTCCGACCGAGATCGCCGGGCGGACGCCCTGGTAGAACAAGTCCGATTCGAGATAAAGCTGGCCGTCGGTGATCGAGATCACGTTCGTCGGGATGTATGCCGATACGTCGCCGGCTTGCGTTTCGATGATAGGAAGGGCTGTTAGCGAGCCATTACCGTACTTTTCGCTAACCCGAGCCGCTCGTTCCAGCAGCCGGCTATGCAGGTAAAACACATCACCGGGATACGCCTCCCGTCCTGATGGCCGCTTCAACACCAACGATACCTGGCGATACGCCACCGCATGCTTGGACAGGTCGTCATAGACTATCAACGCGTCCATTCCGTTGTCCATGAACCACTCACCCATCGCGGCGCCGGCAAAGGGCGCGAGGTACTGGTTCGTGGCCGAGTCCGCGGCGGGAGACGCCACGATGATCGTATACGGCATCGCGCCAGCTTCTTCGAGAATCGCAATTACTCGAGCGATCGTAGACTGCTTTTGACCGATTGCAACGTAAATGCTGTAGAGAGGTCGATAATCTTTGTCGCCGGCCGCTTCCGCAGCCCGATTGAGGCGTGCTTGGCAAATGATGGTGTCAATACAAATGGTCGTCTTACCGGTCGATCGATCGCCGATAATCAATTCGCGTTGGCCGCGGCCAATCGGTATCATTGCGTCAATCGGCATGATTCCCGTTTGCACAGGCTGGTTGACCGATTGCCGGCGAATGATTCCGGGGGCCATCTTCTCGACCGGATAAGCAATGTCACTTTTGATAGGTCCCCGGCCGTCGAGTGGTTCTCCCAGCGTATTTACAACGCGACCGAGCAAGCCCTTTCCAACCGGGACCTGCAACAGCTTGCCAGTTGTCCGAGCTTCATCGCCCTCGTCAAGCTGGGTATAATCTCCCAAAATGATCACGCCGACCTCGGACTCTTCGAGGTTAAGAGCGAGACCGGTAATCCCGTGGCCCAAGTCAATCATCTCGTTGAGCATTGCATCGGTTAGGCCTTCGACCCTAGCCACACCGTCACCAACCTCGCGGATGGTCCCGACGTTTTGCTTGCCGGGCACAAACTTCGCAAAGGCGATTTGGGCTTCAATTTCCTGTATTAGGGTTGGCACACATACCTCGCTTCAAAAACTCTTCTCCAGGGCCGCCAGTCTGGCTTGTACGCTGCCGTCATAAACATCGCAACCCACCCGGATGCGCATACCTCCGATCAATGAAGGACGCTGGATGAAGGCGCTGTTCAGTCCGGGACCATAGAGGCGTGTCAGATCGGCCTGCGTGGCAGTTTGCAGCTCGGGCGACAATGGCGTAGCGCTCTCGATGGTGGCCGTATGTCGCGAGTGGTCGAGCTTGACTAGCCGGAGAAAGTGCGCAACGACGGCGGGACAATTCCGGTAATTCGCGGCCAGGATGGACTTCGACACTTGTCTCACTCTCGTTTCATCGAGAGAGCCGCCCACCACGCATAGATTGAAAAACTGCTTGGCTTCGTGCTTGGCTTGCTTGTTGATGGTCATCTCTACGCCGCTACTTGCCTAGCGGTCTCCTCTGCCAATCGCTTTTGATCTTCGGCGGTCAGAATCTTACCAGTTACCGTCGTCGTAGCCCGCACCACGAGACGTCCAACCTCGCGTTTGAGCTCCGCGAGCATACGATCGTGGTCTTGAGCGGCGGCTTCGCGTGCCTTGACGATGAGCTGTTCAGCGGCCGCAATGGCCTTTTGGGTCTCCTGGTCTCTTACTCGGGCAGCTGCGGCATGTGCTTCCTCGACAGCTTTGGCGGCCTGCGAATATGCCTTCGCCATTACTTCCTGGCGCTGAGCCTCGGTCCGGTCCAATTCGACTTTGATCTTCTCAGCGTTCGCGAGACCCAGTGCGATTTGCTGGCGCCGCTCTTCCAACATTGCAAGGACCCGCCGGTAGGCGAACTTGTAGAGCACGGCGCACACGATGCCGAAGCTGAGGGTTTGGGCCCCCAGGTGCGTCCAGTCCACGCCAAAGGTCCGGGCAATGTCGCCGATCTGTCCGCCACCGGACTGTGCTGCGAACAGGATGAAGGCAATCATAATGACGCACTCACTTACTTAACCAGGAAGAGCGTGTAGAACACGATAGCCTCGGCAAAGGCGATGGACAGAATCGACTGCACCAAGATCTTCGTGGCCGCGCCGGGATTCCGTCCTACCGCGCTAGAAGCCGCCGTGCCGATCAATCCCACGCCAACCGCTGCTCCGAGCGCAGCCAGACCGACATGGATGTTCCCCGCCAAGAGGCTTCCGCCGATTTCGGCTGATGCGAACAATGGAAACATTGACATATGTGCTTACCTTTCTTTTCTTGCTCTCAAACACCTACACTCGTCGGCGAAACTCAGGTTTCACTTTCCTGTGCGCCTGTCGGCGACTGCTCCTCATGCTGACAAATCAGCAAAGTGAAGACTGCTGTCAACAACATGAACACCAACGCTTGTACTAAACCAACCAACAGCTCCAAAAAGTAGAACGGAATCGGAAGCAGCCAACCGAAGCCTGGCACCAACTTCGACATAGCCTCCAACATATTTTCTCCAGCGAATATGTTGCCGTAGAGACGAAAGCTCAGTGAGATGGGACGGAATAGAATCGACACGATTTCCAGGCAACCGACGGCGAAGAACACCACGACCATGAGCACTTTCAACAAACCAGTCGTCTCGCCCTTAGGCGCGAACAATTCCTTCAGAAATCCGCCCAGCCCAACCTCTTGCAACGCCCAAATAAACCAGCAGGCGAAGAAGACGAGAGCCATGGCGAGGGTCAGATTCAGGTCGGCATTCGCACCACGGAAGAGGGGCTCGTCGATCTTGAATCCATTCGGAGTCTGATGTCCCCATCCAATCGTGCCGACGCCGGGGATAAGACCAAACCAATTGGCAGCCAGAATGAATATGAAGATCGTCGCAAAGAACCAGAACGTCCGTTTTACGAGGTGCGAGCCAATGACCCCTTCTAGAAAACTGTAAAGGCCGGCGATCAGCCATTCGAGGAGGTTCTGGGCACCGTCCGGAACCTGCTTCATATTCCGCGTCGCGATCCGAGCAAAGACGACCAAACCCACAGCTACAATCCATGTGACGAGCATGGAATTGCTGATCGGAAAACCGAATGGACGCGCGATCTCAACAGCATGTTGGGTCAACCCGTGTTCTTCCCCCCCGGGGTTCGCCGCAAATGCTGCGCTGGCTCCCGCCGCTACGAAAACGGCGAGACTGAGCGTTGACCTTGGGAAAACCACTCTCATCGTTAGTGCTCCAGGACGAACTTTCGCACGTGGGCTTGCACGCGCTTTGCGCGCATCCATCCTTTCCAGCGTGATGATGCGGTCCGAAGTGAGAATGATGCACTTTATATGGGCGCGACACGCAGACAAATGTTGAACCCTCCACGGTTTGAAGGGAATCTCGTCGACGGTGATTTGCGTGCATTTGAGCGTAACCAACACACAGAGGCAGGTATCCGCAGGAAAGAAAAGCGCAACGGCCCGGTTTCTCCAGTCCGAGGCCACCGGCAGCATTCTGCTGCTCATCTGCACTATCACAGCGCTCACCTGGGCTAACTCACCCTGGTCGCCAGCATACTTCCGTATTATCGAAGCAAAAATCGGCTTCACGTGGAATGAATCACGGTTTGTGCTCTCGTTTGGCCACTGGATTAATGATGGCCTGATGGCGCTTTTCTTCTTTGTGGTTGGCCTCGAAATTAAACGCGAGATCCTTATCGGGGAACTCTCCGCATTGAAGAAGGCTGTTCTCCCAGTTGCTGCTGCCGTCGGCGGCATGGTGCTGCCGGCCGTGATATACATCGCATTAAACCGCCAAGGCGCAGGCGCGCGAGGATGGGGAATTCCGATGGCGACCGATATTGCCTTTGCGGTCGGAATTCTTGCCCTTCTCGGTCAACGGGTTCCCGTCGGCCTCAAAATTTTTCTGACCGCTCTTGCCATTGTCGACGACCTGGGAGCCGTCACGGTGATCGCCCTGTTTTATTCGGACCGACTTTCAATAGGTCCCTTGATCGCGGCTGGCTTCTTTCTGGTGTTGCTCGCCTTTGCGGCTCGACTCAGAATCAAGCGGGTCGTTGTTTATGCTGTTCTGGTGATTGGCGTGTGGCTCGGTGTCTTTGTGTCCGGGATTCACGCAACGGTAGCGGGAATCCTGCTGGCCATGATCGTGCCCGTCCGCAGCCGCATCGATCCAAAGCGGTTCCTCGCTTTCGCACGACACCGCTTGGCTGAACTTGAGAGGAGTTCGCTTACCGATGAAATCACGACAACGCTCAAGTCGGACGAGATGGAAACCCTGGTGGAGTTGCACCAGACTACCAGCGATGTGATTCCGGCCGGACCCGCGTTTGAACGCATTCTTCATCCAGTCACAGCATACGTGATCTTGCCCGTTTTCGCTCTTTTCAACGCGGGTGTCGTTATCGACACGAGAATCGTTCATGCTCTAGCCAATCCTGTAGGCCTCGGCGTTCTACTAGGTCTGTCCGTGGGAAAACTGGTAGGGATCACGGTAGCAAGCTGGCTGGTGATCCGTTGCCAGCTCGCGGACATGCCCGTTGGTGTTACCTGGGCACAGATCCACGGCGCAGCGATTCTGGCTGGTGTCGGTTTCACCATGGCGCTTTTTGTCAGCGACCTTGCTCTCGAGAACGAACAACTTCTGGGGTTTTCGAAAGTCGGCATCCTGGCTGCATCTGTCCTTTGCGCCGCTGGAGGTTACTGTGTTCTCCGCTTGGCATTGGGCAGGGCTGACAAATGATTCGTTTGCTGACGTCGGCGAGAGACCACACATCAGATCGCCTGAACCCATCCCACGTCCTGGCCTGAGCACAAGCTATCAAGTAGCGTCAAGCTATTGCCAACCGCCGCCGAGTGACTTATAAAGTTGCACGAGCGACGTCAATACATCCCGTTGAGCCTGGGCAAGCTGTTGTTCCGCGGTTAACCTTTGACGCTCGGTGTCCAGTACTTCCAGATAGCTGCTGACGCCGCCGACGTAGCGCTGGTTGGCGAGGCGGGTCTGGTCTCGCAACGTTTCAGCGAGAAGTGCTTGATTGCTGGTGTACTCTTTGTTCTTCTGGTACCCAACCAACGCGTCAGAGACATCGTGGAAGGCGCCGTTGATCGCTTTCTGATAACCGATCAGAAGCTCCTCGTGCTGCGCCTTGGCGAATTTGTAGTTTGCTGAGCGGCGCCCCGCATCGAAGATGGGCAGGTCCAGCACGCCGCCCATTGTGTACGCTCCACCACTACGGCTGACGACGCCGAGCAGATCGCTTGTTTGAAACCCACCGGCGGCCGTGAGATTGATGCTCGGATAAAAGGCCGCCTTCGCCACGCCGATCCGGGCATTGGCGGCAATCAGTTGTTGTTCGGCCGACCGCAAGTCAGGCCGACGCTCCAGGAGCGCCGAGGGAAGGCCTGCGGGCACCTGCGGCGGTTGCGGCTGATCTACGAGGCTTCGGCCGCGAACGACAGGACCTGGCTGCCGCCCCAGGAGATAATCGATGAGATTCTCGGTCTGCTGCTGGGATTTCTCCAGCTGGGCCAGGTTGGCTCGAGCCGAGTGAACTAGTGTCTTTGCCTGGTCTACTTCGAGTAAACTCCCAACGCCACCCTCCTCGCGAGAAGTGACCAGTTTGACTGACTCTTCTCGTGTTGTGATGGACTGTTGAACATACTCGATTTCGGAATCATATTCCCGCAGGTCGAAGTAGGCTGACGCAACTTCCGCTACCAGAGCCTGCATAACAGCCTTCTGGTTCGCCTCCACGGACAAGAGGTCGGCGCGTGCGGCTTCGTTTGCGCGGCGTAGTTTCCCGAACAGATCTATTTCCCAGGACGCCACCCCGAAGGCTCCTCCCGTCGACTCAATGGGCGAGTTGACACCTGTTCGTGCGGCACCCGCTTGAGCATTCAGTTGCGGGAACAGAGCAGAGCGTGTAGCAGTCAGCTGACTTTGCGCTTCGAGAACGTGTTGCGCGGCGATTCGGATGTCGTAATTTGTTTGGAGGGATTCTCTAATGAGGCCGCGGAGCGTCTCATCCTGGAACAAGTCGAACCACTTGGTATCACCCATCGAGACTTGTCCTGGCTGAGGTTCGCCCCCCCGGAACTGCGGCGGCGAAGCCACATCGGGGCGTTTGTAGTTCGGACCTACCATGCAGCCGGTAAGGGCTGCGGTCACACCAACGATGAGGGCTATGCGATGCATTAGTGATGTACCTCTTCGAGATCGGGCTGTTTGGCTGCCGGCTGAGTTTCAGGCTGCGTACCAGGCTCAGTCCTGACGGTACCCTGGATCGCTTTTCGATTACCTGACACCAGGTACGCGCCTCCTTGGATAACCACGTAGAGCATCGGAATAAAGAAGAGGCCGGCCGTCGACGCCATCAGCATGCCCGCAAACACCGCTATACCGATACTCACGCGTGCCGAGGCACCTGCGCCGTTCGCCAGGACTAGCGGGAGGACGCCGAGAATGAAGGCAAACGCCGTCATCATGATTGGACGGAAGCGGAGCTTGGCGCCTTCCTTGGCCGCAGCAGCCAAACTCATGCCTTTCTCATGGCTTTCCTTGGCAAATTCAACGATCAAGATTGCATTCTTTGCAGCTAATCCCATCAGCGTTACGATTCCGATCTGTACATAGACGTTGTTTTCCAGACCGACGAGACTGACACCCAAAAACGCGCCGAATGCGCCGATGGGCAAACCCAAGAGCACGGAGAACGGAACAGCCCAACTCTCGTACTGCGCCGCCAGCACCAGGAATACGAAGACCATGGCCATGCCGAAAATCGGTCCCTGCGTGCCACCGGCTTGCTTTTCCTGGTAGGCGATTCCGGTCCATTCGTAACCGTAGCCCTGCGGTAGTTCTTTTGTCGATAATTCGTCCATAACGTCGAGGGCTTGTCCGGTTGAAATCCCGGGTCCATTCGCCCCGTTGATTTCGGCAGTTCGGAACATGTTGTAGCGTTGCAGGATGTCGGGTCCAGTCGTCATGTCGATTTTGCTGACCGTCGACATCGGCACCATAGCGTTGTCATTGGAGCGAATGTAGATGTCCTTGATGCTCTCCGGTGTCTTGCGGAAATCCTGTTCGGCCTGAAGCATTACTTTATAGGTCCGGCCAAAGAGATTGAAGTCGTTCACCTGGAGGCCTCCCAGGTAGATCTGCAACGCCTGAAAGACATTGTTCACGGGGATATTCAGTGTGCGGACTTTGTCGCGGTCGATGTTCAGCTTGATTTGGGGAACTGATGTACTGTAGGCAGAGTAAATGCCCGTAAGCTCGGGTCGTTTGACCATTGCCTGCATGATTTTGTCCTTCGTAACTGCTAAGTCCTGTGGCGTCCGGCCGGTCTTGTCCTGCAGCTCAAAAACAAATCCGGAAGCATTGCCGAGACCATTGATAGGCGGTGGCGGGAACACCAGGGAAATCGCTTCGGGATACGCGGCGAACTTCTTTTGAGTGGCCGTGATGATGGCCTTGAGTTGTTCCTCCTTGCTCTTCCTCTCTTCCCACGGCTTAAGCATGGCGATGACTGAAGCGTTGTTGGATGTGTAGGCGTTGGTCAGTAGATTGAGTCCCCCGGTCGTAAGAACCTCGGCAACTCCCGGAATGCTCTTCAGGTCCTTCTCCGCGCGCTTCATCAATTGGTCAGTACGCTCCATCGACGCGCCATCGGGGAGATTGAAGACGGCAAAAAAGTAGCCCTGGTCTTCGATAGGGACGAAACCGGTAGGCAGCTTCATGAGGAGACTTCCTGCACCGAACCAAAGGCCTCCCAGACACGCCAGGCCGATCGCCGCCCGCCGCAGGAAGAAACCGACGCCGCCGAGATACCCGTTTGTCGTCTTATTAAAGAGTTTGTTGAAAGCACGCAGGAATGCGCCGATCGGACCGCGGATTTCCTTGCGCGGACGAAGCATCATCTGGCATAGCGCGGGCGTCAACGTCAAAGCGACGATAACCGACAGGATCACGGATATCGATACGGTGATGGCGAACTGCCGGTACAACTGGCCGGTGATACCGCCCATGAAAGAGACGGGGACGAACACAGCGCATAAGACGAGGCCAATAGCTACGACCGGCCCACTGACCTCATCCATAGCCCTTTCTGTCGCCGCAAGCGGGCTGAGACCATGCTCGATGTGGTGTTCCACAGCTTCCACGACGACGATGGCGTCGTCCACTACAATGCCGACTGCGAGGACAACCCCCAACATCGTGAGCGTGTTTATCGAAAAACCAAGGGCCACGAACGCGGCGAACGTTCCCACCAGGGAAACGGGCACCGCGAGCATTGGAATGAGTGTGGCTCGAAAGTTACCCAGGAAAATGAACACGACAATCAGAACCAGGACGATGGCGTCTCTAAGAGCTAGGAACACTTCGTGAATTGCGACCCTGACGAACTCAGTGGTGTCCAGCGAAATGCGGAACTCCAACCCAGGGGGAAGGTTCTTCCGCGTTTCGTCGAGAAGCGTTCGAATGTTGTTTACAGTCTGAATCGCGTTGGCGCCTGGAAGCTGATAGATAATGAGGACCGTCGACGGGATACCGTCTTTGCGGCCGAAACTGGTATAGGTCTTGGCGGAAAGATCGGCGTGTGAAACGTCCTTCATTCGCAGAATTGAGCCGTCCGGAAGCGTGCGAACGATCATGTTTTCGAATTCGGAGGCGTCGACTAACCGGCCCTTAACATTGACGGTGTACTGGAATTGCGTGCCGGCCTTGGCCGGCGGCTGCCCTACTTGGCCTGCTGGCGCCACTAGGTTCTGCTCGCCGATCACGTTCGCGAGATCAGTGCCCGTCAGCCCGAGCTTCGCCAGTTTGTCCGGGCGGACCCAGAAGCGCATGGCGTAGTCGCGTTGTCCGACAATCATGGTCGAGCCGACGCCCAATATGCGAGCAATGGGATCCACCAGGTTGATCGAGGTGTAGTTAGAAAGGAAAGTGTCGTCGTACGTGCCATTTGGCGAATAGATGGAGATGGCCAGCAGAATGTCAGGGGACTTCTTCTTGACCGAAATGCCGTAGTTGATCGCTTCTTGTGGTAACTTCGCCGTGGCCTTGTTCACGCGGTTGTTGATGTCTACGTTGGCCATGTCCAGGTTGGTGCCCACCTTGAAGGTGCACGTCAGCACGTAGCGTCCATCGCTCGATGATTTGGACGACATGTAGATCATGTTCTCAGCGCCATTGACTTCGGCCTCCACATTCGTCGCGATGGATTGCTCCACGGTCTCGGAATTCGCGCCGGGATAGTTGATTTCGACTTCGACTGTGGGTGGAGAAATCTGCGGATATTGTGCAATGGGAAGTACGAATATGCCTACGCCCCCCGCGATCAGGATGATGAGGGAGATGACGATCGCGAAGACTGGACGATGGATAAAGAACTTGGCCATGGCTGCTATTCCTTTTTCGCAATCGCCTTCTCGGAGCTGATCGGCTGCTCAGTGGGGTTCACCGTCGCGCCGGGGCGAGTTTTCTGCAGACCCTCAATGACAATCCGGTCGCCGGCCTTGACGCCCTCGGTGATAATGTAATCCTGGCCCACGCGATCGCCGAGAGTAACGCTACGCAGCGCTACCTTGTTGTCATCTCCGACGACATACACGACCTTAGTACTCTGAATCTCGGTCACAGCTTTTTGCGGCACCAACAGGGCATTTTCCGCCACCGTCGCTGCCAAGCGGACGCGTCCGAATTGTCCGGGCCGAAGCACGGAATTTGGATTCGCGAACTCCGCTACCAGACTCAAGGTGCCGGTTTTAACATCCACTGCGCGGTCGGCGATAATGATGTGACCCTTTTCGGGAAACACGGAGGCGTCCGACAAGATCAGATCTAGGTCGCCCCCTCGGCCTTTCATCTTGCCTTCCGCCCTCAAACGCTGATACATCAAGTAATCGCTCTCGCTGATGCTCACGTAGACGCGCATCGGATTGACGTTCGAGACGGTCGTTAACAAAGTGGCGTCACCGTTGCCGACCAAATTACCCGGAGCGACCTGGCGTGTGCCGGCGATGCCACTGATGGGGGTCGTAATAGTGCAGTACTCCACGTTCAGCTCGGCTTGGCGAATACTCGCATTCGCGCCCTCCACTGCCGCCTTCGCCTGCTGGATCGCGGCGGTTTGATTTACTTTGGAGGTGTTTAGAGAAGCCTTCTTACCTTCGACATCGGCTCTCGCGCCCTGTTGAGCGGCTAGCGCATTATCGTAGTCTTGTTGTGGCACGGCACGTTGCTCGGCGAGTGGCTTCAACCGTTTGACATCCTGATCCGTCTTATTTAATTGCGCTAGAGCAATGTTCAGATTCGCTTCTGCGGTATCGACTACGGTTCTGTCTTGAGCTTGCGCCAAGTCCGCTTGTGCCTTGGCGAGTTGGGCCTTGGCCTGAGTCAGTTGGGCGTCGTATTCGCGCTGATCTAGTGTGAAAAGCACCTGTCCCGCCTTGACCACCGTGCCTTCGGCGTAGTTCTGAGTCTTAAGAAAGGCTTTCACACGGGCCCGAATATCGACAGAGTCGGTGGCGTCGGTACGCGCCGTCAGTTCGGTGAGAATCGGCACGCTCCTCTGAACCACCGGGGCCACTACGACGGATACAGTGGGCGGACCGCTCGCAGCATGGATCTCCTTCTTCTCGCCTCCGCAACTTGCCAGGAAGACTGCGACTGCGGCCAAACACGCTGGAATGGCCATTCGCCTTAGCGTCCGCTTCTCGTGGTACGTGAATGACAAGCTCATGCGACTCCTCTCAGACAGCAACGTGCCCTTCCACGGGCAATGATGCGCTGTGGAAGAGTCGAGATCCACAGTATTTCGGGTTCAAGAATCGGTCCGGTGTTGGCGGGTTAGCGTGGCGCTTGGTCCAATTTCTCAAGGGGAAGACGGGTCACAAATACTGGATCTCGAAAGGTGATGGTCATTTCATTACCCTTAGGGATAAACCAAACATTTCCATTTCGCTTGTCCATCAGCAGTACTCCCTGATTTCCTTGGTACAAAAACATCGACGAGATGACATTCACATAGTCGAATCGCCCTGAATCTGCCAACACGCTAGCATCTGGACGTAAGTGAGGTCTCCGGAACACTTCCACGGCCCCAATTAGGCCGACCACCACGAACGTGATGATCAAAAGCTTGTCTGTTCTGGACATCAAGGCCCTCGTTGAAAGTCGTGGACTAAATTGGGGTTCGTGCGAAAACCGCCACAGGCTGGATGCAAGACATGCCTCGGTTGATGCAGAATGTTTTGGTCAGAACACAAAGGCGTTCAGAAGACTAATCAGAGGCGTGGGCCCTCAGCGCCGGCGGCACAATTGCTCGATCCGATGTGGAGTCCGCCGCCAGGTACATCCTCTGTGACGGAAACGCAATCTGAGCGCCCGCCGCTTCGATGATCGCCATCACCTCAAGAAGCAGTTCTTCCTGAATCTCAAGAAAATGCGGCCAGGTGCACGCGAAGACATACGCGAATACTTCGATGTCAAGTGACGAGTCACCGAATCGAAGAAAGCGCACGCGAACCGAGGCCCCATCCACAAGACTATGCTGCGCTAGCAGATCAGCGATGCTTGTTAAGATGGAACGCATCGTCTCCGCCGTCGTCTCGTAACGTAAGCGGAGGTTAGGGTGAAACCAGAACTTGTCGCGGGCTGAGAAATTTTCGAGCTGTACGTTGGCGAGTTGCCCATTCGGAACACTAACGACGGTTCGGTCCACCGTGCGGATGCGGGTGGAACGCAGCCCAACATACTCAACCTCGCCCGTTATCGTTCCAATATTCAAAGTATCTCCCACTCTCACAGCCTGATCGAGAGTGATAGAAATTCCGCCGATAACATTTTCGAGAGTTTTTTGCGCGGCGAGAGCGACTGCGATGCCACCGACGCCTAATCCCGCCAGAGCCGCCGTAGGATTTACACCGAAATAATGGAGCACGACCAGGATGCCGGTGAAAATGGCCAACACATCGACCACTCTCCGGCCGAGGCGTAGCATGGACTTGGCCCAGGTTTTGTTTGCCCTTTCGAGGCGCCGGCGGACGAGATCTTCAATCTGGCCGTTCAACAGAATAAACAACCAAACAAAGGCCACGATGGCCATCATTGCAGCCATTCCGGACCAGAACTGGCGAGACAGGAGCGGCAAAGTGATCTTGGAGAGCGCCCAGCGGATAGCCAACACCATCGAAAGCACGCGTAGCGGTCCTGGCAAAAACACGGGATTGTTCAGGCTTTCATCGTGGCGGAGCCGACGTCGGAGGCGGCCAATCCATAAGCTAGCTCCACGACCCACGAGACATGTGATGGCGTAAACGAGAGGCAAGCCTAGGAACACCGCAAGCCAGTCATAGAGGGCTACCTGTGCGATTCGCGTTTGAGATAAGAAGCGTGGAAGAACGTTCTCTACCGGTACTGCGTTGACTTCAGCGAACAAACCGGGGATGATGTCGAGGGTCTTGGTTGAGAATAACCAAACGGACCCGTTCTTCTCGCGAGCGGTCCTTTCAACCAGGATGTCCACCCTACCGCTCTCACTACTGATCACGCCCACCAGGTCCTCGTCAGGCCTTGTCAGAAAAGGCTGTGAGCCTTCAGGCTGATCACTGAGCTCGTTGAGCCGGGCAGGCAGCCGACGGTCCAGAATCACAAACAGTTGACGTGCTAGACCGACAGCCGCCTTGCCGCGCAAACGGGTATTCAGGTATTGTACTGCGGCTTCGTCATCCTCCCTGCGGACGGCCCTTAAGAAGCCCAGAACCGTTCCCCTGGGTGTAGTACGGCCAAGAACGTCGGTTGGTTTTTCCGATTGAGAGGCAGAGGGGGCCGGGCCAGTCTTGGCCGACTGCGGCGTGACCGTGCTGCAGAACAGCAATGCGATGCACAATCCAGCCGGCCGCACTATGTTGCTCGACACCTCAAGTGATTCTGGGCCAGACTATCAGATCTATTTTTGTCGGTCGAAGCCAGGATCAGCCATGCAACCCATGGTTACGAAAGTAAATCAGAATGCTTAAGAACATCATCCTCAGGAGCGAGGAATTGGCCTTGCCTACGCCGTGTGATGCCCTTGCCAGCGTTTGGCTCCTCGCCGCACTGCCCGGAATCGGTTCCGTTAACTCACAGGAAATATCTGAAAACCAACCATCTACGCTACAGACTCCGCACGTACCTGCTGGCTTCAAGGAGCAGACATCAAAGAATGCGGCCGCACCCTGCTTGGAACCACCGCCACTCCCAGGTATTAGTGACTACGATGGACCAATGAAAAAGACGGTCGGGCTCTTCGCACGACCTCTGGAACGGAAGTCCGTTCACCAGCCCCACTACCGGGCCGGTGTTCCGTTGTGCTCCTTGCAGTTCGACGACAAATTCATGCTGTTTGTGGAGGATTTGGTCGACCCGGCGACTTTTCTCGGAGCCGGAGTCGATGCGTTAAGTGATCAAGCCTCGAAACGGGACCCCGCGTTTGGGCAAGGATTCGGAGGGTATACCAGGCGTTTTGGAGCGAATCTTGCGGATCGCACTTCGTCGAGATTCTTCAAGGATTTCGCGTATCCAACAATATTCTTTGAAGATCCCCGCTATTATCGTCTGGGCCAGGGCGGAACGCGCCATCGCCTTTTGCATGCAACCGAACATTTGTTCGTGGCGCACAGTCCTAATGGAACACGCATGTTCAATTACTCCGAGTGGTTGGGAACAGGAAGCTCAGTGGTTTTGAACAATCTGTACCATCCAGGTAACGAACGCGGCGCCGGAGCAATGGCTCGCCGAACGGGATATCGATTCGCCTGGGATATCGGATTTGACATCCTACGCGAGTTTTGGCCGGATATCGCCCACAAGGCCAAATTGCCGTTCCGTGGTGCGGCGAAACCGGACATTCCCAACTCGGGAAGCCTCACTCCCGGAACAAACTAATTACGCACGGAATCCTCGCCGGTTGCGACTGTCTCGTCCACTCCACCGTTGAAATAGATGAAGCAGAGCATCCGCAAAGATTCGGATGTAGAAGGGTCCTCCACGAGGCGCTTCAGTTCTTTACGGGCCTGTTCGGACTTTGAGTTGCCCAGGGCGCGCAGGCAGGCGATGCGAAGCTGTGAATCTTGGGTGACTTTCAACAACTGCGCGATGACGTGGGATGCTTCTCGACTGGTTTCAGGTTCGATTTCCAAGGCCTCGATCGACTTTCGAATGTCGTCCGAGTTCCAAACGACTTCAGGCCGGGGACTAGAGGAGAGAAGTGCGTTGAGGAAGGAAATATGATGCGCGATGCGGCGGCGCGAATCTAGCTGGACACAAAGCACTGCCTCATGTTCTGAGCTTACCCGCGGCCCTCCATCGAAGAGCCGGCCAGCCGCCATGAGGATTTGCGCGCCCCTGGAGTGACCGTAATCCGTCAACTCCTTTTGGCGATCGCGATTCAGTTTAGCCTGCAATCCGTTCGGAGCCTGAGCGTATCGAAGTAGGGCGAGGTACTGGGCCCGCGCGACGGTATCCTCCATATTGTCGGCGTTTTCAAGAGGGTTGAGGGCGAGGTGCTGCAGTCGAGTCTGCAACTCAATCTTCAGCCCTGGATCGAGTGTCGAGTTCCCATTGAGCAGGGCATGCGCCCCGGAGTACGCCTCAAGCCGCGAAGTCCGATCAAGCGTGGCGCCATGCCGCGTCCGCGCGAAATTCCAAACCAAACTTGCCGCCAGGAACGGCCAACTGCTAAAGCGCGTTACTCCGAGCACGCCACTCAGGATCATATTCGCACCTTGGGACGCTAATTCCCGCCGCTTTGGCTTAAGAGTGTCTCGAAAGTCGACCAGCAGCAATGGCACCCGCGGATATTCGACACTGTACAGAGCCAGCGGGATCATCTCGTGAGGCTGTGCATTGGGCGTCTCCGCGGGGACTCGGTGCCCATCCGGATCGAAGTAGCGAATCTGAGAATAGCCTGTCCACTGGCGCAACCGATTATCAGTCCACGGGTTGGCGATATCCAAAAGCCATGAGTTGAACCGGTTGTGCTCGGCATTCTCCAAGTCGCCGCGGGCGATCCACAACAAGACCTCCTTGGCCTCACCGTCAGCGGCGAGGAGTGGGTCAAAATAAAGACCGCAAAGTTCAGCGCGCTGTCGGAGCAATTCCCAATTCTTGGCCCGGATTTGTAAAGACTGGAACGTGTGTCGATCGTAGAACCGGACTAACGATTCTTCTCGCACAAGGCCACCTAGCATACGATTTGAGAGCTGTAGTCGCGAATAGATCTGGCGAAGCTGAGCCTCCGACAATGGATGCTGACTACCAGGTTGCCGTAGTAGTTGCTCCACGGCGCTTCGAGCCTTAGAGATCTGAAGTTGATGATAGTCCTGCAAGTTTCCCCGATACGTGCGCGTAGACGATCGCACCAGGGCGCCCATTGAATCCAATTGCAACACCTGCAGGCCGTCGCTCAGGAGCTTGCTTCCTAAGCCTTTGGTTGGAGTCGCCAGATCCAAGACAGGCTTCGGGTCTTTCTTAGAATCGTGTCCCGTCTTACCGAGGCGAAAATACGCAAACGGCACCACCGAGGCAACTCTCTGCACCAGGCTTGGGCGAGCGCTGGTCAGAATCCAGACGTACCGCAGACGATCGTTCTCCGGGTTCTGGTCACCCAATGTGTCTCGCAGCACACTCACGAGAGGAACATCGTCTGTTCCATCCTGATGTCGAAGAATCGTTAAGAGCTCGGCACCGCCCGTGACCGGTTTGCTCTCAACTCGGTAAGTCGGCGGAGTCTGTGACCCGAGTTGCGTTGACATCAGTACGATCAGTGCTAACTTCAGTCGGTGCACGCATACAGTCGGTAACATTGTCTCGGCCGCGCGATTCTCATTGCATTGATTCGGAAGTCTTGGGGACTGATCTCATTTGTTTATGACCCGACATAGGCGTCAAAATAAAATAAGTCTTCGAGCAGTTATCCAAATCTAAGGTTGTGTGCGCACGCGTCGATTAAGGGCCTTCGCTGCTGTATCGATTCTGGTATTGCTTGTAGTGCCCGGCTATGGACACGCCATCCTGCTGTCTGCTACTCCCGCACTCAACGCAACTGTAAAGGGTCCCGACATAACCGTAAGGTTGCGATTCAATGCGAGAATAGACTCGGAACGTTCCAGGCTCATTCTGCTTGCAACCGGCGGTAATCAACGAATACTTTCCGTAAGCCGGATATCTCCTCCGGATACTCTGAACGCGGAAGCCAAGGGCTTGGTCGGTGGTTCGTATATTCTGCGTTGGCAAGTCCTCGCGAACGACGGTCACATTACCCGAGGTGAAGTGCCGTTCGTTGTGCAGTAAGAATGGCGCAGTTTCTCGACATCTTTGGCTTTCTTTCCGTGGTACTGCGCGGATTGGCGTTAGCTTTTGAAGCGTTGACGCTTGGTGGGGTAGTCTTCCTCTTCGGCATCTCGCTTCAATCGGCTGACGACATCAACATGCTAGCCCGTCGATGGCTCCGCTGTGCCGCTGTCTTGTTGGGCGTCACGCAAATCGCGATTTTATGTTTGAACTCAACAATTCTCGTCAACTCAACTGACTTGGCACTCGCTGATGTCGTCGGAGCGAGCTTCTGGATTGCCGGCTCGTTAACAGTTGGGGGAGCGGCTGTGGTTGCGGTTCTTGCTGGACATCGATGGCTCGCGGTCGTTTCGCCCGCACCATTCATGGCCATTTTGATCGGATCGGTAATGGCGAGCCATTCGGTAGCTCGTCTGGAGCACCGATTGGTTCTGATGGCGGCGACCTTGGCGCATCATTTGGCAGGTGCGGCATGGATAGGCGCGCTACCTTACCTTCTAATGGCGTTGCGGCATGCGCACGACCGCTCAACCGCCTCAGCGATCACGGCCCGGTTTTCCCGACTCGCGATCATTTCTGTATCACTTTTGATCACTGCGGGTACCTCCCTGACTCTGACATATGTGGGATCCGTCACCGCTCTGTTCGAGACGACCTATGGGATTATGCTGTGCGCCAAGATGGTCCTTACTGTCCTCGTATTGCTCTTAGGAGCGCTGAATCTGAAGACCGTTCGTGCTGTGGCAGGAGGAGCGACGCCCAGCATGTTTCCACTCCGGAGGTTCGCCGAAGCTGAAGTCGGGATTGGATTCACCATCCTGTTGGCGGCTGCATCGCTTACATCAACTCCTCCCGCGACTGATGTTGTGGCCGACCGCGTATCGCCGCCGGAGATCGCCCAGAGGATGAAGCCACAATGGCCACGTTTGCGTACACCCGCGGTCGGGGAGCTGTCGCCGGCAACACCGTTGACCCTTCCACAGAGTTCGGGGCTCCCGGGATCCTTCGTTCCTGGCCAACAGCTACATTCGAATACATTCGCTGATATCGCCTGGTCCGAATACAATCACCACTGGGCCGGAATCGTGGTTTTCGCGATCGGTGTCTTAGCCGCGTTCTCCCGGTCGTTTCGCTGGGCGCGACACTGGCCATTCACCTTCTTTGGCCTTGCCACGTTCCTGCTTGTTCGCGCCGATTCGGAGAACTGGCCGCTAGGGCCACGCGGCTTTTGGGAGAGCTTTCAAGTGGCGGAAGTAGCGCAGCATCGTGTCTTCGTCTTGTTGATCGTTGCGTTTGCTTTCTTTGAGTGGGCCGTGCAGACCAAACGGCTTCCTGTCAATCGAGCGGGCCTCGTCTTCCCCCTTGTATGCGGCGTGGGGGGCGCCCTGTTACTAACGCACTCGCATTCGCTCGGCAATGTCAAAGAGGAGTTCCTTGCCGAGCTGAGTCACATCCCACTCGCCATCCTCGCCGTCGTCGCCGGCTGGTCCCGATGGCTGGAGATTCGCCTACCAGACCAGCGCTCACGTTGGTTCGCCTCGATTTGGCCAGTCTGCTTCGTTCTCATCGGTTCGATTCTTATCTTCTACCGCGAAAGTTGAACGTGAGATCGGACAATTATTTAGTACATCAGGGACCGCGAAAGCTACATCGTACGATTGAGCGTCCCTATGGATCCGCCGGCTGGAGCCCTCATCTCCTCTCCAGCCGGTGGTTTTCTGCCGGGCCAACGAAAGACCATTAAGCTTTCTCCGCGCGCAGATGGGTTGTCAAAGGCGAAACATCGAAGCCAGACAACACCTGAGTTGTAGAAAGGAACGCCACCGATGCAGTCGCATCATATTGCGGCCCTGATACTCGCGGTACCCTGCCTGGCCCAACAGTCTGCGGTTTCAAAGCCACCGAGTCATGACCAAGAGATGGTTATACCCTCGAACGTCACCGAAGTAATTGCCCCAACTACAGTTCGCTGGAGGAATCGAGACATTATCCGCGGGCTGCAACTACAAGACTTCGAACTATACGACAATAAGAAGCTCCAGGAAATCACTGCGGATCTCTCAGACGAGCCTATATCCCTTGTGGTCGCAGTCCAAACAAGTTCATACCAGGGCGACACGTTGCGCAAAGTTCAGAAGATCGGGTCACTCTTGAGTGACCTAATAACTGGGCAAGACGGAGAAGTCGCTGTCGTCGGATTTGATCACGACGTGCAGTTGATGCAGGATTTCACAAACGAGGGCGCGAAGGTTTCACTTGCGATAAAGAACATGAGGTTGGGCAGCGCGAATCACGCAATCACGGATGTTGTGATTGACGCAACGCGGATGCTCCAAAAAAGGCCGCAGACCTACCGTCGGATCTTGCTGCTCATATCCGAAAGGCGGGACAGGGGCAGCACAATCCACTTGCGTGAAGCGATAGAAAACGCGCAGATCGCCAATATCACCATCTACGCTCTCGATATCTCCTCCTTTGTCGCTTTGGCCTCTCAAAAAGCGCACCAGCCGCCTCCTGCGTTGCCTACGACGGCCCAACATACACCTGCGGGCGCGGCTCTTACCCCAACCACAATCGATCAAAACTACTACAACGGCAACTACGTTCCCGCGTTCATCGATCTGTTCCAAGGGATCAAGAATATCTTTGTGGCCGACGAGCTGGACGTACTCACTCGTCTCACAGGTGGGAAGCAGTATTCGCTAACAACCAACTCGAACCTGGAGAAATCGGTTCAGAATATGAGTGAAGAGGTCCACAGCCAGTACCTTCTGAGTTACGTACCGAACAATCAGGAGGAGGGCGGCTTCCACGAAATCAGAGTCGTTGTACGACGCCCCGGTGCCG
>Ga0335082_10001601_pt1 | contig 24163 bp, 27 predicted proteins | sample Lox_Sample_41_FD_206718 | JGI IMG/M metagenome (GOLD analysis project Ga0335082, IMG submission 206718) | Soil microbial communities from Loxahatchee National Wildlife Refuge, Florida, United States - Lox_Sample_4.1 | ecosystem: Environmental > Terrestrial > Soil > Wetlands | place: USA...
CAGGCCTGCGTTGTTGCCCGGCGACGGTGATTCTCGGACGCTTACCTTTGACGGAGAGCGCGCGCACGTCTAGCCTGTCCCACGTCCCGTTGTGTCCCGTTAGGCTGGTTTCTCAACCGAATAGCCCCTGGCTATTTCATCGCCGCCCGTTAACCCGCCGTTTCCCTCTTCTTTGCAGGGCACGCCAGACCGCCGGATCGGCTGCCAGGGGTTGCAGGCGACACCCGGCCACATTGACGAAAGCACCATGGTAAGTGATGGAGCCATGCCGGAAGAGTCTCGCCAAGAGCGCCAGCGCATGGTTGGCAAGCGTCGGATTTACGAATGGCTCCTGTCGCTCCAGCGCTTCCACAGCGCTGCAACTCGGCAGCCCGTCGTTGTCGAGCGAAGGATCGACCAGTTCTGGGAACAATTCGGCGACGGTTCTCAGCCGGGTAGCCGAGCGCTTGTTCTCCCAGTTCCAGGGCTGACCAAGCACGAACTGCCCGCCTGTCGCATGATTTCCGAGGTCGAGCCAAAACGAAACGCCACTTCGCGGCCCCGTCACCCTATGAGCAATCACCTTCCGGGCCGCGCGGCTATCTACGCAACCGATCAGGATGTCCACACGATCCACGCTCGTCTGTGCCGAAAAGTGCTCCGGTACAGCGTGCCACTTCAGGCCCCAGAATAGATTCATGCGGGAGACAAGCACTACCGCCTTTGCATGTCCGATCTCGGCCTGGCTGAAGGGCTGCCGCACGCAGTTGGTGGGCGAGACGATGTCACCGTCCATCAACGTCACTTCGAGCCCGCCAGGGTGGCCGTGAGCCAGAATCGCCTGGTGCAGATACGGCAGACCGGCCGTGATTGCGCTCCCATTTCCGCCGCAGCCGACGACCAGCACGCGTACTGGCCGGCGGATCAATTCCGGTGACAGATGGTGCGCCACAACTCACCTCCGTTCCACAAACTGTCTCAAGGTTTCTCGAGCGCCCGTCAGGTACTCTACGGGGAACGGTTTCCGGCTTCCGACCAAGTGTCGGCACAAATTTAGAAAACCGCCAGGAAAGCTCGTCAGACGCGCTGCTCCGTAGGCGTGCGTGAACTCGCTCTGAAAGAACCCACGCTCCCATCCTTCCATCGCTTCCACACCCGACGACTCGGGAACGCGCATCGTGCCAATACAGATTTGGCCGGCGTCATTTCCGTTCCAAAACGGCGCCGTCTTTAGCTCCGTGATCGCAGTTGGCCGCTCATTCTTCTCCAAGGCGCGGACCCATAGAGATCCGCCCGACACCTTGAACACTAGCGGGGGCACGGGGTAGCGCTTCCCGCTGAGGTCCTTTCCTGCTTCGCTTTGTTCTCCGAAAAAGAGAGTGCGATACTGAGCCGGTGTCCACCAAACCAACAGCTCTGAGGTTCGGACCAAAACGTTCGCAGGCAAGATCTCCGGCGGAATGTAGGTGCCGAGCCCGGTCGCGAGCGTTCGCAGAAATTCCGTGGTGAGCGATTCCGCCTCTCCCAGATACGGTGCCCCGCCTCCTGGGCTCAGCTTCGCAGGGTGCCACACCGCGAAGGCGTCGGTTCCACCGCGATATACCAAGATTGCTCCGGTCAGTGCCATTTTCTGGCCGCTGCCAATACTTACGTTGACATCCATCGCAGTCCTCCTCCCCTACTCCAAGAGTTCCATCATGAGCTTGATGAGACGCACCCCTTCACGGAAGACATTGCACGCTACCTCCAGCGTTCGAAAAGCCGCGCGCACGCTTTCGATGTCCCCCGATAGAAACGGCACGATCAGGTTAGGCTCAGGAGCGCACTCCAGCATCCCCTGGGCTTCTTCATCGAAGCACCCCTCGATGGCGTCATGTTTCTCAAACACTGCGACCAGGGCTGGTACCGGTGGGTTTGAGTCTGCCAGCCGTTCCTGGACCGACTCCGTAATCTTGGGCCTCTCCCCTTGCCGCGACGCCGCGCTGAGTGCCAGCACTCCCGCGAGGAGGGCCCGGACGCTCCGGTTTCTCACAGTTCCGAGAAGCTGCTCGACGAACCGCTCTTTGAGTGGATTCCACCTTCGGCGCAGGCACTTTGGAGTGGCGCTGTCCACGTCCGGCAGTTCGACGGTCTCACCCTCCGGATCACCTTCGTACCATTCCCGCAGTTGCTCCACGCGCTCAGCGGCATCGCGGTAGTCATAAACCCGCACCCAACGATTCAGGGCGTGCGTAAAAAGATGGAAGAACGTAATGGGCAATCTTGGGTGAATAGCTTCCAACAATCGCAGGGTGGGTCCTAGAACCACGTAACCTGCGCTTTCCGGTTCCACCACAAGGTACATCTCGTTCCCGGCGGCTAGTTCTGCGACACGTGCTCCGCACGGGTCCAGATCGGACACCAACCCAACGCCCAAGAAGAGATCCTGATCGATCTCCTGACCACCCTGCGCCTCGATGCTATCTTTCAAGGTCTTCTCGATGAACCGGAACGGGTCCTTGCCAGTTCGGAGCCACACGTCCGCCTGAGCGATACCGCTTGTGACAAGCGTTTTCGCCAGCCTGACAGCGGCATTCAGCCCGCCGAAGAACTGATACTCCGTGGGAACTCCCCGCAGAGCCGGAATACTCCAGTGGCAACCCGGAGCAATCAGACCATTGGAGGTAACCACCCCGGAGGCGGCATCAAGCAACAGCCCGGTCCTCTTCGCTGCCCGCTGTCCAGCGCCCGCGCGAGGATCACACTCGCGTTTTTCCAGTCCGGACATCGCCTGTACCTCTCTAAGATTGTTTGTTGTGAAGCGTGCCGTCCTTGGGCAAGCAGTTCAAGCTCGCCCAGAACTTCTTCCCTGCGGAATTTGCTTTCACGCCGGTTCAACTTCATCGCGGATGTTCTCCGATGCGCGAGAGCGGACGCAACTAGCCGTTCCAGTGGTCGCGTCCGCTCCCGACGTCTTTGTTTTCAGCCCTTCGAGCCGATCGCGCGCTCGAACGTATACTTCATCGTGTCGCCCACGGCTTCCGGCCCACTAATCGCCGCCGTCGCAATCTCCGGGTATTGCATGGAAAGGACGCCTCTGACATCCTCCACGGTCATCCGACTGTCGGGATCCGGCAGCCTAATTCCCAGAAACGAGAATTCACGCCGCATCGCTCGGGTCTGCATGGCTCACCTCCCCCTGTTGTTCTTCTCCTCCCGTTATCGGACGCGTCGCCTCCCCCTCTTGAGCTGGTAGATCGAAGAGGTTCAGCATGGGCGACGGTGCAGGAGTTGGCTTGTCCTCCTGCTTCGGCGCGGGTTCGGCCGCCTTGCTTTTCGCTCCACCGTTCCCCACGGTCTTTTGCCTCTTCTTCAGTTCCTCGCGCGCGGCTTTCTCCGCCTCCTTACGTTCGCGTTGAATTTCGGCGAGATTGGCGCCCAACACAACGTGGCCGGCCACAAATTCACGGACTTGCGTCGGCAGCTCGCGGTCTAACTCTTCGGGGGTTCCCGTGCTGCAGAACGGCATCGCCAACGCAGCGTTCTCACTGTCTTTCAACCGTTTCGGAATGACGGAAACCGTCAGGTGCTGCTCGTCGGCCTTCGACACAATCATCATTACGGTGCGATCGGCGAGCATGGGCATCAGTTGGGCGAAAAAGCCGCCCGCAATGGCTGTTGCTGGTGTACTCATGGTTGTTCTCCTTCATGTGCTCGGAGAAGAGCGGCAGTTACCGGCCGCTCTTCTACTCCAATCAAAACGGCACGTCGTCCGCCCCAGCCTGGTCCACATCGGGAGAAGGCGTCGAGCGTTGCCCCGCATGCGTTCGCGGTTGCCCAGGAACCGGCCGCTGCTCATCGCTGGCGCCGTTCCCGCGGCCAAGGAAGCGGACTTTGGATGCAACGACCTCGACCGAAGTTCGTTCTACGTGGTCCCTGTCTTCGTATTCGCGGATTTGCAATCGGCCTTCAACATAAACGCCATCACCTTTCTTGAGGTGTTCGGCGCATGCGGAACCGATTCCGTTGAACGCCACGATGCGCAGCCAAGTGGTGCGTTCCTGGGATTCTCCGTTGCGATTCTTCCACCGCTCATTGACCGCGACCGAGAAATTCACGACGTGGTCGCTATTGTTCAAATATTTGATCTCAGGCGTTCCACCCAGGTTTCCGATGATTTGGACGTTGTTCAAGCCCAGCATCGTTATTGCTCCTTTCAGTTCGTTGTGAAAACGCAAAGAGCCCCTCAGGTACTCTGTGAGTTTTCAGCAAGCCTGCATGAAATCCGCCGGGCGTAACTGCTAACGTCATCCTTCCAGCAGGATCGGCGAGGAGGATTGACGATGAGGGGGCGGAAGTCAGCAGATACTATTGACATCGAGCAGGTACGAACCCGCTTTGAGGAGTGGCGGCAGACCAGAAAAGGCAAGGCGCGCATCCCCGACGAACTGTGGGCGGCTGCCGTCGAGGTAGCCCGGCGGGATGGCGTCAACCAGACGGCCGCTGCCCTGCACCTGGATGGCGGAAAGCTGAAACGGCGGATGATGGCGACCGGCCCCGTGCCCGGCCAAACGATGCCGGCGACGTTTGTGGAGATGGTTGCGCCCAAAGCGGTGGGCGTGTCGGAGTGCACGATCGAACTGGAAGGGCGAAACGGCAAGCTGCGAATCCACTGGAAGGGCGCCACGGCAGCGGACCTGGCCGGTTTGAGCCGGGCATTGTGGGATGCGGCCTCGTGATCCAGATCGCACCACAGGTCCGTATCATGGTGGCGATTGAAGCCATCGATTGCCGCAAGGGTATCGATCGAATCGCGCAGCTGTGCCGGGAGAAACTGAACGCCGATCCGTTTTCCGGCCACCTGTTTATCTTCCGCAGCCGCCGTGGGACCTCCATTCGGATTCTCCAGTTCGACGGTCAGGGGTTCTGGTTGGCGACCAACTAACCGTCTTCACACTACACCTCTTTCAGTTCCAGGCCGACATTTTGCAGGCCTTCCTGCAAACCTGCCGCTCGATCCACTAAGCGGTCCCACCGGCTGCAATGCTTCGCCGGCGTGTTCGTCCCCGGAGGCTCGTAGAGTTGCCATCCGTGGTCATTATAGAAATGCGCTTTGATGAGCCCATGTTCCGCCCAACGATCGACTGTCTGCTCATGGACACCGAGGCGATCCGCCATCTCCTTCTTGTTCAGCATCCCGCGCTGACGAAGCCGATCATAGCGCGAGCGAAGGCCGTAGGTGTGCATTAGATAGGCTACGTGCTTCGCCGAGAAGTGGTCATCCGCTCGACCCGGTCGCGCGGATGCGCCCGGACGAAACCCTCGCTCGTTGAGTATAGCTGCGATTTCGGAGTAAACGTGGTGGTCGAGTAGTTGGTCGACCAACTGCACGATCTCGGGCCGCGTCTTAATCTGCTGCGCAGATGATTTGGGATTTTGCGTGGTAAGCGTCTCGGTTCTGCCACCTTTAAAGCGGACGTGGATCTTCGTAATGCCTTCGGCCGGGATTTTGATCAGCGTTGCGTCTTCAATGATGTAGGCAAGGAGCCGTTTGCGTTCACGGTTTGCCGTGTCCGCATCATTCCAGAGCTTGCAGAAGTCCGTCGTCATGGCTATCAACCTCTGGCGGACCGCCTCGTCGAGGACGACGTGATCCTGCTGTCGCGCCCGCTCTCGTTCCTCTCGGGTCTTAGCCAGTGCGCGTAGCTTCTCGTTCCATTCCCGTTCCAGGGTGTCGGCAACCAGGCGGTTGCTCGGATCGACCAGCATGAATCGGCGCTGCGCAAGATCCGCTTCGATCTGGGCGCGCTCAATCGCCCGGCAGCGTAGCTGGTCGCTTTCCTCGCACCGGGCCTCGACCTCGCGTCTGATCTCGATGGCCATCTCGACAGCCGCGGGTTTCATCTCTTCGGCCACGCGTGATCCGATAGCCTCGTCGATTGGCGCTCCTGCGATCGATTGGCAGTTCAACTCGCCACGCGCAGTGTGTCCACGATCACAGACATACCAGGCTTCCTGCCTGCCTCGTCGCGTGGCATATCGGACACGGAAGTGCCTTCCGCACCGGCCGCAGATCGCGCGTCCTTGCAGTAGCGCCGCCCCTTCCCGCGGCGGTGACGCGCGCGCCAGTTCGTATGGTCGACCGTTGCTCTCGAGGATTTTGAGATTTTCTTGAAACCGCTCCCAACTGATGTAGCCGGGATGAGCGTTCGGAATGCAAGCCAGCCAGTCACCCAACTCGCGTTTCCTCTGCACCTTCTTCTTGCCATCGAGAGCCCGCCGGTATTGTCGGCGCCCGTACGCGTAGGCGCCCGCATATCGCGGATTGTTCAGCATACGCGTTGCAGTCCATGCTGTCAGTGGCCGGAAGACGACCGTGTCACCGACGCGGAGTCGTGACGGACAGAGAAGGCCCTCATTCCGAAACACCTTCACGACCTGGCTTGCCGAACCTACGCGTGAGAACGTTTCGAAGAAGTAAGCGATCGTCTCCCGGATTTGTGCGTCGGGGTCGAGCACGACATTGCCAGCCTCGTCGTAGACGAAGCCCGTGGGCAGGGGGCAGTGATACTCCCCACGTCGCACCTTGTTGAGGATTCCGCCACGCAACCGGGCTTTGAGAACGTGAAGTTCGGCCTCGCTCATGGTTCCCTTCAGGCCGAGCAGGAGCCGGTCGTTGAAACTCGCAGGATCGTAGACGCCATCCTCGTCCAGAATCAATGTATCGGCGAGTGCGCAGATCTCCAGCAGGCGGTGCCAGTCGGCGTTGTTTCTCGCCAAGCGCGAGACCTCAAGTCCCATGACGATGCCGGCATGGCCCATGCCCACATCGGTGACCAGGCGCTGAAAACCTTCACGCCAGGCTGCCGACGCACCCGACTCACCCTGATCATTGTCGATGACGATAATCTGATCGTCCCGCCAACCGAGTGCGACAGCGCGCCCACGCAACGCGTATTGGCGTTTTGTGCTCTCGATGTTCTCGATGACCTGCCGCATTGAGGACTGGCGGACGTACAGGTACGCACCCCGTTCAAGATGGTGAGGCTGGACTTTCAGCGATTCATTCATGATGTTGCTCCGTGATGATTGCCATTGACGACCATAGCGGCCAGGATATGAACGACGGCTCGGTGCTCTTCCGGTATCGTCCAGTTCGGTGGCCGAGGGCTCGGCCGCTGCGGTGCACCCATGGTGGCGAGCGCCCGCGCCCATCCGCACATGCCACGACGGAGAAAGAGCAGCAGCCCGGTACGAGCTTCGGGCGGCAGCGCTTCACCGAGGGACGCGGCGCGCAGAGCTTCGTAATGCGCTACGAGCATGGATGACTCCGGAAATTGTTTTTGGTGCTGCTCATCGGGGAGTTTTTTTTCCGGCGACCGCTCGCTCGATCGTCCTGGGGTGGATGTTGAGAGCGAACTTCTGCCGAATCAGCTTCGCGAGCTCGCGAGCTCGCACAGGCTCGCCCGCAACGAGTTGCTCCTGGACGAAGGCCAGTGCCTGGCCTCGAAGTTTATGCGGACCGCGCGGACCGCGCTTCTGTGGCACCAGTCCAGCAACACCGCCTTTGTCGAAGCTGGCCTTGGTTTGGTAGTACGTCGGCCTCGAAACGCCGTACTCCTCGGTGGCGGCGGTTACCGGCGCGTTTTCGACCGAGACACGGCGCAGCATCTCGTACTTAACCTGAACGATATCGTGCGGATCGAAGAACTCGTTCTCTTTAAACCTCGGATCGTGCACCTCGTCGGGACTCGGGTTTAAGGTCCCCTCTTCGCGGAGGGCGTCGATCTTCGGGGGTTTGCTTCTGTTCCTCAATGGCATAGGGTCCCCATAATATGTTCATATTATTATGCCGCAACATTGGATGCCAGTCCAGCAAATTCGCAACGTGCACAATCCGGTGTAGTTGCTGTAATTAGCGCGTAGAAACCGGATAGCAGCCTTCACATGCGGCGCCTTTTGTTTTACAGCAGCGGCGAAATTGGCCTTACGCATCGTCTGGCTTCTCCCCCGAATCACGCTTGCGGAGTTGATTTACCAGCCGTTCGAGTTCCAGTAAGTCCGCCACGCGGAAGAGCGCACGATACTCGCCTATGACGATCTCAGGATCGGGAGCAACCAGATCCGTCCATTGCGGCGGAACCGAGCAGATCGTGACATCATCGACTCGGAGCAGGAGGCGTCTTCCGTGCCGGTTGTATCGCTCGCCCACGCAAGCGACCTCCCTGCCGCTCAGCGGATGGAACGGATGCGTGATGCACACAAGATGAATCGCTGGGACCGGCGTACCTGCACTTTGAGTTGAGTTACAAGCGATTGTCCAAAGGGCGTTTCAAGTGGTGGCCGACCGGCGACGAAGCCGCGCGGGTAATGCAGGCGCACCAGGCGCAGTTGCTGCTGGCGGCAGGCAACCCGGAGATCGAAGCCGCACCCGTGTGGCGGAGGGTGAGCTGAAACAAAAACCCTTGCGTTCTGATTTTTCTTCTGGCATGCTGCGGTTATGCCGGAAACGTGGCGATATCGCGGGCAGGAGATCTCCGGCGAGCAGATTGCCTTTCTGAGAGAGTTCATCGGGGCGCATCCCACCAGCAGCCGTTGGAAGCTGTCGCGGCAGTTGTGCGAAGCCCTGGGGTGGAAGCAGGCCAACGGCGCGTTGCGGGACGTAGTTTGCCGCGGCCTGCTGCTGATGCTGGAGCGGGCCGGAGAGATCCAGTTGCCGCCCGTGCGCCGGCTCATCCGGGGACAGCGGCGGACAGGGCGTCCGCGGCCGGAAGCGGTCCTGATGGACACCTCGCCGTTGGCGACGACGCTCAAGGCGTTGGGCCCGATCGACACCCTGCCGGTGCGGCGCACGGCAGACGAGCCGCTATTCAACAGCCTGATGGAGCACTATCACTACCTCGGCTATGAGCAGCCGGTGGGCGAACACCTGAAATATCTGGTGTGGGCGCAAGGCCGCCCCATCGCCTGCCTGGCGTGGAGTTCGGCGCCGCGGCACCTGGCGAGCCGCGACCACTACATCGGCTGGAGCGCCGCAGCGCGGCGGCGTAACATCCGCTTCGTTGCCTATAACACGCGCTTTCTGATTCTGCCGTGGATCGAGGTGCCGCACCTGGCATCCCACATCCTGGGGCAGATGGCGGCACGTATCTCGAAAGACTGGCAGGCCCTGTACGGGCATCCGATCTACTTTTTGGAAACCTTCGTCGATCCCGAACGATTCCGCGGCACCTGTTATCGGGCGGCCAACTGGGTGTTGCTCGGCAAGACCACGGGACGAGGCAAGCAATCCAACAGCTACGTGCCGAACCGGTCGATTAAAGAAGTGCTGGGGTATCCCCTAACGCGTCGATTCCGGCAGTTACTGGGGGAGACGGAAGGATGCAGTCACGCATAGAGCGAATCGACGTTTCCACCGAGGAATTGGAGGGATTGCTGGAGCAAGCCCGGCCCATGCTTTCAGAAGACGGTTATCAAAAGCTGCAAGCCGCGATTCGCACACTGGGCTACGTGACCGGACTGCTGGAGAAGCAGGAAACGACCCTGGCGTCGTTGCGGGAGTTGTTGTGCCCAGCCGGCACAGAGAAAACCGAGGCGGTGCTGAAGCAGGCTGGCATTGAGACCGGCGATAAGAAACGCAAAGTGTCGAAGGGCCATGCTGGAAGAGGTGCGCCCGCTTCGGGACATGGCCGCAACGGCGCCGCCGCGTATCGCGGGGCGCAGAAGGTCCAGGTTCCGCACGAGTCCTTGAAGGCGGGAGATTCGTGTCCGGACGCGGAGTGCGGCGGCAAGATCTATGCACAGCGCGATCCTGGTGTGTTGGTGCGGGTCAAGGGACAGGCGCCGATCGCTGCGACGGTTTATGAGCTGGAAAAGCTGCGCTGTCATCTCTGCGGCAAGGTCTTCACCGCCGCCGCTCCGGAAGGCGCGGGCGAGAAGAAATATGATGAGTCGGCAGCGGCCATGATGGCCATGCTGCGGTACGGGAGCGGGTTTCCCTGGAATCGGCTGGAAGGCCTGGAAGAGAACCTGGGCATCCCATTGCCGGCGGCCACGCAGTGTCAGATCATGGCGGAAACGATGGTCCCGCTTCAGCCCGCCCTCGACGAACTGATGCGCCAGGCGGCGCGTGGAGAAGTAGCGCACAACGACGATACTTCGATGCGCGTTTTGTCGCTGGATCGGGATGCGGATCTTTCCCCGGAGCGGACCGGGGTGTTCACCAGCGGAATCGTGTGGGTTGCAGGGGAGCGCCGCATTGCGCTGTACTTCACCGGCTGCAAGCATGCCGGCGAGAATCTGGCGGAGGTGTTGAAACAGCGGCCTCCGGACCTTTCGCCTCCCATTCAAATGTGCGACGCGCTTTCGAGGAATGTGCCGAAACTTAACGCCACGCTGGTGGCGAACTGCAACGCACACAGCCGGCGGAACTTCGTGAAGGTGACGGCGAGTTTTCCGGTCGAGTGCCGGTTCGTGCTGGAAACCCTGGGCGAGGTCTTCGGCTACGACGAGCAGGCGCGGGAACATGGCCTGTCGTCCAACGAGCGCCTCCATTTCCACCAGGAGCACAGCGGACCGGTAATGGAAAACCTGCGCGTGTGGTCGAATGCCCAGTTCGAGCAAAGGAAAGTCGAACCCAACTCGGGGCTGGGCCAGGCGATCTCCTACCTGCTGAGACATTGGGAAAAACTCACTCTCTTCTTGCGAGTGGCGGGGGCGCCTATCGACAACAATCTGGTCGAGCGTGCCCTGAAAAAAGCCATTCTTCATCGAAGGAACTCTCTGTTTTACAAGACTCGGAATGGAGCGCGGATGGGAGATCTGTTCATGAGCCTGATTCACACCTGCGAGTTGAACGGCGTCAATCCATTCGACTATCTCATCGAGTTGCAGCGTCATGCTGAGGACTTGAAACGGCAGCCCTCGGAATGGATGCCCTGGAACTACCGGGACACGCTGGCGCGACTGGCCTTCCCTGCCGCCGCGTAATATGATGAATCCTACCCTGGCCGAAAAGGATAGTCTTTGGTAGTGCGAAACAGATCTCACGCAGTGCTTGTAGAAAGGGCTTCTCAATCAAGCAAGACCGAATGCCGTTTCTGGCCACTCACGTAAACATCCAAAAAAGTTCGGCTTGGGTTGTGTTCTCGGGCCAAAGACAAGCGCTTCGCCCCCTGACTTTCATCAGACTGCTAAGGTACCCCAAAAGTTTGCAAGTGAAGCACGGGGTAGAGCGGTAAGTTTGGCCGTAAGATCACCGACATCGGAATGACCTGGCGGACGTAGATGTCTGCAAAGCGAAAGAAGTCGAACAGCAGGTTCGGTTGGTAAATCCCGATCAGTAGCTGCCGCATGCGCTCCGCTTCACTCGGGCCGCACCACTTGTAAAGGTCTGTCGGCAGGTAACGGTCGATATCGTCGCGCACCGCCGAACGGAGGGCCGACGCATCCACAAGCGCACGGCTGTAACCCACGAGGCCACAAAACTCGACCAAGAGGTCGGAGCCAAACAGCGCCGTCAGTGGTTCGATCCCCTCGCCCAAACCCAAGGACCCTTCGTACTTTTCCCACCCTGAAACGAGTCCGAGCTGCAGTGCAGCCAGCGAAACCGATCTGCCGAACGACTCGATGATTTGCTCGTCCGAGTAGCCGTCGATGCGCAGCGCATCCCACTGGCGCTCCAGCTTCTTCGACGTCTCGACGTGGATGACATCGTCGATGAGGAGTTGCCAGTTCGCCGACCGCCTCCTTCGCCCGGATAGGGTGTGTAGGGGCAGTTGTTCTGCTACGACGGCCCGCACGTCGTCGACACTTATGCCAAGCCGCAAGGCGATGCGGAATGTGTCATCCGGTTGCGGCTTCACCTGGTCGAGTCGCTCCGGCGCCCTCAGCCAGGCCCTCTCGAGTCCCACCCAGGAAGGATGTGGCTGCGGGCGGATGATGCCTTTCAACCCGATACCATCGCTGTCGTCCCCTTCGATCCGGTTGAAAGCCACGCCCGCTTCCTCGAACCTCTCGAGAATGTAGCTTGTTCCTGCGGATGCTTTCTCGTGCCAGAACCACTGCTCGATCATCAGCTCCAGATCGCTTCGCTCTTCGGGATACACCGTCGCCCGCCCTCGCGATTCGCCGGCAGCTATCGATGCGGGGAACAGAAGGTAGTCGAACGGATAGTCGTCGAGCAGCTTGTCGTCCACCAGAAACACTCCGGCCTGAGCCTCCAGTCGCCAGAGGTTTGTCACGTCGAACCGCAGGATCTGCGGGCCGAGGAACTTACCCGTTTGCTGGAACCGTTCCTTGACCCATGCCTCGAGATGAGCGGATCGAATGGCGATAATGCAGCTTGGATCCGTTGGCATCTCACCCTTCGTCGCACCGGACTCGAGGCAGTGCTCGGTGGCGAAGTACCGCGCAATCTGGATGTCGGTGGAGAAGTCCAGGAACGTCGTTGGAATTCCATAGTGCTGGGCGACTGCGATGGCCTGATCGCTCGAAAATCCGTATTGCGCGAGCGCCGACTCGGTTTGGACCCAGTTCATGAACTGGTTGATTCTTGACTCGGCTTCGGATTGCCGGTCTACAGCGAGGCGCCGGAACGAGGAAGCAACCGGCCAGGCGCACTGCTGACCACGGAACAGGTCGTAGCCACCCTCCATCTTCATGCGAGTGGCGGCCGCAACGGCATCCTCCACCGACTGGAAGACGTGCTCTTTGCGTGCTCGCTTCTGGCTGAGATGCGACTTCCTCTGCGAGAACCGGTTGGCGGCCTGGAAGCAGGCCGCCGCAGCTTCCTTGTTGAGGGCGGCATTTCCTGCCGGCAAGTTGCGGAGCCCTTCGCCAAGTCGGGCGAGCGCCGCAGCGTAGATGGTCAGGTGGCTTGGCTGCGAGTCCATTTCCTCGGTCCGGGACCAACTGAGCAGTTTTTCGGGGAAGTCCTTGTCGATCTGGTCGAGGTGCTCGCGCAAGATTTCCTCGATGCCGTAAAGCCGGCCCGAATCCCGGCCACTCGGCTTTGCCAGGGCAAAGAAGCAGCGCATGAGGAACTGTTCGAACGGTGCCAGCATGTAAGTCAGGCTAGCGGTCGCGACTCCGTCCGTTCGGGCAATGGACAGTAGGCTGCTCAGCGCATCAAAAACTCGATGGACCTCGGGCGTCAGACCAGGATCGGACGCCAACTCCCTAATGCGGTCGAGTGCCTGGTCTGTCAGGAGGATGTCCTGGTGTTGCTCCAGGACTATCTGTACCTTCTCGCGCGAATCGATTTCCTTGCCCAACACCTGAAGCGCATCACTAAGTCGTTCATCGCGGAGCATGTCCTCGAACGCGAGTTCGATCCCCTCCTGACGGCAACGGGCCAGCAATTCACGTCGATGAGCAATCCGTTCCACCAGAAGTGCTTCATCCGGGTTCTCATGCGAAAAGGCGGCGAGCACCCAGTCCGCCTCATCGGTCAGCAAGAGGGCCTGCTGCCGGACCGTGGTTTCGTGTGCCTCAGCGACGGAATCAGCGCACAGCAGGTCTTTCAGTGCATCCTCGAGGCCTGGAGTAGGGCCGATCGCCAGAACGAATGCGGCATCGATGCCGATGGCTCGGCAGTCGGCAAGCGTTGACTGGCACAATCGGAAGCGTTTTTGTACCTGGGGCCGCGGCGCATTGTTCGCGACGGCCGCTTCCAACAGGTTGGCGGCTTCGGCGTCGAGCAGGAGATCGCGATGACGCTCGACAATCTGTTTGCGCTTGGACCAGTCTGACTCGTTTACGAAGGCAAGGATCGCGTCCATCAAAGACGTTGAGATTGCCATGAACCCTCCTGCGTCAACCCTGCTAGAGCTGGGACTGAACTCGACAGCGGAACGAGTACCTGGTTGCTCAATCCAAATCGACCGGGATTTCCGTTTTGGACTTGCCAGCACGGTCGAGTATACACCCACTACCAATCTTTCGAACCCGCAGGGGTCCGGCGCCAGGCGGCGATGCCTCTGTCACACTGCGACTTTTGTCCTGCTCGAAGATGCACGCACCGGCAAGTCTCTTGTTTGAAAACCTCTCCGTCCCTGACTTTCTTCGCCAGGGATTTCTCCTGCGACAGCCTGCGTCTAACCCGTCCCCGTCGTAGGCACCGCTGCCGAAAACTCACGGTACTCTGCTGCATCGAGAGCGTCTTTGCGGCTGGATTGTTGAGGTTGACCCGAACGGCAGAGCACCGTTGGGCATAACAGACAGGCAGCGTTAGATCGCTTCCACTGACGCCGGCTCTTCTGGTTCCTTGACGGCTTCCGGCTCTTGCGTCCATGGCTCGATCGCCAATCGAAGCGCAGTCACTCGACTCTGAAGCACGTCTAGGCTGGATTGGAGCTCCGAGGTCTCGACGCGCTCGATCAGTTCGCCGAGCGTGGCCTCAATCCCCTCCAAAACTGCTGCGATAAATCCTGTATCGAGCGCCATTCGGGGCCTCCTTTCTGTCTGAATTGAATGAGACATTCTTTCGCTTCCGCAGCCGAATCGAGTTGTGAGAAGGTGTAGATGGCTCGTCGGAACCGGAACATGGGCGGTACTACCCAACGGGCGTTACTCAGCCATACGGAGCCGTTCCCTTCTGGCGATCCGTGGAAGGAAGCGCGACTTGCCGAGTGGCTACCGAACCCGGTACCCGCGTCCGCCCATGCAGGTCCTGCTAGAGGAGTCATTCGTATTTGATAGTTCCGCCAGAAACCGCGCCGTCCAAGAGCATTGACACGAATCGCCAGATCAGCGTATCGAATCGCTGGAGATCTCGGGCGCCCTTTCGCAACCTGCGGGAGACGAAGGCCGACAGATGGGGAGTTGGTCTGACAACTGCGAAGATGGCGAGTGCCGGTGGTTGAAACCACAGCTCATCGGACGAATTTGGATTCGTCGAATGGACCGAGGAGGCTGACCTCCGGCACAACCGTTTCGCCGCGCTCCGGGATACACAAGAAGGCCAAGATCGTATGCGGACCACTCGTTCGTCCCGCCTCCGCAATCGGCTAGAATCCACGGCCCAGCCGTCCCTCGATGAAGCCTGCCAGTTTCGCCGTTGCCTTGAACTGTGGGATTGGGTCAAGCTCTTTGAACGCGGAAGTGAACGCGTTCGACAGGCTCCAAATCGTTCGCGCCTTGAATTCGTCGTATTGTGGATTGAAGTAGTGATCGTGGACGTTTCGAGCCAGGTGTTTCGGGACTTCCAATTCGCTTTCGATGAAGGCCTCGTAGATGATCATCTTGGCAGCGACGGTCGTTAGCTCGGAGCTACGCCACGTTTCCACCTGCTTTCGCATCGGCTCGAAATTGCGCTGCATCCGATCAATTCCGACCGAGATTGAGTCGAGCAAGGAGAACGACTTCGAGTGCTTCGCCAAGACCGGAGTGAAATCTCCGCTGAAGGCCATGTTGCTGCAAACTAGCACCCTGTAACCACAGGTCATCGCCAGCCGCATGCTTTTGTCGTGCGAGTTGCGGACCCCGATCGAGAAGCGGCAACCATGCATCTCGGTCTCCAGGTCCAGTACACCGAACATCTTCATCCCGTCCGGTGACACGGCGTACTCGTCACGCACCACGCCGATGTGTCGGAAGCCCAGCGTTTCGACTAACGCGGTGACGATTTCGTGATGTGGGATCGGACGATGAGTGTCGGTCGCCAAAGGCGTCGGGACCAACGCCAACGCTTCACGATCGATGGTTTTGCCCTGATAGCCGATCAGGGTGCTTGTTTCTGACATGAGATCTTCTCCTAAGGAATCAAGGTTTGGCGCCCGCAGGCGCATAAATACCGCTTCCGGCGGCCCGGCTCCCTACGCGGCGCGGCCAGGTGGCCGGCGTGGCTGGGTTTCAAAAACATGAACGAAAGGCGCTCTCGCGACCAGGCAAGCTGTTTCAGCGTAATGAGCGCATACCATCCCGCCGATTCACGAGCCCACTCTCTTCACCAGGAACAGAGCGGCCCTCGGGATCGGTTTAGGAAGATGAGTCGATCGGCCGCCCGCAATCACGGCCCAGCTAGCCCCGAAAGCCGCCGGCTCAAAACCCTCGCTGACCAAGTCGCTCTGGCGTCCAGATGCCCTGAGGTATTCCTCACGACGTGACCGCCAGGGTGCTGTATGCTTCGTCGATGGATGGCTCGGCATAGTTCTCCTGAAAGCGCAAAGCGGCCGAACACCGGCTTGATTTGCCAATGTCGGCCGCTTTCTAACTTGCTGCAGGTCCGGCTTCACACTCCGCCGGACCAGTTCTATATGCGCGTTTCTCTAAACATCCTTCGCTCCACTGCTTGCCAATGCTGCAACGCGACCCACCAGTGGGGTGCCCCACAGCCGCGCGGGAGTCGAACCCGCATCGATCTTTGGCAATCGATCGAGCTTACCTTCAGGGGCGCTTACGGCCGGGTTTATCGGAACGCAGTGACGCGCTGGAACTGGTTTAGTGATCGCGCGACCTAGCGAGTGCCTGTCACTGCGCCCACGTTTTGCGTCGGACTCGCCGGGAGGGGGCGATGGCCAACTTGCTGAATTTACGCGCCCACGCCTCTGAGTGAGCGCTGTGCCGCGGCTTCCGATACTCTCCTCCTCAGCGGCATACCAATACGACTCCGAACATCCCGGTACGGATTTGGGGGAGGTGCTCGCCCAAACTAGAAGCCGTTACGCCCGATCTCGAGATCCGAATGAGCACTGGTGGCGCTTCGGGAGATTAACGGTTGACATCACCGGAGCGATCCGACGTCGCCTCCAAGAGCCTACTCAACGAAGAGCAATTCCAGGTCGTAGGTTCAGGGCAACCCATAGTTGGTGGGCAGCCCAGCGGAGAATCAAGCAAGACCAGCAGCACGATGCAACCGATGCCGACCCACGCCCTGCGAACCAGCACGGCCACAATTATCAGACGCCGCCGCTGCCACTTGCCGAACCGCCGCCAGCACTGCCGCACACGGTGAACACCTGCGATGGTGTCCATCGCCATCACTCCGTTCCGATCCACGATTCTTCAGCGGAGTCGACCCTGACGGTGGTCCATGTGTCGGCGTTGCCATTTCGATGTTGCTCCACCCATCGCCGAGTGTAGTTCTGAAGACACTGAAGCCACACCCTCGGTTCGGCAGATTCCAATTGCGTTCGCTCAATCGCGGTAAAGGAGGCGCAGCCCGCCTGCCGGTCTCGCGACTTCGCCATATACTCGGCAAGCTCTCCCGTCGCTCGGGCCATTGGAAGGTATAGCCAGCCGGGCGTCATCGCGAACGCGAGTTTGTCGGCGTAGCAGAGCTTAGAAACACTGACGCCGTTTCTCTTGGCCCAGTAGCGCGAGTGTCGAAGGGTGAAGTCGGCCCACCAATCGCCAAAACACAAACCCATGATTTTCGCTCCGAGATGGACGTGTTCTTCGCCTTCCGGCCCGTCCATGTTCGGACTGAATAAGTAGCCCAAGTCATGGACAAAGAATGCCGCCCAAAGCCGCGGATCCCAGGGGAACTGGCCCAGGGTCCACCAGGCAACAGCGACGAAGAATGGATGGATCAAGAAACAGTGCGCTCCGAAGAGAACGCTCTTGGTTCCGACTCGCATATGTCACCTACGAACTCCTGCGACGAGATGATGGGAACGCGTGATTGCGGTCCTTTAGGAAGTACACCGCGGTTGTAGCTGTAGCCCCGACGCTTGGCATGGACTTCGATATGCCCGCTGTGCCATGACCAAAATTTGGGAAGTCCCCGCCGGATACGGGCACCGGAGGCGCACCCTGCTATCTCCGGCGCGGAAGCCCTTCCCACACGTTGGGGTCGTGTTTGAGCACAAGTTGTTTTGCGCCAGTCCAGACGGCTCTTCTTGCCGCTCGGAGCGGACTGAAAGTGTCTGCGGCTTGCTTTGGTTCGCCTATCCACTGGCGTGATACGAACCGAGCAATTAGCGCTTTCAGCATCAGGGTTCCGGGCCGTCCCGTCGGCCCTCCATCCGAAGCACTACGACTTGCTCGGCCGGCCGCGGCATCGGCTCTGCGTGCGCGAGTGCCGTCGTGGGCCTTTCGGACTCGGGCTTGCTCCGGCTCGGCACCACGCGGTTAAAGATGTGAACCAACAGTGGTGTCCCGGCGAGTGCGCCGAAAACAGTGCCCACTTCATTTGCCCGGAAGTAGCTGCTGAAGATCACAAGCAGCACAACGAACAGACAGAGCACTAAACCTATATTCTTGAGTCGTTCCATTGCACGCTCCGTTTCGAAAACCATTTCACAACCGGGACCTTTCAGACCGCCACCGCATCCACGCTGGGTGCCGGCTCGTCGGTCGCCACGGGAGTGACAGCATCGCCCTTTTTCGCCGCCGCAGCAGCTTTCGGCGCCGTCAGATAGTGTTGATGCGTGCATCCCACACAGGCCGCTCCGCGCACGGCGGCTCTTAGCGCTCCCACGAACTCCGGCGGGATCTCGATATGTTCGCCAGCCTTATTGAAGAATTCGGGAATGATTTGTCCCGCCATCCCTTTCTCCTCACCGGTAAGATCCAGCGGCAGATGACCCTGGCGGCCACGGAACAGCACTCTGGCTTCAATCCGGCCGCGCTGGCCCTCCGCCGGTTGCGACACATCGTACTTCGCAATCAACACGTCATAGGTGTTTCGGACGCGGAAGACTTCCACGCTCACCAGCGCGGGAGCAATCACCACCGCGTGACGGCCGTTCACTCCGACCGAGTCGATCGGTTGCAGCCAAGCTATACGCTCCCCCCTCTCGTCGCAGAAAGTCACGTATCGCCCAATATCCTTGGTCGCGCCCCCCGACTCCACACCACGAAGGACCGAGCGTTTTGCCAACGTCTGATACTGGAGCGACACTTCGGGCTGGCACAGGATTCCTGCCTCTTGCAGCCGTCGTTCGATGCGGCGCCGTTCGCCGCGCGCTACTAGGCTTGGGAGCCGGGTTCCCTTGTCTCTCCCGTTCGGTTGTTCCGAATTCGGCATCTTCAAAACTCCTTCCACTTCGATTTGAGATCCACTACCCTTTTGCCGGTCACGCCAACCTCCTGTCGGAGATCGGCCGACCCACTGCCGCGCGAATCATCTCTTTCGTGCAGCCCGCCCAGCAACAGTATTTCCGAGGCTCCTCGACCGCGATCGCCAGGTTATCTCCGCTCCTATCGTTTCCTTGCGAAGCGCACGACGGACAACGAGTCACCCAGTTCCTGCCGGCTTGCCGCCTCACCTCGACGTATTCCAGAATTCGGAACTCGCCTGGCTTCGACTGGAAATACTTTGGACATTCTGTTCGGCGCGCGTGTTGAGCGAATTCCTGCGGGATCGCCTTTCCAGCAATCATGCGCTGAAGGTGCTCTTGTTTCACTTTCTCGATCCGCTTCAGGTAAGCGAGTTGACTCTCAAGCTTGTAGTCGGCGCCGTAGAACCAATATCGCCAGCCCCGGCTCTCCCGCGCTCCCCAATGGACCCCCATGGGTCCGCGGATCGCGTTGCCAAACTCCTCCCGCCTCAACTCGTCCTGCTTCGGGAATATCTCGATCCCATCGGCCAGCCCTGTTCCCTTGACCTGAACATCAAGCTTGCCCGCCACGTGGTAGATGTAGATGCGCGCCTCGCGCGCCAAAACCGGGGTTTCGAAGAGGATCCAGAGATGCCCGCCGCGTCTCGACTTTTCGAGCGCGGCCTCGATCCCGTCATCCTGCAACTGACGTTGCACCTTGATGAGGTCTTCGAGCGCGGTTTTGTAGTCGGCGTCAATAGCCATCCATTTGCACCTCTGCGTAACCGGGTTGATGGCATAGATTCCGATCGTCAACTCGCCGGCCAAGTGCCGCCGTACGGTTTCGATAGTGAGCGCCACAGGCTCTCCGCCAACCCGTGGTTTCGGCCGGTAGTAGTAATGGCGGCCGCTTTCCGGGTGCGGCCGCACGGATTGAATGGTGTAGGCCCGCCGGTTCACAAACAACTCGCTGAACTCCTGGGCCATTTCGCGCGTCGCTGGTAGCCGGTGGTCCATGGCTGTTCTTCTCCCCCTGCTCGTCTATACACTGAAACGCCTTCGATTTTCAAAAGTCGTTTCACTGCGTCTCAGCGAGCGTTCGGGGGTTCTGCGCAAGTGCCTTCAAACCAAAAGTTTGCGCGATCTGGTCGAACTCGTCCAGCCGATACCCGCTGTACCGCCCGGCTTCAGCCAAATCCACCATGAAGAACGTCTGCCGAGCCCGGTCGTAGATGTAGAACATCCCCGATTCGGGCTCCTCGGGCACCATCACAAACAGAAGGGCGCCCTTCGCGTAATCCAGCCACTTTTTGAGTAGCCCCTCTGCCCACCGCGCAAATCCTAGGATCAGGGCATCCTCCTCCAGTCGGTCCAGTCCAAGACGTTGTGCGTCCAGGCCTTGCACACGCAGCACTTCGCTGACAATCAAACTGTTCATCGCGATCATCGCAGTTCTCCTTTCGTTTTTCGCAGTCAAGTGGTTCACAGGCACACGGATTCCGCCGCGCCGTGAGAACACACCCCGGCCTTCCGCGGTCCTGTGCCTGTTTTAGGTTTTCAAGGAAAGCTCGGAGCGCGGACCGGCTCCAAGCCGAGAAGCGAGCGCGTCGATTCCCGCCCGCACATATATAAGGATAGGAGTCAGGCCGCCATTTCTTTAGCCGTCCCCCCTTCCGCTACCGTTCTCGCCGCTTCCTTCGCGAGAACATCGCAGCGGTCCTGGTCTCGATCAGATCCGTGGCCGCGGACCCAGCGCCATTTCGTTTCGTGCTGGCCGGCCACCGACGCCAACAGTTCCCACAAATCCCGATTCGCAACGGCTTCTCCGCGGCTGTTGCACCAGCCGAAGCTTCGCCAACGCACCAAGTGTACCGTCATCCCTTGCTGCAAATACTGCGAATCGGTGATGACCGTGACGCTGCACACTTCAGTCAGGGCCTTCAGGCCATTGATGGCCGCCATCAGTTCCATCCGGTTGTTCGTCGTACGCGGTTCCCCACCCCGGAGGATGCGCTCGTGCTTCCCATACTGCAAGATGCACGCCCACCCGCCTGGGCCGGGATTGCCCAAACATGATCCATCCGTGAAGAGCGTCAGTTCCTTCAATTCCCTCGCCTCCTTTCGTCGCGGATCATGAGATCGCTGGGGTCATGCCCCAGTTGTCATCCTCTGAAGCTCCGTGAGTGCGGTCTGCACCTTGCCGATGTCGGCCGCGCCGAGAGTCTTCAAGGTGGCAAACGTGAATGTTCCATTCGCTGCCTGGTTGATCACGACGGCAAGCGACCGTCCTGTCGCAGCGGAAACGCGGTTCGCCTCGCGAAGCAGCCGACCCCGCAACTCACTCAATCTCGGGGTGTCATGCTGCGATCCATTTCCCACCGCGCCGTTGCTCGCACCGTGCGGCATTTGCGCCGAGCCACTTTCCACTTCCAGCGTTTCCACCAGCCGGCGGAGTACGCTCCGGTCCGGGATGTCATCGATGGACTCGCTCGCCAAGTTCAGTTCGCGGCACAATGCCGAGTACCGTTGGTCTCCAGCCTTCGCGATAGCCGCCCGCAGGCGCTCGACTCCGCGCGCCATGTCCTGCAACTTCTCGAACGCTGCCGTAAGCTTCGCCATATCTCGAATCTTGTCCGGATCCTCGACCTTCGCGACAGCCAGCAGCACACCCTTGGACAGGCTGAAGCCGACCTTCCCACAGAGCGCCTTCACGTGGCCCAGCAGTTCCTCCCGGTACAGGCCGCCTCTGCCGTTCTTCGGGGCACCGCCGGCCTGTGTTTGCGACTGGCCCTTGGCGTGGTGTTTGCCGTCTGTACCGTTCTCGCTGCCATGCCGTAGCAGCTTTGGACGTGCCCAATCTGGCAGCCTCGGTGTCTCCAATGGGCGCTTCTTCTCGTCGAGATCCACCCACTGTCCCTCCAAATCGTAGAGGTAGCGGCCAAGCCCAAAACACGAACATGCCCGTTTGAAAGCCTGGGCCTCCGCTGCCGTACCGGCGTTGTCGTTCTCCGCCCACTCTTCGCCGAGCCCCGTGTGCGTGCCCAAGCCGTAGATGGTTACCTTGGACGTCACCACGATTTTCGCCGTAACCGTCCTTTCTGTCGCACCGCGTTCCTTCCGTTCGAAGTTCTGGACCATTTGAACGTTGTAGTCTCTCGTCCAGCCAGTGGGCGCGAATAAATCGTTGAGCCTGTCGGTGTACGCGCGCGGATCGGCATACGCGACCATTTGACCTCGGTCGCGAGGACCCTTCGGCCCGCCGACCTTGCACGTGTTTGTCACACGCCACTTGATCTCACTGGGATCGAACGGGTCTTCCAGAGCCGCTATCAGTTCCTGGACCCGTTCTGGTGTAAACGCCGTCGCCGCACCGGTGCCGTTCGATTGTCCATTCATCGCAACCGCCGGCGGCGGCGACGATGATCCGTTTGTCATCGTTGTTTCCTGCATACCTGCTCTCCTTTCGTTTCGTTCGATTGCTCAAATGGCATTGCCCACCCCTCACGAAGTGCACGTCTTGAACTGGCGGGGCACACCGGGGATGTGCTCGGGCAATTCGCTTTCCGATCGCGTGCTGACGCGGCACTCCCCACACATAGATGTTCCGGCGTGGCGCACGGGCGAACTCGGCATCCGCGTGCAATTGGCGGTCGCGGGCTGGCGGCGGTGTCGGTCTATCCGCCAGCGCAAAGCAACCACCAGAGATCCGATGCGGCCGTTTGGTTAGTGGGTCAGATTGAATCACAAGCCGTGCGTTCGTAACCGCATGGGTACTCACCGGAGATCTAACACGTACCGGTTACGGCCGTTCCGCGAGTCGGGCCGACAAACCAGCCAAGTGTGGTGGACGCCGATTTTGGGAAGTCGTAGGGACAGTAGGGACACTTGCGACGCCTTCCACGCGCTGACATGTTACGGCCATCCAAGAGACGAAGGGCGAGTGCCCGAAACCGACTTATGAGCCCTCAATTGTGTTAGATTCAGCTTGATCAATCGGAAGACGCCCTAATTAAGGACACGCCAGCGTTCGTTAGCCAGGCCGATTTCTACGAAGGGAGTCGGCGGCACCATTACCGCCGTTAGATGCATGCCGTGTTCGTCAGCGAAGTTGGAGCATGAACCGCCAAACTCGCCCTCTCCCGAGCGGCGTGGAGCCGGCGGGCGTGCAGTTTCTGAAGCGTTAGCCGCCTTGAGCGCGGACGAAGTCGGCCCGATGGATCGCAGAGGGTCGGTCGATTTGGAGCGAGCGATCAGGTAAGTTGAAATCTATGCCGGGTGATGCATCGCCGTGGGACCCCAACGCTTGGGAAAAGCACATCCAGAGAGCGCTGAAGCTGCGTTACGCACAGCCTGTGGGCACCTATCAGCACATCGCAGCTGAGAGCGGCGGCGATTACGGACTGGAAGGCTTTGCGGCGGATGGAACAGCATATCAGTGTTACGCGTGTCAAACCTGGACCGATTCCGCGTTCCTGCTCAAAAAGCAGAAGACAAAGATGACTGCCGACATCGGCAAGCTCATGAGGAATGAACCGGAGTTGCTGAAGATTCTGGGCGACATTCGCATCTGCATTTGGAATTTCGTCCTGCCGTTTTGGAATAATAAGGAACTCCTGATACACGCGAACAAGAAGGCAGAGGAGGTGCGCAAGCGCAGCCCTCAGCATGTCACGAAGGATTTCCGAATCTCGGTCATTACGGGTGAGGAGTTTGCGCTCGAGATGAAGGCGCTCGCGAATCAGGACCTCTACCAGTTCGACGTGAAGGAAATCCCCGACAGCGTGGCGGGCGTGGCCAAATGGTTTGATGTCAACAAGGGTCTGGAAATGGCAGAGAACCTCACCCGGAAGTCCACGGTCATTGCGCAGGGTAAATCCGAACGGATGAGGCAGAAGTTTCTGAACCAGATGGTGAGGGATTACATCGGCGGGCAGATTGTGCTGGGGCGGCTGGAATTGGAACTTCCTGAGGTCTATGAAGATGTCATCCGTCGGAAGACGTTCCGCGAAGACGAACTTGAGGCGGAGTGCCTGACGAACACGTCCGTCCCCGGAGAATTCTTCAACGCCACACTGAGTGCGTACAAATCGACGCTGCGCAGCGTCTCCGGTATCAGCCTTCAGGTGTAACCCGCCGAGCTGTTCCCCCTGTTAGCCAGTCGGCTTTCTCAAGTTGAGTTCGCGTGGAAGGGAGGCGATTGTGCGTTGATGCCGCACTGCAGT
>Ga0335082_10001602_pt1 | contig 24159 bp, 17 predicted proteins | sample Lox_Sample_41_FD_206718 | JGI IMG/M metagenome (GOLD analysis project Ga0335082, IMG submission 206718) | Soil microbial communities from Loxahatchee National Wildlife Refuge, Florida, United States - Lox_Sample_4.1 | ecosystem: Environmental > Terrestrial > Soil > Wetlands | place: USA...
TTGCCCGCGTTTTCCGCACTCTGCACGCTCGTCAATTTCCCGAATGTGGAAGGTGAGGTAACGTCCGTCGCTGGCGGAGCGTAGTTCAGGTGGTTCAGGAGATTGGTGAAAGTGCTCTCGAATCTCACGCGAACTCTCTCCCCGAAGTTAAATGTCTTTGCTAGACCCGCCGCAATCGCGACCGTGCCCGGACCGGCAAGGCTTCCAACCCGGCAGTCTCCCACTGGACCGGCAGGAATCGGGTTGAACGCATTGATGTTGAAGTATTCGCTCGGAGTCGGATTGGCCAGATTGCCATCGGCGATACAATCGGGTCTCTGGAACGCCCCTCGGTACACCAGATTCAGGTTTCCCGGATCGTAGCTGGGGCTCGTCATGGGCGTCAGATAAGGGCCAGTCTGCCACATGCTGACGGTGCTTACCGACCACCCGCCAAGAAGGGCTTGTGGGACCAAGCTCATATGATTGAAGAACCGTCGGCCATTGCCAATAGGAAGCTCATAGATTGCCGAAGCCAACACGCGATGGCGGCGGACGGCGGCGACATTGCCGCGATTGGCAGCGAGATCAAAGCGGTCGGCCACCGGCGTCCCGTAAATTACTTCCGGAGAGAATGTGGTTGGCGCGTCGCCCCCGACATTTCCAAGACTCTTAGCCCACACGTGACTTGCCTGTAATGTCAGTCCGCCACGGCTACGATGGTTCAACTCAGATTGCAGCCCCTCGTAGTTAACGTTTCCCTGATTTTCGGATGAAAGAATCCGGCCCCAGTTGAGGTAGGGACGCAGATTGGGATTTGGCAAGACCGAACTGGGTTGAACCTGATTGAGGTCCACGGTCTGGCTCATGCGATAGGAGTTCGTGCCCACGTAGCTGACCCGAAGGCTAGTATCGGGAACGAGTTGTCTCTCGACGGTCAGATTCCACTGCGCCGACTGAGGATCGCGATAATTGATGGGTGTGTTCTGGTAGAAGTCGCCGGTCCCTGCGATCGCCTGGGGGCTCACCGGAGTAGTTACGTTCGGGAATTGATATGCCGCTTGTCCATTCTGCAGGGCATTTGCCGTCGTGCGCACTATGCCAACGCTGATGTTCGTCGTGTTAAAAGAAAGCTGTCCAAGGTTGGTCATCGTGAAGATGCCGAAGCCGCCGCGGATCACGGTCTTCTCGTTTCCGAATGCGCGGTAGGCGAATCCAAAGCGGGGCTGAAAATTTCGTTTGTAAAATTCCCGCACGCCTGGCCCGAGCCCTTGGGAGCTGGCGGACTCAACGGTCCCGCATGGAAGCGAGGGATTGGCTACGCCGTATCGATTGTAGGGACCGGAGCATGCGTTGATAGATTCGAGAAAGCCCTCGACCGGAACGTTGTGATCAGGGACGATGACACCCCCGTTGCGCTTATCGAAAGCAGTGAGATTGTTGAGCGGGCTCACAAATGGAGGTAGGGCCTGCCACCGAAGACCGAAACTCAATGTAAGTCGCGGATGAATGCGCCACTCGTCCTGTGCGTAAACGCCGGTCTGAATGGTGTGAGCAAGCACATCGGGACCTGACTGAGCAACATAGGTTTTCGACGGAAGTCCGAGCAGGAAATCAGCGAACGCGTTCCCGCTGAACGTTCCCGCAGAGAACGTGAAGGCGCCGAAATCGTCTGACCCTCCAAAGCTCTCGATATCGGCATAAGCTACGCGGCGCACGTCGACGCCGAATTTCAGACTATGCTTGCCGGGTGCCCAGCTGAGATTATCGGTGAACTGAACCGTCTGCGACTTGGTTATACCCGCCTTGTCGCGTCCAATAGGTGTAAAGCCGGTGCCATCGTTGAAGTTGAACGTGGGAAACGCATCCGCCGTGGGATGATCGCTCAGGTCTAGTCCGATGAGTCCGAGTTGCTGAACCGCGGTTGCGCCTCCAATCGGGAAATTGACGCCAAGCCTGAACAATGAAAGGCCAAAGCGCGCTTCGTTTACCAGGGTGTTTGTGATTGCGTAATTGTGCGAAAAGATCAGATTGTGATCGCTTTCCTTATCTTGATCGCTTGGCAACATCGGATTCGGGATCGTGCTTGAAATACTTTTCGAACTCCAGCGCCCATAGAGAGATTGCTTCGCCGTGATCGTATGATCGATACGGACATCGTAACCGTTGGTATTGCTTGGTGTCGGGGTTTGCTGAAGATAGTTCGAACCCTCAATCGTCGAATTCGGAAGCGCAGTGTAGTAACTGTTCAGCAGTGCTTGAGTCACAGAGTTGATACAGCCAGGCTGTCCGCATACAGGAATCGTATTGTGCGGAAATGCCTGTCCAGTAAACGGATTCACGATCGAGCCCCCGTTCGAAGACGAGAGGCCATTGAGATTGCCAGAACGCATTGCCAGGGTCGGAACGTTCAGGAACAGTGGCGTTACTAAGCGCCGGCGATTTCCTTCGTAATCGACGAAAAAGAAGGTGTGTGGTGTGCCTTGCATCAACCCTGGAATCTTGACCGGTCCTCCCAGGCTTCCGCCGAAGGTGTTAAAGGCTTTGTGGGACTTGCTCGGAAAGCCAAAGGTAGTCGCGTCGAGCACGCTGTTCTGCAGGTACTCGAAGGCGCTGCCGTGGAAGTGTTCTCCTCCACTCTTGGTGGAGATCGTGATGTCGCCTAATTGAGCAAACTCGGCATTGTTATTGAACTGGGACACCTTGAACTCGCTGATCAACTCCGATGACGGATTCATATTAGCGAGTGCACCGTTCTGCCGAATGTTTACTGTAGATGCGCCATCGACCGAGTATTGAACCTGCGAGGGCAGGCCCCCACCAACCGAAACGTTGCCATTTGCATCCTGTTGCGCCCCCGGAACAGTTGCTACCATAGCCAATGAACTCGTAGTTGCGCCGCGATAGTTCACCGGCAACTGCGAGACCTGAAGAAAATCTTTGCTGTCGGCGAGCGTCGCACTCTCGGTATTGATCATGGGAGCCAAATCTCCAACCTCAATCAACTCCGATGCGCTTTTTACCTTCAGAGGGATCTCCAGCCGCACAGTCTGCCGCGCAACAAGTTCTACGATCGGGATTTTCGAGTCTGCAAATCCTGGAGCTTGGACGGCAACTGCATATTTTCCGGGCTTCAGGTTCATGAACTCAAACGTTCCATCGGCATTCGTTGCCACATTGTGAGTCGAACCATCGTCCACGCCGGTGAGGGTAACCTGAGCATCTGCAACCACCAACGCTCCAGGGTCCTTGACCACTCCCACCATATTTCCGAAGGTGGATTGACTCATTGCCAATTTCGCGGAAATCAGAACCGCAACGAGCATCGCGAGTGCACGGACTTTCATAGAAACTCCTCCACCGCTCACGACCCATCACGAGGGCTCACGAGATTCGGTGTGAGGAACATAGAAGGAGACTCGTGAAAAGCGCATAAAAGGTTCATAAAATGCGCGTAAAGAAATGCACCAAAGTTCTTATCCAATCGATCAGGAATTTCGATAAGCACCATGTTCGCGAACAGTAAAGACACCGCAGCTTCTTGAGGAAAAGGAAGAGACGAGTTGCTTGAGCGAACGTTCAGTGTCTCGGACGAGACGATGTTGGTTCGTCCTAACTAGGTTCGCAAAAACGATAGCCCACCCAAGGTTCGGTGATCAGGTACTTCGGTTGCGAAGGCTTTACTTCGATTTTCTTGCGCAGCAGGCGGATATAGGAGCGCAGGTATTCCAGTTCCTGTCCATATTCGGGTCCCCAGATCGCGCGCAGGAGTTGTGTGTGAGTGAGGGCGGTCCCCTGGTTCTTCATCAGCAACGTGAGCAAGCTGAACTCAATCGGCGTGAGGCGGATGATTTTTCCTGACTTCCGTAATTGGCGGCGATCAAGATCCAAGTGGAGGTCGCCGACGGTAAACGAGGTTTCTTCGAGCGCGGTGTTCGCGCGAATACGATGGAGGACGATCTGACATCGCGAAATCAAGTCGGCGGTCCTGAACGGCTTAGTAATGTAGTCGTCTGCACCGGCTTCGAGCGCCTGGACAATTTCGCTCTCCACTTGTTGCGAGCCGGTAATCAGCAGGATTCCGATCGGCTTTCTGGTTGCGCGGATCTGATGACAGAACTCGGCCGCGGAGATTCCGCTCAGGTTCTCCATGTGGAGCAGAGCCAGATCGAACTCCCGTTGGCAGATTCCGTCAATGACCTGGTCGGGAACGTCGCCTTGCTCTGCTGTGCAGCCGCTCGCCCGGAGAGATGCGACCAGCGCCTGACGTGCTGGAATGACTTCGCCAAAAACCATCACTTTGAAGCCTTCTACCGACATCTTCTGAGCATCCCTTGCTCGACGCCAACTGGATACCGGTTCTATCGCGTGCTGGCTTGCTTTCTCGCGGGGAATCGCTCGTCGAGTTCGAGGTTCAGTTCGAGAACGTTGACTCGGGATTCTCCAAGGAAACCAAACTGCCGCTCTTCCGTATGCTTCTGAACCAGAGCACGCAGTTGCTCCACGGTAGTACCGCGCTCTTTGGCGACACGAGGGAGTTGGAACTCAGCCGTCGCCGGCGTGATGTGCGGGTCGAGTCCGGAAGCCGAACCGGTCACCAGATCAATGGGTACGGGCTCGGTGGGATTTTCAGCATGAGCAGTCGAGACGTCTCCTTTTACTCGATCAATGAGTTTTTGGTTGGTAGGTCCGAGCTGCGAGCCGTTCGTATTCGTCGGGTCGTATCCATTCCCCGCAAACGACGGCCTGGAATGGAAATAAGCAGGACTCGAGAAGGCCTGCGCAATGATGCTTGATCCCACCGTTTTGCCGTCTTTCTGAATGAGTTGACCATTCGCCTGCTTGGGAAAGATCAGCTGCGCAAGTCCGGTGACGACGAGGGGATAAATGATCCCCAGCAGAATGGTAGTTGCGATTGTCATCCATATCGCAGTCAGCAAGTTCTTTTTCATGGCAATGTCCTTTAAGCAAGTCCCATGTGGGTGATCAGGATGTCGATGATCTTGATCCCGATGAAGGGCACGATGATGCCGCCGGCACCGTATATCCACAAATTGTTCCGTAGGAGAGCCGCAGCGGCCATCGGTCGATACTTCACTCCCCGGAGTGCCAGCGGAATCAAGGCGATGATGATCAACGCGTTGAAGATCACGGCCGAGAGGATGGCGGATTGCGGGGTCTGCAGGTGCATGATGTTCAGCGCATTCAGCACTGGGAATGTGCCGGCAAACATGGCTGGGATGATCGCGAAATACTTCGCGACATCATTGGCAATGGAGAACGTTGTCAGCGCACCCCGAGTCATTAGCAACTGCTTGCCGATTTCGACGATCTCGATGAGCTTGGTCGGGTTGGAATCCAGGTCGACCATGTTCCCGGCTTCTTTCGCTGCTTGCGTACCGGTGTTCATGGCGACGCCGACGTCGGCCTGAGCCAGGGCGGGAGCATCGTTGGTACCGTCTCCGGTCATCGCGACTAGCTTGCCGTCAGCCTGCTCCTTCTTAATCAGGTCCATCTTGTCTTTGGGAGTGGCCTGAGCCAGGAAGTCATCGACTCCCGCTTCCCGAGCAATTGCCGCGGCGGTGAGGGGATTATCTCCGGTGATCATCACTGTGCGGATGCCAATGGCTCGTAGTTGATCGAAGCGCTCCTTCATTCCACCTTTGACGATGTCTTTCAACTCAATGACGCCAAGCGCTCCGCGGCTCTTTTCCGCCACTACCAGAGGAGTTCCGCCGAGCATCGAAATTTCCTCCACAACTTTCTGAACTTCGCTGGACAGTCGATGACCGTTTTGAGCTACGTAGTTTGCGATTGCATCCGTGGCTCCTTTGCGGATCTCAAAGCCGTTAAGATCCACCCCGGACATACGTGTTTGCGCGCTGAATGGCACAAACTTCACCTCATGCGAGCTCAACTCTCGCCCGCGCAATCCGTATTTCTCTTTGGCGAGTACAACGATGGAGCGTCCTTCCGGAGTTTCATCCGGCAGCGACGACAGCTGGGCGGCATCGGCGAGCTCTTGTTCAGTTACGCCTGGAGCGGGAACAAAACGAGAAGCCTGACGATTGCCAAGCGTGATCGTCCCGGTCTTGTCAAGCAGTAGCGTATTGACGTCGCCGGACGCTTCTACCGCCCGGCCTGACATCGCGAGCACGTTGTGCTGAATCAAGCGGTCCATGCCGGCGATGCCGATAGCCGACAGGAGTCCGCCGATAGTAGTGGGAATCAAGCAAACAAGCAGCGACACCAGCACGAAAACAGTTTGCGGTGACCCCGAGTAGATGGCGAAGGGCTGAAGCGTGACGACCGCGAGCAGAAAGATAATCGTCAGCCCAGCCAGCAGGATGTTGAGAGCAATTTCGTTCGGTGTCTTCTGACGCTCGGCCCCTTCGACCAGGGCGATCATGCGATCAAGAAAAGTCTCACCTGGATTCGACGTGATCCTGACCTTGATTCGGTCTGACAAAACACGGGTGCCACCAGTGACCGCTGAGCGATCGCCTCCAGCTTCACGAATCACGGGGGCCGACTCGCCTGTAATCGCCGATTCATCGACCGATGCGACGCCTTCGACGATCTCGCCGTCGGATGGGATAAAGTCTCCCGCCGACACGAAAACCAGATCTCCAGTTTTGAGCTTCGAACTGGCCACTTGTTCGACTTGTCCATTGCCGAGAATCCGGTTCGCGATAGTTTCCGATCGTGCTCTCCGCAGTGTGTCCGCCTGTGCCTTGCCGCGGCCTTCCGCCATGGCCTCGGCAAAATTGGCGAATACTACGGTGAACCATAGCCATAATGTAATCTGCAGATTGAACTTGAATGCCGCTCCACCCTTGAAGAGCAGTGCGGTCGTAATTACACTACCAATCTCGACCACGAACATGACGGGATTCCCCATCATTTTTCGCGGATTGAGCTTGAGAATGGCATCCCAGATCGCGCGCCTCACGATTTTCCATTCCCAAACGGCTTTCTTTCGGGGTTTCATCGGCGAGTGCCCGAGGCGGACGCTAGGTACATGAGGCATAGTCGGAGTTTCGGTTGTCATTGCCATAGTGGAATCCTTCAGAACGTCTTACCTGCGACCATGAGCAAGTGCTCAAGAATCGGGCCAAGGCTGAGTGCCGGGAAAAATGTCAGTGCCCCGACGATCAAGATCACACCGATCAGAAGCACGGTAAATAGTGGCGTGGTCACCGGGAACGTTCCCAAAGATGGCGGCACATACTTCTTACTCGCGAGATTTCCAGCAATCGCGAGCATCGGGATGATCATCAGGAACCGTCCAGCTAGCATAGTTATCCCAATGGTCGTGTCATACCACGGAGTATTTGCGGTCAACCCGCCAAACGCCGAGCCGTTGTTTCCGGCACCCGAGGTGAAGGCATACAGCATCTCGCTGAGTCCGTGCGGACCTGGATTCGTGATGCTCGACGTGCCAAATCCGTGCACGCTGGAAACAGCGCTGAAGCCCAAAATGACGAGCGGAAATACAAGGACCACGAGCATCGCCATCTTGACGTCATAGGCCTCGATCTTCTTGCCGAGGTATTCTGGAGTGCGGCCGACCATCAATCCCGCAATGAAAACCGCAAGCACGATATAGACCAGCATGCCGTACATGCCTGCGCCCACACCGCCGAAGATGACTTCACTAAGCATGATGTTGACTAGCGGAATCATGCCGCCGAGCGGCGTGAATGAATCGTGCCAGCCATTGATGGCCCCACAACTGGCGTCCGTGGTGACCGTCGCCCACAGCGCTGTGTTTGCAATGCCGAAGCGAACTTCTTTTCCCTCCATGTTTCCGCCAGATTGCAAGGCTGTAGCTTGTTGGTTGGTACCGGCCAAAAGGGGATTGCCGCGGGCCTCCGCCCAATAAGCGACGCTCACTCCAACGAAGAACAGGATCGCCATGGCAGCCCAAACCGCCCAGCCGTGTGCTTGAGAACCAGTCATCCGACCCAAGGTATAGGTAAGCCCGGCACCGATGGCAAAGATGGAGACGAGTTCGATGAGATTCGATAGCGGTGTAGGATTTTCAAACGGGTGCGCGCTGTTGGCGTTGAAAAATCCACCGCCATTTGTCCCGAACTCTTTGATGATCTCCTGGGAAGCCACAGGACCTTGGGCGATGCTTTGGTCAGTTACGGTGTCCATCACCGGTTTGCCTTGAGCGTCGACCATTGGCTTGCCATCAGACCCGGTCTTCTGGACCTGCATTGGCTCGATCAGCTTCGCGGTGTCGTACGGCCGCAGGTTCTGGACGACTCCCTGAGAGACAAGGACCAAAGCGCCCACCACGCAGAACGGCAACAGCACCCAGAGGCTTCCACGAACAAGATCAACCCAGAAGTTGCCAATGGTCTGCATCTGCCGGCGGGCAATTCCGCGAATAAACGCAATCGCAAGCGCTATGCCCACGGCCGCCGACACGAAATTGTGATAGGCGAGTCCTGCCATTTGGGTGAAGTAGCTCATCGTGTTTTCACCCGAATAGGCCTGCCAGTTGGTATTCGTCGTAAAGGAAGCCGCCGTATTAAAAGCGACGTGCGCGGGACTGACGGCACCAAACTTCTGGGGATTGAAAGGCAGATAGGCCTGCAGGCGCTGCATCAGATACAGTACGATCATCGATACGACGCTGAACAGCAGCATCGCAATGGCGTACTCGGTCCAGCGCATCTCATGGTCTTCATCCACTCCGGTTACCCGGTAGAGCAGGCGTTCAACCGGTCTGAGCACTGGATCCATAAACGTCTTCTCGCGGTTGAACACACGCGTCATGAAGATGCCCATCGGCTTGGTTACCAGAAACACAAGCACGAGGAAGAACAGAATTTGTAGCCATCCATTGATTGTCATGTCAGAACTTCTCCGGCCGTAGCAGCGCATAGACCAGATAAACGGTCGTCAGCACACTGACTGCGAGCATAATCATCGATTCCACACTCATCGTGTTTCTCCTTACTTCACACGCTCACAAAAGTGAACGTAGGCAATCGACAGCACAAAGAAAGCGACTGTTACAGCAATCCAAAGCACGTCCTGCATAAGTAGTCTCCAGAAAATAAATCTTGATCCACCGTTACCACGATTCCTCTTTTCGGCCCCACCACCATACGAGGCCGAGCGTGGCTGTATTTTGATCCTTGCTTAACACACCCTGAACGTCCGAAAGGAACGAAGGCTGATTCGAGAAATCGCGTCGCCATTCGTACCGCATCAGCAGTCCATCAGAAACCTTGTAGTCCAGGGTCACCGTGTTTTCTTTGAGCGCCTGGCTAATACCACTGAACAACGCTCCACGATCTGACATGTATTCGGCTCGCGTTGCGAACGCAATCTTCGGCGTGATCTGGTATTGGATATAAGCTGCGCCGCCATCTGTATGCGAAGGCGTCGACGAGTGTCCCGGAGCCGAGCTCTGCCAAAGGCGCTGAATGAAATAGTCTCCCTCAAGCGCGAACGTCAGCTTCGGCGTAGCCTTCCAACTGACATAGCTGTCGAAAATGTGTGTGCGACCGTCCGGCGCAGGGCGGATCGCGGTAAAACACAGACCTGGTTGGATCGGAACAGGTCCGCAGTTGTCGGCAGGTGCACGATCTGGATGCTCCTGACCGAGGTAATAGTTCAGTGTCCAGCTGACATTCTTGTTTGGCTTGGCCGTGAACCCGAAGAGCTGATCCTTGAATCCGTTCGTGGCTTCTACCTGGTTTGTCCCGTTCACCACCCAGTAATTGATTGCAAAGCGATCATTGACGGGGATACTGGCGCGGAGACCCATGTGATAAAAGGGCAAGAAGTAGAACCAATAGGAGCGGGAATAGTTAATCTGATCCTTCGTGTAGTTTCCTTCGATTCCTAGCGAACTACTCCATTTTCCAAAATCGACGTTAATGCCTTTTCCAGCAGGAATCACATAAGTGCCATACGCCTGAAAGATGTTGCGATAGATCTGAGGCCTCGGCTCGTTCGAAGGATTCCCTTGTAGAGTATCGGTCGCCTGTCCAAACTGCAGGTCTAGACGAGCGCCCCAACGGCGACCCGCGGCCACATCAGGTGCGTGCTCCAGAATTACGCTGGCCTGATTGAGGCTAATCTCGTTGCTGAGTACGTCGTAGGCGCGCAGCAGATTCACGCGGCCGACCGGATGGTTGAAGTTGTATGCGTAGTACGTATCGATGCCCAAGTTGATCGTTGTGTCTCGCAGGAAATCGACTGCCTTCCGATCTTCCGCCTGCACGAGATTCTGCTGATCGGTCGCGACTTTTGTTTCGACGGTCCCGGCGGGACTTTCCGGTGCGGCTTGAGCCGTAGGGGCGGGAGAGCCGGATTGAAGCTGCTTGACAATAGCCTTCAGTTCGCTTACCTCTCCTTCAAGTTTGTCGATACGATCCTGCATAGCTTGTGGATTCTGAGCACCTGGGTTCTGTGCTTCTGTTTGTGTCGATTGCGCATGGCCGATTGCTGCGTAGGCGCAAACTGTGAAAGCACTAGCCCATCGTGCCAGCGCCCTCATTTGTCTGACTCTCTTTGCTCGTACAGCTTGCTTCCTCATATCTGGCTACCCAACGCAGCCCAGCTCCCAGGAGCAACATCGTTGTTTCACTGCGCCGACGATTCAAAACTTTACAAGGATCGCCATAGTGCCGCGATCCTCAGTTTGGCGAAGATCTGGCGACCATCCCGCAACCACGGACCCTGGTGTCCCTTGGTTGCCTCCCGGCGGCGTCATTCCGCCCGGGCCGTTCCAGTACGGCACATTAGCGTGGCGGTGATTGAATTCCCAGCGGAACGTGATGTACTGGCTTGGCATGTAGTCGTAGGTTGCAGATATGTCCCAGGCCTTGAAGGGATCGCCCGGATTCTCGGTAAAGTATGTCGTACCCGAGGTCGCAGTGGCGCCATTGATTGGCGGCAAGAGAACGAGGTAGCGGCCGGGATTGTTGATCTTTCCGCCACCCAGGGTGAAACCGTACCGATCTTTCTTGAACCACCAACGGTTGTACACCATGAACCCAAGAAAGCTTTGCTTATAGGCAATAATCTTGCCGGCGGCATCCTTTTTGTTGGTGGTGCAGTTCACACCGCCACCAGTTTCGCAGCCCATGTCCCCGGTGAGGCTGAAGGCCATCTTGTCCAAGAAACGTTCCGGATGATCGTAGTACTTGACTTCAACACTGTCGTCGGTGTGATAGCGAGTACGGTTTGGAATGCCTATGGCTTCGGCCCCTGCGCCGTAATTGTTCGCCAAAATCTGAAGCCAAGGTGTTGGACGCCACAGCACCTGGCCGCCAAAGCCGGGCCGACCATTGGGTCGCGCGTAGGATTGCCAACCATTGATAAACCAGGGCTCGATCTTCAGCTTTTCCGTGGGGAAGATCTGAAGCCGCGCGCCGGTGAAAAACCACGGAGTGTTGGATGAGACGTAGGAAGGCTGATAGGCCCAGTTGTCGAACTGATAGAAACTGAACAAACCGACGTAGGACAAGAAGATTCCGGCGTCTAAATTAATTCCATGCAGAGCGTCGAAGTGGTAACCGCCGTAGGCCTCATTCAGATATCGGTAAGCATTGTCCAACTGCCATTGGCCCCGCGAATAACTGGCGTCGTTGCGCGGCGTTGCGGTTGAATACAGACCTAATTGGCTGAAGACGCGAGCACGAACATGGTCGTAGTGAAAATCTCCACCGACACCCAGATGGGTGAGGCTGATTTCATTCGAACGGAACACTTCGCTCGAACCGCTGATAGTATCGTCTTTAGGATGGTTGAAATCGTAGTGGTAAGCGACGTCGCTGCGAATCTCGGGCGTGAAGAACTTGGAGTCAAATGCTGCCTCTTTCGTGCGTGGGTTGCCGTTTAACCAGGTCCAGTCTGCAAAGGCGAATGGCTCGGCTTTGGCGGGCTTGCTAGGGCCAGAAGATTCAGTCTGGACTGCCGGTTGCGGCGATGCTCCCGAGCTGCTGACAAGCTCTTGATTTTCCCCTGGTACCGATTTGCCTGCATTCGCAGCCGTGGAATTGACCGTATGTCGCTGTTTCAACTCGGACTCGAGTTGTTGAATGCGGTCGCGCATCCTTTCGAGTTCTTGAATGATTTCCGTATCGCTATCAGCACTGGGCCTGCTTGATTGTTCCTGCACACTGCGTTCTGATCCTGGCCCGGTCTGGACGGCCGCCGTCGTCTGGGAAGATGCAATTGAAGCGGCGAGCAGTGTACTGAATACTCCGATGAAGAGACTCGTTACCTCTGAGCGTTGCTTCCACTTGTTGCGTTCAGTGTTCAAGGGCACACCTTTCGACACACACTTTTGCTGGTTAACAGTCAATTGGAAATTAAGGGGCGTAAAAGTTGTCTAAAGAGTCCGTAAAAAGTTGATAAAGACGCACGGGGATTTCCACAAAGCGGGGGCATTTGATCCCGTGACCTATTTTTCCGGTGAAGAGACCGGGTCAAAACGATAGACGACCCATGGTTCGGTCCGCAGGTATTGGTATCCAGCGCCGACGATTTCAAGTTTCTTCCGCAGAGACAGAAGCGCCCTGAGAAATTGGGTCTGGTGGGTTCTTGCCCCTGTCCAATGAGTTGCCAACGTTGTTTGCGGCGTCACCACACGCTGTGGGTTAGTGGTGAGGAATACGAGAACTTCGAATTCCTCGCCTGTTAGCTTTAGGGTCTCGCCGCGGAGTGTTGCTATTTGTCTGCCGGTATCAATTCTGAAGTCACCAATTTCGAGCACTTCGCCCGCGCCTTCAGTATCAGACTCTTGGTTTTCTTGTTTATTTGCAGTGACGAATTGTCGCATGCTCCAGGTGGCAGCCATATGTGCGCTCCGATCGGTTCGATGAAATCAGCAGCCCCACTCCGCTTCGCCGGGTTTGGCAAAATAGCGCCGTGAATCTTCCCGCTGCCGCTCACTCGATTCGAGCTCAAGGAGAGCCAAACGCGCGGCGGCGATCATTCGATTCTTTTCCTGAGATGGCACATGTTCCCAGGGCTCGCGATCTCCTTTTGTGTGACAGGCAAAGTTGGGACTGAGCGCCTGGTGATAATGATGAAACAGTTCTGCCAGTTGTTCCCGGAGCACTTCTTGGAGTGACATCAGATTATTATCCTTTCTGCGTGGTCGAAGGTTATATGTGGTTCGAGTTCGAGAATCCCTCGCGTCGAGTAGTCATGGGATGCCTGTAAAGCGAAGAGCTGGGGTCCCCCGAAGGTGCAGCTTGTTGAAAGATCCAAATAGACCTTTCTTGGCAAATTTCGAGGGTGCGCCGAGAATTCCGAGATACAGAGCCCTTCCCGCACTTAAGAACATCGCTACGATCGAGGTAACCAACATTCGCTCTGATCCCCACTTTCACGGCGAGCACTTTCTTGCTTCAGTTCATTGGATAACAAAGGGCCTAAAATTCGAATAAAAGGTTCATAAAGAGTCCGTAAAAAGTGCGCGCAATCAACGCGCGCTTTCTTAAGCACCTCTATCCGAGTTTTGCGGAGGAATCTATCGAATCGAGCGTAGCTGGATGGCAGGTCCGCCGCGATCGTCGCGGTAACCAGGAGAGAGAGATGTTGAACTCGATCTCTTTCTGCTAATCGCCTTGCTGGTTTTTAGTTAGTAAAGAGCGGCGCGCGATTCGGCCGATGGAAGCAGGCTCGCAGCCTCACTCGCTGTTCAATCGCCCGGTTCGAAGCGGTAACCAACCCAGGGCTCCGTCAGTATGTAGCGTGGTGCGCCTTCATTGGGCTCGAGCTTCTTACGCAAGTGTCCGACGAACACGCGTAAATATTCCGGTTGTTGCACGCTGTTTGGACCCCACACCGCCGCCAGCAGTACATGATGAGTGATGACCTTCCCTGGATGTCTTGCGAGGTACACCAAAAGCTCGAACTCTTTTGGCGTCAGATGAATCTCAGTTTTCTTAACCTCAACTCTGCGTGCTGAAATGTCGATACGGAAATCTCCCATCTCGATTACCGAAGTCTCCGGCTCGAGTGGAACGGCCGCCCGCCGAAGTGCAGCCCGGACTCGGGCCAGCAATTCGTTCACATTGAAGGGCTTGGTAATGTAGTCGTCGGCTCCGGCATCGAGCGACTCCACCTTGATCGTCTCCTCGCCCTTTACCGACAGCACGATGATTGGAACGCGGGATTCGGCACGAATCGCGCGGCATAGCTCGAGACCATCCATGTTCGGCATGCGCAGATCGGTGATGACGAGATCGGGCGACCAGTCCTTCATTTCCTGAAGGGCTTGGTTTCCGTCTGTCGCGGTCCGTATGCCGTATCCCCGGCTGGATAGCGTGGTTTTCAGCACGCGAGTGATCTGCGGTTCGTCATCGACCACTAATATGTTTCGCTTTCCGTCCTGATTCGTCATAACCGTCTTTCACTTCATTTCCTGAGTCACTATGTGAACGTCGACCGGAGGCGCATCCCGCAGGAATTTGTGAATTGCCGAAAGATAAAAGTACCTTCTCCAGCCTCTCTGGGCCGATCTGCCAAATACAACTTGCGTGATGTGCTTTTCGCGAACGACTTTGGCAACCGCTTCCGCCACTTTTTCGCCTTTGGTACGCACCACCTTTGCGCCGAGATGTTCTGCAAATTGAAGATTTTGGGCTAAGCTTCGCTGGTCCGACGAATCTTCATCTGCGCCAATGTCGATATAAATTACAAATAGTTCCGCGTCAATCCGGTTTGCCATGCGAGCGGCACGGGCGACTAAGTATTGTGCGGCAGGACTCGAACTCACGCACACGGCAATGCGTTCGCGCAACGCGACGCTCTTACCTACACCCTCTTTTTCGAGATACGACTCCAGGCTCCGATCTACAGCGGTTGTGACCTGCTGCAAGGCCAGTTCGCGGAGCGCGATCAGATTGGCGGGCTTGAAGAAGTGGCCGAGCGCCCTTTCCGCCCGCTCGACAGGGTAGATGTCGCCACGGCGCATTCGCGTCTGGAGCGCTTCGGGAGTCAAGTCGGCGAGCACAATTTCATTGACCCGCTGCATCACCCAGTCGGGTACTGTTTCGCGAACTTGAATACCGGTAATCTGCATGACCGTAGGCATTAGGCTTTCAATATGCTGGACGTTCATCGTCGAGAGAACATCGATGCCTGCGTCCAGCAGATCCATTACGTCCTGATAACGCTTTGGATACTTACTTCCTTCAATATTGGTGTGAGCCAATTCATCGACCAGCACAACCCGCGGCTTGCGGACGAGTATGGTATCCAGATTCATCTCGTCGAATGTTGCCCCTTTATATTCGAATTTACGACGCGGAACGGTTTCCAGCTTCGACGCCAACTCCTCAATGCCAGCGCGCCCGTGTGTCTCCACTACTCCAATTACAACGTCTTCACCGCGACTGTGGCGCCGAATGCCTTCACTCAGCATGTTGAACGTCTTGCCGACCCCTGGCGCGTAGCCTAGGAATAGCTTGAAAATGGCCTGCTTCTTCGCCGGGGCGGTCTCCTCCAACCACTGTTCAGGTGTCTTCACCATGCTCTGTATTATCCTCAGTCGTTGGATATCACGCGAATTTAACTACAATAGCGAAACATGAAACGACCGCTTGAGATTCTGATCCTTCGTCTTGCCTTGTCTGCCATCATTGTGGCAACCATTACATTTCTGTGCTATCGGTGGCTGCATGTCAATTACGCAACCGTCGGATTCGGTTTCTTATTGGCCGTTTTGTTCATCTCCGCAAACTGGGGTTTGCGTTACGCGACCTTCACGGCCATTCTGGCTACCATAGCTTATAACTATTTCTTCCTGCCGCCCCTATTCCGTTTCACAATTGCCGACCCTCAGAACTGGATTGCACTGTTGACATTCTTGGTCACCGCCGTAGTCGCGAGCCAGCTTTCTGAACGCGCGCGACGTAGTGCTTTGTCGGCGGAAGACCGCCGGCGTGAATTCGAGAAACTGTACGCCCTTAGCCAACAATTATGGCTGACCGAAAATGCCTTCGAACTATTGAATCTCATTCCCAAGAATATCGTGGACTCGTTCGGGGTCACTGGAGCCGCAATTTTTATCGAAGGGAAACAAGATGCATACTTCTTGGACGGCGCGAGCCGGCGTCTGTTTCCGCTCGACCAACTGAAAGCAATCAGCGATCGCGGAGAACCAGTGCTCGACCGCGAACACCGGAATTGCTACGTCCCCTTGCGGATGGGAGTGCGATCCGTAGGCTCGCTCGCCGTTTCTGGCTGCGATCTCTCGCGCGAAAGCCTCGAGGCTATTGGCAGTCTGGTCGCCATCTCGATCGAGCGTGCCAATACGGTCGAGAAGCTCACAAAAAGCGAAGCTGCCCGCGAAAGTGACCGGTTACGATCGGTGCTACTCGATTCCGTTACCCACGAGTTTCGTACTCCCCTGACCTCAATCAAGGCGTCCGCCGAGACGTTGTTGTCCGAAACTTACCTTGATAAGCCTCAACGCGAAGACCTGCTTCGGGTCATCAACGAGGAAAGCGACCGATTGAACCGGCTGGTCGGAGAAGCTGGCGAGGTAGCGCAACTTGATGCGCACCAACTCCAGTTCCACTATGAGCCCCATCAGATCCACGAAGCGATCGATCGTGCCATCGAGAACTTACAACCCGCCTTGCGGCGCCATTCTGTCGAGATCAATATTCCCTCTAATCTCCCTTCGGTGCGGATAGATCTCGAGCGAATCACCGAAGTAATCACACATCTCGTGGACAATGCGGCAAAATACTCGCCTCCGGACACTCCCATCCATATCACTGTCGAGCTGAAAGGCAGCGAGGTGATTACTAGCGTCGCCGATCACGGATCGGGGATCGACGCAATGGAACAGGAGATGATTTTTGAAAAGTTCTATCGTGGCCGGGAACAGCGCATGATTATTCAAGGTACGGGTATGGGGTTGCCCATCGCGAAAGCGATCGTTGAGCTGCACGGCGGCAAGATTGCGGTTACCAGCCAAACTGGTCACGGATCGCTTTTCCACTTTTCTTTGCCTACAAGATAGCCCAACGATTTCTGAGATCGATGTCCTTCTCCTCGGCCATACGCAGTGTGTTTTCTTATTTGATCGAGTTTCTCGCGAAGTTTAAAGTCGAGTTGTTCAATGCGATACTCGTCGACGCTACGTAAAAGGACTGGAGAAAGGATGACGGTGTTATAAAAACCAAGAGCTGTTGCTATCCACGGAACCGCTCGTCATGGCCGAGAAAGCTGGCTAATTCCTAAAGCCTGCGCTTGACTCTTGAGGAAAGGTCCGAAGTTGGCGATTGCGATCAGGAGGCGCTTCGACTCTGCTCTTTAAGGTGAACAACTTGGGGCTGAGTTCTGAACGTCATCATTGGAACGTCGCGAGATTTAGCCACACTTGAACGAAGCGACACCAAAGCGGTGGACCCGCGTGGTCTAAGATCGCGGGCAAAATTCCATAAACAATAGAGGAGGAATGGAATTCCCGTCAACAAGATGAACTCAAGGAAGTACGTAATCATCGCCCATGTCTCCTTCGGACCCTAGGTCGATGATGGGCTAAAACGTGTAAAGAAGTACTGGAGAAAGTATGAAGATTTTATAAAGACTCCGGATCGCCTTTGAACCGGTAACCCACCCATGGCTCAGTCGTAATGTATTGAGGATGCTCAGGGTTAGCTTCGATCTTCTTGCGGAGGTTCTTGACGAACACGCGGAGGTAATCGACTTGATCGCCGTAGTCGGGCCCCCATACGGCTTGCAGAAGCTCGCGATGAGACAGTACCTGATTGGCGCGTTGGGTCAGGTAACGCAAGAGATCCAGTTCCTTCGGGGTAAGGTGCACGCTTTCTCCCTCACGCGAAATCGTGCGTGCGTCAAAATCGATCAAAAGCTCTCCAACGCGGATCCTGGTCGGGGATGACTGTGTGCTCGGCACCCTTCTGAGAGCTGCGCGAATTCGAGCCATCAGTTCCGGCGTGCTGAAGGGCTTGGTGACAAAATCGTCAGCTCCCGCATCGAGCGCGGCCACTTTATCTTCTTCCGAGTTGCGGACAGTCAGCATGATGATCGCGATGCTGCTATCCCTGCGTATCGCACGGCAGGCCTCGAGTCCGCCCATGCCAGGCATGTTCATATCGAGCACAACAAGATCTGGGCGCATTTCACGGACGCTCTCGAGCGCTTCCTCACCCGTCTTGGCCTCATCTACCTCGTACCCTTCCGATACTAATGTTGCGCGCATGAAGCGACGAATTCTTGGCTGGTCATCAACCACGATGATGCGGCCTGCGCTCACGCGACCTCCTGGCAAGCGGGCAAGGTGATGCGAAACGTGGTCTGGCCAGGTTGGCTCGAAACTGTCAGTTCTCCGTTGTGGGCCCGCACAATTCCATGCGTGATGCTCAGGCCGAGACCCGATCCTGGGATCTGAGTCTTGATAGAGGGACTACGGTAAAACCTCTCGAAAATCTTCGTTTGCTCGTCGATCGGTATTCCTGCGCCGTGATCGGTAATTTCGAGCGTAACGATGCTCTCTTTCAATACTACCCGGATTTCGATTGGACTTTCCGGCGGGCTGTACTTCATCGCATTGGCTAAGAGTTGCCGGATCGCCAGCTTCATGAGCCGCTTGTCAAAGGGCATTTGGGGAACTGACGGGGGACAGATAATCTGAACAGGATGCTCATCCGTTTCCGACTGCATCGAGGAGACAACATCCTCTAGGGTCCGGTCGAGACTCGCCATCTCGGGATGAATTTCGATGCGCGCGGTGTCAAGCCGTGCCATTTCAATTGCATCGTCGATCAACTCCCGCAAGTTTTCTGCCTCTTCATCTGCGATTGTGAGTTGTTCCCTGCGGCTTTCTCGTGCGATGTCCGGGTTCGCCAGCAACGATGTCGTCGCCCCCTTGATCAAGGTTAGAGGCGTTTTGAACTCGTGAGCCATGGCATCGATCAGCGCTGTTCTCAGCTGCTCACTTTGACGCGCAGCTTCGACCTGCTGAGCAAGTTCCTGAGCCCGCGCTCGTTCTAACCCGATGGCGACAAGGTTCGCGACTCCCTGTACCACCGCCTCCGGCATCGCACGGCCGCGCAACGCCATGCTGGCAACCGGTTCCGAGCCACGACTTATAGCGATGATCACATACTCGGACCTAACAAGGGGAGCCGATCCTCCAGAATGAGCCACAGTTCGAAGAGTGTCTTCCAGTTCTGCACGGTTCGATGTTCCCGTCGAATGAAATTCACCGCTTTGGCGCTCGAACAGCGCCGTTGCGTCAAGCCCAAATACGTCTCCTATTTTCCCGATCAACTGTTTCCCGAACCCTGCGCTCGTATCGATTTCCAGCATCGCGCGGCTGAACGCATACAACCGCTCAAGGTCCCGCTGCCGTTCCACGGCTTCCGACGCTCTCGCCTTGGCCTTTGCGGATAGCCGGCTTGCAATAAGCGCAGTCGCGAGAAAGCTCGACAATGCCACCCAGTTCTGCGGGTCAGCGATGGTGAACGTTCCAACGGGTGGAAGAAAGAAGAAGTTAAAGCACAACGTCGCAAGAATCGCGGCAAGTGAAGCTTCCAGGAATCCCCAGGCACTTGCGATAATTAGGATCGCGAGTAGATAGACAAATCCTACTGTCGTGGCGTTTACAGGGATTATTTTGTGAGACAGGAGCGTGACCGCACCGACTCCGCACAGCGAGGCTACTACTCTCCCGGGACGCCGCTGAAGCACGCAAGTTCCTCCCGTCGCTATTTTAGGTCATCGCCGGTGAATCCGAAGCAGCACGGGGCACGCGGAGTTTAAGCACCGCCCGCGTTTTATCCCCTCTCGAGCTCATGTCGAGAAGATCGATATCTGAAACCGAATTCCAGCTTCAGCTCAGATACGAGTGTTGCGTGATCCGCTGCGAGGTCGTGATAGTTCCAGCCGTAATCCTTTGCCGTTCGGGATTGACAATTCAGCCTTGACTCCTGACCGACCGGTTGAAAGGGCAGCAGAAATGGGGAAAAAGCGTCTTCGACTGGAAATCGGAACTCACCCGTTACGAGGTTCGGAGAGGTTTACATCTTCCTTGCCTGTTCCCGGAATGGCGGAGAGATTTTGGCGCGGACCTAATGGCAGCGTAGCGCGGGCACAAACTCTGTCAAGGCCGACTGAAGGTCGCCGTCAGAGTTGATCGCGTTGAAGTGGAAGAACGCTGGATGGAAAACAGGAATTCTTCAGTCGCAATTTGCACGGGTCGAAGGCGAATTGAAGGAAACCAAGAGCAGGAACAATCCCCTGCCCCTTGCGGAGCCGGTTCTACAGGTACTTCGCCTTTGGCGGGAAAACACAGCCTATCGCTCGGACGAGGATTGGATTTTTGCCAGTACGCATTATCACGGCAAAACTCCATACACCTATCAAATTCTCTTCCGACGACTCATTCGCCCCGTCATCGAGAAAATAGCCGGAATAAGGAGCAGCAAAGAAGCACCGATCGGATGGCACACTCTGCGCCGGTCGCTTGCGACATTGCTGATCTCAAACGGAGAGAATGTGAAGGTCGCGCAGTCGCAGCTTCGTCACACAACCCCAAAAATTACGCTGGACCTTTACGCACAAGCGGTTTCATCCGATCACCACGAAGCACACGAGAAGGTTGTGCAGATGGTGCTTCCAGCGGAATTCCCAGAGAGATTGAAGGCGCGGGGCGTTACCGCCACGGCGTAGAAACTAGAGTCTTGCTTGCTCTGGGTGTCCGGGGGTGCCCGAAACCGACCCTGCCGAAACTTGCTAAGTGCTTTGAAATCTTGGTGAGCGCGGCAGGACTCGAACCTGCGACCCATGCCTTAAAAGGGTCGCCAAATCAATTCCAACCAACAACTTGCACGTCCAGCTTACTCCTTGCACGACACAACAAAATCAGTAAGATCCAAACAAGACATCGGGCTGGGTGCCTAGTGGGTGCCCAGAATTCCGGTGACATAAACAATTCGAGTATTCGGGACACAGTTGTGCCTGCCCAAACCCGAATACATAAAGAAAATAACAATAGACGTTGCACAACCATGTCACACAAATCCTACGTACAGGTAATCAATTGCAACTCCCCTTGAGATCGACTGTCGTAGGAGTGCAGTTTATGCCATGGGTGTTTGGCCCAACTCCAGCCGCGACGGCGTTGTCTCCGACTCCTAAATAGCTTTGATCAAATGCAAACGTAGGTCCGTTGAAGGTGTGACACGAGGCCCGAGCCAAACCAATAAAAGGCTGGAGATGCCACTTTCGCTGCTGTCTTTGGATCGCCTCGGGGGTTGAAGGATTTCCACCCCGTTGCGCTTCAAAGTGGCTGGATCAATCGCAGCAGCGCCGACTTGTTCCTCCAAGCCGTTTAGGTAGAAATTCCCATTCCAAGAAATTGTTGGCGGCTAGTAAGCTGTCCGGTTTTGACTTCCGCGCTACGGTCTAACCGCTTGGTCTACAACTGGTAATTCATGATTTGCGATCTTCAGTAGTAGACTTCGGGCACTGCGTCGCACCGGATAAACCGTACCACGATTTTCTTGGTCCTTGGAGGTGACACCCTCGATCTTAATCGGATCGCTGTCCGCTATAGATGTAAGCTCGGGTATGAAATCGTCCCTGTCATCCAGATATTCAACGGCACCAATTGCTGCCTCTTTTATCTCTTCCTCGGGCCTGTTGAGGGCATATAGCAGAACGGACTTAATCTTCGAATGAGAATCGGCATCGGTGACGGTACGAAAAGCCAACATGTCACGAAGCACAAAGACCGCTCCAGCCGAGAGATGCGCATTGCTACCCTTTATTTGGTTCACCACGGGGTCAAGTGCCATCCTTCCGAAATGTGCAACTCCCCGGGTGGCCATCCCACCTGAACCTGCCGCTCCCAACAGTGCCGGAATTGATCGAGGATCTCGAAGGCCCGCGACTGTTCGAACTAAGCTTGCATAGTATTCCGAGTATTCTTCAGCATCCGTTGCAGTTGTCCCCGCTCCATGAGCGTGCCGTTTAGCACGGATGCGGGTTTGTACGTTTTCACTCGAGAGAAGCCTGACAAGGCCGAGCCGGATCTGCTCTGCATCGGAAGCGGACTGCCTCGACTGCAGGAGTCTCGTCGTCGCCTCAACGGCATCCCGTCGATCTGTCCACAATTGGCTACCCATTCCAACTAGGGCTCTCGATACCTCTGCGCTCGTAGTTGTACCCTGTTGGGATGAAAGTCCAACAGAGGCAGAGGCAAAGGCAAAGATGAGTAATGTTATTGTGCGCATAGATTTCTCTCCAATCCAGTGAGCAACGGAAGAGTGACTCTGTCCCCGAAGGCAGACAAACAAGCTAGTGTGCATATTGCATCGGATCGTGATTTCGCCAATCGGCGTGAGCACAACCTAAAGAGTTGGGACACGGGTTGTCCGTGTCCACTTCCTCAACGAAATCTGCGAATGCTAAATGTGCTGCAGTGTTCATACGTTGCAGTTCGTCCGAAGTATGGCTAACATTTTGGAAGTCAATGGCATCGCCAAGCAAATGCCGACTGTTCTTTGAACCACTGGTATTCTGTGCCGGGTCCCTGTAGCCACTACTAATCGTGGGAGAACTTCCATAATTCTGATAGTAAACCTGAGCCCATTTTTCCAATCCATATCCCGCACTCGCTGAAACGATAAGAGGTTTTTTGACTAAGGCCCAACTGAACTCCGCAGGGCCGTCATTTGGACCGGGATTGTTAATTTCGCTGAACGAGAAATTCTCGGACCCCCTCGACTGCGTGAGCAAATAGCAATATGGGATAAAGCGAGGGTAGGGTTTGGAGTAGTAGGAGTCTCCTACGATGGTGTTTTTGTATTCGGTAATGAGATCGTCTCGTTCATCTCCACAATGCCCCTGTGGCGCGGTGTTATTTCCCGAAACACTTGATTTGAGAAATGCCCAGAAACTATACATCCAATCACCCACCTCGGAGTCCATCGGAGGAGTGGCGACAACTGACTCGACAGATCCGAGTAGGTAGGCCTTCCCAATCCAGGAATAAGTTGGCATTCTGTTTATTTGACCAACAACGTTTCCGGTTGGATCGTAGGTTGTTCCAGACATTCCGATTATTCCCCCGTCAGAGGTTGTCATCTGAGGGGTGTCGTTCGCTTGGCTCCAGAGGGGTTGACCGGACGCGGTGAAAGCGACCATAACCGTTTGAGCAGTGTTGTTTTCGTAAGTCCCGACGTAAGACCGGTCGGCCCGCTGCAACACCGGTTGCACATAGGAACTGGGCACATTCAAGCTCGTGGTCGATGTCGATCCGTCCTCATTGATCGTCGTAAGCTCATTCTGATCCGTGCAAGATGTGGACGTCGCGGAACAGCTTGCGAGTGCCCACGAATACAGGACGCCTTGGTCGGCGTTCGTTATCAGCGCGCCGACACCTCCAGAGCTGCGAGCGCTGCATTGCTCTACAATCCCCTCACAGGTCCAACCCCAATCGCCAATCGAAATGTCGGTCGCAGACCCGTCGCTTCCCACCCGAAAAACACCCATGTGGACAGAGATTTCAGCGGCGCCGGTACCATCGCAGGCGTAATTACTCGAACTGGAGTTGTAGCTGTACGGAATATAGAGAAATCCATCTCCGGCAATGATGGCTTGACCGATTGAGGGCAGATTCGACCCTGATCCCGAGCCGGGTTGGCCGGGGTCGGGACATGTCGTCCACGAATACGAGCCGGTTGGAAGCGTAGGGCTTGTTTTCGGAGAGCCGGTAAGTGGATCAAATAAGGAGACCTGATTCTTGTCTCCTGCATTGAACGCTGGCAAGACAAACATCGTGCCGTCGGTGTGCACCAGAACCTGGCCACCGGTGTAAGGAATCGCAGGATAGGCAGTCCCTGTCACTCCGTCATATTTCCGCACGGATTGCGTGCTGGTTGGGTCGGCGACGATCAAGCCGCCCTGAAAGTCCGGTAACAGTGTGCTCCCCCCGAAGACAGGAATTCTCCAAGCCTCCCTGCCCTCGCTGGTAATTGCTTGAACAACTCCGGAGATATTCTGCGCAAACACGTCCGCCACACCCGTAGAACTTGGAACTGCAGGCACAATAGTAGAGACACCGGAGCCGTCTCCGGGGTTGGACCAAATCACCGTTCCAACAAGTAACGATGGTCCTGCATAGACGGTTACGTCTGCGGAAGCACTCCCCGC
>Ga0335082_10001605_pt1 | contig 24117 bp, 19 predicted proteins | sample Lox_Sample_41_FD_206718 | JGI IMG/M metagenome (GOLD analysis project Ga0335082, IMG submission 206718) | Soil microbial communities from Loxahatchee National Wildlife Refuge, Florida, United States - Lox_Sample_4.1 | ecosystem: Environmental > Terrestrial > Soil > Wetlands | place: USA...
TCTATTGGCGTCGATGCGGTGTTGCGAAGTCGATTGACAGAATTGGGCGGTGCGGTGGGGGCCGCCATTCCCGCCGTCTCGGAACCGAGGCCTAGCTTCTGAAGGGTAAGAGCGTCGAGCTTCCCCGTCGCATTCAGCCCATTCGAAGCCTGGAACTTTCTCACAGCGTCGGCCGTGGAATCATCCCATTTGCCCGTCGGAGTGAGGTCGCCAGCACCTTTTTTTGCAAGTGCTTCTTGGATCTCCGTGATGCGCTCCGACGTCGGAGCGGCTTGGCCTTTCACTTTCTTGCCCTTTTTCTTGGTCGCCGATTTTCGGCCGGTGGACTTCTTGGTCGACGAGACGGTGCTTGATTTTTGCGTCGAAGTCGCGGAGCTCTGACCAAACATCGCGGCAACGGCGGGCAGAGTCACACTGCCCGCCGCGATCGCCGCGAGAATAACGACACTCAGTTTTGCTTTCTTCGGCCGTTTACGCATTGCTGAGTGAATGGTCCTCCGTTGAGGTTATTTGCTATCAGCCGGCACCACGCCGGGCAGGAATACGGTCATGACGCGATCCGTAGGACTCCGCCTCAGGATCTTGAACACAACGTTTTCGCCAGGCTTAAGTTTGGCGATGGACTTGCGATAGTCGTCGACCGAAGTGACGGACTGACCATTCACTTCGGTGATGACGTCCCCGGCGATGAATTGAATGTCCTCGGCAAAACTGCCGGGCTCGACTTCGCTGACGAGGACGCCTTTCTGGCCTTCAGTGACACCAACGCGTTGCGCTCGCTCCGGAGTCAGGCTTTCGACACGCAGGCCAAACTCGTTCGGCGCGGCATCGTCGGGCGTATTGCTGACGCGGCCCGCAGAATTGGGGAAGACGCGGGTGCGGTCTTCCACCGTAGCGGTGGTCTCGTGCTGTTGCTTGTCGCGGTAATAGGTGAGTTTCACCTTGCTGCCGATGGTCGCGGAGGCAATCGGGTTTACCAGGTCATTGCCGGTCTTCACAGCCTGACCGTTGACCGTGCTGATCACATCGCCACCCTTCAAACCGGCCTTCTCGGCCGGGCTACCCGGCTCGACACCCTGAATCACAACACCGTAGGGAGCTCCAAGTGACTTCAATGTGATCTGGTTCGTACTCAATTCTTCTTGGAAACTCACTCCGATGGAACCGCGCGTCACGCGGCCGCTCTTGATGATCTGGTCATAGACGTTGATTGCGGTGTTGGATGGCATCGCGAACCCGACGCCTTCGTAGCCACGGCTTCCCGTCAGAATGGCCGTGTTAATTCCCACCACCTGCCCAGCCATGTCCACCAGCGGTCCGCCGGAATTCCCCGGATTAATGGCCGCATCAGTCTGCAGGAAGCGCTGAAACTGGCGACCCATTCCGCCGCGATCTTTTGCGCTGACAATACCTGCGGTGACGGTCGCGTTCAGACCAAACGGGCTACCGATGGCCAGAACCCAATCGCCGACCTGTACGCCCTCGGAATTCCCCAACTTGGCGAACGGCAGTTCCTTCGTGGCATCAATCTTGATGACCGCCAGGTCCGTGTCTTCGTCGCTGCCGATGACTTTGGCAGTGTACTTGGTGGGATCGCCCGGAAGTTGAACTTGGATTTTCGTGGCTTGATCGATCACATGGTTGTTGGTCAGGATGAAGCCGGCTTTATCGAGGATAACTCCGGAGCCCAAACTGCGCTCGGCTTGAGGTTGGGTTGGCATACCAGGCCGCCCATCAAAGAAGTGAAAGAAAAAGTCGTCGCTCGGATCGTCCTGATCACCCTGCCCGCGGTGCTTGTACTTCGATTTGCGATCAATCACCTGGGTGGTGGCGATATTCACAACTGCAGGCTCCACTCGATTCACGATTGACGAAAACGAGTTCGACGAAGGAACGGGATCCGGGAGGGCTAGAGGAGTGGCATTCGTGCCAGCGAATGAAAAAGTGCGCATGGCGGAAACCTTGCCAGAGACTACAGTGCCAATCATGATTCCCACGACGAGCGTCGCGGAAATCAGCCCCGCGGCGACCAGCTTGCGGCGCCGCGTCCAATCACCCATCGTTCTATCTTGGTCCATCTTTCCATTGCTCCTATCTATGTCCGTGGCCCAGTCCACATGCGGAGAGTATAACACCCCAAAATAAGGTGAGTTTCTCTCCTACTCAGATGCGCCTCGCGGTTAACTGGCCATCTGGCCGGGTCTCACAGTGGCAATTCCCACACGAAATAGTTGGACGCAGAAGGTGAGCAAATTGTTTGCTCGCCCCGCTGGCGCTAACTTTCGACTTGACAGGCAGTTCGGGATATAGCATAAACAATGTAGCCGTTTGATCGGCATCACGTGGCGATTTAGGGCGACTTGCTCCACGTAAAAAACTGCTAAAGAGCTGGTAGCGTTCTACAGAGAATCTTCTGAGACCCTCCAAGCACTTTGGTACGGAGGGTTTTTCATTTTTCCCTCCTTGCTGCCCTCAGTCAATGTCACGTCATTTCAGACATAGGCCCACCCGTTCCGGGCAATGTCTGGCGAGAGCCTATCGCGAGGTGACTTATGAAGGAAGTCTTTTATTTGCGCTGCAGGGAATGCGGGAAGAGGTTTTCCAATGCCCCGCGGTCGTTTTGTGAAGAGTGCTTCTCCCCGCTGGAAGTCAGCTATGACTACGACGCCCTGGGCCGCGTCGCCAAGCGCGAGGCGCTCTCGCACCGGGCCTTCAATATGTGGCGCTATTCTGAGCTACTCCCGCTGCCGGAGGGCTTCAAGCCTTCACACGATATTGGCGGCACACCTTTGGTGAAGTCGAAGAAGTTGGGACCTTCGCTCGGGGTCAAGAACCTATATTTCAAGAACGATGCTGTCTGCTTCCCTACCCTGTCATTCAAAGACAGAGTGGTGGCGACGGCGCTTGCGGCGGCCCACCGGTTTGGATTCAAGACGGTTGGATGCTCGTCGACCGGCAATCTGGCCAATGCCGTGGCGGCGCAGGGTGCGCAGCAAGGCTTCGACACCACCGTATTCATCCCGGCTGATCTGGAACCTGCTAAGGTCCTAAACACCGCCGTATACGGCGCTAAGATCGTGCGGATCAACGGCAATTACGATCATGTAAACCGCTTGTGCACGCAGATCGCCGACCGCTTCCAGTGGGGCTTGGTGAACGTGAATTTGCGCCCTTATTACGCGGAAGGGTCAAAGACGCACGGGTATGAGATAGCCGAACAACTCGGCTGGGAATTGCCGGACAACGTGGTGGTACCGATGGCTGGGGGTTCTTTAATCGGGAAAATTGCCAAAGCCTTTTGTGAGTTGGCACATCTCGGATGGGTAGAGCCAAAGCATGTGAAGTTCTTTGGCGCACAGGCGACGGGATGCTCCCCCATCGCGGACGGCGTGAAACGGAACTTGGCGCGCTTTGTGCCACAAAAGCCCAACACCATTGCCCGCTCGCTGGCAATCGGCAACCCAGCTGACGGGCCCTTCGCCCTCCGCTTGATTCGCGAGTCGGGTGGTTGGGCTGAGGACGTTTCCGATCCGGAAATCATCGACTCCATCAAGCTCCTCGCCCAAAGCGAGGGCATCTTTGCCGAAACGGCCGGTGGCGTGACCACCGGAGTCGCGGCAAAGCTGATTCAGCAGGGCCGCATTGGTCTCGACGAAACGACCGTGGTTTGCATCACCGGAAACGGTTTAAAAACTACGGACGCCATCGCGGCGGATTTTCCGGCCACCGAGGCAATCGCGCCGAAATTCGAAGCATTCGAGGCGTTGGTCTCTCAGCAACTCGAAGAGGGCGTCCGCGCAGCATCGTAGCGGCTTTCAGGTCGAGCCATCTGTGCGGCATGATGGCCATCACCAGGATCGGATATAAAGGGTAAGAAGGGGAATATATGGCAGTGATAATCGAAATACCAACCGCTTTCCGGCGGTTCACCGACGGCGAGCACAAAGTATCGAGCGCCGCGGTGACTGTATCGGAGGCCCTGACGGAGCTGACGACGCGCTTTCCGGCTTTGTCGAAGCACGTCCGCGACGAACAGGGGCAGATTCGCCAGTTTCTAAACGTCTACTTGAACGACGAAGATATCCGCTTTCTTGAGGGCGAAGGATCAGCACTCAGAGACGGCGACAAGTTGTTGCTCGTCCCTTCGATCGCGGGCGGCTGATTCCGGGCGGCCGACGTAGTGGCCCGCCCGACAATGGCTGCTTTGCGCTTCATTCGGATGAATTGTGGATTAGCTGGGCGTAGTAACGCACTGAGTTCGCAAAATTCTCCACGTGGATGCGTTCGTTTGTGCCGTGGATACGATCAAGGTCGGACGTCTCGGCTAGGACCGGCAGAAAACGGTACACATCCTTGGTGATCGCGGCATAGTGCTTCGTGTCCGAAGCCGCAATGTAAACAAACGGAACTGAAATCGCATCCGGATAGATCTGACCGACCGTCTTCTGCAGACGCTTGAAATTCGGCGATTCCGGACTGGACTGCTTCGACGGCTCGGCTGGCGGTTCGCCTTCGATAGGCTCAATCTTGACCCGCGGGTCGTCGACAACGTTCTTGACATGCTCGGTAACCGTTGCAATCGAATCTCCCGGCAAAATTCGGAAATTGATTACCGCCTCGGCCTTGCTGGGCATGATGTTGTCTTTGGTTCCTGCGCGAAAGATCGTAGGCGCAGAAGTGCTCCGCAGCAACGCGTTCGTATCAGGCGAGGCCTCAAGCACCCGCTCGACGACGGGGCCGAACAGCCAGAGATTCTTGAACACGATGTTCAAGGGAACCGCTGCGTTGCCTCCCGCATAGTCCAGGAACTCCCCCACCGGGCCCTGCACATGCGGCGGCATAGGATGTGTCTCCACGCGATGTACTGCCTCACTCAGGATGCCGATACTCGACTCCTTGGGCGGCATCGACGAGTGGCCGCCCTCCATGTCGATGCTCAGAACCAGGCTCAGATATCCCTTCTCCGACGTCCCAATGACCGCGACCGGTGTTTTAACTCCGGGAACCATGCCTTTAGTGATGAGCCCACCTTCGTCCTGCAGAAATTCCAGTTGAACGCCGCGTGATTTGAGCAACTGACCAATTTTCTCCGCTCCTTGGAGCCCGCCAATTTCTTCGTCCTGCCCGAACGCCAGATAGACGGTGCGCTTCGGCTGAAATCCAGCTGTCAGCAAGGCGTCGACTGCTTCAAGAATCCCCACAACCGTGACCTTGTCGTCGAGTGTGCCGCGCCCCCAGATAAAGCCTTCAGCCACCTCTCCGCTGAACGGTGGGTGTGTCCACTTCGTTTCCGTCCCGGGTTCAATGGGCACCACGTCCTGATGACCGGCAAGGAGCATTGGTTGAAGCGAACCGTCGGTCCCCTTCCACCTAAACAGCAAATTGTTTGCCCCGACCACCTCATGTTCGAGCTTTGAATAGACCTGAGGAAACGCTCTTTCCAGATAAGCATGAAACGCGGCAAACGCTTCCTCAGTAGCTTTTTTCTGTTCGGCGGTGCCACCGCCTTCCCAGGAGATCGTCTGAAACGGTATGGCACCAGAGAGGTCGCTCGCCGCTTTCTGCGCGTCCACAGCCGGTGCGGTTGCGGGCACGGCTGCGAACTGCTTCGAGGGCTTGAGATACGTGCGCAGGGCCGCAATCGCAAGGAGTAACCCGATAACCATACCGAGCAATTTCAAGAGTTTCTTCATAGGGCGACTCCGGAGCTTCAGGTGAGCGTGTTTCGTAGCGTAACACGTTACCAAAGAGATCGGCGCTGTAGCGCAACGAGCTCGCCGCCCCATGCGTCAAACACCGTGGTACGCTATTCGGCAAATGAGTTCCTTCCCGTGAGGAGGCTATGGCCTACTTCGCGCTTTTCTATGATGTCGTAGCGGATTTTGCTGCACTTCGCACCCCGTTACGCGAAGCTCACCTCCGGCTCGCCGAAGAGGCTCACCAGCGCGGAGAGATCGTCCTTGCAGGCGCTCTTGCCGAGCCGGCGGACAAAGCCCTTATCATCTTTCGTGGAGCAAACGCCGAAACCGCCAGGGTCTTTGCCGAAAGTGATCCTTACGTGCGCAACGGATTGGTCAGGTATTGGGAAGTGAGGCCGTGGTCGGTCGTCATTGGAGACCGATAAGTACGGACTGAGACAGGAGAAGCGTAGGAAATGGTGGTTCGATTCTGGTCGGCACGAACGACGGCGATCTGGTTTCCAGAATACCTGCGCCATTTCGAAGGGCACGTGCTTCCCCGTTTGCGCCAGGTGGACGGCTATCTCGAAGCGCGTGTCCTCTCGCAGTCTGACGGCGTCGTCGTGCAGTTCATCGTGGAGACACTGTGGGCCTCAATGGAAGCGGTCGATTCTTTCGCGGGGCCTGACCGGGAACAGGCAGTGGTAGCCGACGAAGCGTTACACCTTCTGACGTCTTATGATCGCCGCGTCAGGCACTACCAGGTCGACCGCCGCGAGGAATTCGCCAAGAAATAGCCTCTATCCATATGCCCTTCCGGCGTGGCTTGCCCCGTCTTTTCGGAGTGCTAAACTATTTGAGAACTTTTATGACACCCACAACCCTCTATCAGAAAATCTGGGACAGCCATGTTGTCCACGAAGAGCCTGGAAAACCCTCCGTGATTTACATCGACCGACACCTCATCCATGAAGGGACGTCACCTCAGGCGTTTGCGGGCTTGAAGAGTGAACGGCGCACAGTCCGCCGTCCGGATTTGACGTTTGCGGTCATGGATCACTCGGTGCCCACGAAGGATCGCCTGTTGCCCATCGTGGATCAGGACGCAAAGCTCCAGTTCGAAGCTCTGGCTCGCAATTGTGAAGAATTCGGAGTGCGGTTGTTTGACATGCACAGCCAGCATCAAGGAATCGTGCATATCATCGGCCCCGAACTCGGTATCACTCAGCCGGGCCAGACCATTGTCTGCGGAGACAGCCACACCTCGACACACGGAGCATTTGGCACGCTCGCGTTTGGTATCGGCACAAGCGAGGTCGAACACGTCCTGGCAACGCAGTGCCTCGTGCAGAGCAAGTCCAAGACGCTGAACATCGTGGTGAATGGAAAGCGCCCGAAAGGGGTGACGGCCAAGGACATCATCCTGGCCATTATCGGGAAAATCGGCATTGGCGGCGGAACGGGATGCGTTGCGGAGTACACCGGCGAAGCCATCCGCGCGCTTTCCATGGATGGCCGCATGACCGTGTGCAACATGACCATCGAAGGCGGCGCACGCGCAGGCATGGTGGCTCCGGATGACACTACTTTCGCTTACCTTGAAGGGCGGCCTTTCGCGCCTCATGGGAAGGAATTCCAGGAAGCGGTGGAGCGCTGGAGGTTGCTGAAGACTGACACCGGTGCGACTTACGACGCTTCGGTTGAACTGCAGGCCGAGGAAATCGGGCCACAGGTCACTTGGGGAACGAATCCCGGGATGGTGACGAGCGTGAGTGGTCGAGTGCCTGACCCGCATGACTTCAAGGACTTGAACGACCAGAAGGCAACTGAGAGCGCGTTGAAGTACATGGGCCTGAAAGCGGGCACACCCATTGTGGATATCCCCGTGGATCGAGTGTTCATCGGCTCTTGCACCAATTCACGGCTGGACGATTTGCGGGCCGCGGCACAGCTGGTTGCCGGCAAGCACGTAGCCAAGAACATCAAGCAGGCGCTGATCGTGCCGGGTTCCCGCGGCATCAAGGCTGAGGCAGAGAAAGAAGGCCTCGACAAGATCTTCGCCGAAGCAGGATTCGAATGGCGCGATGCGGGATGTAGCATGTGCATCGGGATGAACGCTGACGTACTGCCGGCTCAAGAGCGCAGTGCGAGCACCTCCAACAGGAACTTCGAGGGCCGCCAGGGGCGCGATTCGCGTACCCACCTGGTGAGTCCGGTGATGGCCGCCGCTGCTGCGATTGCGGGACACTTTGTGGATGTGCGCGAGTTTGACGTCGCGCACGTGGAGTAACCCGGATATGCAACCCTTCTTTACGCACTCGGGATTAGTGATGCCGCTCGACAAGGTGAACGTCGATACGGACCAGATGGTGCCCAAACAATTCCTGAAGGCCCTGACCCGCGAGGGATTCGGCCGGATTCTCTTTTACGACTGGCGCTATCTCCACGGCGAAAAGCCGAATCCGGAGTTCGTTCTGAACTTCCCGCGCTATAAAGGCGCATCGGTTTTGCTCGCCCGTGCCAATTTCGGTTGCGGATCGAGCCGGGAACATGCGCCCTGGGGTGTGAAAGACTACGGCTTCCGCGTCATCATCGCACCCAGCTACGCCGACATCTTCTACAACAACTGCTTCAAGAACGGTATTCTACCGGCGATTCTGAAGGAACAGGAAGTCGACGAACTCTTCAAGCGCACCGAAAAGGAAGACGGTTATTCCCTGTCAGTCGACCTGCCGAACCAAACAATCAGCGACAAGCACGGATTGATCTATACCTTTGAAATTGCGCCCGCGCGTAAGGAAGTCTTACTGATGGGCCTCGACGACATCGGGCAGACGCTGCAGCACCACGAGAAAATTTCCGCGCACGAAAAAAAACATCCGGTCACAGCCAGAATGCACCGCGCGGTCGACGTCAAGCACTACACTCACCCAAACTGAACTAAAGCTGACGCCACCACGGCTTGAAGTAGATCCGTCCTTCGAAGATCGGCTCCGGTGCTTCCGGTGCTGCGGGTTCCCCCAATAATTCAGCGACGAGAATCCCGCCAACGACCAGCGCGGCGCCTTTCCATGCGCGCGCAGTGAGGTGTTCGTGCAGGAAGATGTAGGATGTAATTACAGCGAAGACGGGTTCCAACGCGAAGAGGATCGCGGCATGCCCCGGCGAAGTGAACTGCTGCGCCCAAAGTTGAACCGTGAAAGCGATTGCCGTCGCAAATACCGCGCAAATCACAATCGATGTGAAGAGCGGCCAGCCCCAGTCGAATCGAGCAGGTTGCCAATGAATCGCCGACGAAAATCCGGTCAACGGCCATGCCATCATCGCGCAGCCTGCCACCTGGATCAGGCTGAGGGCGGAGATTGAGTGCCCTTGCGAGTATTCCCCGACCAGGATGATATGGATGGCGTAGAATCCGGCGGCCACAAATGTGAGCACGTCTCCACGATTGAGGTATCGCATGCCTTCGGCGGGAACCGTCAGGAAATAAAGACCGACGAGCGCGGCGAATGCTCCGACATAGATCCAGCGAGTAAGGCTGCGCCCCCAGAACACTCCCAAGAGCAAAGGTACCAGGACGACCGAAGAGCCGGTCACAAAGCCGGAGTTCGTTGCCGTGGTGTACTGCAGTCCGGCCGTCTGAAAGCAATAGCCAGCAAACATGAAGAACGCGAGCCGCAGGCCCGCAAAAACCTCTTCCCGTTCCACAGTCGGGATAACCTGGGGCCGAAGGATCGCCATTAGCACCGCTGCGATCGAAAACCGCACCGCCAGAAACATGAACGGCGAGGAGTGATCCAGGCCGGTCTTGACCACAACGAAGGTCGCACCCCAGATCAGCGAGCAGAACATCAGCGACAAATCGGCTTTGAGTTTGCGGTCCATCCAGAACACCCCGAAACGTTCCCGCCAGTGTAACTGTAAATCGCAATTCCATGCTGGGCAGCTTGACAGTGGCGCCGATTGGCTCAATTCTCGTCATCATGCGGAGTCTGCCGATGCGCCCGTGGCTTCTGGCTCTACCCATTCTCTTGTGCCTGCCAACCGTAGCCGTGCCTTCGTTCGCCGCATCGAGGGACTTTTGGATCGAGGTCCGCTCTCCCCACTTCACCGTGATCAGTAATTCCGGCGAGAAGGAAGCGAGGCGCGTTGCAGACCAGTTTGAGCAGTTCAGGGCGGTTTTTGAGAAATCATTCCCACAATTGCGGCTCGAGCTGGGACGGCCGCTGATCATATTCGCGGTAAGAAACGAAGAGTCCCTGAAGAACATGCTACCTGCTTACTGGGAATCCAAAGGGCGCGCGCATCCTTCAGGGATCTATGTCTCCGGCGAAGAACGGCATTTTGTCGCCGTGCGCACCAATCTGGAAGGTGAAAACCCCTACGAGGTCGTTTACCACGAATATACGCACGCCATCATGGAGCTGAATTTTCGAGTTCTGCCCGTGTGGCTCGGAGAAGGTTTAGCGGAATATTTCGGCAATTCGTCCATCCGCGAGAACGAAGTCGACATCGGCAAAATCTCGCCTCACCACCTGCGCGTGCTCCAGGAGAACAAGCTGATTCCCGTCGAAGCCCTCCTCGCCGCGGACTCGCAGTCGCCCTATTATAACGAGGAAAATCGCGTATCTATTTTCTACGCGGAATCTTGGGCGATCGTTCACTATCTAATGCTGAATCCAGACGCGCGCAAACAGCAACTACTTCAGAAATTCATTACTGCCTGGGACGTCAGTGGCAACCAGGCCGAAGCGGCTCAGCAGGCCTTTGGAGACCTCAAGAAGTTTTCCCAGATCACCGAATCCTACGCCAGGGCAGGCAACTTCTATATGGCGAAGGTGAACACGTCCGTGAAGAGTGATCCGAGAAGCTACGAGACTCGCGGACTGTCACAGGCAGAGGTGTCCGCCAACAGGGCCCTGTTCTTTGTGCACACCCGGCGACCCAAGGAAGCCGAGTCCTCCATCGTAGAGGCTCTGCAGAGCGACCCCACTCTCTCTCTGGCGCATGAAGCTCAAGGGGTGCTGGCGTACACGAAAAACGAGTTCGGCCCAGCTGAAGCTTCATTCTCAAAGGCGATCGCTCTCCCAAGCCCCACCTTCTCGGCATACTATTTCGCCGCGATGAGCCAGCTCCATGGATCCCCCGGCGCGGTCAACCCTGATTGCGTGGGCGAACTCGAGAAAGCTATCGCCATGAATGCACAGTTCGCGCCTGCTTACGCGGGCCTCGCATCGCTCTATTCGATGCAGAAAGAGACCCAAGCCAAGGCGTTGGTGTTGGCCAAGCAGGCGGTGGAGTTGGAGGTGGGGAACCTGCAATACGCGATTAACTACGCCCATGTCTTGCTCAACGCGGGGCGATTCGCCGATGCGAAGACTCTGGCGGTGCGGATTCAGAAAGCCGCTCGCACTCCTGTCGATAAGGAGAATTCCGATCAACTCCTGGCAAGCGTCGACGAATTCGATTTGCACGCCAAGCGGGCAGCCGAATACGAGGAGCGCGCGAAGCGCGCCGCTGACAGCCGCTCCCGCCTGTCGGCATTCGACTCCCCCGCGGCTCCGGCCACGTCAGAACCTGGAATCAAGCATCCTGCCACCGTTGCCGACTCCGCGCCGCAAACACCTCAGTCGCTCGATCGCTCGAATCGCACGGAATACATGGTTGAGGGAATCATTGCCGCGGCCGAGTGCAATGCGAATACCAGTGGGCGAGTGACTCTCACGGTGAATGGTTCGCCGATGAGATTCCTTTACCCCAGCCTGGCCCAACTTCAAGTTGTCGAAGGATTGACCGAAGATTCTGGTAACGCTCCGCCGTGCCAAGACTGGAAGGGCAAGCGAGTCCGCCTTTTCTTCTACAAAACCAAGGATAAGCCGTACTCCGGCGAACTCCAGACAGTTCAGTTCTTCTGATACACGGTTTTTCCGCCAACCACAGTGCGGAGAATCTCCGCCTTAAGTATCTCGGAGGGCTGGATCTTCGTTAGGTCCTTCGAGAGCACGACGAAATCCGCAAACTCGCCGACTTTTAGTTCTCCCTTTTTTCCATCCATAAACTCCGCGTAAGCGGAGCCGGTCGTGTAATCGCGGATGCACTCGCCGAGCGGCAATTTCTCCTGCGGGACCCAGCCGCCCGGAGGATTTCCGTCCAGCCCCGCCCGTGTCAGACATGCGTACAGGCCACGCCGCGGATCGATCGGCTCCACGTCATAGTCAGTGCCGAAAGCCAACTTCGCGCCCGCCTTTCGCAGGGAATTCCACGCGTACGCACCCTTCGAGCGTTCCGGACCGATCCGCAGCTCCGCCCAACGCATGTCGTTGGTCTCGTGCGATGGCTGCATCGACGCAATAATCTTCAGCGTGCCGAATCGTGCCATGTCCTCGGGGGCCACAACTTGAGCATGCTCGACGCGATTGCGCCGCTCGCGCGGCGGGTTCACCCGGAGCAACGACTCAAATGTGTCGAGCGCCAGCCGATTGGCCTTGTCGCCGATCGCATGAAAGGCAAGTTGAAAGCCGAGGCGATCGCGCTCGATGGCCATCGCTTTGAGCCTCTCCGGATCAATCGTGATGATGCCGCTGGTGGAAGGGTCGTCGGAGTAGGGTGCCAACAACGCCGCCGTGCGTGTACCGAGAGCGCCGTCCAGAAAGCCTTTGAGGGCTCCGGTTCGCAGCCACGGATCCGTGGTACCCCCTTGCGCGCGCATGTTCTGCAAGTCGTCGGTCGATGCGGTGAACGGCAACCACTCTGTAATCCGTACCGTCAGTTTCTTGTCCTGTTTGAGCTGGAGATACGCCCGGAAATCCTCCCAAGCAGAAAAATCTTGCACAGAGGTCACTCCGTTGCGCGCCAGTTCCTGAAGTACAAGCTCAATTCCCCGCTGGCGGTCCGCGTCTGGCGGATCCGGAATACGCTGTGTGACCAACTCTTTCGCGTTCTCCTTCAATACCCCCGTCGCCTCCCCGTCAGCGAAACGCTCAATCTCTCCTCCCGCAGGATTGGGGGTCTCCACCGTGATTTCAGCGTGTTTCAAAGCAAGAGAATTCACGACAGCGATGTGACCGGAAACATGATCGAGATAGACCGGATTGTTCGGCGCAGCCTGGTCCAGATCGAGGCGCGACGGCAGTTTCGGATCCGCCCAGCGCGTCTGGTCCCAACCGCTGCCAAGAATCCATTCTCCCGCCTTGTGATGGTCTGCGGCAGTTCGAATCAGCTTCTGGATCTCCGCAATTGACGTGGCCCCGTTGAGTTCGACATTCAGCTTGTCCCGCCCCGCTCCCCCAAGATGCGTGTGGGCGTCGTTGAAGCCGGGCATTACGAACATGCCCCTCAGTTGCACCACGTCGTGAGAGTTCGCCCCACCGCAATCGAGCAAGATCTCCTCGATCGTCCCGACGCACAGGATCTTTTCGTCGCGCACCGCTAGGGCTTCCGCCCACGGGTGGGCTGGATCATTGGTATAGATCCGGCCATGAAGGTAGTACGTCGTTGGATGCAAAGCCGACGCACTGGAAGACGTCTGCGCAAAGGAAGCGATGCCGAACAGGAAAGCGAACGTCGCGCCACAGACGGCAAAAAAATGAGAGCCCCTCATCTACTCTTCTCCGGCACCACCCCGGAGACTCCGAGCAATGTCAGCAGGATGCGCTTCAATCCAGCTTCCCGCCCTTTTGGCTCATACCATTCCTGGAGCGAATGCGCGCGGCCACCGTTGCCGCCCGCACCGATTGCGATGGCATCGATGCCCAACGACAATGGAATATTCGCGTCGGTCGAAGACCGCTCCATGCGTGATTTGTTGCCAATATATTCATCCGCGGTACCGAGCGCGGCCAGCAGGGCCGAATCCGGCGCCAATTCACCCCCGGGCCGGCTGCCGATCAAATTCAGTTTCCAGTCCAGCCTGCCGCGGCCTCGCTCGCGCGAGTTTTCCATCTCGTCGCGAACTCCAGCAGCGATGCATTCACGCAACGCATTTTCCATGCGCACGATTTCGTCCTCGCTCTCCGAGCGCAGATCCACCTTCAAGCGGGATTCGTAGGGGATGGAATTAACCGAAGTGCCACCATCGATCTGGCCGATATTGAACGTCGTCCGGGGCGAGCTGGGCACCTTCGTGTTAATGAAGCGCACGGATCCTCGCACCAACGCGTTGATCGGATTGGGAAGACCAAAGTCTGACCAGCTATGCCCTCCGGGACCGGTAACTACGACTTCAACACGGCGCGAGGCCAGAGCTCGCGTCGTTACATGGTCGATGCCCGATCCATCCAGCACGATCACCGCCTTCAGTCTCGAGCGATAGGCGTCCACCAGCGCACGCATCCCGCGTAGGTTACCTTCCCCCTCTTCGCCCACATTCGCCGCGAATAAAATCGTGTGGTTGGGCTTGATGTTCTGGCTGTGGATTGCCCGGGCGACGGCGACAAGCGCCGCCAGCCCCGTGCCATTGTCCGAAATGCCTGGCGCCAGAACGCGCTCCCCGTCGCGGCGCGCCTTGATATCCGTGCCGAGGGGAAATACCGTGTCGAGATGAGCGGCCAGCAGCACGACGTCCTTGTCGCTGGCTCCCTTCAGTTCGCCAATAACATTGCCAAGCTTGTCCGTTTGTACCGCGAGTCCTTCACCCGCGAACATCGCCGCGACCGCTTCGCCACGCCGGTTCTCTTGAAACGACGGGGCGGGAATCTCCGTTAGCTGAATCTGGATGTCGGTCACCCAATCCACATGCTGATCAAACCAGAACAGGGCGGCACGAACTTGCGGCTGTTCCACGAACGAGGTAGCTCGGGCGGGCTTCGGCGGGTTTGGCACAGCCGTCGAGCGAAGAGGCATAGCGAAGAGAATAGCGCAAACAGCCAGGCGATTCACTGTCCCAATTGACAGGTGCTCCACACGCGCGCGCAAAATGTCTGCGATTCCAACTGGCATCGAGGACTCGCCCGGCATTCTACCTCATTGAGCACTGGGTTGTGCGCAGAGCGCGCGCAGCTCGTCGTTAGTCAGTACGCGCGCCGACTGTTTCGCAGCCTCGAAGATGCGATTTATGAGTTCGTCGCTTTCTGGGATGCCGTGTCGCGCCAGCCAGTAAATCACGTTGGATTTCCCGCTCATCGGACCCACCTCCACCACCTGCTCCAGTCCGAACATGTGCGCTGGGACGCCGCTATACACGGCGTCCGCGAGCGTGCGATCGTGCTTCCGCAGTGCTTTGATGATCGCCGCGGCGTGTACGCCGGTCGCCGTCCGAAACGCATCTCGTCCGAAGACAGGGTAGTTCGGTGGAATGCTCGTGTGCGTGGCTGCCGCGACTTTCTCGCAATAAGCGCGCAGGTAAGTCAGATCATTGTCGCGCAAGCCCATCAAGCGCAGGTTCACTAGCAACAGTTCGATCGGTGTATTACCGACTCGCTCGCCCAACGACAGCGCGACGCCGTGCACCTGCTGGGCTCCCGCCGCGATCGCCGACAACGAATTGGCGATCGACAATCCGCGATCACGGTGACCATGCCAGTCCACCCGGATTTTCTCCCCAGATGGTTTAACGACCCTGTCGATTGCGAATTTGACCAGGTTGTACGCACCCTCCGGTGTAGCATGCCCGACCGTGTCACAGAGCACGATGGCCCGCGCTCCACTGCGGATCGCTGTCTTATACAGCCGTTCCACCGTATCCGGATCCGTGCGAACCGTGTCCTCGGTGACGTACATGGAAGGCAGTCCGTGTTCGACCGCAAATCTGACGGCCTTCTCGGTCGTTCTCTCCAGGTGATCCACCGTCCAATCCTCGACCAGTCTGCGGATCGGGCTGGATCCCAGGAATGTCGCGGCTTCAATCGGGATACCGGTGCGCTGCGAAATATCAACAATCGGACGAATGTCCGCCTCGACCGTCCGCGCCGCACAATTCGGTTTGATCCGCATCTTGCACTGCACGATTTCTCTCGCCAACGCTTCGACGTGCTCGACTGCCCGCGGGCCGGCCCCTGGCAGACCGATATTCACCGAATCGATTCCGAGTGCCTCCATGAAATGCAGCAACTCGATCTTTTCCTCGATGCTCGGGTCGTGAATGGAAGGGTTCTGCAGGCCGTCGCGCAACGTCTCGTCGTTCACCAGAACGCGCGTCCCTGGTGGGATGGCGACGGAAGCGGCAAGATTCCAATCGTAGATCAAGTCAGTTTCGGACACGGCGGAGCGACCTCCCTGCCCTCGTGAATCAGTAACGGACCGTGTAGCTGTTCGGCTGCTGTTGTGGGTCCGGTCTGTAAATCACCTTGCAAAACTCGCAGCGGTATACTTCCGCGCCTTTGCCGACCAGCACCTCGATCTCAGCGGGATATTCGTACCAGCGCTTCAGGTGGCCGGCGCAAAGCTTGCCCTTCGCGTCTTTCTCATCGCAGGCTCGCTGCTTTGGCTTGCGCGTTTTCACTTTAGGCGCTGCCGGCTTTACTTCTTCAACGGGCGGAGCGGCCGTCTCGGTCGGTGTCACTGGCGTTTCTTCAGGCACTGCCGTCCTCCTTCGCGGACCAATCAGAATCCATGATCACGAAACATGCTTCTCAGAGCGCCTCGTGCGTGGCGAATCTTGGCGCCTATCCCGCCGCCGAATTCGAACTTCAGAAAGGAGTCCGCGGCCTTTTCCAGTTCGGCTCCGTAGCGGTACCACCACGGCTTTTCCATGGCCGGCAATCGGTCGACATCAACGTATTTGATGTTAACCATTTCCAGCACTCCCGCCTTGCCGTGTGTTCGGCCCCAGCCGCTCAGTCCCGTTCCTCCATGAGGCGCCTCGCAAATGGCAAAACCGCTCAGCAGGTCGTTAATCATCACAGTTCCTGCACGAAGCTGTCGCGCAATATCCTGGCCTCGCGCGTTGTCGGATGTCCAGACGCTGGCGGCGAGCGCAAATTCCGTGTTGTTCGCCATTTGAATCGCTTCGTCTGCGTCCTTCACGACCTGGATAGCGAGGATAGGGCCGAAAGTCTCGTCCCGGAAGAGCTGCATCGACGAATCCGCCCCGACGAGCACTGTCGGATCGAAAAAATTGGGCCCGAGTTCGGGCCTTGCGCGTCCGCCATACAAGACACGTGCCCCCCTTTGCACTGCGTCCGCGATCAGGTCGTTCATGCGCTGCACATGTTGCGGCCGAATCAGCGGACCGATCTCGGAGTCGGGATTCGAACCCGGACCAATACGAAGCTTTTGTGTCTTCTCCACGCATGCTCGGATGAACGTCTCGGCAACCGCAGCCTCCACGAATAAGCGCTCCACCGAAAGACAGACTTGGCCACAATTTGTGAAACTCCCCCAGACCGCTGCGCTCGACGCAACATCCAGGTTAGCGTCGGACAAGACAAGCATGGCGTCCTTGCCGCCCAACTCCAGAACACTCGGAATCAGTTGCCGGGCGCAGGCTTCCGCCACATGCCGGCCTGTGAACACGCTTCCCGTGAAAAATACCTTATCCGGGTGCGCATCGATCAACGCCTGGCCCACATCCCCTCCCCCTTGAATCATCGTCACCAAACCGTCGGGGAAACCAGCTTCGCGAAACAATTTCTCAATCGATATGCCGCATTCGGGCGTGAAATCGCTCACTTTGCAGATTATTGCGTTGCCCGCAGCGATCGCCGGGATGATCTGGCTCATGGGAATGGCCAGTGGATAGTTCCAGGAACTGATAATGCCAAGCACTCCGAGTGGCTCGTATGAGATCGCGCCCGATTTCATCTTTGCCGCCGTACTATGGTGCGGAACGGATTCTGACCGCAAAAGTTCGGCGCCGTTCTTTGCGAAGTACTCCGCCGTGTCCAGCGACACGAAGACGTCCGCGAACTTAGCCTCGACGCGGGGCTTTCGGGACTCGGCGACGACCACATCCGCCAAGATATCCGCCCTTTCAAGGATCTTCGTTTTCAATACCTCCAAGCGCTTGCATCGGGCGCTGACGGGTACTTTTGCCCAGGCCGACTGCGCCTTGCGCGCTTTGAGCATTAATTGCGGCACTTGCAATACCGGAGTGCGTTCGTATGTTCCTCGCACATTGCCGGTGGCCGGATCAATCGAAACGAGCGACTCAACCATGAGGGTGGTGGCAACCATCCATTCGATTCTAGCCGAATGGCCTGCGGACTGCGCATCTTTCCTCGCAACTTTCTTCGCCTGCGCTTACTCCACGCGGAAGGACTCGTCGTGATCGACACGTACCATGAACAACCCCTGAGGCGGCACCGTCGGTCCGGATTTTGAGCGGTCCTTCAGTTCGTACAGACGGTCTACGTCATCGGGCTTGAGTCTCCCACGACCAACCTCCAGCAGGGTGCCCACCATCTTGCGCACCATGTATCGCAGGAAGGAGCGGCCGTGCACCGTGAACCAGAGCTCTTTCCCGTCGTCGCTTCGTCTCAGCTCGGTCGAGTAAATCTCCCGCTGCATGTTGCGTTCTTTATCGTCTTCCTCCGAACCCGTCGATGCCGCGAAGGAACTGAAATCGTGCGTCCCCGCGAACCGGGCGGCCGCTTCACGCATGGCGTCCTCGTCCAGGGGAAACGGATAGTGCAGCACGTAACGCCACAACATCGGCGGCACCACCTTGTCTCGATAAATTCGGTAGCGATAAACCTTACCCTTCGCCGACCAGCGTGCGCTGAAGTCCGGTCCTGTCTCTTCCGAAGCAACGATTCGAATTGTGGGCGGCAGCAACGCGTTCAAGGCTCGCTGAAACTCCACTGGCGACAGCGCGGATTGCGTGCGGAAGCTGGCAACCTGCCCGAGAGCATGCACGCCGGCATCGGTACGGCCTGTGCCGTGAAGTTGAGTGTTCTCCTGGGTCAACCGCCGCAGCACGGTCACCAGTTCGCCCTGCACTGTCGGTTTGTTTGCCTGGATCTGCCAGCCGTGAAAATCCGTGCCGTCATAGGCAATCGTGAGCTTAATGTATCGCATGCAGGAAGCGGCCGGGCGTCTCAGGGTGCGGTCCGCACAAAGCGGCTGCCTGGTTTCACTGCGACGCTTCCCTGCTGGCAGAGCGGGCAATCATCAGGTTCGTAACTCTTCACCGCCAGTTCGACCAGCGCGTTGGACTCGACTGTGAATTCCACCTCGCCGCCGCTCCGGTCGATCAGGGCTCCCGCGGCCACAACACGACCTCCGGCCTCTTCGACAACGTGAATCGCTTCCTGCGTCGACCCTCCGGTTGTCCAAACATCTTCGACTACTAGAACATGTTGATCCGGTTTCAGCGAGAATCCGCGCCGCAGTGTCATGATGCCGCTGGCGTTGCGCTCCACAAACATGGCGGGTACCCCTCCCCCCACCGGGTCCTGAGGGGTCGGCAGCGCCCTGGCAACCTCCTGACCAATAATCACTCCGCCTAGCGCTGGAGACACCACTACGTCAATTCGTGCGTCCGAAAAGAGGGCCGCCAAGGCGCGCCCTAACTGCTCGGCAAAGCGCGGGTATTGAAGAACCAGCGCGCACTGCATGTAAGTATCGCTGTGACGGCCACTGGATAGCTCAAAATGGCCGTGGCGAACCGCTCCGGCGACTTCAAACATGCCAAGGATCTGTTCGCGTGAGAGTATGCTGTTCATAGGTCTGAGCCTGACTGTCCGCTTGCGGCAGGCTAACCGTTTCGGACGGCTAAACGTCGAAATGTCAGCAGCCTAGCTGCCATCTCCGGTCGTTGTCAAGGATTAGGGCTGCCTGCTACACTGCACTTTCCGAGTGTAAGGGTGGTTTCTCGTTTCTGCGCCCCCGCTTCCAGGTAGATGAAACAAATTGCGCGTGGCGAACGTTATCACTAAAGAAGCTCCGTAACTAGCTTTTCGCTGTACGTGTTCCAAGTCTAAAGCGAGGATAATTATGAAGAAGCCGTTCCTACGTCCGCTGCTTGCCGCGACCCTTATCGGTGTCATGGCTGGCACGCCGGTCGTCCCGACACTGGCGCAGGAGCCCGCTTCGGCTCCCCAGTCGCGCGCCGCAGCACAGGGCGGAGTACCGATCTCGTTGGGAGTTTCCAAGCACGACTATTCGAAGGCGCGCGAGGCCTTCCCGCGAATTTGGTTGCCCTATCAAATGCATACGATTGCTCCCGGCGCTTTGGCGAACTCCCCGCGACTCGAGCAATTGATCCACAGCGGGAAACTTGAGCTGAGTCTCCAGGATGCGATCGCTCTGGCTCTTGAGAACAGCATGGACATCGTCGTCCAGCGCTACAGCCCCTGGATTGCCGATGTCAGCCTGCTCAAGGCCAGAGCCGGAGGATATGGCTACGGAACTCCCGGCAGCATTGCCGTCGGATCGACAGCCAATCTCCCCTCCCTCTCGTACGACCCGCTCCTGACCCAAGTCTTTCAGTTCGCTGACGCCACCGTGCCCATCAACAACCCTTTCCTCTCCGGTACGGCTGGCACGGGCACTAGCACCGGCGTCACGGCCGCCGGCCTCACGACGCACAGTGCCACGTACAACACCCAGTATCAGCAGTGGTTTGATCCCGGCACGTACTTCAGCGTCGCCTGGGACAACAACCGTTCTTCTTCGAACGCGGCCAACTTCTTCAATCCCTACGTGTCGTCTTCGCTTGCGGTCACCGTCTCGCAACAACTCTTGGCGGGCGCGGGCCGATTTGTGAATCGCCGCAATATTCTGATCGCTGAAAATAACCGTAAGATCGCGGACCTCGCTTTCGCTCAGCAGGCCATCACCACGGTAACGAACACCATCACGGCATACTGGGAGCTCGCGTATGCCCGGGAAAACGTCAAAGTCCAGCAACAAGCCGTGACCGTCGCTGAAAAGTTGTACAACGACAACAAGAAGCAGCTCGAGATTGGCACCATGGCTCCGCTCGACGTAACCCGCGCGGAATCGGAGTTGGCCAGCGACCGGACGAGCTTGATCGTCGCGCAAACTACGCAGCTCCAGGACGAGTTGATCCTGAAAAACTACATTTCGAAAGATCCGACCGCATCCAATCTGATTGCCGTGGAAGTCATCCCGACGGACAAGCCGGACACACCGGAGGCTATTGAGGCATCGTCGTTCGAAGAAGCCGTAAAGGAAGCCTTCCTGAAGCGTCCGGATGTGCGCGAGCAGGTGTTCAACCTCGAAAACGCGAATATCGACGTGAGAGCGACCAAGAACGCGCTCTTGCCCACCGCGACGCTAGGTTTCCAGTACACCTCGGCCGGTCTCGCGGGAAATTCCACCATTACCGGAACGCCTACCACCATTGCGGGAGCCCCCATCGTCGACGCGAACGGCGTGACGATCCCTGGCTTCTTTGTCCCGTCCGCGGACATACCAAACCTCGGCACGCGCTCTGCCGGATTTGGTAACGCGCAGTCCCAGATATTTCACAACACTTTCCCAATCTACGCGGGCCAATTGACCGTCAGCCTGCCCCTTCGCAACCGCGCGGCCACTGCGGACAACATTCATGCCCAGTTGGTCGAGCGGCAATACGAAGCCCAAGTCCAGCAGATCAAGAACAACGCGGTCCTCGATGTCCGCAACACCACCATCGCGCTCGAGCAGGGCCGAGCCCAGGTGGCCTCTGCGCGCAAGGCTCGCGAACTACAGCAGCAGACATTTGAAGCCGAGCAGAAGAAGTACCAGCTCGGCGCATCCACCGTCTACAACGTCATTTTGACCCAGCGCGACCTCATCACCGCCCAAGGCACGGAACTCCGCGCCCTGGCCAACCTCGCCGAAGCCAAAGCCAACTATGAACGAGCTCTGGGAAGGACGCTCGACATCAACAACGTCACCATCGCCGACGGAAGGTCCGGCCACTACCAACAAGACACGCTGATCCCAGGGACCCTCAACGGCCAGGTTGTCGGCACCGAATCTCTTTTTAAAGCTCTCGAAAAGGCTGGAGTCTCCGGACAAAAGTAGTCCATTTGCCGCGATTGCAACTCGAAAGAAGGCCACGCGACTTCATGGTCCGTGGCCTTTTCCACCGATGCTTCTCCCACTACGTATCTGACAATGCTATAGTTCGTCGCAAGGCGGGCGCACGTTCCCGATTCCAGGATGGCATCGCCCACATCCACATTTGACTTGATCGAACGCTTCAAGAACGGGGACAACGAAGCGTTCAGCACCCTCTTCCAGCTATATCATCGGCGGCTGGCGGTCAGTATCTATTACCGCATGGGCCCCGAGCTCCGGGCCCTCACCGAAGTGGACGACATCCTCCAGGAGGTTTTCCTCCTCGCTTCCCGCGACATGGATAAGTTCCACTATCGCGCTCCCGGAAGCTTCATGGCGTGGCTACTCCACATCGCTGACCATGTCATCGTCGATTCCGCTCGCTACCAAAATCGCGGGAAACGCCGCGCCGAACAACTATTGCGATTCCGGTCTGAAAGCAATCCCGGCGGCCCCGACCCGGTGGACTCCAACACGCCCAGCCAGTTATTCGCGCAGGAAGAAGCCATGCAGATCCTGCTTCGAAAATTGGACGCGTTGCCGCCCGATTACCGCCAAGTGCTTCTCCTCTCGAAGTTCGAAGGGCGGAACACGCAAGAAGTCGCGGCTCAGATGAACAAATCCCGTGAGACGGTTTCTCTTTTGCTTCATCGGGCTCTGAAGCGTTTTCGTCAGCTTGAGTCGGAGGGCGGCGATGGACGCCAACGGGCCTGACGGCAACGACACTTCCGCGCCACACCCGCCGGAAGGAGATGGTCCCCGTGAACAGCTCATTGCGGCGGCACTGGCGGACTACCTTGACCGCGTTGCGACGGACGAGTACGTCAATATCGACAGCTTTTGCCGCGAACGTCCCGCGATCGCCATGGAACTACGCCCGCTGCTGCGCTCCTTGGCCGCCATGGACGAACCGCAAGATCCCCTCGATAGCACCGAACCTGCCGACGAACCCCTCCCCGAGAAACTGTCCGGCCACAAGATCCTCGGCGTAATCGGCGCCGGCGGGATGGGACGCGTATTGTTGGGCTACGACGAAGGCCTTGGGCGAAGAGTCGCTATCAAGATGCTCGGCGCACGCTACCGCGACAACGAGAATCTGAAGGCCCGATTCATGCACGAGGCCCGCGCGCTTGCGCGAATCAATCATCCCAACATCGTCCAGATTTTCAGCCTTGGTCAGCAGGCGGAGCCGCCTCACTTCGTCATGGAGTTGGTCGAAGGCACGTCTCTGGTGGAAGCTGCCAAGGCACTGACGATCCGCCAGAAGGCCGACTTGATGCGCAAAGTCGCGCTTGCTGTCGATTTTCTCCACGATCACCAGATTCTCCACCGCGACCTGAAACCGACGAACATCCTCGTCGGACCGGACCTGCAGCCGCGCATCCTCGATTTCGGCCTGGCGCGGGAGCTCGATAACCTGCGCACACGGGTAACTCGCCCCGGCGAAATCATGGGAACGCCGGATTACTTCTCCCCTGAACATACAACTCCTGGTGTACCGCTCGATCCTCGCAGCGACGTCTTCTCGCTGGGCACCATTTTCTATGAACTCCTGACTGGAGCGCTCCCCTTCCACGCCGAAACGTTCGTCGAACAGGCCCAGTTGATCCGTCAACGCGCACCGTTGCTCCCCCGGCGTATTAACCGGGAGATTCCTGGCGAACTCCAGGACATCTGTCTGAAGGCACTCGAGAAGAAACCCGACGACCGCTACCCCTCTGCAAAGGCAATGGCCGAGGATCTGGATCGCTTCCTGGCGGGCGAGAAAGTCCATGCTTCGCCAACCGCATACACGACCTTGATGCAGGGAAAAATCGCGCAGCATCTCCGCGAACTCCAGGGGTGGCGGGAAGATCGAATCATTTCGGACCAGGAGTACGATTCCCTTCGCAAGGGCTACGGCGGCCTCGTGGAACGCGACGATTCCTGGATCTTGAATGCACGCAGGCTCACGCTTCCTCAGGTCAGTCTGTACCTCGGGGCGTGGATCCTGATCATCGGCGCTGCGTTTCTTTTCCTCTTCGAGTTCTCGTCTATGTCGCGCGTTTCGATCGTTGCTTCCGTCGCGTTAGTCACCGCGCTCATGGCATATCGTGGCCTTCGCCTGTGGCGTGTCGGCCAGCTGCGGATCGGAATCGCTTATTTGCTCGCCTTTTGTCTCCTTCTGCCGATTGCCCTTCTGGTTTTCTTTGGCGAATACCAATTATTCGCAAAAGTGGCGGCAAATCCCGAATGGGAACTGCTCGGCAAACTCTCTGACAAGTTCAAGCAGACAACGAACGCACAGTTATGGTGGGCTGAGTTTTTTTCGCTGCCCGCTTATTTCTGGCTCCGCAGGTTCACGCGATCTTCCGTCTTCGGTCTGGTGTTGTCCGTTTCGATAGCGTGGCTGTGCATTGTGACCTTGTTGCGACTCGGTTTGTTGGAATGGGTGAATTCGGATCCCGGTTGGTTCTACTATCGACTTATCCCCATCGCCCTGCTCTTCTTT
>Ga0335082_10001606_pt1 | contig 24108 bp, 19 predicted proteins | sample Lox_Sample_41_FD_206718 | JGI IMG/M metagenome (GOLD analysis project Ga0335082, IMG submission 206718) | Soil microbial communities from Loxahatchee National Wildlife Refuge, Florida, United States - Lox_Sample_4.1 | ecosystem: Environmental > Terrestrial > Soil > Wetlands | place: USA...
GTTCGTTCACGCCTGGCTGGCGCCAGCGGCGTGTTTGACAGGCTGAGTTCGATACAGGGTAGGATTGCACGAAGCATCGAGGAAGCCCGCAACGAGGACCGCCAGACGTTTGAGAAAGAGCGCGACGACGCGATAAGGGCGGAAAAGAAAGCACTTGCGGAACTCGAACAGTCGAGAATCAAAGAGCAGGAGGCCGCCGAGAAAGTGCGGCAGGCCGAGGAAGCGAAGAACGACGCGACCTCGCAGGCGCGCCTTGGGCGCTTCATCCGGGAGCGGGCATCGAGCGCCGACTACGAGAAACATCTCGGCCTAATCGCGATGATCCACCGGGACTTTAAGCGACTGTCAGACCTGATGGAGAGGGTCCACCAGCAGGATGCGGATCCGACGCTGCCGAGGGTCGATCGAATCGTCCTCTATATCGATGACCTTGACCGCTGCTATCCACCGTACAAGGTGGTGAAAGTGCTCGAGGCGGTACACCTGCTTTTGTTTTTCCCTCTGTTCGTGGTGGTGGTGGGAGTGGACTCGCGCTGGTTGTCACGATCGCTCCACAAGCACTACCAGGGGATGCTGGCGGACGAGGCGGTGGCCAACCAAGGATCGGGGAGTATCGAGCGCGCTCCCGCGGAGAGCCAAGACTTTCTGGAGAAGATATTTCAAGTGCCGTTTTGGCTTCGTCGCATGGAGCCGGTTGCGGTGCGGCGCCTCATACGCAAACTAATCTCGTCGGAGGAGCGCGAAGCATCGCCTCTTCCCACGACGCCGGCATTCGCCGGTCGCGAGGTATCGCCGCTTCCTACGGCACCGACCTCCGTGGGTGCTGAGAGTGCGGATGAGCCGGGAGCGGAAGAAGCTGAAGACGATAGGAAGGCAAGCACGGACACTGCAGGCACGAAGCCCGAGGATGCGGCCCGTGCAGTGGCGAAGCAGATAACAGCCGAGGCGGAAAGCGAAAAGCCGAAAGGTGAACTGCTGGCAGCAGCCGCCGAGGGCCTGACGATCACCGAGGCAGAGTTGATGTTTATGGAGAAGGTCGCACCGTTGATGCCCCGCACTCCGAGATCGGTCAAGCGATTCGTAAATATCTACCGCCTGTACAAGGCCGCCCTGACACCGCCCGCGCTTGGACGTTTCCTGGGAACGCCAGCCATGCCAGGCAACTTCAGGGCCGTGCAGGTGCTTTTGGCGTTGGTGACGGGGACGCCACGGTTGGCGCAAGCTGTGTTCAGCGAATTGCTACGGCATGAAGGCGGCTCGTCGCGGCGCCTCTCCGATTTAGCGAAGATCGGGACCAATGAGGAGGCATGGCGGACAACCTTGGATGCGTTGCAGGAGTTCGCAAACGGAGATTGCGATCTGTCGCTCGATTCGCTGGGGGAGGTCTCTCCGCTCGTCGCTCGTTATTCGGTGCATCACATGGTGAGCGCGGAGCCCGGAGAGACGGGACTTGGCTAGGGCAGATTGGTTCGTGGTGTTTCCGGCGATTCCCACAATTGCCAACAGAAGGCAATTGTGGGCCACCCTGGTGTTGAGGGAGTTTATTCGGTTTCCTGCTCGCGGAGTTCCGACTTCATTTCGAGGTTGCGGATGAGGCGGTGGAGGTAGTTGGGGTGGACGCCGAGGAGCTTGGCGGCGTCGGTGTAGCTGCCGTCGGCTTCGGCGAGGGCGTCGCGAATCAGGCGCTTCTTCAGCTCGCTGATGGCGGCGTGGTACTTGCCGCCTTCCGGTTTGGCGGTGGGCCGCTCCAATAACGCCTCGGGAAGGTCCTCGGGGCGGATTTCGTCGGAGGCCCCGAGCACAATGGCGTGCTCGATGGCGTTTTCCAGCTCGCGCACGTTTCCCGGCCAATCGTAGTTCATGAGCAGCGCCCGCGCCTCGGCGGTAATGCCCTTGAAGGGACGGTTGCACTTCTGCGCGTACTTGGTGGCGAAGTATATCGCCATCAGCGGAATGTCTTCGCGGTGCTTGCGCAGGGGTTGAATGGGCACCGAAACAACGTTCAAGCGGTAGAACAGGTCCTGGCGAAATTCGCCGGTCTTGATCGCCTGTTCGAGGTCCCGGTTGGTTGCTGCGAGTATGCGCGCCTGCAGTTTGATGGGCCGAGTCCCGCCAACCCGCTCGAACTCGCGTTGCTGCAGCACACGCAGCAACTTGGCCTGCAGGGTTGGAGCCAGCTCTCCGATCTCGTCCAGCAGAACGGTGCCGTCTTCAGCAACCTCAAGCTTGCCCTTCTTGGTGGCAATGGCGCCGGTGAAGGAGCCTTTCTCGTGGCCGAAGAGTTCGCTCTCCAGCAGGGTGTCGGGGATGGCGGCGCAGTTGATGGCGACGAAGGGCTTGTCGGCGCGCGCGCTGGTGGCATGGATGGCGCGCGCCACCAGTTCCTTGCCGGTGCCGCTCTCGCCGCGAATCAGCACCACGCTGTCGCCGGCCGCCACCTTGGCAATCAGGTTCGAGAGTTGACGCATGGCCTTGCCGTCGCCGACCATGCCGTCACTGGGCTCCAGCTCTTCGCGAAGACGGCGGTTCTCGGCCCTCAGCGATTCCAGGGCGAGCACATTCTCCAGGGTCACGGCAGCGATGCCAGCGACGGAGTTGAGAAAATGCACGTGATCGTCCTGAAATTTCCGTTCCGTTCCATTCGAGGTGAGATACATGACCCCCACGGTCCGGTTCACGCCCAGCAGAGGCACACAGATTGAGTTTCCCGAAGCCGGAGAATCGACAGGATCTTCGGCGGTGACAGCCGACTGCTCCCACAGCGCGCGCTGCACTAACTCACGACGGACGGAGATCTGCTGCGCCTCCCGGCCTTCGCGATCGTAGGCGCAGATGGATGCCGGCTCGTCGTCCGGCTGATCGATGATCAGAACGACGCCGGAGTCGGCGGGTACGACCTCGAAGATGCGCTCCAGCAATTTGCGCTGCAGCTCCTGGGGATCGCGGATGGAATTGATGGTGCGGGAAATCTTGATGAGCGCATCCAAGTCGCGCGCCATGCGGCCCACCTGGGAGGGAGTGACCGGCGAGGCCTGCGGGTTGTGCAGCTTGACGGTCTTGCGGAGATCGCTGGGCGTGCCGTCGCTGTAGAACACGCGCGGCACCACAGACGGCGTGTCTTCCCCGATGAGAAAGACCAGATCACACTGGCCGATGCGCAGGATGTCGCCGTGAGCGAGGACCCGCTTGCTGACGGGAATGCCGTTCACAAAGGTCCCGTTGTGGCTTTCGAGGTCGGTTAGTGCCGCCTGTCCGTCCTGCATTTCGACGACGCAGTGGTGGCGGGAGACGGTGGAGTCGCGTAGCGACATGCGGTTCGAGGTTTCCCGTCCAACCGAGATGGGACCGTCGGCCAGACGAAATACCTGACCCTTAAGAGGTCCCGAGATGGCGACGATGCGGGGATCCATGCCGGCTCCAGGGAGTAAGGTAGTTTAGCTTACCGCAAGCAGTCAGCGCGCTGCGGTTAAATTTGATTACGTGGAATCCTGCCCGTCCGTTCGAAGCTGGCTAGAGCGTCTTCTTGATGAGTAGTCCTTCTCCCAGCGAAACCGTCGTTAGCACTCTGACGATGGTTTCCGAGGCATGGCCGTCGCCGTAGGGGTTTTGCATTCCCGCGAGCGAACGACGGAACTCGTCGCTACTTGCCAGCGCGACTTTGGCGAGAATGTCGGCCCGGTTGGGCGCTGCATCGAGGATGTTGCGGGCGCGCTCCCTGCCCTGCTGGCGCATGCCGACGTTCACCGTGGGGAGCGCGAACGACGGCGTTTCCATGATGCCGCTGCTGGAGTTGCCAGCCATCAGGCCGGCTTGCCGCAGCAAGCTCCAGTAGATTAGTGCGGGGAGATTCACGAACACACGGGCGTCCGTCCGGTCCGCAAGAAACTGCTCGGTACGCGCGATCAGCTCGCGGCTGCCGGCGTCGGCGTTGGGGTAGCAGAACAGGATCTGACCAGGGACTTCGAGCAGCGCTGCAAACAGCTCGTCAGCCTCGCGGGTGGTGTCGCGGGCGATGGTGACGGGATGGTAGGCCACCACCATCGTCCTATCTTCCAATTCAAGGCCGAGTTGTTGCTGGAGTTGTTCGCGAGTCAATAACGTGTCGCGGCGCAAGTGGTCGATCGATGGCGCTCCGGCGCGGTGAACTCGCCAGGCTTCTTCGCCCAAGGCGATGACGCGATCGCACGCAGCTAAGGTCGAGGTGAAGTGGATGTGCGCTATTTTCGTCAGGGCGTTGCGAACGGCATCATCGATGGCACCTTCGCTGATCTCGCCGCCCTCGATGTGCGCGATGGGGATGCGCAGCGCCAACGCAACGGAAGCGGGCGCCAACAACTCGTAGCGGTCGGCGATTAACAGCAGCAGGTCGGGCCGCATCTGTCCGAGGCAGTCGGCAAGACTCAGGGTTGCCACGCCGATGGTTTTAGCCATGCCGACATCCGTGTCGGAGCTGAGCAGACACTCGACGCGGGCGGCAATTTGCAGACCATCTCGCTCGATTTCACGAATGGTATTGCCGAACTCGGGTGACAAATGTGGCCCCATGGCGATCAGTTGCAATTCGACATCCGGGTGGTGCGATAGATCGTGCAGGGGCCAGTAGAGATGGCTGTAGTCGGCGCGGGAAGTGGTAACGACCGCAATCCTGCGTTTCATCTAGGTTGCGGCCGCCGTGGTGGTCTGCCGGCGCAGGTAATCGGACGGTTCGTATTCGGGGACCAGGCGTGTCAAGGTCGCCAGCAGTTGGGCGAGATTCCTGTCGTTCAGCGCCACGGTCAAGGCGGCAAGTCCGGCTGCGAGTTCAGCGTCTGGCAACCGCGGACTGTGAACCCAGAAGATGCCATCGACCGGGGCGGCCATAGCCGACTCCCGGGCAGAAACAAAGTCCTCGCGCAGCTTGTCGCCGGGACGCAGGCCGGTGTAGGCGATGGCAATGTTTTTCGCGGCAGACTGCCTAATCAAGTACTCCGCCAGGGCGGCGATTCTCACGGGCTCCCCCATGACAGGCACGGCGATCGCACCCTCCGCAGGGCACGATGCGGCTGCACTGAGAACACGATGGACTGTCTCTTCCATTGTCAGGAAGTATCGCTCCACTTCAGGATGAGTCACGGTTACCGGTCCGCCGCGCGCAATCTGGTCCGAAAACAGCGGCACCACGCTGCCTTCCGAGGCAAGAACATTTCCCAAGCGGACCGAGGCCATGCGAGTGCGTGCCGCAGGCATCCCCAGCAGGACAAGCTCAGCCAGGCGTTTAGTTGCGCCCATAATGCTCTGCGAATTCACCGCCTTGTCGGTAGAGATCATGATGAGCCTCGCGGCATCGAAACGCTGCGCCACCATCGCCAGCGTAGAGGTGCCGAAGACATTATTCTGCAGCACGGCAAAGGGGTTCATCTCCATCAGCGGCACGTGCTTGAACGCGGCAGCGTGATAGACGATCTGCGGGCGATAACGTTCGAAGAGGTCAAGCAGACAGCGCTCGTCGGCGACCGATCCCAGCAGGGGCACATGCCTTTGAGGCCCGGATTGCCGGGAAAGGCCGGAGTGAATGCGGAACAGGTTCTGCTCGGAGGAATCTAACAGTACCAGGCAGCGGGGGGCCATGCCGTGGATGGTCTTCGCCAAGGCCGAGCCTATCGACCCGCCAGCCCCGGTAACTAAGACGCTCTTGCCGGCATGAAGTGGGGCGAATGCCGAGGCATCATGGCGGGGGGCGGGCGGGAAGAACCCATCCCAGCGAATGTTCTGGTTATTCAGGTTCATATTTGGGCAGGCTTCATTATAGAAGTGCGGATGGATGGCTTCGGGCACTCTCCATGGCGTCCCGGTGATGCTTCGCAGCGCCTGCCTATTTTGACTCGCTCTCGAGCTTGCCGGCTTCCTCCTGAATATGCCGCCAGGCGCGCTCGACGTGCTTATGGGTCGTGTTGGTCTGGCCGACACAGAAGCGAAGCACGAACTGGTCTCCAAGGCGGGTGTGGGTCAGATAGAGATCGCCACTTAGATTCAGGCGGTCCATCAGGCGCTGGTTGTCACTTTCATTGCCGCGATAGCGGAAGCACACCAGGTTCAGAGGCACCGGGGCAACTACCTCAAAACGGCGATCGTTTCTGACCCACTGCGCGAACTCCTGCGCCAGCGAGACATGTTGGCGAACGTGAAACTGCAGCCCTTCGACGCCGTAGTGACGAATTACGAACCAGAGCTTAAGGGACCGGAAGCGGCGTCCCAGGGGAATCTGCCAGTCACGATAGTCGAACACCGCACCAGACTCGGTTGCCTGGTTCTTCAGGTACTCGGGTAGGATGCTCAGGGTGTTGATCAAGGCCTTGCGGTCAGCCACATAGAAGCAGTCACAATCGAAATTAGTAAACATCCACTTATGCGGGTTGAAGCAGTAACTATCGGCCTGCTCCACGCCCTGCTGATAATGGCGGAACTCCGGACAGAGCGCCGCAGTCCCTGACATGGCCGCGTCCACATGGAACCAGAGATTGTGCTCGCGGCAGACGGCCGCGATGGCCGGTAGCGGATCCATGGCGTTCGACGAAGTTGTGCCTACGGTTCCGCAGACAAAGAAGGGCACTCTTCCATCTTTGAGGTCCTTTTCCACGTGTAACTTGAGTGCGTCGGCCTGCATGGCGAAGTTCTGGTCCACTTCGATTAGCCGCAGATTGTTCAGCCCGATTCCCGCGATCATGGCGGCCTTCTCCAGGGAAGAGTGCGCTTGCGTGGAGGTGTAGGCCACGAGCTTGCCGTCGGCACCGCGCAAGTTGCTGGTATAAGTGGTGGCGCGCTCGCGGGCAGCGAGCATGGCGCACAGCGTAGCGCTGGAGGCCGTGTCCTGGATGACTCCGCCACCGCTGCTCGAGGACAGGAACTTCTCCGGAAGACCTAGCATGCCTACCAGCCAATCCAGGACATGGGTTTCCAGTTCTGTACAGGCGGGACTGGTGGCCCAGAGCATGCCCTGCACGCCGAGGGCCGAGGATAACAGGTCTCCTAAGATCGCCGGTCCCGAGGCATTCGCAGGGAAGTAGGCAAAGAAGTTTGGGGACTGCCAGTGGGTAACCCCAGGTAATATCAGCTTGTCTATGTCGGAAAGGAGTTGGTCAAAGGCCTCCCCGTGTGCTGGGGGCGCAGCAGGCAGAAGTTCGCGAATCTGGCCCGGTTTGGCTTGGGATAGTACAGGCAGCGACTCAATCCGGCCATAGTAATCGGCGACCCAGTCCACTACCTCCTTCCCATGGCGACGGAATTGTTCAGCCGTCATATGAAAGCTCTGCTCTTGCGACATTTCAGCCCTCCTGGCACTTATTTCTGAGTCTCAAGCCGAATTACCACTCTCCGTCAGCACGGCTTCTGATCCCTCCGACTATCCCATTTTGTGGGCAACCGGGGAGATGCCCAAGTTTGTGGAATTCTGCGGCGCCCAACCGCCATTAATTCCATATTAAGCCTATGCAATTTTTGCTAGCTAAGACTATACTGAGGCCTGCTAGACTAACATCCTGGCTAATTCTAGGTGAAAGGTGACAAATGGATATCGAGCGAATCCTGTCAGATCTCAAAAGTGAACGCGATCGGATTGATTCAGCCATTCGCGCGCTGGAAGGTGGAAAGTCCGGTCGTGGTCCGGGAAGACCGGTAGGTTCCGGGAAGAAGCGCCGCACCATGAGCGCGGCTGCGCGTAAGCGCATTTCTGAGATGATGAAATTGCGCTGGGCCGAGAGGAAGAAGAAGTCCAAGGCCAAAGCAGCCTGATCGCTACGGCACAAGAAGAAGGTAGAAGGGTGGCCACTCATTGTCTGTCGAGTGGCCTTGTTTTTCGCGCGCGCACACCCTCGCACGGCTGGGAGGGGATTCTACGATGCGAAGCGACTGGGGGCGTACGCCGCAGCGACCGCTGGTTTCGGCCCGCGCTTGCGCACCAGGGCTACTCGCACACGGTCCAGCAATTGGGCCGCGCTGCAATCCGATTTGGAAAGAAACACATCTGCCAGTGTTTCCTCGGAGCAGGAGCCGGCAGCCCCCGAGAAGACAATGGCCGGCGTGCTGGGTGAAATGGCCTTGAGTTGATCCACGATTTTGGTTCCACCCAACTTCGGCATCACCAGATCGGCGAGGATCAGATCGATCCCGCCCTGCTGCATCAGTTCCACCGCGCGTCCCGGGTCGGAACACGTCACTACGCGGTAGCCGCGCGTTTGTAGCATCACCTTGCGAATCGAGAGTGAACGTTCGTCTTCATCCACGCAAAGAATCGTGCGTTTCGGCTTCATTGAACCTACCCACTGCGCCTTCTCGGAAAGCACTGCACGGCCGCGCCTTAGCAAACCTGTCGGGAAAGACGCTTGCGCCAGTTACCAGAAGAGCTGTTCGACTTTTTTTGCGCCAGAGCAAGAGCGCTATCGGATAGTAAGTTCCTGCAACAGTTCTGTAAAGTACCGCGTTGGTCAAATCGGTGATGCAATTCTCAGCACCTTGTGGCACCACGAGCGATGCACCCGGGTGCCCTGGTGCTGATCGCTTGCACTTCAAACTCTCCAGCTCGCAAGGCTTTCGCACGTGCACAGAAAATCCGCAGATTATTCACATCGTTACTCTTCCGTCAATCACCTGCACTACATGTCCACCGACGCGTACATTAGTGATCGAATCGCCGTGTTTGTCCGCGCGAATGTAGATGGAACTGGGCCGGCGCACTTCGAGGCCTTGCTCGATGAGCCCCTGCTGCCCCGATGCCAGCACGCCGTGACGCACGGCCCAAGCCGCGCAGCAGCCTGCCGCGGACCCTGTCGCCGGGTCTTCGCCGTTGTAGAAGATCATGCGCGCGTGCAGAGTTGCGTCCGGCGACACGGTGTCACGGCACACGAAGTAGAAAAAGCTGTTGTCGCCGATGGCCTCCAGATAGCCCGCCATCTGGTACCAACTGACTTGCAGGTCCTGCAAGGTTGCCAGCGAGCGGAACGGCACCATCGTAAACCACATTCCGGTCGAGACGGTCTGGATCGGAAGGTTCTCCTCCAACTCCGATACCGGCACGCCCAGCACCTTGGCCACGTCAGGGTGCGGATGGCTCGCGCCGAACTTGGGGTCCACCTGGCGCATCTCGCCGAACAGGTTGTTGTCGCGCATTGCAAACCGCACCGGCACCTTTCCGACTTTCAGGTCAAGTACGACTTCCTCTGCCGGCGACTGCTGATACAGGTGCCAGGCGGTGCCCAGCGTGGGGTGTCCGGCGAATGGCAGTTCCTCATTGACGGTGAAGATGCGCACCTTGTGGCCTTCGCGGTGCTCGACTTCCGGGTCGCGAGGGAAGATGAAGGTGGTTTCGCTGAGATTGGTTTCGCGCGCCAGCCTCTGCATCTCCTCATCGCTGAGACCGCGGGCATCCGGAACCACGGCGAGCTGGTTGCCTTCCAGGGGACGAGTGGTGAAGACATCGAGTTGAACGATCGAGAAGGTGCGATGCGGCATGACGGACTCCCCCAAAGAAATCAAAGCTGCTTGCCTAGCGCGGTTTCACAGTAGCTGTGCCCCATAATTGTGCCGCCGGGCTGAAGCCCGGCTATCTCCAGAGAGGGCCGCAGTGGCGCGACGCTGAAGCGTCGCTCTACCCAAAGCGGGCGGAAGGTACAGCAATCTTGAAACCGCTCTAGCGCCGCCCGCGGACGACCCCTATGGCGGCAATTCTTACTTGGCCCCGGCCATGGCCTTGGCCTTCGCCGCCCGCTGTTCGAGCGAGAGCTTGTAGGCGACGTAATACTTGTAGATGTTGCCCACGTAGGTCACGGTTTCCTGGCCGACATCTTTTGCGACCAGCAATTCCACATTGCCGAACCATTTGTTGGGATCGAGTCCCTGCTCGGGCGCTTCCTTACGCAGACGCGCAATGCGGTTGGGGCCGGCATTGTAGCTGGCGAACACCATCAGCGTTTTGTTGACTGGGTCAATATTCTGGTCTTTGAAATAGGTGTCCGCGATGTTGCGCATCATCTTGATGCCAGCCTGAATATTGTTCTCGGCGAGGTTCACGTTCTTGATGTTGATGGGAGGCGCTGCGGCATATTTCGGTATCACTTGCATCACGCCAACCGCGCCGACCGGGCTTCTCCGGCTCTGGTCGAGCAAGGATTCCTGGTAGCCCTGGGCGGCCATCATCAGGTAATCGAAATCGTATTCCGCCGAGTACTTCTGAAAGTACTGCACGTACGCATTGAACTTCTCAATCTCGCTCTTCGAGGTGGAGTCCTTCACCCACTTGGTGTTTTGCAGGTAGCGACGCAGGAGGGTATTGCCGAACGATGTGCCGATGCCATGGGAGGCAATGAATTCGTCCAGCAGCGCCTTGAACTGGGGATTGTCTTTGCGCAACGCCCAGCCTGCCTTGCCTTCCGAAGCTACCACCAGATCGGGCGGTGCCTTCAAATCCGGCATGACCTGGGTCCAGAGTTTGGCGCGATCGGAAGTGGTCACAGTCGCGGGGATGAGGTCTGCGTTCACCATCTGAATCAAATCATCGTCCAGCAGTTGCTTGTCGGCATCCTTGATGATGATGGGCGCCTTGCCCTGGCTGCGCAGATTGTCATTCACCCGCTGCAGTTCGTCCCGATACACCGACGTAGGGTTGACCCACACTTCCTTGCCACTGAGATCGGCGAAGGTGGAAACCGAGGCGAGGTCGGGCCCCGTCACAACCACATGGGTAAGGTTGCTTTGCAAGGGTGTCGTAAAGGCGAACTTCTGTTCTCTGGCCGGCGTGATAGCGACCGAGTACGCCAATAGATCGCCCAAGCCTTCCTGTAGCGCCCGCTCGGCCTGACCGGGGCGGATGGGGATATAGACAACCTTGACCTTCAGCGTGCCGGTTTTGTACTTCTGGTTGATGTACCGCTCGAACTCGTCCAGCGCTTCGTAGGTGATGCCGCGCGGATGTCCTTGCGTGTAGAAGAAGCTGACGGGATTGATAAACACCAAGGCGCGCACCGTGCGCTGCTTCAGCATGACATCCAGATCAGCGGTGCGATGTTGAAAGTGCAGCGGAAGCTGAAGGTCGCCGGAAGACTCCGAGGCGGAGCCACCTTCACCCGCCAGCAGAGCGCCGGTTTCGGCCGGGGTCGCCGCAGCCGATGACGGTGTGGTGGACGCCTGTTTTTCGGTGCCGGAGGGGCCGGGCGCAGCCTCTTTCTTGCTGCATGCCGGGAACATCAGAATGACGATGATAGTGGCGGAGAGAGCCAGATGCGCGGTCCATCGCTGCGCACGTGGTCGTGAATCATGGTCGGAACTCATGTGGCGCGCCTTTCCTGTGGGCTGCCCGCGACGGCGCTGGCTGCCAATCCACTGGGCAGTACCCCGAACCCTGAGTAACTACCACACGAAATTTCAAGACGCAATACGTGCCTCCATGGGGTAGCTGACACGTTAGCTGTCCGGCGCACGTCGTGACTCGGCAAACCTGGCTCAAGGGCATCGGCTAGAATCGAACCAAAGGCAATGACGCCGCGGAAGCGAAGGGGGTCCGGTGACTCTCCCGGTCTTCAAAACCGGCGATTGGCATCTTCGATGTCAATGGTGCGTTCGACTCGCACACGCTTCCGCCAACTAACCTGTCTGCTTGTCGCTGTAGGAGGTTGGCTTGTCATACGGCACACGACGCCAGTTCGTGATTCGCGCCGGCAAGCTTATTGCCGCGAGTGGCGTGGTGGCCGGCCTGCCGAATCTCCTTCGCGCGTCCGGCAAATCGAATGCGAACGCCTGGAAGTCCCCATTTCGGGTCGCCGTGATCACCGACGAAATCTCCCAGGACTTCGACCGCGCGTGTTTTGTAGCGGCGCGCGAGTTTGGCATGCAGTGGGTGGAAGTGCGGGGCCTTTGGAACAAGAACCTCATGAACCTCACGTCGAGTGAGATCGCGCAGGCGCAAGGTATCCTGAAGAAATACGAACTGCGCGTGACCGACATCGCCAGCCCGCTGTTTAAAGTGGATTGGCCGGGCGCACCGGCTTCCAAGTACAGCCCCAAACGCGACCAGTTCAACGCCAACTTCGGCTACGAGCAACAGAACGAGGTATTCGAGAAATGCGTTGAGGCAGCCAAGGCGTTCGGGACCGACCGGGTGCGCGGCTTTGACTTCTGGCGGCTGGACGATCAGGCGCCCTATCGGCGAGCAATCGACGCCAAGCTACAGGAAGGGGCGACGCAGCTCGCCCGGCACAACATCATCTTTGTTCTCGAAAACGAATACGAATGCAACACGGCAACCGGCGCGGAGGCGGCACGAACGTTGGCGGCCGTGCGTGCGCCCAACTTTATGCTGAACTGGGACCCGGGCAATGCAGCCGCGCGCGGAGAAATTCCTTATCCCAACGGATGGAACCTGCTGCCTAAACAGCGCATCGGTCACTGCCACTGCAAGGACATCATCCTCAAGCCGGACGGGAGCGGGTTCGAGTGGGCGCCCGTGGGCAAGGGGACAATTGACTGGATTGGCCAATTTCGGGCGCTCAAGCAGGCCGGCTATCACCTCGGCGTCTCGCTGGAGACCCACTGGCGAGACGGCACGCCAGAGGAATCGTCGCGCCAGAGCTGGGCCGGCATGAAAACAGACCTGCAGAAGGCTGGAGCACTGTCATGAAGGACAACAAACCCGGGAGGTTAGATCGACGTGAATTTCTGGGACTGGCTGCGGGAGCGGTGGCGATGGCTGCCATTCCGCCACGCGTTCTGGGCGCGAACGATCGCATTCGCATCGGCTTGATCGGCGCGGGCGATCGGGGACAACAGGTACTGAAAGACGCGCTGGCGCAAGCGGGAGTCGAATGCGTGGCTGTCGCCGACGTGTATACGTTGCGGCATCAGCAAGTGAAGGCGCTGGCGCCGGCAGTGGTCGCTTATGACGATCCGCGAAAGCTGCTCGACCGCCAGGACATTGACGCGGTCATCATCGCTACTCCGTTGCATCTGCACGCCAAGTACTTCCTCGACTCACTGGCCTCCGGCAAGGATGTCTATTGCGAAAAGACGATGACATGGGACATCCCCGAGGCAGTGGCTTGTCGTGATGTCGCGGAGAAATCGAGGCAGGTGGTGCAAATCGGGTTGCAGCATGAGAGCTCGGGCGAGCTGGCCGACGCGCGCAAGTGGTACGCCGATGGCTTGCTGGGCAAGGTCACGATGGTGGAGTCGTGGATGAGCCGCAACACTCCGCACGGTCACGGACAGTGGGTCCGCGCCATTCCCGCTGACTGCAACCCAGCACACGTGAATTGGGACCTGTTTCTGGTGAACCGCCCCAAGATAGCCTTTGACGGCAACAAGTTCATCAACTGGCGGCTGTTCTGGGAGTTCTCCGGCGGCAACGTCACCGAGAACATGGTGCACCAGATCGCGTGGATCATGACCGCACTGGACCTGCCTCTGCCGGAAGCTGCCGACATGATGGGCGGCGTGTACTCGGAAAGGGACGGACGGCAGGTGCCCGACACTATCGCCGTGACCTTCGAGTTCCCCAACGATCTCACAGTACTATGGCAATCCACCTTCAGCAACAGCCGGTTTGGACTGGGAGAGCGCTTGCTGGGCTCGGACGGGACAGTCGAGCACATCAGCGGCGCCACCGACATGGTCACCGGCAAGTACACCGGCGGCATCAAATACTATCCGGAGAAGACCAATCGTCCGCAGGGCGTCGCGCTGCCGGGATCCACCGCCGGAGAGAACCACATGGCCAACTGGCTGGAGTGCATTCGCACGCGTAACCAGAAGACGAACGCACCCGTCGAGATCGGCTACAAGTCGGCGGTGGCGGCGCACATGGCTAATCTGGCGTACCGGCAGAAGCGGCGGATCACGCAACAAGAAGCCTTCACGGCCAAGCCGGAGTACTGAAAGTCGTACCGGGTAGTCGGGCCGTTTTGAATCTACTGGGCGTGCCTGAGTTGTCGACGAAACGTCTCGACCATCAAACCGACCAACGCATAGGTCGCGACATTTGCAAGAAAAAACCAATAGATTCCAATGGGGAAATGGAAGTATGAGCCGGCAAATGCAATTGGACAAGTAACCTGGACAAGAACTTTCACGAGCGGATCTATGGGAACGTCCTTACTTTTGATGGCGAAATAAATTGCCCAGAGGCCGGCCACCAAGAAGCCCGCACTCCCCCACATTGCAAGTCGGAGTTTCATGTTGCCATCTCCACGGTTCTCCGGCGCAGCCTGTCCACCCCTTACAGATTCCCGTCGTGATCGGCCGGACTCACTTTCCTCTCAGCTCCAGCGAAACCACTTCAGCGCGACGACGAACGACACGCCGCCCCATACGGCCATAATGGCCAGAGGCGCCCACTGCGAGCCCAGGCTCGCGCCCTGGAGGATGATGGCGCGCAGCGCGTCGTTCAGCGCAGTCAACGGCAGGGCTTTGATCAGCGGCTGGATGATCTGGGGAAAGCGCTCGTAGGAGAAGAACACGCCGGAGAAGATCCACATCGGCATCATCACCACGTTGATCAGCCCGCTGACGCTTTCGATCTTCTGCGCGCGACTGGCCGTCAGCAGACCAACGCCGCCGAAGCAGATCGCACCCAGCCCGGCGACCAGCAGGATTGCCAGCAGCGAGCCTTCCACCTGCATGTGAAAGACGAGGACACCGAAGCCCAGCAGCAGTGCGACTTCAATGATCATCAGCACCAGCCGGCTGCTGCCCAGGGCGAGCAGGAAATCGGTGCGGCGCATGGGGGAGGCCACGAAACGCTTAAGCAGCTTGCGCTGGCGCATGTCCACTACGGCAAAGCCGATGCCCCACATACCGGAGTTCATCAGGTTCATGCCCAGCAGTCCGGGGATGAGGAAGTCAATGTAGCGCGCACCGGGTTCGCTGCTCTGCGTGGCCTCGGCCTTCACCGGACTGGTGCGTCCCGCGGCTGTCTGCAGCGCGTCATCCACCTGCGAGCGCGCCAGCACGCTCTCCGGCCGAGCCGGATCGTATCGGTAGTGCAGCCCGTTGTCGTCCTCGCTTACCACCAGCGCGTACTGGCCCAGCCGGAAGCGGTCGAGGGCCGTCTTCTCGTCGAGCACGTCGGCGTGGATGGAGTCCTTCACCGGCGAGCGCTGCAGCAGGTCCATCACCGACTGCGCGTGCGCGTTGCTGACGACGGCAATCGGCGTGATATCAGCGGGCTTGTTGCGGAAGGCGATGCCCAGCCCGAGCGCCAACAGCAGGGGGAAGACGAAGACCCAGAAGATGACCTCCGGCTCGCGCCACAGCTCCTTCATGCGCGCCATCAGCAGCGAGCGATAGCCTGCCCAGCGGCCGTTGACAGCGATGGGGATTTCCGTGCGGGGCGGCTCGACCTGGATTTCCGGAAGTGCCATCACTCCTCCCTCAAGTGGCGGCCAGTGAGATGCACGAACACGTCTTCGAGGCTGGCTTGCCGGGTGGTCAGGTGCGCCAGTTGCGCGTTCTGGGTGTGTACGGCCTCGAGCAGCGCCGGGATGGTATGGTGCGGTTCGTCCACGCGCAGGGCGACGAATCCGTCTTCGCTGCGCACCTTCTGCACGCCCGGCAGGCGAGCCCACACCTCGTTGCCGACTCCATTGCCACCGGCGATCGCGAACTCGACGACATGATGTCCGCTGAGCGTGGCGATGAGTTCGGCGGGCGTGCCGCTGGCAATGATCTTGCCGTAGTCGATGATGGCCAGCCGGTCGCACAAGCGTTCGGCCTCGTCCATGTAGTGCGTGGTGAGCAGGACGGTCCCGCCGTGCCGCTGGAACTGCCGCACGATCTCCCACAACTGGCGGCGGCTTTGCGGGTCCAGTCCGGTGGTGGGCTCATCGAGAAACAGGACCCTGGGGTTTCCCACCAGCGCCGTCGCCACCGCCAGACGCTGTTTCTGCCCGCCCGAGAGCTTGCCCACCATGGCGTCGGCCTTCTCGGTGAGCGAAAGCTCTTCCAGCACATGTAGCACCGACGCCGGGTGCCGGTAAAAGCTGGCGAATAGTTGCAGGGTTTCGCGGACGGTGAGTTTTTCCGAGAGTCGCGTCTCTTGCAGCGAGATTCCGAGCAGTTCGCGCAATTCGCGCTCATGTCCCGCCCAAGTCATGCCGAGGATTTCTACCTCACCTGCAGTTGGCTCCAGCAGCCCTTCGAGGATCTCGATGGTCGTGGTCTTGCCGGCGCCGTTCGGGCCCAACAGGCCGAAACACTCGCCGGTTGCGATGCTGAGATCGATCCCGCGCACGGCCTCGACTTTGCCGTCGTAGGTCTTCTTCAAGTCGCGGCAGCAGATGGCGGTCTCCATACCGTGCATGATACCCAAGAATCCTTGCAGGTGTTTGAAACTGTCTCCACTCAGAAGAGCTTCTTTGAGTCGAGGAGGATGGTCACCGGCCCCTGGTTGACCAGCTCAACTTCCATCGTTTCCTGGAAGATCCCGGTTTCGCAACGCAGGCCGAGGGCGCGGACGCATTGGACAAAATGCTGGAACAGTTCACGCGCCCGCTCGGGGCGTGCGGCCTCGTCGAACGACGGCCGCTTGCCTTTGCGCACGTCGCCGAACAGGGTGAACTGCGACACCGCCAGCACCGCGCCATGGATGTCGCTCACGCTGCGGTTCATCTTGCCGGCGTCGTCCTCGAAGATGCGCAGCCCGACGGTCTTCGCGGCCAGATAATCGGCGTCAGCTTCGGTATCTTGGTGCGCCACCCCGAGCAGAACCAAGAGACCGTGCTCGATCCTGCCTGTGATTTCACCGTTGACCTTGACCGAGGAGTGGCTGACGCGTTGCACGACGGCGCGCATGACAGGGTTGTATCACACCGGGTGAGGCGCGGAGGTCGCCGACTCCACGGCGAGCGCGACGCTGCGGAAGACATTCTCCCGGCCGATCGCACGCAGCAACCCTGAACGCTCCAGGGTGTCGCGTACCGGATCGCGCACCCCGGCCAGCACCAGGCGCCACCCATGCTTGACGGAGCTGGCGTGCAACTGGGCCAGCACGTCCACAGCGGTCACGTCGATCATCTGCACCGGCGCGAGATTCACAATGACGGTGTGCAGCGGCCCGGGCGCCTGCCGGATCAGATCTTTGGCGTGGTCGCGAATTCCATTGGCGTTGGCGAAAAACCAGATCCGGTCCACCCGCAGAATCAGCACGCCTGGGATTTCCTCGGCCTCTGGGTGTCGCGCGATTTCGGCGTATTCTCCCGTCTCCCGCAGCCGGCCCAACACGACCACCTGGGGCACGAGGAGGAACCGCATCAGGGCAATGAGGGTCAGCAGCACGGCCAGCACCAGGCCGTTGAGAATGTCGAAAGCTACCACACCGAAAATCGCCGCCAGCGACTCGCGGTATTCGATACGGGAGATGCGGCGGAATTGCGCTAGCGCCCTGTAATCCAATAGGTGCCAAACCGCATGAATGACGATGGCGGCCAGTATGGCTTGCGGCAAGTAGTAGAACCAGCCGGTGAGAAAGAGGAGAGTGAGCGCCACCGTGGCCGAGGCCGCAATCGACGACAATTGCGACTGCGCTCCGTTGGCGTCGTTGGCGGCGGTGCCGGAGGTCCCCCCGCCCACCTGCATGCCGCGAAAGATGGCCGATGCCGCGTTGGAGAAGCCGAGGGCGCGCAGCTCCTGGTTGGCATCGATGTCATAACCGTTCTTGGCGGCAAACGTGCGCGCCGCCCCGATCGATTCTGCGAAGAGCACCAGTACCAGGCCGACTGAGGCCGGAGCAGCCTGCAGCCAGTCGGCCCAGGTGAGCACCGGGAAGCCCGGCAAAGGCAGTCCGGCAGGGATGTGGCCGACGATCTCTACGCCTTGGTCGTGCAGTCCCAGCAACCGCGATGCCGCAATGCCGCCGGCCAGCACCACCAGCGCTCCCGGAATTCTGGGCGCAAAGCGGTCCACCAGGAAGAGCACGACCAGCGCCGTGAGTCCGGCGGCGAGAGTCCAAAGATGGGTTCCGCCCAGTTGTCGCAGCGCGTGGAAGAGCTGGTTGTAGGCATGTCCTGTGCCGGGAGCAACGCCCAACAACTTGGGCAGTTGCTTGATGATGATGCTCAAGGCAACGCCGAAAACAAATCCCTTCAGCACCGGCTTGGAGATGAAGTCGGCGACAAAGCCCAGCTTCAGAATGCCTGCCAACAGGAACAGGCCGCCCAACACCAGCGTCACGGCGGAGGCCAACAGAGCGAACTTCCCGGGAGCGGCGGCTGCGAGGGGCGCCAGCGTTGCGGCAAGAATAGCGGACGACGCCGACGTGGGCGACACTACCAACTGCCGGCTCGTGCCGAAAATCGCGTAGGCCAGCAGGCCGAACACCGTGGCATACAAGCCCGCCTGCGGCGGCAGCCCCGCGATTCCCGCATAGCCCATGGCTTCGGGGATCAGCAGCCCCGCGAGCGCAACGCCGGCGATCACGTCGCCGGGGAGATTCGGCCGTTGGTATTGCGGCAGCCACTCAGTGATGGGAAGAAACTTCATCTCGCTCGACAGACTACGGCAGGCCTAAGAACGCAGTATAGGCGAGCACAGCACCACTGCAAGCTCGGTTTTCCATATCGGGAGGGAACTGAGTACAATTCCGCAATTGCTGTTTTCTGCACCCGGGGGAAAATATGACATCGAGAACTGCCAAGGCAGCGGGCCGCCTGCCCCTGCTTGGTGCGTGCGCGATTGCGTGGGCCGCAGGATTGGCCGCGCAGCAACCGGCCAATTTCACGTCATCGCACAGCGGAAAGAATGAATTCGTCATCAAGAACGCCGTCCTGCTCACCGCCACGCATGGCCGTATCGAGCGCGGCAGCGTGTATGTGAAGGACGGCAAGATCGTCGCCTTTGGCGCAAACGTGTCGGCGCCCGCGGCTGTCAGGGTGATCGACGCCGAGGGCAAGTACGTCACGCCCGGCATCATCGATCCCCACTCGCACATGGCCCTCGACAACGACGTGAACGAGGCCACCAGTCCCGTCGTGCCGCAGATGATGATGAAAGACGCCTTCGACTACAACGACAAGGCAATCTACCGGGCATTGGCGGGCGGCGTTACCAGCGCCCTGCTGCTGCACGGCTCAGCCGACATGATCGGCGGACAGGCCGTAGTCATCAAGACCAAGTACGGGCTCGACCGCGACCAAATGCTCTTCCCTGACGCGCCGCAGTCCATCAAGTTTGCCAGCGGCGAAAACCCCAAGCGCGTGTTCGGGGATCGCAAGCAGTTGCCCTCCACCCGCATGGGCAACTTCGAAGTGATGCGCGAAGCTTTCACCCAGGCGAAGGACTACCAGCGCCAGTGGGAGGAATACAACGAGAAGGTCAAGCGCGGCGACAAGAGTGCCACTATGCCAAAAAAGGACCTGAAAATGGAGGCATTGCTACAGGTGCTGCAGGGCAAGATGCTGGTACAGATCCACTGCTACCGCGCTGACGAGTTTCTTACGGAGATCGCCATCGCCAACGAGTTCGGCTACAAGATTCGTGCCTTCCACCACGCGCTGGAGGCCTACAAGGTGCCGCAGGCACTCGCGCAAAACAACATCGCGATCGCTACCTTCGCTGACTGGTGGGGCTACAAGTACGAGGCCTGGGACGCCATTCCCTGGAATGCGGTGATGTCGATGCGGGCCGGGGTCAAGGTCGCCATCAAGAGCGACAGTGACGACTTCATCCGGCGGCTAAACCAGGAGGCCGCCAAGACCATGCGCTACGGCGGCGCCACCGAAGACGAAGCTATGCAGATGCTCACCATTAATCCCGCCTGGATCATCGGCGTGGACAACAAGACCGGCTCCATTGACGTGGGCAAAGATGCCGACCTGGTGCTGTGGGACGGCTATCCACTGTCGAGCTACGGCATTCCGCAGAAGGTATGGATCGACGGCGACCTGTACTTCGATCGCGCACTGCCCGGCCTGGGTATGCCGCAGTTCCAGGAGGGACAGTGATGAAAAGAGCCGCTATTCGCTGTTCGCCTTTCGCTCTTGGCGTCTCGTTTTGCGCGATGTTGCTGGCTGGAACTGTGACGGCACAACCGAAGGCAACGGCTACAGCGAAGCCTTCAGCAAGCGCCGCTCTTGATCCCAGCAAGCCCATCGCCATCACCGGCGGCAAGCTGCTCACCATCACGCGCGGCGCGATCGAAAATGGCGTGCTGGTCTTCGAGAACGGAAGGATCTCCGCCGTTGGTTCGGCGAGCTCAGTAAAGGTCCCGGCCAACGCACAAGTGATCGACGTCACGGGCATGACCGTTTATCCCGGACTGATCGACTCGGAAACCCACCTCGGGCTGACCGAGATTGAAGCCGACAAGATGACCAATGACCTGGTCGAGCCGAGCGACGAAATCATGCCCAACATGCACGTCTCCGACGCCTTCCACGCGGAAACCGTGCTCATCCCGGTAACCCGCTACAACGGCATCACCAACGCCATCGTCGCCCCCGATAGCCGGGACACGCTGCCCGGACAGGATTCCTTCATCCAGTTGGCTGGGGCGGACGCCACCCAGATGCTGCTCATCCGCGACATTGCCATGCCGCTTAACTTCACCGGCAAGCAGCGCCGCAACGAATCGTTCGCCACCGCCCAGTATCCGCAGACCCGCATGGGCATGGCGGCGCAGATGCGACAGGCCTTCACCGACGCCCAGACTTACGCCCAGAACTGGGACGAGTACAACAAGAAGAAAGCAGCGCTGAAGGCGGGCGAGGCGCCGCCCAAGACTCCCGTGCACGACCTGAAACTGGAGGCGCTGCTCCCCTACCTCGAAGGCAAGAAGCCGGTGGTGGTCAAGGCGGAGGAACCCAGCGATGTCGAGACCGCCTACGCCCTGGCGCAGGAGTTCAAGTTGCGCGTGATCCTCGACGGCCTGACCCAGTCGCAGTCGATTTACGACAAGATTGCGCAGTGGAAGGTGCCGGTAATCGTGGGCCCGATTTACGCCGCCCCGAAAGAGTGGGAGCGCTACGACGCGGTGTACAAGATGCCCGGTGAGTTGGCGAAGCGGGGCGTCAAGATCGCTTTCGCATCTTTCGATGCTCACCAGGCTCGGAATCTGCCCTACGCCGCCGGATTCGCAGTGGCCTTCGGTCTGCCCTACGACGAAGCCATGAAGGCGCTGACCCTCTACCCGGCGCAAATCTGGGGCGTCGATGACCAGCTCGGCTCGTTGGATGTCGGCAAGACTGCCAACATCGTGGTGGCCAACGGCGACCCGCTCGACGTGAAAACCGACGTGAAACGTGTCTTCATTCAGGGCCGGGAAGTTCCCATGGTGAACCGGCAGACTGAGCTGCGGGACAGGTACTCGCATCCGTAACAAACCGCCAATCGGCCGACGACACGCCGGCCCTTAGGGCCGCCGCGCGGCGGAATATTGCGTCTCATGAACGGGTATTGCGCGCCCCGGCGTATGCGCTGCCTGCCTGAAATTACGTTCACAACTTGCGTTGACCGGCCTAAAGTCATGCGTTTAGGATGATTCGGGCATCATATTTTCAAGCGTTCCTGAGGCTGTGTTCCGACACGGCGTCCGCGGGCGGGGTTTGTCTTGTTTACAGGGATTCCTGCCAGCAAGTAGACTGACAGGTTTGCATTGCGCCAGACGCGCAAGGAGAAAGAATTCATGGCAACGGTCGAAGAACGGGTTAAACAAATCATCGTGGAGCAGTTGGGCGTGGATGAGGCCGAAGTGACGCCCAAGGCTTCTTTTGTGGACGACCTTGGCGCCGACTCGCTGGACACGGTCGAACTGGTGATGGCCTTCGAGGAGGCCTTCGACGTCGAGATCCCCGACGAGCAGGCGGAGAAGATCCGCACCGTCCAGGATGCGATTTCCTATATCGAGGAGCACGCCAAAGCGAAGTCGTAGCCCATGCGTAACGGGCGGGTCGAGTAGCTGGGCAATTCGCCGGCGTGGCCGGCGACTCGCAAAGGAGCTGGCAGGTCTCATGGCATCGGTAGAAGAACGCGTGAAGCAAATCATCGTCGAACAACTGGGCGTGGACGAGGGTGAGGTCACTCCCAACGCGTCGTTTGTGGACGACCTGGGCGCCGACTCGCTGGATACCGTCGAGTTGGTCATGGCCTTCGAGGAGGCCTTCGACATCGAGATCCCCGACGAGCAGGCGGAGAAGATTCGCACCGTCAAGGACGCCATCGACTACATCAACGCCCACGCGAAAGGAAAATAGCTTGGCTCGTCGCGTTGTCGTCACGGGAGTCGGGCTGATTTGCGGGGTCGGAAATAACGCAGAGGAAGTCTGGCAGGCTCTGCTGGCCGGCAAGAGCGGCATCGAGCGCATTATCAGCTTCGACGTCTCCCAGTTCGCCTGCCAGATCGCCGCAGAAGTCAAGAACTTCGATCCGCTCCAGTACGTCGAGAAGAAGGAAGCGCGCAAGATGGGGCGCTTTATTCATCTCGCCATTGCTGCGGCCGATGAGGCACTGAAGTCAGCCAGCTACCAAGTCGAAAACGAGGAGATGGCCGAGCGCACCGGCGTGGACATTGGCTCCGGCATCGGCGGGTTCGACATCATTGAGCGCGAGCACTCCAACCTGCTCCATGGCGGGCCGCGCAAGATCTCCCCGTTCTTTATCCCCTCCGCCATCGTCAATCTTGCTGCTGGCCAGGTCAGCATGCGTCACCACGCCAAAGGCCCCAACGAGGCGACCTGCACCGCCTGCACTACCAGCGCGCACTCCATTGGCGACGCGGCACGCATCATCAAGTACGGCGACGCCGATGTGATGATTGCCGGCGGCTCCGAAGCGGCCATCACCCCGATGGGCGTCGGCGGCTTTGCTGCCATGCGCGCGCTGTCCACGCGCAATGACGATCCCCACCACGCCAGCCGCCCCTGGGACAAGGACCGCGACGGCTTCGTGATCGGCGAGGGCGCGGGTATCCTCATCCTGGAAGAGCTCGAGCACGCCAAGAAGCGCGGCGCAACGATCATCGCAGAAGTCGTGGGCTACGGTATGAGTGCCGACGCCTACCACATCACTCAACCCGCCGAGGACGGCGATGGCGGCTTCCGTGTGATGCGCAACGGCCTGCGCGATGCCGGCATCAAGCCCGAACAGGTCGGCTATGTCAACGCCCACGGCACCTCCACCCCCCTCGGCGACGAGATTGAGGCCACCGCCATCAAGCGCGCCTTTGGCGAGCATGCCTACACGATGGCCGTCAGTTCCACCAAGTCCATGACCGGACATTTGCTGGGGGGCGCGGGCGGCCTGGAAGCCGGCATTACGGTGCTGGCGCTGCGCGACCAGGTTGTTCCCCCAACCATGAATCTGGAGAACCGCGGCGAAGGCTGCGATCTCGACTTCGTGCCCAACGTGGCCCGTAAGGTGGAGATGGAATATGCCATGTCCAATTCCTTCGGTTTTGGCGGCACCAACGGTTGTCTTGTATTTCGGCGCTGGACAGAGTAAAGTTTCGCCAACGTTTCTGGTGTGAAAAAGGCGGTCCGCCACGGCGGGCCGCTTCTTGCTGCATCGCTGCAACTACTGCTGCTTCGGCGGCTCCCACAACTCAATCCGGTTACCCTCCGGATCGGTGATCCACCCGAACTTCCCGTACTCTTGTCGTTCCACCTTGGGATCCACCGTCACGCCCTCCGCCTTGAGCGTCTCAATCAGCGAGTCCAAATCATCCACGATGTAGTTGAGCATCTGCGCCTGGCTTCCCGTGCCGAAGTACTTTGTGTTCTCAGGAAACATGGACCAGACGGTCATTCCGGTCTTCTCCGGGTCGTCCGTGTAGCGCCAGTGAAACATTGCACCCCCGGCCTCGGCCTTGGCCTGGATGCCGAGGTGCTTCTCATACCACGCGTATTGCGCCTTGGGGTCCTTCGCCTTCAGAAAAACTCCACCCAGTCCCGTCACTCGCTGCATGTCTGCTCCTTTTTGCTTGGTTTGGCTTGGTTCGGGGCCCGCCTCTGAGACCACATAGAGGTATCGCAGCACTCCGCTGCCGGTGTTGATCACGTCATGCTGCGTGCCCCGCGGAGAGTACGCCGCGGCGTTCGGGCCGATGGGTAACTTTGTGCCATCGGCCAGCACCATTTCTCCTTTGCCCTCCAGCACAATCAC
>Ga0335082_10001608_pt1 | contig 24098 bp, 19 predicted proteins | sample Lox_Sample_41_FD_206718 | JGI IMG/M metagenome (GOLD analysis project Ga0335082, IMG submission 206718) | Soil microbial communities from Loxahatchee National Wildlife Refuge, Florida, United States - Lox_Sample_4.1 | ecosystem: Environmental > Terrestrial > Soil > Wetlands | place: USA...
CGGGCGGCGCCGACCTGCCGTTCCAGTCGCAGACCTTCGTCCCCGGCGGCAAGGGCTTTCGCGAGATCACCCGGCGCTCCGCCGAGCGCATTCCGACCATCTGCCTGGTGTTCGGCTCGTCGACCGCAGGCGGCGCTTACGTGCCGGGCATGTCGGACTACGTGGTCATGGTCAAGGGCGGCGCCAAGGTGTTTCTCGGCGGACCGCCGCTGGTCAAGATGGCGATCCACGAAGACAGCTCGGAGGAGGAGCTGGGCGGTGCCGACATGCACAGCCGCGTCTCCGGCGTGTCCGACTATCTGGCGCAGGACGAGCGCGACGCGATCCGCATCGGCCGGGAGATCGTCGCCCAGCTCAACTGGCGCAAGCTCGGGTGGTCGAAGCGCGTGCCGGTCGAAGCGCCGCGCTACGATCCCGACGAGCTGCTCGGGATCGCCTCGATCGACGTGCGCAAGCCGTTCGACGTCAAGGAGATCATTGCCCGCGTCGTCGACGGGTCGCGCTTTCACGAGTTCAAGCCCACCTACGGCACCACGCTGGTCACCGGCTACGCGCACATCCACGGGTTTCCGGTCGGCATCCTGGCCAACAACGGCATCCTCTTCTCGGAGTCGTCCGAGAAGGGCGCGCAGTTCATCCAGCTCTGCAATCAGACCGACACGCCGATCGTGTTCTTGCAGAACATCACGGGGTTCATGGTCGGCCGCCGCTACGAAGAGGGCGGCATCATCAAGGACGGCGCCAAGCTGATCAACGCGGTGTCGAACAGCACCGTGCCGCACTTCACCATCATGGTCGGCGCGTCGTACGGCGCCGGCAACTACGGCATGTCGGGCCGCGCCTACGATCCGCGCTTCGTCTTCACCTGGCCGAACCACCGCATCGCGGTGATGGGGCCGGAGCAACTGGCCGGCGTGCTGTCGATCGTCCGCCGCCAGGCCGCCGAGCGCGCCGGGCAGCCGTTCGACGAAGCGGCCGACAGCGCGCTGCGCCAGATGGTGCAGCAGCAGATCGAGACCGAATCGTACGCCTTCTTTGCCACCGCCAGGCTGTGGGACGACGGCATCATCGATCCGCGCGACACGCGCACGGTGCTGGGCATCTGCCTGTCGGCGGCGCACTCGAACGTCATCGAGGGGACGACGCGGTATGGCGTGTTCCGCATGTGAGCCGTTGCCCGTTGTCCGTTTTCCGTTGTCCGTTGGGGCGGGGGGGGCGCACATCCGTCCTCGGACAACGGACGACGGCCAACGGACAACGGGCGCCGCGAAGCGGCGCCGCAACGCATGAGCCAGCCCATCCGCAAAGTCCTGGTCGCCAATCGGGGCGAGATCGCGCGGCGGATCTTCCGAACGCTGCGGCGGCTGGGGATCGCCAGCGTGGCGGTCTACTCCGATGCGGACGCCGACGCGCCGCACGCGGCGGAGGCGGACGAGTCGCTGCGGATCGGGCCGGCGCCGAGCCTGGAATCATACCTCGATGCCGATCGCGTGCTCGCTGCGGCGCGTGCGGTCGCTGCGGATGCGGTCCATCCCGGCTACGGCTTTCTGGCCGAGAACGCCGACTTCGCCGCCCGCTGTGTCGATGCCGGCCTGATCTTCATCGGTCCGCCGGTGGAGGCGATCCGACAGATGGGCAGCAAGGTCGGCGCGCGCGCCCTGATCGCCAAGGCGGGTGTGCCGGTGGTGCCGGGGGTGTCGGGCGCCGGCCTGGACGACCGGAAGCTCGCCGATGCGGCGGCGCGCCTGGGGGCACCGCTGCTGATCAAAGCCTCGGCCGGGGGTGGGGGCAAGGGGATGCGGTTGGTGCGCGACCTGGCGGGGCTGCCGGCGGCGCTGGCGGCGGCGCGGCGCGAAGCGCAACGCGCCTTCGGCGACGACACCCTGCTGTTGGAGCGGTATTTCGACGCTCCGCGCCACGTCGAGCTGCAAATCTTCGGCGACACCCACGGCCGCGTGATTCACCTGTTCGAGCGTGAGTGCTCGATCCAGCGCCGGTTTCAGAAGGTGATCGAAGAGGCGCCGTCGGTCGCGGTGGACGCGGCGCTGCGCGCGCGCATGGGCGCGGCGGCGGTCGCGGCGGGCAAAGCCATCGGCTACACCGGGGCCGGTACGGTGGAGTTCATCCTCGACCGCGACGGGCAGTTTTACTTCCTGGAGGTCAACACGCGCCTGCAGGTCGAGCACCCGGTGACCGAGGCGATCACCGGCCTCGATCTGGTCGAGCTGCAGGTTCGGGTGGCGCAGGGCGAGCCGCTTCCGTTCGCGGAGCAGGACCTCCGCATCCAGGGGCACGCCATCGAAGCGCGGTTGTACGCGGAGGATCCCGCCGCCGACTTTCTCCCCGCGGCCGGGCGCATCGCGCTCTGGCAGCCGGCGGTGGTTCCCGGTGTGCGCTACGACAGCGGCATCGAGGCCGGCTCCGAGGTGTCGGTGCACTACGATCCGCTGCTGGCCAAGATCGTCGCGCACGGGGCGACGCGCGACGAGGCCTGTCGGCGTCTCACCACGGCCCTCCGTCGCCTGGGCGTCGCGGGGGTGACCACCAACCGCGACCTCCTGCTCGCCGTGCTCACCCACCCCGCGTTCGGTGCCGGCGAGCTCGACACGCACTTCATCGAGCGTCACGTGCCGGCGGCGGCACGGACGCCGCCGAGCGATCCGACGGCTGATCGGCTGCACGCGATCGTCGCAGCGCTCGACGGCCACGAACGGCGACGCCGCGCCGGCGGCCCGCTGCCGGACGGGATTCCGTCGGGCTGGCGCAACAACCGCTGGCGCCCGCAGGACGCGAGCTTTCGGGTCGGCGACGAGGTGATCGAGGTCCGCTACGTCGCGGCCGGCGACGGCGGCTTCGAGGTCGAGGCGAACGGGCAGCAGAGCCGCGTGCGGATCGGCGCGGCGACCGACGACGCGATCGAGCTGGAGGTCGACGCGGTGCGCCGGCGCTTCGCCGTCGCGCTGCAGGGCGACCGGGTGTACCTGCACGGGCCCCTCGGCAGCGCCGAGCTGAGCGAGGTGCCGCGCTTCGCGCCGCGTTGGAGCGACGACACGGTCGGCGGCTGTCTCGCGCCGATGCCGGGCATCGTCCGGCAGGTGCTGGTGGCGGTCGGCGACGCGGTCGAGAAGGGCGCCGTGATGGTGATCCTCGAAGCGATGAAGATGGAGCACCCGCTGGTTGCGCATGCGCCGGGGACGGTGAAGGAGGTGCGGGTCGCGGTCGGACAGATGGTCGATCCCGACGCCGTGATGGTGGTGGTCGAGCCGACGGGGTAGGAAAGACGTTGTCCGTTGGATGGTCAATCGGCTTGGGTCGAGCATTCCGTACACGTACGCAGTGAAACGGTTCACGTACTCGTACACGGCCTGAGTACATTCCCATGAAGCTGGATCACGAACGATTGGACGTTTATCAGGTGAGCCTAGACTTCGCGGCTTGGTCGTATGATTTGGCGAAGCAGCTTCGGGGAGGGGACCGTCATATCCGGGACCAACTCCTGCGGGCTTCGCAATCGATCGCGCTGAACATCGCGGAGGGTTGTGGGAAGCTTCCGTCTCCGGAGCGTCGTCGGTTCCTCCAGATCGCCGGTGGGTCGGCGCGTGAGTGCGGGGCGATCCTGGATATCCTGCTGCGGTGTCGGGTTATCTCCGAGACCGATTGGCGGACTGGCAAGACGCTGCTCGAGCGGATCGTCGCCATGCTGACGCGGATGGTGGGCACTGGCGATCACGTTCGGGATCTGGCGAGCGTGTACGGGTACGAGTACGCGTACGGGTACGGGGAGCACGAACAAGACACTGGCCGTCGCGGGCGACAGACCCGTTCCGAAAGTGGGATTCGCCGGGCTGCGCCACGTCCGGCTAGACGCGGGAGATAGAAAGAACGGAAGAAGGCATGGCGAACCAGGAGCATACGAAGTACGAACGGCGCGGGCGGGCGGGGTGGATCACGCTCGACGCGCCGCAGAGTCGGAACGCGCTGTCGGCGGGGTTGATCGCCGAGCTGCGGGTGCATCTGCGGGCGGCGATCGACGACGCGGCGGTGCGCGTGATCGTGCTGACCGGCAACGGCCCGGCCTTCTGCGCCGGGGCGGATCTGAAGGCCGGCGGCAGCGCCGTGGCGCCGGGGGGCGGTGAGCGCAATCCGTTCGTCGACGTCCTCGACCTGATTTGGAACGGGCCGAAGCCGGTGATCGCGGCGGTGAACGGGCACGCGTTCGGCGGCGGGCTCGGGCTGGTGGCGGCGGCTGACATCGCCGTGGCCGCCGACAGCGCCAAGTTCGCGTTCAGCGAGGTGCGGGTCGGCGTCATTCCGGCGATGATCTCGGTGGTCGTCCTGCCCAAGCTCGGCGTGCACCACGCCATGCGGCTCTTTCTGACCGGCGAGACCTTCGATGCGGCGCGCGCGCTGCACTACGGCTTGCTGCATCGCGTCGTGCCGGCCGGCGACTTGGCGAACGCCGTGCAGGCGGAGGTCGATGCGATCGCGCTCGGCGGGCCGACGGCGGTGCGCGAGGCGAAGCGGTTGATCCGCACCATCCCGCACCTCTCGATGGACGACGGCTTCGCCTACGCCGAGGCGAAGATCGCCGAGCTGTTCGCCTCGGCCGAGGCCGCGGAAGGGATGGCTGCGTTCGCCGCCAAGCGCAAGCCCGGATGGGCGGGCGGCCAGGGGTGACCGGCATGGCCGACGTGCTCCGCATCGCCAACTGCAGCGGCTTCTACGGCGACCGTTTGAGCGCGGCGCGCGAGATGGTCGAGGGCGGCCCGATCGACGTCCTGACCGGCGACTATCTCGCCGAGCTGACCCTGATGATCCTGCTCAAGGATCGCCTGAAGGACCCGCAGCTCGGCTACGCGCGGACGTTCCTGCGCCAGCTCGAGGAGATCGCGGCGACCTGCCTCGCGCGCGGGATCAAGATCGTGGTCAACGCCGGCGGGCTCAACCCGGCCGGGTGCGCCGCCGCGGCGCGGGCGGTCTACGCGCGGCTGGGCCTGCGCGCCGTGGTGGCGCACGTCGAGGGCGACGATCTCCTGCCGCAGCTCGCCGATTTGCAGGCGCGCGGCGAGCCGTTCATCCATCTCGACAAGGGCATCCCCTTGAGCACGCTGCAGGCGCCGGTCCTGAGCGCCAACGCCTACCTGGGGGGCTTCGGGATCGCGGCGGCGCTGGCGCGGGGTGCCGACCTCGTCATCTGCCCGCGCGTCACCGACGCGGCGCTGGTGGTCGGCCCGGCGGCGTGGCGGTTCGGCTGGGCGCGCGACGACTGGGACCGCCTGGCGGCAGCGGTCGTCGCCGGGCACATCATCGAGTGCGGGGCGCAGTGCACGGGCGGGAACTATGCCTTCTTCCACGAGGCCGAGCGGCTGTTCGCGCCCGGCTTCCCGATCGCCGAGCTGCGCGCCGACGGCAGCGTCGTGATCACCAAGCACCCGGGCACCGACGGGTTGGTGTCGGTGGGGACGGTCACCGCCCAGCTCCTGTACGAGATCGGCGGTCCGGACTACCTGAACCCGGACGTCACGGCGCGCTTCGACACCATCGAGCTCGTGCAGGAGGAACCGGACCGCGTGCTGGTGCGCGGCGTGAAGGGCGTGCCGCCGCCGCCGACCACGAAGGTCTGCATCAACCACTTCGGCGGCTACAAGAACAGCATGACCTTCGTGCTCGCGGGGCTCGACATCGAGGCCAAGGCGCGCCTGGCGGAGGAGACGCTGTGGCGGCTGGTCGGCGGCAAGGCGCAGTTCGCCGAAACGCACGTTTCGCTGCGGCGCGGCGACCGGCCCGATCCGCGCAGCAATGAAGAGGCGTTCGCGTTCCTCACCGTCGCGGTCAAGGATGGCGATCCGCAAAAGGTCGGGCGCGCGTTTGCCAACCGCGTCGTCGAGATGGCCCTGGCGAGCTACCCCGGCTTCACGATGACCAGCCCGCCGATGGCCGAGTCGCAGATCGGCGTCTTCTGGCCGGCGCTGGTCGCGTCGGCGGTGGTGCCGCACCGGGCGGTCATCGGCGAAGAGGCGGTCGACATTCCGCCGGTGGAGGTGCCGGTGGTGTCCACACCGCGCCACGCGCCGGCCCCGGCGCGGGCGGTGCCCACGGGTCCTACTCGCGATGCGCCACTGGGTGCGATCTGCGGCGCGCGCTCGGGCGACAAAGGCGGCAATGCGAACGTGGGAGTGTGGGTGCGCAGCGACGCGGCCTACGAATGGCTGGCGGCGTTCCTCGGGGTCGCGCGGCTGCGCGAGCTGATCGCCGAGGCGCGGACCCTCGAGGTCGAGCGCTACGAGCTGCCGAACCTCCGGGCGCTGAACTTCGTCATCAAGGGCCTGCTCGGCGACGGGGTCGCCGCCTCGCTGCGCAGCGATCCCCAGGCGAAGACGCTGGGGGAGTACCTGCGGGCGAAGGTCGTTCCGATACCGGTCGCGTTGCTCGAGCGCTGAGATCCGGAGCTCACCAGGGCGGAGACGGAGGTTCCACAGAGGAGGAAAATTGTGGTGCTGTCCGCTCCGCTGTGGTCAACCCGAGCGAGGGAGGGGTCATGAGCCGAGCCAGTTGTCTCTGTGGACACGTGACCTGGGAGTTCGACGGGCCGTTCGAGTACGCGTCGCACTGTCACTGCTCGCGCTGCCGCAAGGCGCACGGCGCGGCGTTCGCCACCTACGTCGCCGGACCGGCGAGCGGCTTCCGTTTGCGCGGCGTCGAGCGGATCGTCGGCTGGGACGCGGGGGCGGGGTTTGTTCGCTGCTTCTGCGGCACGTGTGGGTCGGTGGTTCCCGGCGACGCGCAGGACGGGCTGGTGTTCGCTCCCGTCGGCAGCTTCCTCGATGATCCGGGCGCCCGTCCGCTCGCACACATCTTCGTCGCCTCGAAGGCGCCGTGGTACGAGATTCGCGACGAGCTGCTGCGCTTCGACGCCTATCCGCCGGGCATCGATGCCGAAGTGCTGCCCGACCAGCCGCCCCGCGATCCACCCGGGGCGCCGCGCGGGAGCTGTCTGTGCGGCGCCGTGGCATACGTCGTCGAGGGGCCGCCGCTGCGGTGCTGGAATTGCCACTGCGGCCGCTGCCGCCGCGCGCGGTCGGCCGCGCACGCGTCGAACCTGTTCACCGCCAGCGACGGGCTGCGTTTCACGCGCGGCGAGGAGCTGCTGGCGAGCTACAAGGTTCCCGAGGCCCAGCGCTTCACCCAGGTGTTCTGCCGGGTGTGCGGCTCGCCCATGCCGCGGATCGACCGCGACCGCGGGTTCGGGGTCGTGCCGATGGGGGGGCTCGACGATCATCCCGGGCTCACGCCGCAGGCGCACATCTTCACCGCCTCGAAGGCGCCCTGGTACCCGATCACCGACGACCTCCCGCAACACGCGGAGCTCCCGACCAGCTGACCCATTGGCCAGTTGCCTTCAGTCGAGGCGGGCGCGCACACGCGTAGACGCGCGGACGCGCAGACCCACGCAGACGCGCACACGCGCAGACCCGTGCGCGCGTCTGGCGGGCGAGATGCCCGCCTCCGCTCCAATAGAAAACGCGGCCTACTTGCCGAGCAGGTGGCGGAGCGCGCCCTCCAGATCGGGGTAGCGGAACGCGTAGCCCGACTCGATCAGCCGATGCGGCTCGACCCGCGCGCTACCGAGGAGGAGCGCTTCGCCCATCTCGCCGAATGCGAGGCGCACGGCGAAGGCGGGGAGGGGGAGGAACGCCGGGCGCGACAGCACCTGGCCAAGCGTCTTGCCGAACTCGCGATTGGTCACCGGGTGCGGCGCCACGACGTTGACCGGTCCCGACAGCCCCGGCGTGGTCAGCGCGTGCAGGACGGCGCCGATGGCGTCGTCGATCGCCACCCAGCTCATGTACTGCGCGCCGCCGCCGACCGGGCCGCCGGCACCGAAACGGAACGGCGGTAGCATCGATGCCAAGGCGCCCCCGGCCGGGCTCAACACGATGCCGAGGCGCAGGTTGACGACGCGAATGCCGCGTTGCGCCGCGGGTTGCGCCGCCGCTTCCCACTCGCGCACGACGTCGGCCAGGAAGCCGGCGCCCGGCGCACTGTCCTCGTCGACCACGTCGGTGCCGCGGTCGCCGTAGAAGCCGATCGCCGAGGCGGCCACCAGCGTCCGCGGCGGTCGCGCCAGGCCGCTGAGCGCCTTGACCAGCAGTGCCGTGCCGTCGACGCGGCTGTCGCGAATGCGCCCCTTCTTCTCCGCCGTCCACCGCCCGCCGGCAATGCTTTCGCCGGCCAGATGGACGACGGCGTCGAGCCCTTCGAGCGCGGCGGTGTCGATGGTACCGTTGATAGGATCCCACTGCACCACGTCCGGCCGCCGCTCGCCGCCGACGCGCACCAGGCGTCGAACCTCGTGGCCTCCGGTGGTGAGGAGGGGAAGCAGTGCGCTGCCGATCAGCCCGCTCGAGCCGGTGACCAACACTTTCATCTCCTGACCTCCCGTGCGTGCATGGGCCGCAACGTCCTGCGCCGTGACCCGATGGCGATAGTCGAAAACCCGGTGAAGCCGCCGTCGTGTGGCGGCGCCAGCGGCGAGCGCGCCGAGCCCGCCGAGGGGCAGGGCGTACTCGATGTGATCCTCGAGGTAGCAGGCGTCGGGGCCGTCGGGCTCGACCCGGTGGGTGTGCTCCCAGACGGCGAAGGGCCCCGACACCTGCAGGTCGCGGAACTGCACCCCGTCGACGTAGTCGCGGTGCTCGGCGACCCAACGCATGCTCAGCGGCGGACGCCCCATGCGCAGGACGACGCGTGCGCCGTCTTCGATACCGCCGCGCCGCTCCAGCACCTCGATCCGTTCCCACGCGGGGGTGAGCCGCTCGAAGGCGCCCGGCCGCGCATGCCAGCGAAACACCGCGGCGGCCGGCGCGGAGAGACGCGAGCGGCGCACGAACAGCTCGCGCGACCCCGGTAGTGGTGTGGCACGGCCCATGGGTTGGTAGAGTACCTTGCATGGCGGGGACGACAACCCGGGTGGTCGTCATTGGCGGCGGCTTCGGCGGTCTCTATGCGGTGCAGGCGCTGCGGCGCGTCCCGGTCGACGTGACCCTGGTGGACCGGCGCAACTTCCACCTCTTCCAGCCGCTGCTCTACCAGGTGGCCACCGGCGGGTTGTCGCCGGGCGAGATTGCCTCGCCGCTGCGCTACGTGCTGAACCGCCAGCGCAACGCCCGGGTGCTGCTCGGCGAGGTGGTCGATATCGACGTCCACGGGCGCCGGGTGCGGCTGAGCGACGGGTGGCTCGACTACGACATCGTGATCGTGGCGGCCGGGGCGATGCATCACTATTTCGGCCACGATGACTGGCAGGCCCGCGCGCCGGGGCTCAAGACGGTCGAAGACGCGACACGCATCCGCTCGCGCATCCTGCTCGCCTTCGAGGCGGCCGAGCGCGAGACCGACCCCAAACGGCGCCACGCCTGGCTGACCTTCGTGGTGGTCGGAGCCGGCCCCACCGGCGTCGAGCTGGCCGGCGCGCTGGGCGAGATCGCCAACGACACGCTGCGCAACGACTTCCGCGCCGTGCACCCCCCGGATGCGGAGATCGTCTTGGTCGAAGCGGCGGAGCGCGTCCTCCCTCTCTATCCGGCCGATCTGTCCGAGAAGGCCGAACGGGCGCTCCGGCGGCTCGGCGTGACGGTCCGGCTGGGGGCGGCCGTGGCAGCGGTCGACGGCGAGGGGGTGACGCTGCGCGTCGGCGGGCGCGATGAGCGCGTCGCGTCGCGGACGGTGCTCTGGGCCGCGGGGGTCCAGGCGTCGCCCCTCGCCGGACTATTGGCGCGCGCCACCGGGGCGGCGACCGACCGCAACGGTCGCCTGCTCGTCGAGCCGGATCTCAGCCTGCCGGGCTACCCCGAGGTGTTCGCCATCGGCGACATGGTGCACGTCGAGCAGGACGACGCCCTGCTTCCCGGGATCGCGCCGGTGGCGATGTCGGAAGGGCGCTACGTCGCCCGCTGCATCGCGCGGCGGGTGGCCGGCGAAACGCCGCCGCCGTACCGCTACTTTCACAAGGGGCAGATGGCCACCGTCGGGCGCTCCGCCGCGGTCGTCGATCTCCGCGTGGTGCGCTACTCCGGCCTCTTCGCCTGGCTCACCTGGCTGTTTGTCCACCTGCTGTATCTGGTGGAGTTCGAAAACCGGATCCTCGTTCTCGTGCAGTGGGCGTGGAACTACTTCACCCGCAACCGCGGGGCGCGCCTGATCACCGGCAAGACCCCGCTGCCGTTGCCGCTCTCTGAGGTCGAGCCGCCGCGCGGCGACTCATAGACAGGGCACCCGCTCGTCTATGGGCACGTCGTCGTCCCGCGGCAGACGTTGGTGCCCATCGAGACCCCGCCGCTCGTCTACGGATGGGTGTTCCCGCCGTTGTTGTTGCTCACCACGTTGTTCGCATAACCGGACGCACCGAAGAGCTGCAACCCGAGGCCGGAATTTCCCATTACTCCATTGCCGATGACCGACGCCCCGTACGTGCTGCCAGCCATGATGCCCACGTTGCTGTTACCCGTCACGCTGTTGCCGACCAGCACGGCGCCATCGTCAGCCGAGATGCCTGCGCCGGGGTTGGCGGTTGCCACAACGGATTGCAGGTGCCCAAGGACGGCGGGGTGCCGGTGCACGTCACGGGGCCAGCGATGGTGAAGTCGTTCAGGTCGATGGTGACGTCGGACGCTTCGGCGTCGATCGCCGTTGTGTCCGGAGTCGACACCGTGAGGTTGCCGCCCAAGCGATAGCTGCCCGGGTTGCTGATGACGATGGGGAAGGTCCTCGGCTGCCGCAGCAGCCGCACGCCATCGACGGCCATGGCGTCGTGTTGCATGGCAGCAGTGACCGCGATGATCGCTAGGCACGCCGCGGTCGGCTTCCGCATGGTCGAACCCTCCGTTACACGAGTCCGTGTGACGTCCGGAAATGCGACGAGTCCCCCAGGTGTGTTGCCGCGGACAGGCTCTGGGTGTCACTGGGGAGCGAGCTTGGATGTAACCGCCCACCGACACCGCTTGTCAAGCGCGCGAGTGTATCGGCAGGTACACTCCAAAAGGACCTCCGGGGGCCCTAGTCGAACGCGGCGGCGGTTCAGCGCCGGCTGGGTTCGCGGGGGCGGGTTCGGGCGGGACCGCCGCGCTCAGGCGTCGGGGTCGAGGGCGGGGGCGGGTTGCTTGGTCGAGCGGCCGCGCAGGAGGCGTGCGATCGGGTCGTAGAAGCGGTCGACGACGCGCTCCTTGAGCGGAATGATGCCGTTGTCGGTCAGGTTGATGTGCTCCGGGCACACGTCGGTGCAGCACTTGGTGATGTTGCAGTACCCGGAGCCGAAATCATTGCGGATCGCCGGGATGCGGTCGGCCGAGTCGAGCGGATGCATATCGAGGTTGGCCAGGAAGATCATGAAGCGCGGTCCCACGAACTGGTCCTTCTTCTGCTGGTCGCGCAGGATGTGGCAGACGTCCTGGCAGAGGTAGCACTCGATGCACTTGCGGAACTCCTGGATGCGGTCGACGTCCTCCTGCATCATCCGGTAGTTGCCGTCGGCGTCGCGGGGACGCGGGCGGAAAGGCGGAATGCGCCGCTTCTGGCGGTAGTTCCAGGACACGTCGGTGACCAGATCGCGGATGATCGGGAAGGTCTTCACCGGCTGGATGGTGATGGTTTCCTGGGCGTCGAAGGTGTCCATGCGGGTCATGCACGCCAGACGCGGCTTGCCGTTGATCTCGCAGCTGCAGGAGCCGCACTTGCCGGCCTTGCAGTTCCAGCGCACGGCGAGGTCGGGCGCCGTCGTCGCCTGGATGCGGTGCACGACGTCGAGGACCACCATGCCCTCGTCGACCTCCACCTGGTAGTCGCGGAACTCGCCGCCGCTCTTGTCGCCGCGCCAGACGCGGAACGCACGCGTGGCCATCTAGGCTCCCTTCTCGGCCGCGCCGGCGCCGCCCTCGAGGTCGGCGAGCGTGGCGTAGGCGATCGCGGCGAGCTCCTTGGGCGGGTCGGGACGCCGCTCCTTGCGTACCTGCATGCCCTCGGCGCCGCGCTGGACGACGACGTTGTACTGGACCCACTCGGGGCTCTCGTCGGGGAAGTCGACACGGGTGTGCGCGCCGCGACTCTCCTCGCGCATCAAGCCGGCGCGCGTGACCGCCTCGGCGGTGATGACCAGCGAGCGCAGGGCGATCGCTTCGTGCCATCCCGGGTTGTACTGCGCCGCGCCCGGGGCTTTGACCTGGTCGATGTCGCGCGTGATCTTGTCGATCTCGACGATCGCGGTCTCCAGCTCGGCCTTCTCGCGCACGATGTTGACGTAGCGGTCCATCACCTTCTGCAGGCGCTCGGTGACCACATACGGGTTGATGCCCTCGGGCCGGTTGAGTGGCTCGGTGGCGCGGCGCACGGCGGCTTCGATCTGCGGCATGCGAACGGCCGGCGCGCGGCTCAGCCCGCGCGCGTAATCGGCCGCGCCGACCCCCGCCAGGTGGCCGAAGACCAGCAGGTCGGACAGCGAGTTACCGCCCAGGCGGTTGGCGCCGTGCATGCCGCCGGTGCACTCGCCGCAGGCGAACAGGCCCGGGACGGTCGATTGTTGCGTGTCGGCGTGCACGCGGATGCCGCCCATGAAGTAGTGCAGCGTGGGGCCGACCTCCATCGGCTCGCTGGTGATATCGACGCCGGCGAGCTCCTTGAACTGGTGATACATCGACGGGAGCTTGCGCTTGATGAACTCCGGATCGCGGCGCGAGGCGATGTCGAGGAACACACCGCCGTGCGGCGAGCCGCGCCCTTCGACCACCTCGCGGGTGATGGCGCGCGCGACCACGTCGCGGGTGAGCAGCTCGGGCGGCCGGCGATTCTTCTCGGAGTCGACCAGCCAGCGATCGGCTTCTTCGACCGTGTCGGCGGTCTCGGCCGCAAACTTCTCCGGGATGTAGTGGAACATGAAGCGATCGCCGGCGCGGTTCTTCAGCACGCCGCCGTCGCCGCGCACGCCTTCGGTGACCAGGATGCCGCGCACCGACGGCGGCCACACCATGCCGGTCGGGTGGAACTGGGTGAACTCCATGTCGATCAGCTCGGCCCCGGCCTCGTAGGCCAGCGCGAAGCCGTCGCCGGTGTACTCCCAGGAGTTCGAGGTGAAGCGCCAGGCGCGGCCACCGCCGCCGGTGGCGAGGATCACCGCCTTGGTCTTCATGAGGAAGAGGCGCCCGGTCTCCCGCCAGTAGGCGAGCACGCCGGCGACGGCGCCGCCGTCGAGCAGGAGCTCGAGCGCCGTGCACTCCATGTGCACGGCGACCTTCTTCTCCTGGATGGCCCGATCCTGCAAGCTGCGGATCATCTCCAGGCCGGTGCGGTCGCCGACGTGCGCCAGCCGCGGGTAGCGGTGGCCGCCGAAGTTGCGCTGGCTGATCAGCCCGCTCGGCGTCCGGTCGAAGACCGCGCCCCACTGCTCGAGCTCGCGCACCCGGTCGGGCGCGTTTTTGGCGTGCAGCTCGGCCATGCGCCAGTTGTTGAGGAACTTGCCGCCGCGCATGGTGTCGCGGAAGTGAATCTTCCAGTTGTCCTTCGGCGCGACGTTGCCGAGCGCGGCCGCGCAGCCCCCCTCGGCCATGACGGTGTGAGCCTTCCCGAGCAGCGATTTGCACACCAGCCCGGTCGATAGGCCCTGACTGCCGCACTCGATCGCCGCCCGCAGGCCGGCCCCGCCGGCGCCGATCACGACCACGTCGTGCTCGACGGTCTGTATGTCGGACAGATCGGCCATGGGGTCAGCCCCAGGTGCTCAGGTCCCGGATGTACCCCATCGAGACCATGCGCACGTAGAAATCGGCGAACCCCACCCAAACGAGGCTCAGCCACGCGAACAGCATGTGGCGCGCGTTCAGCCAGGAGACGCGCTCCCACACCCCGTGCCGGGTGCGCGCGGCGTTGTCGCAACTGAAACAATTGAGCTGGCCGCCGACCAAGTGGCGGAACGAATGGCAGCCGAAGACGTAGGTGGCGAGGAGAATCGGATTGAGGAGCAGGACCAGCGTGCCGATGCCGATGCCGAAATGGCCGTTGCGCCAGAACGCGAGGCAGCCATCGTACGAGAGGATGAAGATGTACGCGATCGCGATGTAGACCGTGTAGCGGTGCAGGTTCTGGAAGAGGAACAGCGCGGTCTCACCGCGGTAGTTTCTCTGCGGCCGCGCGCCCACCGCGCAGGCCGGCGGTGTCAGGAAGTACGCGCGGTAGTAGAACTTGCGGTAGTAGTAGCAGGTGAGGCGGAAGGACAGCGGGCCGGCGAGGATGAGCCAGGCCGGGGAGGTTGGGAAGAACGGCGGCCAGATGTGGTGCAGCCACGCCGGCCACGCGCCGAACCATGCGTGCTCGATGGGCGCGGCCCCAACGCGCGACGGATCGGTGAACAGGACCGGCGAGTAGAACGGCGACAGGTAGCCGCCGTAGAAGTAGTGATCGCCCTGGAACGCGGCCCAGTTGGCGTAGGTGACGAAGAGCAGGAACCCGACTCCGGTCCACAGCGGCTCGACCCACCAGCGGTCGGTGCGAAAGGTCGTGGCCAGACCGGTCCGGTACCCGCCGCTCAGCGTAGACGTCGGCATGGCTTTTCCTCCAGTGACCCGCGGGGATGCATCACTTCAGCCGGGAAAACGCAAACCGATGTCGCCGGTCCCGCCGGCGGCACCGTGATCGCCAACATCCCGCCCCGGTTTTCGGCTGTTTGTGTATGCACTCAACTTATATTTCTGAGACCACTTGGATTTGCCAGCTTAATATCCCGAAGGCCTGTCTGCGTCAAGCGGCTCGCCCCTGTCGGGCTCCTCCGCACCGATCCTCCTTGGGGGGGCGGGGAAACGGACAACGCCCAACGGAAAACGGTCAACCTGACCGCGCGCGCGTCACGCCAGCGCCCGGGCCACGGCATCGGCACCGATCGCCCCGCGCAGTTGCGCGAGCATGAAGCGGTGCACGCGCTCGGCGCGCCAGTTGGTGAAGCTCATCTGGATGACCATCCAGCCGGAGCCGACGATCATGAGCGCGGCGGACTCCGCGTCGACGTCGGTCGCGATGCTGCCCTCGACCTGCCCGCGCCGGATCGTCTCCTCGCAGCGCCGTACCATGCGGTCCTGGAAGCGCAGGAAGAGCGGCCAGACGTCCTCGCGGATGGCCGTGCTCCACTCGAGCAACACACGGGCGTACTCGGGGTCGCTATCGACCGAGGTTGCGAAGGCGACGGCATGGCGCAGCAAGGAGCGCGGGGCCAGAGTGTGCGCTTGGTGAAAGCGATCGGCCATCTCGTCGAAATACGCGGCGACCGATTCCAGCACGGCTGCGACGAGCAGGGCGCGGGTCTTGAAGTACGCGAAGACGGTCGGCACGGCGACGCCGGCGGTCCGCGCGACGTCGGCGTGACCGGCCCGCGCGAGCCCCCGCTCGGCAAAGACCTTGACCGCGTACTGGAGAAGCTGTTGGCGTCGGAGCGCGGGTGACAACCGCCGCGCTCGGCGCTGCGGTGTTTTCACGCCCCGGATGTGTAGCAGCAACCGGGGAGGACGCCAAAGCCCGCGCATCTGGTAGGCTGTGGCGGGTCGGATCGAGGAGATCGCATGGGTGAGCCCTATGACGTGGCAGTGATCGGCGGCGGGCCGGGCGGGTACGTGGCCGCCATCCGGGCGCGGCAGCTCGGGCTGCGGACGGCGCTGGTCGAGCGCGAGCACCTGGGCGGCATCTGTCTGAACTGGGGCTGCATCCCGACCAAGGCGCTGCTGCGCAGCGCCGAGATCAACCACCTGCTGCACCACCTCGACGAGCACGGCTTCAGCGCCACCGACGTGCGGTTCGATCTCGCCAAGGTGGTGGCGCGGTCGCGGGCGGTCGCCAAGCGGCTGTCCGCCGGGGTGCGCCACCTGATGAAGAAGAACCAGGTCGAGGTGGTGGACGGTCACGCGCGACTACTCGGCGGCGGCCGGCTGGCGATCGAGAAGCAGGGCGCGGCGCCGACGGAGCTGCAGGCGCGACACATCATCATCGCCACCGGGGCGCGCGCCCGCGCGCTGCCGGGCATCGAGCCGGACGGCGCGCTGGTCTGGACCTACAAGGAGGCGATGCTGCCAGAGCGATTGCCGGGGTCGCTCCTCGTCATCGGTGCCGGGGCGATCGGCATCGAGTTCGCCAGCTTCTACCGCGACATGGGTGCCGAGGTGACCGTGGTCGAGGCGTTGCCGCGCATTCTCCCGGTCGAGGACGAGGAGATCGCGGAGCTGGCGCGCAAGTCGTTCGCCAAGCGCGGCATCCACATCCACACCGGGGCCACCGTGCAATCGATCGAGAAACAACGCGACGCGGTGACCGCCGTGATCGACCTCGGTGACGGCATGGTCTCGCCGGTCACCGTCGAGCGCGTCATCCTGGCCGTCGGCATCGCCGGCAACGTGGAGGGGATTGGGTTGGAGACGACCCGGGTGGAAGTCGACCGGGGGCACATCGTAGTCGACGAGTGGCTCGCCACTACTGAGCCCGGTGTCTACGCCATCGGCGACGTCGTCGGGCCGCCGTGGCTCGCGCACAAGGCGAGCCACGAGGGGGTGATCTGCGTCGAGCACCACGCGGGGGTCCCGGGCGTGCGGCCGCTCGAGGCAGCCGACGTTCCGGCGTGCACCTACTGCCGCCCGCAGGTCGCCAGCGTCGGTCTGACCGAGGCCGCCGCCCGGGCCGCCGGCCGCGCGGTGCGGGTCGGGCGCTTCCCCTACCAGGCCAACGCCAAGGCGATCGCGCTCGGCGAGCCCGAGGGCATGGTCAAGACGATCTTCGATGCCGAGACCGGCGAGCTGCTCGGGGCGCATCTCTTCGGTGCGGAAGCGACGGAGCTGATCCAGGGGTTCGCGATCGCCAAGACGCTGGAGAGCACCGAGGCGGAGCTGCTGCACACCGTGCTGCCCCACCCGACGCTGTCGGAGATGGTCGGCGAGTCGACGCTCGACGCCCTCGGACGCGCGCTGCACATCTGAGCGGTGGGCGCGTGCGCGCGTGACCGCGTAACTGCTCCGGCACGCGTGGGCTTGTCTTCCCGGAGCCCGCTGGCATCCGAGGGTGCCCTACGGCTCGACGACGATCAACTTCGCGGTCCGAAACGGGTGCCCGATCTCGCGCTTGTCGATCGACATCCGCACCGGGTCGGCGCCGCCGGGTGGGATCGGTTTGATCGTGTCGACCTTGCCCGGGGCGTCGGCGAGGCTCTCCGCCGACAAGTTGTAGCCCTCGTGCTGGGCAACCAGCTTGCCGTCCTTGTCGTACAGGTCGAGGCGGACCTTCACGGCGCGCACTGGCGTGCTGCCGGTGTTGTGGGCGGTCGCGGTGGCGGCGTAGACGATCGCGCCGTAGAGGTTCTGCCATTCGGTCTTGACACCCTCCAGCACGATCGTATCGCCGGCGTAGGCACGACCGGCAACCAGCGCGCCGGCGACCAGGAGCGACCAGGCGCGCGTCATTCGTCCACCGTCACCTTATCGCGCACCTTCTCGAACACCTCGCGCGAGATCTGCGGGACGGCCAGCAGCTCTTCGACTTGCAGGAAGTCTCCGTTCTCCTGCCGGTAGCTGACGACCTGCGCCGCCTGGCTGGGGGTGAAACCGACCGCTACCAGCTGCTCCGTGGTCGCGTCGTTGAGGCGCAGCAGCTGGGCGGCGCACAGCGCCGTCGCGACCGCAACGGCCAGCGCGGCGACGAGGACCGAGCCGACCCGCATGGCTCTCGCTAGTATGAACCGCGGTCGCTCGTAAAGGACTGCGCGCGCTTGCCGTCGAAGGGGAGGTCATCTATGCGCGCAGCGTGGACCGCGTCTGGTATTTCGCCTACGGCTCGAACATGCAGACAGCGACCTTTTGCGGCCGCCGTGGCATCGAGTGGACGCGCGCCGTCGCCGCGCGTGCCTCGGGTTGGCGGCTGGTGCTCGACAAATCACCGCTGCTGCCGATCGGCGAGTCGTTCGCCAACATCGTGGCCGATGCCGAGAGCGAGGTGCTGGGCGTGGCGTACGAGGTGTCGGTCGCGGCGCTCGAGGCGATCGACCTGAGCGAGGGGGTTCTGATCGGCAACTACGCGCGGTGCGCCATCGGTGTGACGCCGCTGGCGCACGGGAGCAGCGCAGGGCCGCTCGAGGCCTTCACCCTGACATCGGACCGCCGCGACTCCACGCTGGTGCCGTCGACCCGTTACATGGCGCTGCTGGTCGAGGGGGCGCTCGAGCACGGGCTGCCGGCCCCGTACGTCGAGTTCCTGCGCAACGTCCCGGCACGCGAGCCGAGCGCCGTCGCCACGGCGCTACGGCCGGTCGTCGACGGAGCCATGGCGCTCCTGAAGCCGCGGCGCCGCTGAAACGCCGCTCAGGCGGCCAGCCGGTCGATGCTGACCAGCTGGACGCACAGCGCGACGAGCTCCATCGCCTGGCGGATCTCCTCGAGACCGGGGAGGCTCGGGGCCAGGCGGATGTTGCGGTCGCGCGCATCCTTGCCGTACGGGAACGTGGCGCCGGCGTTGGTCAGCTTCACCCCCGCCTTGGCGGCCATGCCGACCACCTGCGTGGCGCAGCCGTCGAGCGTGTCGAGGCTGATGAAGTACCCGCCCTGCGGCCGACTCCACTCGGCGATCCCGGTGCCGTCGAGCTCGTGGCCGAGGATCTCGTGCACGGCGTCGAACTTGGGCTTCAACAGCGCCGCGTGCTTGCGCATGTGCGCCGCGATGCCGGCCGCGTCTTTGAAGAAGCGCACGTGGCGGAGCTGGTTGAGCTTGTCGTGCCCGATGGTCTGGATGGACAGCCCGCCCAGCAGGTGCCGCACGTTGGTCGTGTCCGCGGCCAGCGCCGCGATGCCGGCGCCGGCGAAGCTGATCTTCGACGTCGAGGTGAAGATCAGGGGCCGATCGGCATGCCCGGCGGCGCGGCAGGCGGCGAGGATGTTCTGCAGCGGCCGCGCCGGTTCGACCAGGTGATGCACCGCGTAGGCGTTGTCCCAGAAGATGCGGAAGTCGCGCGCCGCGCTCGGCATGCGGGCGAGGCGCTCCACCACCGCGTCGGCGTAGGTGACGCCGGTCGGGTTGCTGTAGCGCGGCACGCACCAAATGGCTTTCACGGCGGGGTCGGAGGCGGCCAGGCGCTCGACCTCGTCCATGTCGGGGCCGTCGGCGCCGATCGCCACCGGGAGCATCTCGATGCCGTAGCGCTCGCAGATGGCGAAGTGGCGATCGTACCCCGGGCTCGGACACAGGAACTTCACCCGCCCTTCGGCGGTCCACGGCGGGGCGTCGGGCGGGCCCTTGAGCAACGCCTGCACGATGGTGTCGTGCATGAGGGCCAGACTCGAGTTGCCGCCGACGATCACCTCGCCGGGCTCGACCTCGAGCACCTCGGCGAAGAGACGGCGCGCCTCGGGGAGCCCCTCGAGCACGCCATAGTTGCGGCAGTCGAAGCCATCGGCGGCGCGGTAGTCGGCACAGTCGAGCATGCCGAGCGACAGGTCGAGCTGCTCGCGGCACGGCTTGCCGCGCGTCATGTCGAGCTCCAGCCGGCGGGCCTGGAGCGCGTCGTAGCGCGCGCGCAGCGCCTCGCCGCGGCGACGCAGGTCCGCGCGGTTCATGGTCGCAAAGCCGGTCATTTGGTGCGATCGGCGGACGCCATCGCCGCCGAGCGCAGAATAAGCACAGATGTCGTCGAAACCCCACCCGCGGCGCGCGGGTGGAATTCCTCATCCGTGGGATTCGCGGCTCAACGCCGGCGCGGGACGGAACCGGTCACGAAGCCGCGGCGACCTTGGCGGGAGGGGCCTCGGCGCCGCGCGCGCCGGTCAGGAAGTGGGTCTTGAACGATTCGGCCGTGAAGCCGAGATCCATCTTGCCCGCCGCCAGCCACGTGTCCTCGCCCTTCATCACCCGCGCCGCCACCTGGTTGAGCATGGCGTCGTCGTTGTGCCAGAGGGCCTTGAACGAGGCCTGCACGCGGCGCCGCGCCTGATGGCAGAACAGATCGGCGAGCTCGAGCGCCTGCGGCGCGTCGGCGTTGCCGCTCTCGCGCAGGCTGCGCGCGTGCGACAGCGCCGCCGACATCGCGAACAGCTCCATGACGATGTCGACGCAGCGGAACAGGAAGCCCTGCTTGCGCTCCATCTTGGCCTGGTAGATGGCCATGCCGTGAAAGCTCGAGCGCGCCAGCTTGCGCGCGCTGCGCTCGATGAAGCGCAGGTGGGTCGCGAGCTTGCCCCAATCGCCGTAGCGCGACCAGGCGCTCAGGCCCTTCAGCCACAGCGGCGGATACCAGGCCGCGTAGTAGGCGAGGATCTTCGGCATCGCCGCGAGCTTCTGCGCGGCGCCGTTCTTCGGATCGATCATCGCGCCGGCGATCTGCAGGTGCTTGTCGACCGCCTCGCGGGCCATGAACAGGTGCATGACCTCGCTCGAGCCCTCGAAGATGAGGTTGATGCGGCAGTCGCGCATGATCCGCTCGACCGGAATCGGCGTCTCGCCGCGGCCCTTGAGGGATCGCTCGGTTTCGTAGCCGCGTCCACCGCGCAGCTGCAGCGTGCGATCGACGATCTCCCACGCCCGCACCGTGTTCCACTCCTTGGCTGCCGCTGCTTCGAGGCGGATGTCGTACCCGCCGCGGTCGGCCATGGCGCTGGCCAGCTTGGCGATCGAGTCCATCGCGAAGGTGGTCGATGCCATGTCGGCGATGCGATGGCCGACCGCCTCGTGCTTCCAGATCGGCAAGCCCCACTGAGCGCGCGCGTTCGACCAGCCGCGCACGATCTCCAGACACTGCTTGGCGATGCCCGCGCAGGCGGCCGGCAGGGTGAGGCGTCCGGTGTTGAGCGTGATCAGCGCGATCTTCAACCCCTTGCCCTCTTCGCCGATCAGGTTCTCGCGCGGTACCCGCACGTCCTTGAAGCTGACCACGCCGTTGGCGAGCGCTTTGAGCCCCATGAAGTGGCAGCGGTACTCCACCTTCACGCCGGGCCAGCTGGTCTCGACGACGAAGGCGCTGATCTTCTTGCTCTGCGGGTCGCGCGCCATGACCACGAGCAGCTCGGCGAGGGTGCCGTTGGTGCACCAGAGCTTCTCGCCGTTGAGGACGAAGAAGTCGCCCTGCGCCTCGGCGGTGGTCGATAGGCTGGCGGGGTCGGAGCCGACGTGCGGCTCGGTGAGGGCGAAGGCGGAGATCGCGCCGGCGGCGCAGCGCGGCAGGTACTTCTTCTTCTGTTCGGAGGTGCCGAACAGCTTGAGCGGCTGCGGCACGCCGATCGATTGGTGCGCCGAGAGCAGCGCGGTGATGTTGCCGTCGGTGCTGCCGACCATCTCCATCACCCGGCAGTATTCGCTGACGGTGAAGCCGAGACCGCCGTACTCCTTGGGGATCTTCATCCCGAACGCGCCGAGCTTGCGCAGGCCGTCGACCACCTGTTCCGGGTATTCGCCGGTCTCGTCGATGGCGATGGAGTCGACCTTGGTGGCCAGGAATTCACGCAGCGCGTCATAGAACGCCGTGAACTCGGGCCGCGGCTGACCGGCCTTCGGAAACGGGTGGACCAGATCGAGGCTGAACTGGCCGAGAAAGAGCTCGCGCAGGAACCCTCGCCCCGCCCATTCGGTCTCGCGGGACTCCTCGGCGACCTGGCGCGACTCCTGTTCGGTGGTCATCCGCGGTGTTGTTGCGCTCATCGGCTTCTCCCTTTCCCCCGGGCGGCCCGGCGCCCCGACCCCATGACGAGAGCTATGCGCGCGGCTCTCCAGCGTTGATCGGCGGTGGGGTGGAGCGGGTGCAAAATTGATCCAGAACGTGCGTTCACTACCCTAGCAAGATCGACCGCGTCAATAAGCGCGTGGTCGCTTTGAGCCGCTGCGCGCGGTCGCTGCACGGCCGCTGGTGGGAGCCCGGAACGGGGTGGATTCCCGCATGCGACTTGCGTCCCAAGCCCGCGCCGCACCTAGGCTTTACCGCGGCGGCCAGCGCCATACTGCGGCATGGTCGTCGAGATTTTGCCCCTTGCGCTCGCCGCGACGCTCGGGTGGCTCACAGACAATGACGTGGAATGTGTGCAGGCATGTCGGGCAGGGACGCCACGATCAACGGCACACCCGTTGCTTGGCTATATGCTGCGAATCGGAGGCTTCATGCGGCTGATGAACGGGGGTGGGCCGGAGCGAGGGGCCAAGGTGCTCGTAGTGAGCGTCGACGATGCGCTCTTCGCCTGCCATCTCGACTGGGTCGAGGCCGCCTACGCCGGCGCCCAGCCGCCGATCCACCTCGTCCGCATGGGGTCCGACCGGGCGCGGCCCTTCGTGCCGCACGGCCAGGAGGCGGCCGCCGTGGTCGACCTGCGCGAGCTGCTCGGCCTGCGAGAGGCCCTCGGGCCGGCCCGCCGGGCGGGGTATCTGTTGGTGCGCTCGGGCGCGGCGCTGCTGGCGCTGCCGATCGATGCGTGCGTGGGGGTGCGGGAGCTCGATCTGAGCCAGCCCGCACCGGTTCCCACGCGCCTCCGGCGAGAGGGCGGGGTGCCCCTCGGCCACATGGTCGAGCTCGACGGCCACGTGCTGACCGTGCTCGATCCGGCCCGGCTGCTCGACGACGGTCTGCGCGACGCCCTCGCCCCCCTGCAGGAGAAGGCGCAGGCATTCCAGGACCGCCAGGCCCGCATCGAGCAGCTCTGGCAGGAGATCCGACGCGAGCCGAATGCCGAGCAGGTGCGCGTGTTCGCCCGGCTGTGCAGCCGCAGCGGTCGCGGGCGAACCGCCGGCGCCGCGCGCCAGGTGCTCCTCCACATGGACGAGGACGCCGACTCGCCCCCCGACCACGCCGGCGACGCGGTTGATCGCTTGGTTGGCGAGCTGCTCCGCCGCGCCCGGTCGCGCAGCAGCGGGACGCTGCGAGTCGATCTCGCCGACGGCGGCGGCGGAGAGATCGTGCTCGCGGCAGGTCGGGTGGTCGATGCCCGCTGCGGAGCGAGCCGCGGGCGCGATGCGTTCACGCGGCTGCTCGGCGCGCCGCACCGCGGCGCGCGCTTCGAGGAGCGCATCGAGTGGGCAGGGTCGGACCGCATCGCCGAGAGCACCGTCGCGCTGACCATCGCCGCGCTCGAGTCGCTGCCGTCCGGGGCGCGGGCGCTGTGAGGCTGGCGGAAGACCGCGTGCTGGCGGGAGCGGGGATGGATGAGCTGGTGCGCGTGCTGGCGGTCGACGACAGCGTCACCATTCGCAAGGCGCTGGAGCTGATCCTGGCCCCGACCGGCTTTGCCGTGGAGTTCGCCACCAGCGGCGGCGAGGCGATCGACAAGGCCCGACACGGCGCGCCGGCGGTTATCCTGCTCGACTTCATCCTCCCCGACATGCGCGGCAACGAGGTGTGCCGGGCGCTGCGCGACGACGCGCGGACCGCCGACATCCCGATCGTGTTGGTGTCGGCGCGCGGCGCCGAGATCCGCCAGGCGAGCGAGGACGCCCCCAACGTCGTTCGCTACCTGACCAAGCCCTTCACGCCCCACGAGGTGATCACGGTGATCCACGCCGCGACCGAGGCGCGCTCCGCGACGACTGCGACGACCGCGCCGCCGCCGCGGGCCGATGCGGCGACCGAACCGGCAACGGCGAACGCGTCGCCCACCGGCGCGGTCGTGAGGGACCCGGCGCGCGTGGTCGCGGCGATCGAACCGCCTCCAACGAACGCGGTGTGCGCGCCGATCGAGCCGCCGGTAAGCGCGCGTCGCCCGCCGGTCTCCGAGCCGGCGCGCCAGGCGCTCGTCGACGAGCGGCCCGACTCCAACCCGATCTCGGCGGACGACCGGCGCAGCAGGGCGCCGCACGATCCCGTCGGGGTCCTGCGACGCGCTCAAGGCGATCGGTACGATTCGACGCCTCTGCGCCCGGAGCCCGTTCGGGCGCCGTTCGTCGAAGCATCCGGGGCCCTTCGACCGTCGGGTTTCGCCGGTGCGTTCCAGACCGAGAGCCCCACGGTCATCGCTCGGGACCACTTCGGCCCGTTGCTCGAGAGGCTGCGCGCCGGGCTGGAGGCGGTCCATGCCGAAGCGATCGACACGTACGCCGGTGCCGGCGCCGAGGCGGCGACGCCGGGC
>Ga0335082_10001610_pt1 | contig 24094 bp, 24 predicted proteins | sample Lox_Sample_41_FD_206718 | JGI IMG/M metagenome (GOLD analysis project Ga0335082, IMG submission 206718) | Soil microbial communities from Loxahatchee National Wildlife Refuge, Florida, United States - Lox_Sample_4.1 | ecosystem: Environmental > Terrestrial > Soil > Wetlands | place: USA...
GACCCGAGCTCAGCGATTTTGTGCTCGCACGCGGGCGCCAATCACATTCAGCACCAGACCGACCAGAACAAGGACTGCTGCAATCACCTGAAACCGGGATTCTCCCAGCTTCATGGCGGCTGGCTGATAGAACATCACGAGAAAAGCAAATAACACCATCACCCAGCCGATAACCATGAGGGCCGCGCCGATTTCACGTTTTTCTTCTGGGGTTGCCATGACCGACTCCAGCACTCCGGTATGCGCGGCTTTCCCAAAGACTCGGAAGCCGGACGCTTCAGCTTACCTGCCGCTCTTCCGCCTCGTCCTGCTGTTGCTGTGCAAGCGTGCGTTCCAGATTGCGATGACCCAGCCGCGTCGGGCCTACGGCACGCCGGTAACGCGTCCCCAGAATCACCAGCACCAATCCCAGCACGCCTTCTATGCCCAGCCATACCGGCCAAAACCACGAGCCGTTGCGCAGGCTGATGAAGAAGAAGATGCCCAGCAAGGCATCCATCCACAGCAGCACCCACCCGACCGTCAGCAACACCGAACCGAGACGGCGGTTCTCCACCGTATCGTCAATGGCTGCCTGATTGCGATCAAATCCCGGCATAACCAGCTCCCTTCGTCACGAGTTCAGCAGTTTAGATGCCGAATTATGCGCGGGTCGCCAAATATATGAGGTTCGCTCCGGGGAACCGCATTCAATTTGCGGCTGTTGATAGAGATCAGGAACGCAGCTTCACGCTGCGCAGCGGCACAGCCGCTTCCCTTGACTAAATCACGCGTACTTCATTCCGCAGCTTGTCCACCAGCTTCTTCGCAATCTCCGCCGGAGGACCCTCCAGCACCTCGGTTTTCTTTGTCTTCTGCGGAATGTACAGCTTCTCAATTTTCTGCAAGTTCTCGCCGAGGGACGGTTTCACTTCTTCGAATGTGACTTTCTTGAGTGGCTTGGTCTTCGCCTGCTTGATGCCGATGAGCGTGGCGTAGCGGAGTTTGTTGATGCCCGACTGAATCGTCAGCACAGCCGGCAGCGGCATATCCACAAACTGGAAGAAGCCGGCTTCGAGTTCGCGCTTGACCCTGATTCCGCCATCGGTCTTTTCGATCTGCATAATGATGGTAGCGTGCGGCCAGCCGAGCAACTCAGCGAGGATCACGCCGGTCTGGGCAAAGCCGTAGTCGTCGGATTGCAACCCGGTGAAGACCAGGTCGAAGTTCTCACCTTGCATGGCCGCCGCTAACGCCTTCGCAGTGTTGAAAGCATCGAGTGTGACGAAGCTGTCGCCCTCCAGATGGATGGCACGATCAGCGCCCTTAGCCAGGGCTTCACGCAACACTTGTTGCGCCCTCGCTGGGCCGCTTGTAATGACTACCACCTCGCCGCCGTGCGTCTCCTTCTGGCGCAGCGCCTCTTCCAGCGCATAGGCGTCGGGCTCGTTCACCTCATACGAAACGTCTTCGCGAATCCACGTGCCGCTTTCATTCAGCTTGAGCGGCGCGTCCTTCTGCGGTACCTGCTTCGTGCAGACCAGGATCTTCACCCGGCACTCCTTCCGTTACCCAAGGCGCTCCACGCATGTCTGGGAAACGGCAAGTATAAATGAGCCGTGTGAGATTGGGAAACGAGAATACGGGCTTAGTTCCGAAGTGGAACGGCGGGGTCTGTCTCACATACGTAGGCGTCGCTGGTCACTGACAAACTCTATCGAGCATGGTACAAGTGAGGACGTCGCCCCCAGAAGGTAAACCATGTCTTGCTCCTTCAGGCTTGCTGCCCTTCTCGCTGTCCTAGTTGTGGCATCAGTCGCGTCTGCACAGCCAACCATCGTCAACTTCGACTTCGGAGCTGTGCCCGTCACCTGCAGCAGCGGCTACGCTTACCAGGGACCCAAGGGCTCGTGCGGGTACTACGACGGCCAACCCACGCAGGACTTCAATTCCAGTCAGGGCTTCGGATGGATGCTGGGATCCGTCGTGGCCTCGCAGGGGCCTGGCGCCGGCCTCACCGGTCCCAACACTGCATTCTGCCCGCCGTCTTTCGACGGGCTGCCCTTCAATCAAGTAGTGTTCCTGCAGGCCATAGCGTGGGTCTCGCAACCGGTCGGGGGCTTCAGCGCTGGCCGCTACATTCTGAGCTTTTACCTTGGCGGCCGATGCGGCTGGGGTCCACAGCTAGTCGCAGCGATGATTGATGGCAATGTGATCGGAACTTGGGCCGTGCCGGTCGGCATGCCATTCACGCTGGAAAAGGCAACGTTCACGGTAAGCACCGGAGGCGTTCATACCCTGGAGTTCCTGGGAATGAATCCCGGCGACAACACTGCGTTTCTGTCGTATGTGACCGTCACTCCAGCGGGCAACAAGCGAGGCCTTGAGGATTACTAGACTGACGTTCCGCCTCCAGTAGCTTCTTCTTGCGTTCCATGCCCCAGCGATATCCCGCCAGGTCGCCATCGCTGCGCACCACGCGATGACATGGCAGCGCGAGGGCTACGGGATTGGTCGCACAGGCACGCGCCACTGCGCGCACGGCTTTCGGCTCGCCAATCTCACTCGCGATTTCCCGGTAGCTGCGCGTTTGCCCCCGAGGTATGTGGCGCAATCTCTCCCAGACTCTTATTTGGAAGGCCGTGGCACGAATGTCCAACGGAAGATCGATGGCAGTGCTCTGGCCGCCGAGGCTGGCCACCAGCGATTCGACATACCGCGACAACCCGGTGTCGTCCCGATGCAACTCGGCAGAGTGAAATTCTTCACGCAGGCCACGCTCCAGCTCGGTGGTGCTTTCGCCGAAGCGGACGGCGCATAGCCCTCGCTCCGTCGCCCCAACCAGCATCCGTCCAAGCGGACTAGCCGTGATGGAAAAGGTGATGGTCATTCCCTCGCCTCCGCGGCGATACGTCCCCGGAGTCATGCCAAGCTGCTGATTGGCATTCTCGTAGAGGCGGCTGGGCGAACCGAATCCGGCTTCATACAGGGCCGTCGTCACATCGTCTCCTTTGCGCAGACCCGCTTTCATGTGTTGCATGCGGCGGGCGGACTGGTACTCGCGCGGGCTCAGACCGGTCGCGCGCTTGAAAAGCCGTTGCAGGTGGAATGGGCTGAGTCCAACCCGCTTGCTGAGTTGCGCCAGCGTGACCACGCCTTCGGCGTTGTCGAGCAGTTGCCGCGCTCGCAGCACATACTGCGCCTGCTCAGAAATCTGCGTTGGCTTGCACCGCAGGCATGCGCGATAGCCGGCGCGCTCGGCCTCCCGAGGTCCGGCGAAAAATTCCACCGAATCGCGGCGCGGCCGCCGGCTGGGACAGGATGGCCGGCAGAAAATTCCCGTAGTACGCACGGCAAACACGAAGCGCCCGTCCTGTCGAGCGTCGCGCGCCAAAACTTGTTGCCATTTGTTCTGCAATTCGCTATGCATGTCTGCAGAGTAGCGTGGCACTCGGAGGGGCGCTATCCGCCCCTTGCGGGCAAAGTATTTGCACTCTGCCTCGCCGGACGCCGCGACTTGCGAACCAATCCCAGTCCTTCTCATGCTCCCAGATGTCGCGCAGGTCTACCTTCAGCCCCTGCACATACCGGATGTCGAAATTCTCCAGCGCCTGGGGATTCTCGAAGCGCCCACCAGGGATGATACCGAATCAGCACGGAGTTGGGTTCCATCGCGCAAACCAGGGTAGCGCCTGCTATGGGGAGGTCCCAGCAACACCGACCGACTACTGCGGCAACTTGTAATCGAGATAACGAATGGTGAGAAGGGCCTTGCTGCCGAGCCTAACGTCAGTAACGGTCTGGTTGAGCACAGGCAGATAGAATTCGCCGATGTTCTGATACTGATGATGGATTTGTGAGCGGGTGGTCCAGTAGGAGGGACTCTTCGCCGGCTCGGCTTCGATGCGGGTAACGGCGAAATCCCGCGAATCGATCCAGATTGTTCCTCGGTACAGGAACTTGGCTTCGTGCAACGGTTCCACCCGCATTACGTAGAGTGGCCGGCTGTCGCCGGAGTCGCATCCGAGCAGAGAAAAACGATAGTTCGCTGTGCCGAGCCGGACCGCATCGCGGTTGGCTGCATCCGAAGCAGACTCCTGTTCGGATTCCAGCAGCTTATGAAGAACGTGCCTGCGGAGGAAACTGGAGCCCGACTCCGAAATCACGGTCAACGACTTGGTTCCCGGGGCGCGATACGATATCCTCACTTCCATACGGGCGTTGAGCGAAGGGAAGCCAGTGTAGTCCAGATTGTACTGCCGGATGGAATCGAAGCTGCGTAGTTTTCGCGCGCGTTCCGCGTTCCGGCTCATCAGTCGTGCGACAACTTCGTCGCCCGGCAAGTTGAGCTCGCTGGAGCAGGGAGCAGGCGCGGTGGCCTCTTCCGCAGCCGAAGCAGCGGCTATTGCAAGGAGCAGAACCGCAATGAGAATCCGCCCATATGCCGAATGGTTGATGGAGCACATCCTCAATGCGACGTTGGGTCGGCCTGGAAAGACTCCTTTGCCGCCGGGATAGGCAGCGAAGCCACTCGAACCACGGCGGATGGTTGAGCCGGCGCGCTGCCCGCGATGACCTCACGCAGGTCCAGGAGAAGGATTCTACTGTCGGAGTGATAGCTCTCGCCCGATGCGGTCTCCGCCTGAAAAACCGGATCGACTCCGTGCAAGTACTCCCGCCGGCTGACCGACGATGTTTCCGCCAGGTTGGTCCCTACGAAATCGCGCTCGGTATCCACCGCGGGATCAATCCGGTGGTTGATTAAACGCCCTCGCTTCGCGATTTCTATCGCGATGTCGTGTGTGGCCGCACCCGCCCAAATCGCCTTTCCGCCGATCGTGTAAGCGGTCTTCCAGATTCGCAGGTGATGACGTCGCGACATGGTGGCGTTGGGGTCGGGCAGGGCATACGAGTAGTCCTGCACCCTGCCGAACAGGTAAAACCTGGCCATCGGCAATTGGGCGTCGTTAGTTCGACGCCGCAATAGGTGCCACACGAATATCGGCTTCCACTTGTCAGTTTTCACCCAACCGGCGCGCGCAAAGGCTTCCTGCAAGGCGAGCGGGTCGGCAACAAAAACCAGGTTCAGCATGTCGCCTTGACGTCCTTCTCCACTGAAGACACGTGGCGGCAGATAGTCCATCATTTCGCCTAGTTCGGAATCGTCTTCCGGTGCTCGCAGCAGCCCGGCCAACTGGACCGGGCTATCGCCGTCGATCTGCGCAGTGATTTCCGTGCTCTTCACGACTGTGCTCTCGTGGCCGCGGGTCAACAAGAACACCGGAGCGGCAGGCAGGAAGACCAGGCCGGTAGCGATCATCGCAGCCGCCATGAGCTTGGTGCGGGAGCGTCCTTTCACATGCAAACGCGCGCGCAACTTGAGTTGGGCGCCGTTGGTAAGCTCCAGAGAGTCAAGCTTCAGGGATACGTTGCCTCCGATTCCCAGAAACCGCTTACCCTTGACTCGAGTGACCGAACCGGTGGCCATGGTTCCCGCCGGAATAACGGTGAAACCGCCAAGCTTGACAGCTCTTACAACCACGAAGTCCAAGTGGTCTCCTATGCGGGCGTCGGCAGAGGATACGTTTTGGGCAAGTTGAAGGTGGATGGGAGTGCCGTCCGGAATGGTTAATGTCGCAGGAACAGCATTCCTCTCCTCAGCCCAGGCACAAGGCACTAGGAACACCATGAGCAGGAGGTACGCCGGTATTTTGCGGAGATATGTGCTGAACATAGATGCCGTCCTTGTTGGAGAGCGAGCCCCCTCACCCGCGACGGCCAAAAGTGTCAGCGCAATAGCGTGGTGGATAAACGAAACAATAACTAGAGAATGGCCTTGTGTGGTCAGAATTATACAGGATGAGGATTAATCGTCCTGGTGCATGTATCCAATTACCCGTCGAACTCGGCAGGATCACAGCTTCTTCCAGACGACATCCTCGTTGTTTCGGCGGTCGATGAGGGCATCCACCTTGCCGCTCTGGTTGCGGCGGAACAGCCGACGGCCCTCGACGCCCGGACGGAAGAAGAGGTCGCAGGTTTCGGGCACAAGAAGCTCCTGCGGACGCTCACCTCGTTTCGAGTACAACTGGTCGCCTTCGCGTGATACGGTCATTGGGCGCTTTGGGCCAGGCTCATCTGGCCCCGCGAGTTAGAACTTTCGGGGTGCCCACCTCGGCAACCCTCTGGGCCACCCCTTTCGCGTAACCACTTTCTCCCTGCGTGACGATCTGCATCTGGTCGCCCGAAATCCGGCCTTCAACGGTAATTGTGGCTTCCTGATCCGCAAATTGTGGCACGTGCTTTGTGATGAAATAGAATTCGCCTTGATGGATGACGCCGTTCAGAATGCCGGCTCGGCCGGTTGGATAGATAGCTTCCCCAAACAGCTTGTCTCCCTGAACCTCGAACGTGAAATAAATTTCGTAGCTTGCCTTTCCGGTGCTCATCACAGCCTTCCAGTTCCCAGCGATGTCTGTCTTGCCGGCGAGCCCGGAGTCGCGATTTATAGTTGCCGAACTCGCAACCGCAGGTGAGGGGTGGGACGTTCGCCAGTGCCAAACTCCAATTCCGAGGCCCAGGCATAGCAGACAAGCGATTGCGACGGCCACCCACCTCGGCGAGGCTGGCCCTCTCTCGCCGGCGGGCCGTTCGAGAGCTCCAATCAGGTCCTGCACGTCGCGCGAGAAGCGGGCATCGCTGATCTCAATTGCCTGGCGACGACTCAGGAACTGCAACTGCTGCGGCAATTCGCGTTGCTGGGGCATCTTTGCGCCGCCAACCAGCACGGGAATGACCTCGACATTTCGCTTGAGAGCGGCAGCGATCTCGGCGCTGACAAAGTCTTCGGGGTTGCTGAGCCGAGGCCGCCCTTGGTCGTCCTTGCTGCTCAGCCAATTCTTGCCGATGAGCGCCAACAAGGCGTCACATGTACCGACCTTCTGCTCGAGGACTGCCACGAAATCGCTTCCCGGCTCGATGTCAGCGACATCCATAAAAACGTGCTCGTCGCCGAAGTGCGCGCTGATCTGGTCATAGAGCCGGCCGGCATATCCGCTGGTGTCGTCGCGCCGATAGCTGATGAAAATATCCGGCATGGGCGCGCCTATTCTATTCCATGCAGCCCCGGCCGGGTGCTCCGCAGTGGCAACACGCTCCAGCGTTATAATCAACGTTTGCGCACCTCATTTCAGCCGCACCAGGAATACATGTGAGTCATTCTCATGCACACGCACCCGGCCAGGCGCCGGCCGCTCCACAGCCGCTTCCCGGAGTGGACAACATCATCGCCATTGGTTCGGGCAAAGGCGGCGTCGGCAAGACCACGCTGGCGGTAAACCTGGCCATCGCGTTGGCGCGTATGGGCCACAAAGTCGGCCTGCTCGATGCCGACGTGTACGGGCCTAACGTTCCGCTAATGCTGGGCACCAGCGTCGCCCCCAGTGTCATCGGCGAAGACCGCATTCTGCCGCCGGAGCGTTACGGGCTGAAGGTCATCTCGGTCGGCTTCCTCAGTCCCGGCGACAAACCACTGGTCTGGCGCGGTCCCATGCTGCATTCCGTCATCCGGCAGTTCCTCAGCCAGGTGGAGTGGGGTACGCTCGATTACCTCATCATCGATCTCCCTCCCGGTACCGGCGACGTGGCGATCTCTCTCGTGCAGACCGTGCCAGTCACGGGTGCAGTGGTCGTCACCACCCCCAGCGATGTCTCGCTGCAGGACGCGCGCAAGGCCATCGAGATGTTCCGCCAGGTGAAGGTTGACATCCTCGGCATCGTGGAGAACATGAGTTATTTCGTGTGCCCGCACTGCGGCCACGAAATTGACGTTTTCTCCAAAGGCGGTGGCGAGCGCACCGCTACCCAGTTCGGCGTGCCGTTTCTAGGCAACATTGAACTCGATCCCGACATCCGCAAGGGCGGCGACAGCGGCCATCCCATCGTGCTGGAAGGTGACCAGTCACCGCACGCCAAGTCGCTTTTTGCATTTGCCCATCGCGTCATCGAACGGGCCCGGGAAGTGCAGGAGGCCGCTGGCGGCAGCGTCATTCAAATCCAATAGGAGGTGAGTCCGCGTTGGAAATGAGTCCAGCACCAGTGCGCCTGTCGCCGCCATTCTGATTCCCGCCGGGTTCTTCCTGTCGGTGCTTTCTCCGGTAGCCGAAGAGCCGGATGCCTCATCAATCTGGCCTATGTTGGAGCGCTGTCTCTCGCTGCTGCGGTCCCGAGTCTCGGAGTTGGCTTGATTCGCGCCGGGCGGCGCACGTAACCATAATGCCCAGAGGACGCGGCTCCGACGATCCACATTCAGCAGACAATAAGGAGTATTCGTGGTGCTTAGCGCTAATAATGGAATCGTTGACAAGGCAAGCAATCACACTGTCGACCAGACCGTGGATAAGCTCAAAAACATGCTGCAATCCAAAGGAGTCACGCTGTTTACCATCGTTGATCACAGCGGCGAAGCCGAAAAGGTCGGAATGAAAATGCCTCCAACTAAGCTGCTGATCTTTGGCAGCCCGAAAGCGGGCACGCCGCTGATGCTGGCTTCGCCGAGTATCGCCATCGACCTTCCGCTCAGGATCCTGGTCAGGGAAGATGCGCAGGGCAGGGTCTGGATCAGCTACAACAGTCCGACATACTTGCAAAAGAGGCACAATCTCCCGACGGACTTGCTGCAGAACATCGCCGTAGTTGAAACCTTGGCCGCCCAGGGGGCGGAGTAGGTCTGACCAGATCGCGGACTTGAGGCACCCACCACTTAGTCCAGCCACTCCAGGCGCCGGGGACGAAAGCTCAACTCCCGCTTTGCTTTTGCATTGGAAGCGCCACGCAAGCGGGTTGCGTAGTAGACAGCGTCGGCGCCGCTGGCTTGCATTGCCTGCTCCTCGGTCACGTGAGGCGGCGGAGGCGCTCCGCATTTCCGGGCAAAAGCGGCAAGCCAGACTCGCTGTTCGGCGGGATCATCGTCGACAACGTTGTAAGCCCCCGAAGCGCAATCGAGTGCAGCCACAGTGGCGCCTGCCGCGTCCTCGACATGGACCCAGGTTGCGACTCCCTGCCCGTTACCAATGATCGGCAGTTGCTGCTGACGTACCTGCTCCCCAACATCGCCTTCTGGCGTGAACCACGTCCCGGGCCCATAGAAGAAACCGTATCGAAGCGCCACGCCGATCATTCCGTTCCGACGCAAAACACTCGACTCCAGCTCGGCATATTGTCGTGTCCCGGCCGCGATGGCCGGCGAAGCATCGAAAGCGAAGCCCTCCGTCTCATCCGCCAGCCCCGGTCCTGGCGCATACCAGAATGCCGACGACTGCACCAGGAACCGCCCGACGCCGGCCGATTCGGCGCCCGCGAGCAGATTTTCGTTGCCTTGCAGGCGTACTTTTCCGTCGCGCTCTGCGGCAGCCTTCATCTCGGCGGGAGTATAGTGACGCGGAAGCGAGGTAAGCTCGTTGATGATTACATCCGGGCGCGCTTCTACCACAGCGTCCTTTACCGATACAGGATCGAGGGCATCGGCCATAATCGCTGCCACGCCGGCGTTGGACAACGTTTTGGCTGCGTCCGTCGAACGCGTCATTCCAAATACCATATGGCCGCTGGAAAGCAGCAACCGAACCAGCGGCTTACCGATCGCACCTGTGGCTCCAGCAAGGAAAACTCTCATCGTGACCTCGAAGGTAATTGACTGCACGCAGTCCGCAAAAGGTGCATTTCTTCGCTCAGAGACAGGATCTTCCTCGCTGCTCGATCGTCCCACAACCGGCGGTGACATGACGTATAATCGCAATCTTCAACAGAGTTATGAGGATCACTCTAAGGGCCGCAATTGTTTTCCTTCTCGTCAGCGCGTGGGCTTCGGCGCAAACGCAACAGCAGCCTCAACCCAGCGCTCAGCATCAGCGCATGGGCTACTTCGCCGGCAACTGGAAGGCGGAGGGAATGATGAAGCTCAGCCCCAAAGGCAACGCTGCGCCCTTCAGCCTGACGGAGACCGGGGAGTGGGTTACCGACGGCTTTTTCCTCGAGACGCGCACCAAGATGAAGGGGCCTTTGGGGCAAGTCAACAGCGTACGTGTGATGGGCTACAACCCGGAGAACGGGCTCTACACCTACAACGTTTACAACAGCCTCGGGGAGCACCAGATGGCGACCGGAACGCTGCAGGGCAATACGTGGACGTGGACGGCGGAGCAAAAGCTTAACGGCGTCGTTACGCAGGCGCGCTACAGCATTACCACGATTACGCCCGACTCCTACACCTTCAAGCAGGAAGTGGCTCTCCCGAACGGCAGTTGGGCAACGGTGATGGAGGGCAGAGCCAGCCGCGTGCAGTAGAGTTCTTCATGCAAGGCAACAATGCCTCCAATGAGCCGCATCCTATCTGGCAGTCATGATTCGCAAGCTCAAATCCGGAGAGTATCGTTTGTATTCGCGCAAGAAGAATCCCAAGACAGGCAAGCGGCGCAACCTGGGGACCTTCCCGACACGCGAGAAGGCCGAGACGCATGAGCGCGCTGTGCAGTACTTCAAAAGGCACAGTTGAGCGATTGAGGAATTGTTCCGAGTTGGGTTTGGTAGAGCGGGTCCGCACTGCGGTGCCCGCTCTGCTGGGGCTCGCAAAGGCTATTCTTTGGGCTGCGCCACAATACGCAGATAAGGTCGCAGCGTCTTCCAGCCCCCCGGATATGTCTTCCTGGCCTCATCGTCGGACACCGCGGGAACGATAATCACATCCTCGCCCTGCTTCCAGTTTACCGGCGTTGCGACCTTGTGCTTCGCCGTCAGCTGCAGAGAGTCGATAACCCGCAACACCTCGTCGAAGTTGCGGCCCGTGGTCATCGGATAGACGATAATGAGCCTGATCTTCTTGTCAGGCCCAATGACGAAGACATTGCGTACCGTCATGTTGTCGGCTGCTGTCCTTCCATCACAGCCGCCCTCGAGATCGGCGGGCAGCATGCCATACAGTTTCGACACCTTCAGGTCAGTGTCGCCGATCATGGGATAGTTGGGCGCGTAGCCCTGGGTTTCCCTGATATCGTCGGACCACCGCTGGTGGTTATCAACCGGGTCAACGCTCAATCCGATGATTTTGACGTTCCGCTTTTCGAAATCAGGTTTGAGTTTTGCCATGTAGCCGAGCTCAGTCGTGCATACCGGCGTGAAGTCTTTGGGATGGGAAAACAGAACCGCCCAGGAATCACCAATCCAGTCATGAAAACGAATTCGCCCCTGTGTGGTTTCAGCTTCGAAGTCGGGGGCAACATCGCCCAGTTTTAGCGCCATCGCATCTCTCCTTTTTTTGTTTGCTGCCCTGCGATTCTAAGCATCCGGCCGATGGGCAGGCAAGGGCCGTGGGGGCGAATCCCAGCTTGCGAATTCCAGGATTCGTCAGTCCACGAGTTTTACGTCGTCCAGCAGAAAGAACAGCCCCTCAGCCCAGGTAGGGTGGATGTACACAGCCTCCTTCAGCAGCGTGAACGGAAGATCAGCCAGCATCAGCGTGTACAGCACGTGGACGGTTTCACCTCCATCGCCAGAGAGGATGGTGGCGCCCAGGATGCGATCATTGCTGGCGTCCACGACAATCTTCATCAGCCCGGCGGTCTCGTCGCGCTCGTAAGCGCGCGCCACAACCGACATCGGGACCTTGCCGACCTTCAACCTGTAACCCCTGGCTCGTGCCTCTTTTTCAGTCATGCCGGCGCCGCCCAACTGCGGATCCGTGAAGACGCAATAGGGGACAACGCGTTTGTCGATGCTGAGGTCTTTGCCCTGGATGAGGTTGGCGTAAATAATCTGGTAGTCGTTATAGGAGATGTGGGTAAAAGCAGGGCCGCCCTTCACGTCGCCGAGGGCCCAGATGCCGGGCACGTTGGTTTCGAGCTTGCCATTAACTTTGATGGAGCCGTCGGGCCGGGTTTCAATCCCAGCTTTGTCGAGGGCCAGCTCGTCCGTGTTGGGGCGCCGGCCGGTGGCCACGAGAAGATGAGAGCCCGCAACCGTGGATGCTCCGCTTGCCTGTTCGACCTTCAGGACTATGTTGCCATTCTTCTTCTCGGCTCGCGTCGTAGTAGTGCTGAGCAGAAACCTGATTCCTTCCGCTTCAAGCGCACTCTGTAACTCGGCGGACACCTCAGGGTCCTCGCGTTGAATGATCTGGCCGCTTTTGTGAATGATGGTAACGCGGCTGCCGAACCGCCGGAACATCTGCCCGAACTCCAGCCCGATGTAGCCACCGCCCAGCACGATGAGGTGCTCCGGCACCTCCGCCAACTCCATGATGGATTCGTTGGTCAGGTAGCCGACCGAGTCCAGCCCTGGTATGGGCGGAATCAAAGGGCGGGCGCCGGTGTCGATGAAGATGCGCTCGCTCTGGAGGAGCTGATCGGCAACTTTTAGCTCATGCGGCGCGGTGAATTGCGCCACACCGCGATACAAATGCAGGTTCGGGCGTTTATCGATCGACTTCTGCTGGCCATCGCGCTTAGACTGCACTAACTTATCCTTCTGCGCGACAACCGTCGGCAAGTCCACGCTCACGTCGTGCGTTCGGACGCCCCAGCGGGCGGCGTCTCGCGCGTAGTGGGCGACTTGGGCGCGATGCACCATGGTCTTGGTGGGAGTACAGCCCGTATTGATGCAGGTGCCGCCGAGGTTACGCTTTTCGATAATGGCGACTGTCCAGCGGTGGTCTGCCAGGCCGGCTGCCATGGGATTTCCGCCCTGACCGCTGCCGATGATGATCGCGTCATATTTCATGGTGCGAGTTTTCCTTCCCGGTGCGACACTGGCAGATTATCGTGCGGAGACGAGCAGGTATCCGAGGCCGATCGCGATCAGGTCTTCGGGTATGGCAATGAAGATGTCCTTCACGTTGAGGGCCTTCACCAGCCCAGTGCGGGCCTTGTAGCCTCCGAAGGTGCCGATGACGGCGCCGATCGCGCCCAACACTGCTCCAAGCAACCACGACGAGCTACCCGAGACGGCAAGGCAGGCGCCGGACAGAGCTCCTGTTACGAGACGTGCGATCAGACCCGGCGGCGCGGTTCGCGCCGGAGTTTTGGGCAACAGGTCAGTAACGTATTCCACGAGCGCCAACACGGTGAAGATTGCCACGGCAATCGTCGATCCCATGAACGCCAGCGGCGTGCCTTCAAGGTGCAACCATCCCATGTGAGCCGCCCAGCTCACCAAGGCGGGAGCCGTTAAAGCCCGCAACCCGGCCACGAATCCTATACATAGCGTAAGAACGAGCGCGCCCATCGGGCTTCTCCTGAGATTGATTGGTTTTGAGACGGGCCCGGTATTTCTCAAGCTTGGATTCCACCGGATGCAAGAACGACTTTTTATTCTTGACTTTGGAGGGTTTCCTCAAGAGGAGTGGACGCATGATGAGTGCGTCGCCTTACCACGTCCCAATCCGTAACACCACGCCAGTGCGCACTTGCAAGCCCTGCTGGGCGTTGATGGGATCGACCGCCGGTAGCCAGGACCGAGTGTATTGCAAGTCCAGCACGCGCCATGCGAACGCACGCCCGAAGACCGCATCGAACCCGCCTCCCATGCTCATGGCGAACCCAAATTGCTGATACTCCACCTGATCATGCAGCCGTTGACTTTGCTTACGACTTGCCACGACGGGGCAGGATTCAATGGAGAAAAGCCGTTGGACGCTACGGCTTAGATCGCTACGTCACCAGCGACATTTTCGCAAAATGCAGGGCGCCGCGTCATCAACAATTCTCCTGCGACGGGGCCCGGTTTGGCGATTCTCAGTGCAAGTTTTTGAATGAAAATTCTTGAATGGTGAAAGAATCAGTCAGTCCGTCTCCACGTGTTGTCGGGATTATATTCGGACATCGCTGCCGCCAGTTTCTCGGTGTCGGGCCCCAGATCTTTTTCGTACACCACGCCGTCCTGGTTGACGATGAAGGTCATGACGCCGGAGTTGCGGTATTCGGCGGGATAGGCCACGAATGCGAAGCCGCGCATAAGTTGGCCGTTCACCACATAATCGCGCGCGCCACCTTTGGCGGCAGTTCCCTGCTTGGTGAGCAGACGATAGTAATAGCCGTGGAAGGGCGCCTGCTGACCCTGTTTCAAGGCGTACCCCTCGCTGCTGGCGGTCACGAGGAGCGGCCCGATCGGACTGGGGTTTTCGTTGTCGCTGGTCTTCCAGTAGAGTCCGTCCTGCTTGCCCTCCGAGCTGATGAACTTCATGGCGTAATGCCTGGTCTTGTCGCCATCATGCGTCATGGAGGCGTAATCCTTCTGCGCGTCAACCAAAGCATATAGGGTTTCGATGGCATCGTTCTCGTTTCGGCCGATACGCCGATAGAGAATCTCCTGTTTCCCGGCCTCAGTGTCAAAGTACCAGGCGCCATTGTTGTTTTTGACGATAGGAATGGGCATGGGCCAGTTGTCGGCCCCGATGTAGAGGGTAACGGTCTGGTCCGGCTCCAGCACCACACGATGCATCTGGTCGTAGCGGCGAACGAAGTCCGTTGCCATCTTCTTGTCGGCAACATCGTCTCCGGTGTGGAGGATCGGACCCGCGTTGGAGCCGAGGATCGCGTTCAATGCCTGGCTGTCGCCGGACTTTACGGCGTCATAGAGGGCCAGCACGGCTTCGCCGGGAGATCCGAAGGTCTTCTCGCCGCCCTGCTGCGCCAGCAGGCATGGGCACAGCAGGAGCAGCAAGCTCAGGGCGAATATCGCAGATGGACGAGAGCTACGTGCTCGGGAAGATTGCGCGACGAGTTTCACAGTGCGTGTTCTCCTTGATTTCATTCTTAAAGCGTCAAGGTCTTGCCATGCGCTCAGCTACCGTCGGCGGCCTCCTCCGCCACCGCGGGCCTCACCGCCCCGCATCTCGCCTCCACCGGCGCGGCCCCCGCCACCTCCGCCGCGCTCCATGCCTCCGCCGCCGCGATTGCCGGCGAGGCTTTGCTGGCCGCGCGCGCTGTTGGTGCGAGCATTGCCGCCCTGACCATAGTTGCCGAAGGCGCTATTACCTGCACCCCGCGTCCCCTGTTCGCCGTAGCCACGCTGCGCCTGCCTCTGGTTCTGATTGAAATTAGGACGGGATTGGTTGTTACCGGCGCGGTTCAGTTGTTGGTTGCCACCCCGGTTCTGGCCAGGATTCTGCTGCCCACCGCCGCGTTGCCCCACCAGATTCTGAGCGTTTTCGTTTCTAAACTGCGGCTGATTCAGGTTCTGGTTGAAACGGGGCTCGGTGAAGTTATTCGTCCGGTTGTTGCGGTTGATGTTATTGGCGTTGAGGTTGTTCCGGTTGATGTTGTTGGTGTTGATGTTGTTGCGATTGACGTTGTTGAAGTTGGCGTTGTTGTAGTTGCGATTGTAGTAATTGTTCCGGTTGGCGAAGGTATTCGAGTTGGAAATGTAGGTGTTGTGGTTGTAAACGACCGTGGAGTTGTTCCAGCCGCAGCCCCACGAGTTGTAACCCCATCCGCAACATCCTCCCCCGCCGCTGATGGCAGCGCCAACGGCCATGCCGACTCCAAACGAGATCAGGCTGGTGGCCACCATATCTCCAGTAGAGTAACCGGGATACACAGCCACAGGCGCCCCATAGACCACCGTCGGGTTATAAGTAGGCACATAAACCACGTCAGGCTGTACGGGCTGAATGATGATGGTCTGTGCCGGAGGCTGTACGATCGTCGTCTGCGTTTCACCAGAAGACGCCGGAGCCGGACCGGCGCTTCCCGGCGCCTGGTTCTGCACGGTGACGTTCTGCTGCTGCGTGCTCTTCAAATTGCCGGCCTGGTAGGCGCGCTGCCGCATGACCTGTACCGCGTTCATCACGCTCTGCGGGATGTTGTAGTAGGCGTCGCCTAGCGCCGAGGTCCACGACAGGTTGGTGGCCATCTGGTTCAGTACGTCTGGGAACTGGGTCAGTCCCTTGACGCTGTTGTCCCACGTCTGTTGATTGGCCGCCTCCATGAGCTGCTGGCCCTTGAGGCTCGAATTCTGCTGCAGCCACTGATACGCGGCGCTTACTTGGTCCGGAAACGTGGATGCTGCCAGCACCATGGCCACCAGATTGTCCGGAAACAGCGCAATGGGCGCGACGAGTTGGTAGAGCTGGTCGGCCGTCGGCGTCGCATAGGTCGTCGCCGGTACCTGCCCCTGCGGCTGTTGTCCGGATTGGGCCGCCTCTTTCTTCTTGTTGCAACCGTCCAGCCCTGCAACGCTGATCATCACGCTGGCGCTTAGGAAGACGGACAGGACTTGTTCATATTTCGGCATGAAGCCTCGCTCATCTTGCAACGTCAAGACGAACCGGTAACCGGTCCGTTTGCCGCATCAGACTATATACTGCATCGGAAGCTGCGAGCAAAGCAAAGCGTTTCCGGGAGCAGAACGAGGTGGCTACTTCGGCTTCGTCCACTCGTCCACCCAGCCATTCACCGTCTGATACCACAGGCGGCTATTCTGCGGCTTGAGCACCCAATGGCCTTCGTCGGGGAAGTACAGCAGCTTCGACGGAATCTTCAGCCGCTGCGCGGTAGTAAACAACTGAAACCCTTCGGAGACATCAAGCCGGTAGTCAAGCTGCCCATGGACGACAAGGATCGGGGTCTTGAAATTCGTCGCCGACAGGTGCGGTGACCACTTGCGGTACATCTCGCGGTTCGTCCACGGCGTGCCTTTAAACTCCCACTCGTTGAACCACAGCTCTTCGGTGGTGCCCCACGCTGACTCGGTATTGAACATGCCATCGTGTGAAACCAGACACTTGAAGCGCGCCGTATGGCCTTCGATCCAGTTGATGGCGTACCCGCCGTAACTTGCGCCCAGCGCGCATTCGCGGTCTTTCTCGATGAAGGAATAGTTCTTCTCGGCGTAGTCGAGGCCGAGCATCAGGTCCTGGAAGGGAGCACCGCCCCAGTCGCCATTGATGGCGTCGATGAATTTCTGCCCATAGCCGGTTGAGCCGTGGAAGTTAATCATGATGGCGACATAGCCGTTGGCGGCGAACAGCTCGGGATTCCAGCGGTACGACCAGTCATCGCCCCACGCGCCCTCGGGACCGCCGTGGATGAGAAACTTGACGGGATACTTCTTGTTGGCATCAAACCGCGGCGGCCTGACCAGGAAGCCCTCAACTTTGTCGTTAGCTGCGCCGGTGAACCAGAACGACTCCATCGGCTGCATGTCAACCTTCGACAGGACAGCGTCGTTGAGTGCGGTGAGCGGGTGCGCCTTGGTCATCAGGCAGTCTGGATATTTGTAGCTGCCGGGCGTGACTGCAATGCGGCACTGCGGGAATACCAGCGGCGCACTATAGATCTCGTTCGGCGCGGCAATCGACATCTGATCGAAGACCAGTGTCTTGCCGTCCTGCGTCGGCATGGGACTGTCATTGAATCCGTCCACGAGTTCCTGCGGCCAGGCGTTCGGTGCGGTCACGTTGATCGAGTAGATCGGGTTCTCGCCTTCGTTCTCCGCGGTGAAGTAGATGGTCTCGGAGTCCGGCGACCACACGATGGCATCCACCCAGCGGTCGAAGTCCGGGGTGAGATCGGTGATCTTGCCGGTGGCGCGCTCGTACAGCATCAGGCGGAAGCGATCGCTCTCATCGCCGCCGCGCAATTGCGAACGATAGGCGATGTACTTTCCGTCAGGCGAATACACCGGCGTTCCATCGCTTCCCGGATTGGTGGTGATCTTCCTGGCTTCGCCGCCGCCGGCCGGCACGATGAAGATATCGTTGTTGGTGCTGAGTTCGGGATTCGGGTCGTGGTTGCTGGTATAGGCGACTTCCTTGCCATCGGGCGAGAACACATATTGGTCCTGCCCGCCCAGGCTGAAGGGAGGAACGTCGTGCGCGCCGGGCGTCAGGTCGCGGGCAACGCCGCCGTCGGCCGAGACGATGAACAGGTGGCTGTACTTGCCGTCGAAGTAGTGGTTCCAGTGACGAAACATCAGTTGCGTGAAGATGCTGGCCTTCACCTTCGACTGGGCACGTTCCTCGTCGCGCTGCTTGTTGCAGGCGTCGTCCGGGCAATCGGGATAGACCGAGGAGATGAACAGAATGTTCTTGCCGTCGGGCGACCACAATCCTCCTGAAGCTTCGGTGGAAATGGTGGTCACTTTGCGCGGCTCACCGGTCAACTTGCCGGCGGAAGAATCGAAATCCTGCACCCAGATCTGCGAACCACCGTCACGCGACGATTCGAACTGTATGCGCTCCCCGTCCGGCGAGAAGCGAAGGCGGTCTTCGCCGGTACCGGTTGCGGAGGTGAGGCGCCTCGCCTCACCTCCGGCGAGCGGGACAATCCATAGGTGTGGCTTGCGAGTGTTCTCGTCAAGATTGACATCAATTGCAGTGAAGCCGGCCCACTTGCCATCGGGCGACACCATGGGCTCGCCGATGCGCTTGAGCTGCATCATGTCCTCGAAGGTGAAAGGATGTTTATTTTGCGCGAAACTGCACAGCGAGCAGCAGAAAAGAACCAGGACAACGCGACGTAGCATGAAGCCTCCGGTGGGCGCAAAGTTAACAAGAAACTTGGCATCCAGACTGGTTGGAGTGTGTTCCAAAACTTTACCTCGGCGTAATCCCGAAGCATGCGAGACGGAAACAGGGCACGCTGAATCTACTGGTACGGGGAGATTCTATATCCATGTCTTCGCCTTCGGCACCAGCCGCAGCACAGCACCGTGCCATCGCGCCCGCGTGGCATACCGCCCTTGTCGTCATCGTTCTTCTCGGTTTCTCACTGATGGGGGCTGTCGCAAAGGTTGGCGCCCATCCCCGCACCGCTATCTACATTCTGGCGATGGTGTTCGAATGGCTGCTTGTGGCCTTCATGCAGGATGGCGTCGGCGGACTCGTGGCCCGTCACCTTCTCAAGTAATCGACCGCAATATCCTGCCTCCTGTGCCGGTCGATCAGGCGGGTTCACCCACGGACGATCCGCTTTGTCGAAAAAACCATTTTGACCAATCTTCGTCTCTCTCTTATAGTGCGGCGCAATTTCACGGCAGCGAGGATGCCCTGGTGTAGAGCCATCGCTGTGGCATCGAATACAATGGTTGGAAGGATCATCACATGAAGTATCTCCACGCTCCCCCGCGTTGGCTGGCGTTTCCTCTGCTTCTGCTCATATTCTCGCTGGCATTACCGGCGGCAGCCGAGGATCGCGGCGAGGGCCCGCTGGATGCCTCGCAGCCGACCGGCATCACGGTGGACGAGATCATTCAGAAGTTCGCCGCGCGGGAGAAGCAGTTCAAGATCGCCCGCGAACAGTACACCTACCGGCAGTCGGTTACCGTGCAGACGCTGGACGGCGGCACCGTGGACGGCGAATTCAGGCAGGTTGTGGATGTGCTGTTCGATGACAAGGGCCACCGCATGGAGCAGGTGGTGTTCGCGCCGCAGTCCTCGCTGCAGCGGATCATGATGACCAAGGAAGATTTTGCAGACATCCAGCAGCGAATGCCATTCGTGCTGACCAGCGACGAGATTCCAGAATACCAGATTCTCTACGTCGGAAAACAGCGGGAAGATGAACTGGGCACCTACGTCTTCGACGTTGCACCCAAACAAATCCAGAAAGACAAGCGCTACTTTCAGGGCCGCATCTGGGTGGACGACCACGACTTCCAGATTGTGAAGACCTACGGCAAGAACGTGCCTGACATTGGCGTTGGCAAGAAGAGGGGCGGCCAGGAAAATCTCTTCCCCAACTTCACCACCTGGCGGCAACAGATCGACAACAAGTATTGGTTCCCGGTGTACACCAGCGTGAACGACGAGCTGCACTTCTCCACCGGCGACGTCCACGTGCGGCAGATTGTGAAGTACAGCAACTACAAGCGCTTCGGTGCGAATGTGAAGATCACCTACGAAGGACAGGACATCTCCAAGAGCGCACCGCAGCCGGGGACGCCGCAGCCCGGCGGCGCGCAACAGCCACCGAAACAGTAGCGGCCGCAGTTCGCTTTTCGCCATTCGCCCCGACACCGACCGGCGCTAAGAGTCTCGGGGGCGAAGCACGCATATTGTTCCCCGAGCTAATCTTCGGGCGGTTTTCACTTGACAATAGCCCTACTACTCCTACAATTGGAGCCCACTGTGCTCTTACGGCTTTGAGACGCACTCGACTCAAGGCTGATCCGCTCTCAAGGTTCGTGACGGCTGAGTTCCCCGCCAGGGGATGGAAGAGAGGCGAGTCATGGTATCAAAGCGTGCGTCGCTTGCCCTGCTGCTTTGCGCCGTCCTGTTAGCAACCACCAGCTTCGCCGCAACCAAGAAATCCAAATGCCGCCGCAATAGGTCGGGTGGGTGGAGTGACTTGTCGCGGAACGGCGACCTGCCGAACGCCGGCAGCAGTGTGTCGAGGGCTAGACACGGCAATTCCAGCCTCAGTCAGGATCCTATCGGCGCCTTTTGGCTTGGAGGAGGGGGAAACTGGACTAATATTTCGGCTTGGGACTGTGACGGTGTTCATTGTATTCCGAGCGGTGACAATTATGACGTCAACATCGGCGTTGACTCAGGCCAGGGTCCAGTTAATGGGTCGGTTTTGTTGGATCTGTCCCCGACCATTCATTCTCTTACCCTAGGGAACGGCGCACAGGGGACTCTCACGATAGCAAATAGCTATTCACTGACTGTCACTGATGGAGTGTTCGTCGGGTACTCGGGGCCTGGTGGCACTGGTACGTTGAACATTCGCAGTGGCGGGACGCTAGTCAACCAATCCGATGGGTATGTTAGCGCGCTAGCCGGGTCGGTGGGCAACGTGAATATTTCCGGATCGGGTTCGCAGTGGAACAATTCGGGAACACTCTACATCGGTGATTATGGGCAAGGCACACTCACCATAAGCAGCGGCGGCGTTGTGACCAGCAACACCACTTACCTGGGGTTTCAGAGTGGCTCGTCGGGCAACGTGTCGGTGAGCGGTGTGGGATCGCAGTGAGATTCGGGGCTGGTCACGATAGGTTCCATAGGACAAGCGACGTTGACGATTGAAGGTGGCGGAGTTGTGAACAGCGCTGGAGCCGACCTTGCTCTCGTCAGAGGGTCTTTGACTCACGTCAGGGTGACGGGAAATGGATCGCAGTGGACGCTCGGAAACAACTTGACCGTTGGCGACGGGGGACACGGAACGCTGACGATTGAAAGCGGCTCTCAGGTGTCAATGACCGCCGGACAGTCCATTATTCCTAACTCGCTTGGCTCTTTGGGAGAAGTGACCGTGAGCGGGTCGAATTCCCAGTGGATCTTGGCGGACAATTTGTGGGTGGGACTAGGCGGTCAAGGAACGCTGACCATCCAGAATGGCGGGGTGGTAAACAGCGGCGGAGGGTCGATCGGCACCAACGTGGGCGGGGTGGGGATTGTGACGGTGACTGGGAACGGTTCGCAATGGATCACTTCGGGAATACTTTATATCGGTGATTATGGGCAAGTCACATTCACGATCAGCAGCGGCGGCGTTGTGACCAGCAACGGCGCAGCCATTGGCTTTCAAAGCGGCTCGTCGGGCAGCGTTACCGTGACCGGCATCGGTTCGCAGTGGAACGACACGGGCCTCATTACCATTGGTCTTAGCGGCGGGTTGCAACAGGGTGGTCAGGGAAGTCTCACGTTAAATTTGGGTGGCACTGGGAGTTCGGCGGCCTTATTAATCGGCGGAGCGGTGACTGTTACTGATCCTGGGTCAAAATGGACCACTACCCATGGCGATTTAGTTGTTGGGGAAGTGGATGCCCAGGGCACACTGACGATTGCGAATGGCGCAATCGTTAACAACGTTGGGAACTCCTTCATCGGTTTGAGCGGCGGTACGGCGACTGTGATGGGTTCGGGATCGCAGTGGAATTCGGCGTACCTTGCGGTAGGCTATTCGTTGGGCTTCCCGCAGGGTCAAGGAACTCTGACAATCGAAAGTGGCGGAGTGGTCACTACCACTGGGCAGACGCTTATCGCAGATTTTGGTGGAAGCGGTAGCGTTACGGTTGATGGTCAAGGATCACAGTTGACCAGCGCCTTCGTCGACGTGGGGAACGGCGGTGGGGGGAAAGGGCAAGGGACGCTGACCATCCAGAATGGCGGAGTGGTAAACAGCGGCGGAGGGTCGATCGGCACCAACGCGGGCGGGGTGGGAATTGTGACGGTCACGGGTGTGGGGTCGCAGTGGAACAATACAGGCAGCTTGATGGTCGGTCTAGGCGGGCAAGGGACGCTGACCATCGAAGACGGAGGAGTGGTACACAACGGTTCCGGCGTCTTCCAAGGAAGCGCCGCTCTGAATAATCGAGGATTTCTCGATGTAGAACATGGCTCGTTACTTTCCGTAATGGGTAACGCCGAAAACGTCGGCAGTTTTCACACTGACTACTACGGGCACGGCGGTGGAAACACGCTGTCCATCAACGGGATGTTGACCAACAGCGGCACCTTTGAGCTCGCCGGTCCCGGGGATAGCGCCAGCATCGGCAACGGGATGTCCAATTCTGGTCAGGTTTCTGCGGAAAATGGCAGCACACTGCAGATTAACGCGATGTCACCAACTCCGGGATCCTTGCCACTGACTATAACGGCGTCGGCGGCGGCAATACGCTGAATATCGGCGGCATGCTAACCAACAGCGGGACCTTCGTGCTGAATGGCCCTGGAGACACGGCCACTATCTCCGGTAATGTGACCAACAACGGGGTCTTCCTGCTAAGGGCAGCAGGCGAAGTCGCCATAGTGGGAGGAAATCTCACGATTTCGCTTCAGGGCGACGTGGAGTTGGACCAGGCTGCGACGCTGGAGATCAACGGCAACGTCGACAACAATTCTGGACTGTTTTGTACGAGTTACTCTCCGTACTCTCTTTGTTCCAGCCCAGGACATAGCGGCGGCAATACAGTGATTATCGCTGGCAAGTTGACCAACAGCGGCTTCCTCTTCCAGCTCAATGGCCTTGGCGACCATGCGACCGTCGGCAACGGTGTCATGAATAGTGGGCAGGTGGAAGTGAACAATGGGAGCACGCTGGCCATTACCGGAGATGTCATTAACAACGGGGGAAACATCTATACGGGTAATGGCGCGTCCGACCCCGGAGGTAACACGCTAAGCATCACCGGCAACCTGATCAACAACAACAATGGAGAGGTTGCGCTTTCGGGGCGTGGCGACAAGGGGAGCGTCAGTGGTAATGTCACCAATGCCAATGCCTTTTTTGTAGCTGGCGGCTCTGCCACTCTGAACATCGGCGGCATGCTGACCAACCAGGCGGGCGGACAGTTTAGCATCTTAGGTCCTGGCGATACGGCGACGATCGGCAACGGCCTGACCAACAATACGGGAGCACTGGTTGACGTCGAGGGCGGCAGCACGCTGCAGATTACCGGCGACGTCACTAACTCAGGAACCCTGACAACTAACTTTTACTTCCCCGGCGGCGGCAACACGCTGACTATTACCGGCACTCTGACCAACCAGGCGAGCGGGCAGTTTATCCTCAACGGCCCCGTCGATATGGCAACCTTCGGCGGCCTGAACAATTCCGGGTCGGTTGAGGTGCTGAATGGCAGTACGCTGCAAATTAACGGCGATCTGAACAACCTTGCTACTGGAGCGGTGGATGTGCTGAACAACTCGACTCTCACAGTAAACGGGAACTTGGATAACTTCGGAACGTTAACAATCGACCCGAGTACGCTGACGGTCACAGGTACGCTTACCAATGAAGTTGGCAGCGTGTTCTCGCTGGCTGCCGGCGACATACTCAACGCTGGCAGTGTGAACAACCTGGGTACCTTCACACTCCCCAGCGGCACGCAACTCAATACCCCGATGTTTTCGAGCATGGGAACTACTAATATTGCTTCCATGGCGACGCTGCTTGTGGGCACAGGCTCTGCAAAAGGCACGGGCTATATCCAGTTGGCGAACGGAACTCTCACAGAAATGATCAGTGCTAGCCAATTTGGTGTGATCAATGTCAATGGCTCGGCCCTGCTGGACGGCACGCTGGCCGTCCTGCTGCAAGGCGGATTTAATCCGGCCGTTGGCTCAACGTACAAGTTCCTGAATTTCACGCCGGGAGAACTTAGCGGCATCTTCGCC